>Ga0065711_1032457_pt1 | contig 27303 bp, 14 predicted proteins | sample Hoacrofraction12_FD_59098 | JGI IMG/M metagenome (GOLD analysis project Ga0065711, IMG submission 59098) | Hoatzin crop microbial communities from Cojedes, Venezuela - Epithelial fraction 12 v2 (version 2) | ecosystem: Host-associated > Birds > Digestive system > Esophagus > Crop | place...
CAGGGTAATAATGACTCATTTGTCACAAAGTCTGACTTTCATTTGCGATAGCATCGTAAATTTTCCACGCTATATGGCATGCCTGAAAAGCAAATGCTTTTTCTCCCTTCTCTTGCAGCCATAGTGTCATGGAGGCTTTTCTTGCAAGTGTGCAAAAAAACAGAGATTTTGAAAAATCCTACCTCAAGAGGAGCACAGAAGCAATCAAGAAGAACAGGATAAGCCCAATAAACTCTGGAAAATTTCTGGAAATGCAGACTTGAGTCTGTTAGGGAAGCTGGAACAGAAGACAGTACCAAAATAGGTATCAAAAAAAACCAGCTTGCAACCCGCTTTTTTCACGCTTTTCCACCATGCTTTGCTCCTGAGGTTTCACTGGGGAAAAGGAGCCTGTGTTTTCATTCTGTTTTCTCATTGTCGTCATCTCTCTGAGCTTGTCCACCCCCCTGACAAACCAGATGATATTTCCTTCCTCCCATTCAGATCCATTTGCTCTGCAGAGACCACCACTCACTACTCCTCCCAGGGCTTGTCACAGGACTGCCTTGCTCTGCCTTCAGGCCTCCAGGCACAGTCCTAAGGGACACCTCGCTCCTCATGGGACTTGTCCCCAGTTAGAAATAGCAGAGGACCCAGGAGTGCTTGCAGGCTCAAATGCAACGTCCCACTGTGTCCTGCCTCCATGGTGGAGTGATAGAGCATCCCAGCATCCATCTTTCCAAATGAGTTTGTTTAAATGCAAAAGAAACCTGGGTCCCTGGGGCAGCTGGGAGCCAGATCTTCTCCGAGCAGGTCCCATGCTGGGTGATGCACAGTGCAGGACCTCTAACATGGTGTAGGTCTGTTGATTTTTGAAAGTGTCCCACATGGCTAAGAAGAAGGTGCAGGCAGGGAGGGTTCATGAACCCCATAAATCAATACTATTAAATTCCACATGTGCATGTAAACCAAACACAGAGGAGTGATCCGTAGATCATATCATGAAAAACTGCAGGAGTTTCATGGACACTTGTGCATAAAACAGAGAAAGTCATCAGAAAATAATGTGGAGGGGCAAGTTCTTCTTGTGCCTCCCAGATGTCTATCCCGTGTTCAGATTTTCTTTCTCTCATTTGCAGGTGCTGATGTGTCTGTAGGAAATGAAGAGGTGTTAAACGTAATCTGTCAGCCTGGTCTGACCCGTAATTCCCAGCCATTGAGTTCTGCCTGTTCACATCAGCAGGTATGAAAGCTAGAGAGGGATGCTGAAGATCAGATTTGGATGAGTGGGGAGGAGTTGTTCTCCGGAGCATCTTCAGAAGAGTTAGGGAACCATTTCCAGCCCTGTGCAAAACTGCACACTCCTGAAGCGCTTGGGGCTTGAATTACTGCACTCATTTCAGACTCATCGAGCCATGCTTAATCGACCTACACCTTCCAGTTCTGGGAGAGTTTAAGGCTCCCCGAACAGCAAAAGGACATTCGAGGTAAGCGGGATATGCTGATTGATGAAGTTAAAGGATTCCTCCCAGGCTTCAGCGGCACAAAAACAGTGCTTGGTCTTTGCTGTAGGACAGGGCGCTATCAAATGGAAGACTCGAGCTGCCAGGCAGTGAAAATCAGGATATGTGTTAAATTAGTGGGACTGACGTTGATTTCAGTCAATCAAGAACACTATTTAAACTTTTTACCATACCATTGCATATCCTGCAGTCTATGCATAATACAAGGAATAACAATTCATATACAACTGCATTACATTTAGGTACATGATCTCTGAATTATCTTAAAAAAACAGAATATTCAACAAGTGTATTCAGGCATTTATTTCTATCATAGCAGAACATCAGGGAATTTAAAGATGGTGAAAATTATCCATGGTGACACTCCTTTAAATGGCAACACACCTTGACTCTTCCAAAATAAACCTCATGGTAGCAAAGGACTTCACCGTTTTTGAGCCACAGAAGCTAAAGCAGGTGCAAATGGATGAAGCTTCCCTGAAGTATGAGATGTCCCTGAGCTCATTCCAGCAGAGGATCTAGACTGTGTTTTATCAAAGACTGGGCAATACCCATTAGCCTTAATTGAGCTGTATATTCCACTGCTTAACATCCACTGCTCTTTCATAAAAAAATAAATAAATTGTGTAACTCTCAGACCCAGAACAGGGTAACTGAAGTCCATCTAGACAGCAACTCTTCCTCTCAGTTTTCTGAAGATGGGGAAGAGGCTCAATCTGGCTCTTTGCAGTGCAGCTTACATTGGAAAGCACTCGGGAGTCTCCGTTGCATTTGGTATATCTCACTTGCAAAGCATCTATCAGTCCTCAGGGGTGCAGGAAGGAAGAAGACAGGACTCTCTGTTGCAAGAAATAAAGGAGGAAGGGAAAGGCTGGGATCTAAAACCCCTTCTGCCTGGAACAAGCAAAGCAGGTTATTCAGCTGTTCGGGCTTGGTTAAGCTTTCAGTAAGGACAATAATTTGACTCCTGCTTCTCTGAACCTGGTGTCAAAGGGCAATGCTAGGCATGGGAAGGGGTTGTAAACTTTTTCTTCAATCTGACAGAAGGGACAACATTGCCTGGTGTCACAAAGTGATGCCAAGATACAATACAAATAACCTGTAAAACTCCATGTAATTAACTAATGATCAGGGTGAAATGGCTGTTGCAGCTGGTAAAGCTCCATACTCTGTTTCCGGACAACTGTTGCCTTGCAAAGGATTTCAGCCTTTGTATAACTTTGAGTTCATAGGACTACATCAGCCTCTTGAATTTCTCAAGTTTCCCAGCAAAATTATGCTAAATTTGACGTTGGCCCATCTTATCTTCTAAATATTCTTCTCCGAAAGATTAGCAAGACCCTGGCTTTATCCTCCTGTCACGAGAAAGCTTCAGTCCCATCTTGTCCGGTAATTGCTGGAAATAATATTCTGGCAGTTGCTCTCCTTGCTTTTGATCTCTTTGTCTGACCATTTCGTTAGTCATTTTCTTCTTCTGTAACAAGAATGTCCAGTTTAATTTCATTCCTATGCAGCTGATACCTAACTTTATTTCTTATTCCGTACCACAGTGCCCTTCAGAGCCCTCCATGAACTTCCGTGGCCCTCTACCATTAGTAATTGAACATCTCTAAATTTTTAAAAATTCTTCTCTTTTGTGCTGTAGAAGTGAGATGACCCTCACTTTCCACTGGAGTGCTTTCCACGTATGATTTGCACTTGTTCTGAACAAGGGGCTTTGTCTCCAGCAGCAAAAGCTAACTATATGCAGTCTGGGATGAGTTAATCATTGTGGAGGAAAGATTTGTCAGGTCAGCTGGTGTAGCCTTTGCAATATTGCTCTGATTAGAAATTGCCTGAGTTAGATTTCCAAGAAAGTTTTTAATTTAATTCAATTCATTTTATTACTTGGCAACTAAGGGTGTCCAGAAGTCTGGTATTTACGGGCTTCAGATGAACGTGCTTTATTGGCTTGGAAGCTTGGGAGACTACACACAGGAATACAGAAAAGGCAACGTTTCAGTCCTTGAGAGAAAACATTACTGCACAGTGTGGTGAAATAATTACCTGCCCTACAAGCTTTGAAGGAAATTAACCCTGCAAATGCCCTTACTGAAATCTGAGTGGAAAAAGAAAAGATAGCAATCACTTGACATGAAGCCATGTGGATGGGAAAATCTACGGACAGCCAGTATGTATGGATGGGCTTTCCTGTATCCACAGTCTTCAGATCACCTAAACAGAGTCAAACACTGGTGTGCGTCTCGAGTGAGTTGTGTCCGGCCTCGGGTTCTGCTGATGGCTGCATTTTTCTTTTCTCCTCTGGAAAGAGCCCTTTCTTACGCATGGCATTTACTAGTCCATCCATGCCTGTCAGAATATTTATTTTACCATTGTATGAAAAATCTTGTGATCAGCTTTGGCTTATAGCAAAAAACCCCACCCAATTATTTGTTTTTACAAAGTCATCTCTGCCAACATGCAAATTAGCATTCAATTTATTCACCTAAAGCACAGGTTGGGGAAGGAATACGTAACAGCTCTCAGATTTTGTAGGCACAAGAATATATAATAAGGTAAAAAATTCTTAGGCTGTGGCAGAAAAGGTAACGCATATGCAAATTTATTTGAGGGATTATTTGTGCCACAAGCACTACATAAATTTTGCATTTACTCTAAGATTTTGAAGGTTCTTGGAGAAATGTTTCTTCTATTCCCTCATAATACATATGCAGTTTTGCTTAGGAACACTTGAACTTGCCGGAGTGATAGGCTAATCTCTTGCTGCTTGTCATGTATTTTTAATAAAGCCTGGACAAAGCCACAGCTGAATTTTGTTATTGAAGAAGGCTGGGCAGAATGATTTAACACAAGATATTTAGTAAATCTAGCCTTGGGAAACAGTGGAAAGGATTGAAGAGCCGAGCGAAGGTTGATTTCCACATCAGAGCGCTAAGCACTGAACAATGATAAGGCAGAGTTTAATTTAGTAATGAACAGAAGTTATCAATAACCTACTGGTTTTACATCAGCGATAACATTATAATTAGATTTGAAATCAAAAGATGGAGATGAAAAAACTCAATTAGTAAGATAAAAAATATAAATGGTGAAAAGTGCAGTTTACTGGATTAAAGGAGGTATGAAAGGTTAATTGGGAGCAAGAACTGAAGGAAAACTATTAGCAAGAATCTGGAAATGTTCAAAACAGTGCTGGGAAAATTGCATGATAAAGCTGGGAACTGCACACCTAGGAAAGATAAGGAAATTACATACAGCCATCCCTCTCTGCCTAGACTAAGGAGAAAAGATATTACATAGTGAATTTGTATTTATGGTGAGCGGAGGGTGGTAAAGTGCTCAGCTAGTGGGGAGCACCATGCTGGGCAATGAAGGTGCCTCGTCCTCCCTCCCTCTGCAAACCCCACAGTGATGCTGTCCCCCAGCTCTGATGGGTTCCCTGCACTGCAAAGCAGCCTTGCTGGGGTGGGGACATGTGAATTTGAAGATTTTGATCCGTTTGAAAAAAAATTAAAAATAAATACTATCATTTCTTTCCCCAAAGCTGCCTGAATAAAGTCTTTGCTGAATTGAAATCTTTCATAACAATACTAAAAATTGTTATTAGGATTTCCCAGCCTATGTAAAACTCATTTCACATCACGTGGGAAAAATCCAGACATACCTGAACTGAAGCTTCTGATTCTCAACTGATGGGAAAGGCAAAACATTAAATCAGTCAAATCAAACTTGTGTGGGGGAGAAATCGGTCTTACTGTTGTTTCCATTTGGCTTAGAAACAAGCCCTCCCCTTTGGACTGGAAGTGGGCATAACACATGCAGAGATTACAGTAAAATAAACTGTCAACCTGGTCATGAAGCTCTAAATAGAGTTGTAGTTATGGTTTGAATTTGTGGACTGTAGCCTTAGCATATAGTGCAAAAAGGCAAACTTCTTGTTTCATAAGGCTTGGCTAAGAAAAAGCAAATAAAATTACTTATAAATATAATATGCAGTTTCATTTCAGTCATGAAAATAAATAAAAAATTAAATGTTCCCTGTAACTCACACATTCTGAGAGTTACTTTGCAGGTATTTTTCATGTCAAAATGTACTTTTTAAGTTGAAAACTCTCAAACTCACAGAACTAGACTCATGTTCACATAAAGAAGTGCTGTTTCTGATGACAAGAGTTTGTAATGGATGCCTCAAAGGAAGGCTAGAGCCTCAAATAAACAGATGAGGAATAAACCACTCTACAATGAGGTTTTACCTTTACAGCTAGGGATTGCTTTGAGTGGGAAAACGTGGATTTTTGTCTCTTTCACAGCATTTTTGTCGTGACTAATTGAAGCCACTCTGGATATTCCTAACATTCATCTTAGCCGCTAATTCCAGGTCTTGCCATATTCTTAATTTCATTGACATGTTCTTAATTTCCTTGAGTAGTCAGTTCCACGGGGAAATCATTGTTTTGCATCCAAGAAAAAGTTTTCTTTTTAATTTCTTTGAAAGCCTTTATGCCCTAGTGTTGAGATGGGGGAGGCAGAATTTCCCAAGCTACCTTCTCCAGGCCGTTTGTTACCTGCCAGATGCTGATATTCACATACCACGTGTCTCTTTTTCCAGGTAATCAGCCCTCCACCTTACCACCTCTGCTCAGAAAATCTGTTCTTTTCAAGTCACAATGTTTTTACACCTCCTTTCCTTGAATTTGTGCTGGTTTTGCATTTTCCCTTTGCCATGAGGCGTGTCAGGTACATTCCAGGTGAGTCTCACCGATTATAAGCTCAAAAGCCTTTGCTGTTTTGTCTGGTTCACCCTTTTGACCATTACACATTTCAACCTATATCTACTGTATGGACCACAAACAAGTGTCGAGTAGAGTTTTGTATTGTATTTCTGCACAGGTTACTCTTTTGTTAACTTCTCAAGTAATATACAGATATATGCTAATACTGAAGTGCTCTCCAAATGAATGGAATGTGATTTCCCTGATTCTATGCCAAAAGAAGGAATTGTAGTCATTTTCCAAATGAGTTGCCTGTATGGCTACATCTCATTTTATAGGTGCTCAGTGTCCTTTTAGCACATGGAAGTGAGAGTGATTGTGTAGAGGTGGAGACTAGTGTTTCAGTGTAAAACACATTCAAACAGAACAGCCATGTTAAATTTTCTCTTTTCCTTTCACATTATCAAGCCCTTCGAAAGGTCTTTCTGACTTTTATCATCTTCTGACATCTTACTAAAAATGCTGTGGGGAGTAACTTTCTGTAGGCTTTATTTTGCATTAGCAAACTTTCCATTTTGCAAAGTTTTGTCTTACGATATTTCAGGCAAGACTGTGCCAGACATTGACTCTGATAGCTTTTTTCACTGGTGCTGAGATTCCTCTTTCTTGAACTTAAGAGGCCATGATGAAACTGGAAATTAAAATCAAGACACCTGTGTCTCTAGAGCCGCAGCAGCTCTGAGAGCTTCTCGCACAGAGCAGAAGACACCAAACTCAATACTAGAAGCAAGGTGAAGCACATAATGAAATCAGAAAAGACTATTTCAAAGCAAAAATGAGAGCAGGAATACCGCAATGTTTTACAGATAAGAGCATGGTACTCATTTGCAGGTATGTAAAAAATTTAAATTTATCACTGTTCATCTATCTACCCACCTGACAGATGAAAGACAAATAGGAGAGACATACAAAGAACCAAACCTACCAATTGTGCTAATTTTCCTCTCGACTCACCGGTCACCATCCCATCCGCGCAAGCGCAGCTTCACGTGTCCTTAGGTAAGCAGCATCCACCCCACACGGCAGTAGCTTCGGTACACCAGAGGTGGTATCTCCAGGGAGATGTGACCGCTCCTTTTCCAGGCTGACACTTTCCAGGGATGCCACAGCTGAAGTGATTGCTACTTTGGATTACACTGAGGCAAATGCAAATATGGGCTTAATTAGTAAAACCTCTGTCCTGTTCCTTCTGCAGATGTTGCAAATACATTTAAAGAGGGGAAAGCAGAGATGATGCCATTATGCAAGGGTACACTAAACTTAAATAGATGCAAATCCCAGTGTGTGATGCAACAGGCAATTCTTTCATTATTTAGCTGGACCTGTTGGCTGTTTACATTCAATTTGTCCTTTCCCTGGTAGAGAGTAATTAACCCAAGCAGGCTTGCCAACCAAGTAGTGAGGACTTTGTACTGGAGCAGAGCAAATTAAACTTTGATGTGATGATGACGACTGCCAGCTACTTAAAGGTGAATCATAAAGGCTTTAAGAAACAAGCTTGCAAGATTTTGAAATGTGAACAGAAGCCTTTGGCTTTAAATGGTAATTAGCACTGTAGTTAAACAGAATTTGAAATTAAAATGAGGACCCGCACGTTTTCCTGGAAGTTGATTTTCGCTTCTCTGGCCAAGATGACTATTTCATAATAAACTTACCAGAGTTTAAATAACTGTTCATTCCCAACCCAGTATCTTCTGTGCCTGAGGAGCAAATCCTTTGATTGTATTTATCTTTGGTCTTTTAGGACCAGCTGGTCACTTCATCCGAGCAGCAGCCTGTGGTTTGCAGCAACTCCTGGCTTCATGCTAACAGACTCTGCAGAACTGGGTCCAGTCCGGTGAATATTCAAGAGCAATCTAAGAGCCATCTTCCTCTCCTGCCTTTGCACAGCCAAGCACCTTATGGGCCCCTACCTAAACCTAAAAAAAATTCAGCCCATCAGTGTAAAAGACAGATTTCACAGAAATGACATTTTGGCTGCATGATTTCTGGCCTCCTGTCTGTGCTGCAGTCCCTTTAGATGCCCTCAAAGGCAGGATTATTGGTGTGTACGTATCGAGGCTCTGGATACAGCAAACAAGGCCACCGGTATTCATGGAGTTGCCACAAATAAGAGGTTTACACGTGGATTTTGTACCCGTTTCGACTCTTCCGAGAGAAGCACTGCAATATGGCCCAGATGCTGCTTCCAGGCAGGCTGTTGCTCTGTCCCTACGTGGGGCTTGCAGATTCCCGGGTGGAAACCTAATCTGCTCGCCCAGCCTGACTCAGATTAGCCAAGCAGGCAATCTGAATAGACATCATTACTAACAAGGCTATGCACGAAGTGACACTCCACACACTCAGTGAGTCTTTTATGAATGCTGCTGCCTTTGCTACGCAACAGATATGTACTTCACAGTTTAATGAGCGATAGCTGAGTATGGTAGAGTAGACAGCACAGTCAGCTGGGAGACGGCTTGCTTCATCTCCAGTGCGTGTTGTAATTTCCCTTGGGCCTCGCAGTCTTTAATATTATCTGCAATGATAATCGCATCTGAGAATATATTTAGTATTCCTTTGTTAGTCTGATAGTATTAGGACTACGTTGCTGTTTCTTATTCACTGCTTCCCATCCAAAACTTTATGCCGAAGCAGTTTAGAATTGATACCGTGCTTATTTCTCAAAACTTTCACTAGGATTGTGACAGGATCTGTTCAAGCACTTGTTCTTTCCAGTGATTTTGCCACTTCAGGATCCAGTCCTGCAAGTATTTCTGCATGCACTGGGCTGTGTTTTGGGACCTGGGGACCAAGCGCTAGAGCTCCAGTCCCAGGTTCAGAAGCAACAATGCCACATGGTGGAGTTTCAGACCCAAAGGGAACACACGGACCAAAGTGGCTGCCATGGCAGTATGGAGTCCAGAAGGAAAAGTGGAAATGGAGTCCTTGATTAAAAAGAAATCAGCTTAGGAACAGTAGACTTCAAAATTTTAAGAGGCAGATGAATGCAAAGCCGGCCACATCATCTCTCTCTACTAGAGCTCTCCAGGGCAACGGGCAGGTGAGGTCAGGCTGGGCCACAAGCTTTTGAACTCTATTTGCAAGGGCAGCTCTGCTGATGTTACCCTTGACTTTAAAGTCAGAAATGAGAGTTTCAGAGTTAGAGCCAAAAAAAGCAGCGATATGGTAAAGAAAAGATGTATGAGCCTGTTTCAAAAACAGCTGTTTGCCAGTGCCAGCCAAGCAGAGTTAGTCACTGGAAAGAGCCTAGAAACTTTCAAATCCTGCAGAAATCTCCAGAAGGTCCCCTTTGACATCACATCTGTGCTTGTCTGACCGGCTCTTCAACCCCATCCCAACCCAGATCCTGTGGTGTCAAGCAAGGGCTCCCAGATATCGACAGGTTGATGGGACCTTTGCGGCATGTCAAGCCTGCTCGCACATCTATGCCAAGTTTTACATGGACCCATTTGCATTTTTTCAAGGGTACTTTGTAAGGGAGACTTTCTACAGAAGGTAATCCTCAGACTGTTTCCCAAAACAGACTTTAAATCTGACAAGTGAAATATACTGAGAGTTATATACCATAAATTTCAGTGATTTACAATATGTGCTCTGGGCTGGCTGGTCTCCAAGAGCATTTGAAAAAGCTTAAGGAATACAAAAGAATTAAGAGCATTATAGGACATAACAACTTACGCCTGCCTTGAAGCTGAGGTTTGACACATATCACTAGAGTTAGGGTTTTTTCTTCTTCCTCTTCTTCGAAGCTCTTGACAGTCAGTAGAGTTCCTGCATTATTTAAATCACCAGAAGCAGCTCTAGCTGGAGGCACCAGTGACCCGAACTTCAGCCCTCAACATTTTTCTGCTTTTTACTTCGTTCAGGACTCATCCTCAGGTGAAGGACCACTCTCACACAGCCTGTTGTTCAAGTGTAGTGTTCCACACAACTCTGCAGGAGGTTAGCTGAAAATGTCAGCATAAGAGTTGCCTGCGTGTCTTCCCTGGGTGCTGCAGTGCCCAGGTCAAGTCACAGACTCAGGATTGCTTTTTCACAACTCTCTTACTCAGGAGCTTTTGGAAACTGCCTGGAGTCATCTTCTTTGCGGCCCCAATGCCATGGAAAAAAACGTTTTGTCCCCTCATTACTGTCTGAAGTCGTAGCATACATGTACCAAAGGCTTGCTGAGGGGAGAAGCAAACATTTGTTCCCGGCTAATGACTTTTGCCTTTTGGTTGAAATAGCGGAGCTCATTAGTAGGTAGAATGGAGTCTGAGCTCCCAGCCCGCTCCAGGCAGGTGGGATCTTTTCTAGGTGTTGAGAGTTTTGGGGAGCTGCTCCCAAAGGGCATGATTTTTGGGATCTGCAAGGCAGATCCATGTGCCATAGAAGGGAAATTCTTGTTAATCCAGGAGAAAACATCACTGCACCAGACTATCTTCACATGTTCTTAACTCATTACAGTGTTCATCATACTTTGGGCTCAAAGAGCAATGTCAGAACCTAGGTGAAAGTTTCTTCTCCCTCTTCATCAAGCCAGCTGCTACTCAGTGTTCTTGCAGCATTAGGCTTCCTTGCACCCATGCCGGGGGAGGGTCTGGCCTGGGTTTGATCTGTGTCCCCTGATGTGTGCCAACAGCCTCTTACCGAGAAGACAGAGTGCCTTTAAACACGAAACACCCATTAGCTAACATGTTCCAGCTACAGTCAAGGCAAAACTCTGTTCAGTAGGAACTAGATTGCAACCACAAAGAGAGTTCACAGAGTTTATTCAACACCCGAGAGTACTTCTGTCTACTCCTTAGTTTGTGTGCATTGCAGCTAGAGATCCAGGCATTACAAAATAAAACTCGCCCATTATCAGCTCCCCTGATCTAACATCTTCTTTCTCGCTGCTCTGCCATATGATGTCTGCTCCCAGGTCAGTACTTAGTGTTCATCATTGCAGACTAACGATATCCTCAATTATCCTTTACTTTCACACTAATAACCTTTGGAACTGGCTCTTGGGACATAAAATACCAATTTAAATACACGCGTTTTGTCTGTGGCTTTCAGAAACAAAAGCTTCTTTGCAGTTTTAGTGATTGCCCCCCCACACACACACACACATACTTTTGAATTAACTTACGGATTTTTTTTTTTTCTCCTAAGAAGTTCATGACAACTGTAATTCTTGTTTTTAAACACAGATTTCTATACTGGTGAAGATAATTTAAAATGTCTATCTGAGGTCTGTGGGATGAAATTACCTGCAAACAAACAATAAGTGAGAATTGAATTTATCTCAGGATATCTGAGAACTGTGATTATCTCCCCTACACGTGACTTTTGTACCTTTCTCCAGTGTTGCTTCTGCTTAGAACAGAAGTGTTGCACTTTTAATTACCATTTGTTCCCTTTTGTCCTCATCTTTTACTGGAGGGATAATAATTTAACTAACAAATTAATTTTTATATATATACCTCAAAGCTCTTGCCCCTGCTTTTGGTAATTAGAGCATCCTACTGAAAATGAATTAGGATATTATTTCCTCATTTTGATCTTGTTTTCACTTGAACACTTTCATTTTCACAGATATAAAAACTACTTTATTATAGCTTCTTTCATTAGGTTTTGAACAGTATTTTCCTATTTTGAAAGTATAAATAATAGTTTGTCTAATTGTTTTTCATTGCTCTATTTGAAAATAGAGCACAAGCATAAAATAAGAAATAAAAATGTGTTATTAACTATTCATTGGAATAGAAATAGCATTTACTATTCATAGCAATATTCATAAAATTACTTATCCTAATTCCTCAATCCTCCCCTATGCAAATACTCGGAAAATGAATGAGCTAATTAAAGTAGATGTTAGTGGAACAAGGACATTGGGGCTCACTTTGAGCCGGGGAGAACACGCAGCTCATTAGAGCTCTGCATTTCATACACAGCTGGGGGAGACACCCACTCCCTTAGGGCATCTACAGCACCTATTCCTAAGGGATCTTCACCACGCAGACAGAGTGGGCATCAGGAGCACCAGCAATAGCTAACTAGCCCTGCTGAGTAACAGAGAGCCTCCCCAAGCACCCCTGGGACTACCTACCTTAGAAGAAGAGAGATTTGATCCCAAATAAAATCACAGATCATTTTACAAGCAGTCTTACAGTCCAAGCTAAAGATAGCACCAGCAGCACTGGAAAAACCTCAAGTAGCATGTGAAAGAGAAGGAGATTTCAAACACAGGAGAACAGCAGCCTCTCTAGGGTTGTTCAACAAATTTCTGGAGGTAATCAGAGCCAAGGGAGGAGAAGCAGCATGACAGCTTCTGGTTCAGCATAGGTACTCCCCAGCTTTCATTCTACTTGCTAAGGACAGACATAGGCAGAGGAGGGTGACAGGTCACCCATCGCCATGCCCTGCACCACCACCAGCCTGATACCCCTGCCAGCCCACATCTGGTCTGGCACAGGCTGAAAGTGCACTGGGGGACTCCTCAGAAAAACAGAAATCCAGCTCATTTCCACCTTCAGCAATCCCTACAGACAACATCTTGCCAACAGCCTTTACATCTTCAAATAGAATTTAGAGACAGCTAAAACAAACTTCCAGAATGACCATAACACTTCCCAGGACATCCCTGTAGCTTCCCTATGCTGCTTACCAGGAAAAGCTCCATCCTGCTGAGAAGAAACAGCACCTATCTCTAGAAGACTGTAGAACAAGCTCCCTCAAAGGCATCCAACAGGCTTTGTAGCTGCTTCAGCCCCACCTCCTGTGGGTTCTGGCCCACAGCTGACAAGGGGATGGTTTTAACGGAGGTTGCTAATTAACTCTTTGTGAAGGCAACTTTTTTATTTCCTCCTGTGGCTGAAAATACTGCAAATAAAGGTTTAAATCCAACATGAGATTGTACTCAAACAGTCATCTTGTTGGCCTCGATTCTTTAGTCAGTGGAGAGAATACAAGTTTGAAGTGCTCTTCTGCTTCCACTGTCTACATTGGGATGAGAAGAATTTTGTGGTGGCATTTCTCATTCTACTGATTCTAATGAAAATTTAGATGACAAAGTATGATATATACATATTTAATATTATATATGCATATATGTATGCATCTGCTTTTGATCAGACAAACCCCACATCTTGTGCTTGATAGTGGTACTTTGATAACATAAATATTTTGAAAATTGTCCTTGATAGGAACACACTCTAATATATGCTCAAGACACCTTTAAAGGTGAAGACCTCTCTGAAAACTGAACATGAAGAAAATTGTAACTTACCATAACCCACAGTAACTCTTTGACAGAACTCAGCTACCTGTACACACCACTAAAACAAACTAAGAACAGTACATATTTCTTTCCAGCCTCACAGATCACAAAAAAAGAAAGGGCAACCGATACTGGAAACTAGTAAAATAGACATTAAAGCAACTCTAAGATATAAAATTGTGAAGGCAACTCCAAAAGGGAATGACCACCTTCACGTAGCTGCTGCGTGGGCATTGCGTCTGGGAGTTCGTCAAAGTGGCTAGGAAGGGCAGCCTGGAGAGGAGGGCTTCCAGCATCTTACCAAAATATCATTCAGCTCCTGCAAAGGGATGCTGACATAGCAAGGAGGAAGGAGTGGGCTGAATGATAAGATATTCAAAATGCCATAGATAATTGAATAGTTGATATGCTCATTTATTCAAGTTCCGTAAGCCTCAAAATAGCATTTTCAAGTGTTTTCGTTTTTCCTTCATCAGTTTCACATAGGCTCCTTCTTGGGCTCAGACACCTGCTAAAGTGAGTATTTAAGGGGAATGGGTGCGTTGCCGAGCCCATGACCCCACAACCCTGCCCGCATGGAGCCTCAATTGCAGCCTTCTTCGACCTGCTGTGCTCCAGCGAAGGTCCACGTGGTTCGGTGCTCTGCTCAGGGGGTCAAAGGGATTCATTGCACATAGCTTTTCAGAGTGAAGTTCTTCTAGCAGTGATGTGAATAGGTTTCCCAGACTGAATTTCACTTTTATCTGTACATATAAAGTCCTCTCTTGCACATGAAGAGGAACTATGCCTTGATGTAGCTCTTCCACGTGCAGATGCTGCTTAAGCATGTACTTACCAGGCTGCTCACACCAGTGACAACATTTCCTTAATTTCACATGCTATTAATGGCAATATAAAGCACAAATGGAATATATTTAGCACTTTGTCATCAAGAATGGTTATCTTAATGTATCTGAGGCAATAGTCTCTTGTTTTACTTATATCTTTCTGCTGAACTGAATGGCCAAAAGCTCTGATCTGCAAGGTCTTCAGCCTTGTGGAGCAGTGTAAGAAAGTCCTCCACAGGCAGTCATGCAAGGAGCATGAACACACACCAAGTCCCAGTGCGCCGGTGTCTCTGTTTAATATCTGATTGCCTCCTGAGGGTTTAACCCATTGGAAAAAGGAAATTCTGTTGTAAAACTGAGATCCCTGGGCTTTTCCAGAGTGGAGGTACAGCTGAGGGCACAGCTGGGCCCTGTTGCGATGCTGGCATCCCCTGGGGTTTGCACCACCCAGGGATGATGGTGAATGCTCTCCTTTCAGCAATCCAACGTCTGGTAGGGGAAACTTCTTAATTCTAACAGAAAACACCACGTGCTCGTGTCGCATGCATTCCCCCCCCTTAAAAGCTGCAAGATCAGTATGAAGCTAAAGAGATTTAACAAAAAATACACGTGTTCCCTTTTATCAGCCTTGCTCCTGTTGTGGAGAACACAGTTTCCATTTGCAGACTTATTTGTGTCCGTAAACAGAGGCTCAGGCAACATAAGTGACTCCAAAAGCTGGAGCTTAGGGGAAGAAAAACATCCCTCCACTTTCCAGGAGACTCTCAGTAACTTGTGAACACAAGCCAGGCAGAAGGGCTTAGTGCCAGCCCGCTGTTCACAGGCAGGTTAACAGCATTTGGGGACGTGCAGGCTGAGAGCTATGAGATTCATCTGGCACAAGTTCAAATTGGATTTAAGGGCTTATACCAGATAGACCTGGTGAAAGATCCCAGCCTGGGACCTTTGCACAGGGAAGAATTTCAACTCTAAATCCAAATGCCTCCAAAGTTTCAGTCAGCTACAAATCTGAGTAATGTTAATGTCTTCAGACATTCTGGTGCAAAGGGAAAGAAACATTCTCTGCTGTGCTTCCGTAAGAGATTTCCTTCTACCCTGATGGCATAAAGATATGTAGAGGGTCATAAAAGAGGATGGATGTGCTTGAGCAGAAGGCAAGCCCAGCAGAAAGCTATTGGCAAACCCTGCTCTCCATGCCTCTCCATCTTTCTCTCGTATTGATCGCTGAGGAGCGCTAACTACAGCTTAATGCCCTGGTTAAGAGGTAAAGAGCATTGACTCTGCCGGCAGCGGTGCTCTCCTGGGCTTTGAATTCCTGGAATAATTCAGTGGAAGAGAATTTTGCTGTGGGTAAGTATTTACCTGTCTATTCTCCTTCTTGGCAGGTGAAAATTAAACCTGCAGCCTGGGTGTGTACCACAGGTCTCCAGGGTCTTTTACTGTTCATACAAGGCTTGTCTGTGAAACCAGTGACTCATGTAAAGACATTTTACCCACGGCATGGAGGAAGAATAGGTTAACCAGCTGGAGAAGAAGCCTCTGGGAAGTGTTCCCGGCCCCTCTGCTCGCCCCCATGGCCACCAGTGCCATGAATTGGCTGCAACCTACCTCTGCCATGGGAAGCACTGGGGATGCCCATGGCACAGCTGCTCCCAAACCCAGAGTCACTTCCATGCACAGGGGAAAGGACCCCCGGGCACAGGATTAATGAAGGAAAGGTATTTCCAGCCTCTGGTACAGCTCAGTAGCTTCTCACATGGGAGAAGCCTGAGAGGAAATTGGATCAGATCATAGGCACTCAAATGTGTGAATATAGGCAACTATTTCCCTTGTTTCAGCTTCCCTGCAATTCTTCTGCATGTGTGTGCGTTTGCATGAGATATGAAATGCATCAGGAACAGGTCATACAGCTTGCTGAAGGTCAGAGCAAATCCGTCCAACAGCAGGGACACTCACAGCCCATTCTTCAGGGCAGGACTTCTGCAGACAAATTTTTGACCTCCTGGGAAAGGGCTTTAATCCCTTCCCAGCTGCACCCAGGTGTTCCTCTTCCCACCGGCCCGGTGGGTGCCCAAGGAATGATGCTCAACATACACCAAGCTGGCAAAGCCCTTCAAATACTTCCTTACTACAGGAAAATGGGAACAATATGAAGAGAGAAATTCACATTTTTCTGTGATGGACTTTTTCTCATCACTAGCTATTGGGGTACGAAGGGCAAAGAACTCTTGTACCGTGTAATGAATTATGTCAAAATGATTGCTCAAAAATCGTACAAATAATCAAAATAGTTAATCCTAGAAATGACAAACTGAGTCGCATTCTCATGTCCAGGATTCGTGTTCATGTTTTCCATGGCTGAAGCTATTTGCTGAATTCAGCTTGAATTGGCAAATAGCTTTGGCCACTCCACGGTTGCATTCTTCTCACAAACTAAATGATAAATGAGGAAATAAAAAAATCCATCTGCACTTAGGAGGTGAGGTTTGTGCTCCGGACCTGAGCAGGGAGCTGCTCTGTGGCTCTGCCGGGTGGTCAGTCTCACCACAGCAGGCGTGCAGACCGCTGCTGGCAGGCAGGCTCCGGTGGCTGATGGATATCAGGACTGTGCATTTCAGCTTCTTGTTTTTATTACCGTGGTTTTTCATGTATTGTAATTTCTGTTCTTTAGTCCTTGCAGGGAGCAGAGAGCAGAGCGATTGCTAATAGGAGCAGCTTCATGAGGCCTTCTGCTTGAGTCATGGAAAAAAAATGCCTTAATATCAAACTATGATCATGCTGTGATTTTCAGTGCTTATTTAAAAAAATATTATCAAACCCACACAAAGAGGAAACTGCAACTTCTTTGCCCCAAAAGGCTGAAGAGCAGGTGCCCTTGGGACACAGGGCCCCACAGGGGAACCTTTGCTTCGCACTCCGTCAACCCAGTACCAAGGAAGTTTCATGTCCTGAACTTTTCATATGACGAAGATACAGGCCTGGCATGCTCTGAACAACGAATCAAAAGAAATACTGGAAGCAGAGCTTCAGACTTTATACTTTTGTTGCTGCTACTAAATATGTGTTTTTTCTTCCCCTCAGATTCACCAGTCCTGCTTGAACAACATACCTGGATAGCTCCAGATTTTGTACATAGGACAGGACAACAACAGGGTTTAGGTATCTCTGTTAAAATCCCGATTTTCTTCTATGCATAACTGGAAATAACTGTTCCAATGCTCACTATCATCAACCTGCTTCTCTTCTAAGGAGGGTTTGCTTCTTCATCCAAAAATGTTTTGCAGTGAAAAATATGTTCTCGAGGCTGAGATTTTCAGAGACACTTCTGGCAGTAAGGTATGCAGATCCCACCAGATTTTGCCTAACCCCACCAGGCTTGATTAGAAAGGGCCATCTAACAGTGCTGACGCCACGATTCGCATGGTAACACCCAACGTGGTGTTTTTGAATCCATCGGCCAAATGTAAACACTGCTTAAAAGAAGTAGGCGTCTCAAGGAAGTTCTATATCTGTATATTTGCATGAAATTTAAAGATCAGGTAGAAGGACCTGTGTCAATAACCACATTGGGAAAACAGAGTCAGAATTGTTACATTTTGTTAGAAATTGTGTGGTTTCTTACCCAGGATTTTACCCGGGAACAACAGACTGGGGAAGGAGACACATGAACTGGCTGATCAGTATCAGGATGCTTCAGACTAGCCATGAGGCTGTTTTTTCATCCATTAGGGCTGTCACAGGGAACAGGATATCTTGCATCCATATTTGATTGGGATAATTGTACAGGAAATCAACCAGTACAAATCCTCCTGCTCATAGATGAGGATGATGACCAGGACGACTATTACAGTTAGTAGTGATCATGGTCCTATTTTGCTATTATCTCTGTAAGAACAGCTCTTGTCCTGAATTTCTTATGATCTTGGTGTACAACACAAGAGAGTAAGAAACCGTGGGAGAAGGAAAAGACAGGTCATTAACAATATTAATAAATTGTGAATAGATGTAAGTGTGCTGATGTACTACAATGCTTCCTTCTGACTGCAGTGGTATTTTCTTCAGAGCTTTGTATCCCTGGGTGGATCCAGGCACACCTCTGAGTACTCTGAATAATAATAGCTAATAATAGCCAGATAGAAAAGCTATGAAAAAGAAGAAAAACTCACTGTGTTCACTCCTCATCAGGTACTATTAGAATACGCCATTGATAATGCAAAAAAAGATCTTCAACTACAGAAGAGATGAGATGAATCTGGATTTGGAAAGGATAAGCATAATTCCGAATGCTGATGGTGTGCTGGAGCCTCATACAATGCCACAGTAACACCTGGAAATTGCCTCTGCTGTAAGACTACAGAAAGCAGCGCTGGTGCCACCTCCAGCATGCTGAAGGAGGCCTGGACTCACCCATGCCTTAGACTTGCTCAGACCTGCTTTACCATTTACTTTCTAGGTCATTGAAGGGAAATAATATCCCTGGCATGATGTGGAGCTTAGAAATAGGCATTTCTGGAACCTTAACCAGCCATCTCGGTAAGAAATGTTTCACATGGCTCTAGCTGTGCTGATCTTCATTGAGCAGAAGGGGAAGGGGCTGTTGGGCAGTGATTCTCTGAGGTCACCTGGCAGTCCCCAGTAGTCACCTTTCAACGGTGTTAAACCAGTGACCATTGAATGGACACGCCATAATGTACCCAGTCTCAAGAAAAAGACGGTTATTACACCTTCCATGAGACTGACAACCAGGACTATGCAAAGCGGGGATTTACAGCCTGTAAGTGCTCACGTCTCACTCCAAAATACAGATAAAATCCTGACATTTCCTCAAACCCCATGATTCTATACAGATCGTGGGATCTTACCCTCCAGATAGCTGTGCTACATGCTGATGAGTCAATCTGCTGCTTTGGATGTCTTTGGAGAAGGACAGAAATAATGCTCCCACTGTCCCATGAAGAGAGCTGGAGAGGAAATGTCAGCCAACGGCATATGCGGGGTATTGAGCGTGCAGGCACTGCGGTCGTGAGGGGACCAGACGGGCCCAGGCATCTGCTTGCAAAGATGAGGCCAGGCAGAAATGAATCCTGGCAGATGGCTGGATGGGGTGCTCCATCCTCTCCTTGTGCGACGGCCTTGCCAGCCATGCTGAAGCACGGAGCAGAGTGTCTGGGAGACTAAGAAATGAAGCAGCTGAGTACTAGGGATGATTTGCTCCTGCCACGGGCAAAATGGGTCAATTATTTAGCATTCATGTTCTAAGGCCGAGCACAAATGTGTGTGCTACAGCGTTATTTAGCTCACAGGGAATTGCTGTCTTGAGTGACACACTGAAGGTCATGGTTTATCAATCATGCACAAGGTAGAGATGATACAGTTGGTTGTAGCAGCTTCCTCCTGTAAAACACATTCCAAGGGAAAATGACTGTTATTGCCATGTTCTGTGGGAAAATTGATAGACTAGGAACACTCTACTCCTTTGAATTGTGCTTTTAGCTCCTCACTGTGTTTCCAAGTTTATTTCACACTTTCTGTGTCTGGATCGCCTGTACACAAAGCAGGATGTTGTAAATATTTTAAAATATTTATCCATGTTTTCTTCTGCACTGATTTCCAAAATGTTCCTCTTAGTGTCTTGCCTAGCAGTGGTCTAAGTGACTATGAAAACCTCTCATACCTAAAATAGTAAATCAAGGCAACACCTTCGGAGAAGTCAGTAACTGAGATGGTGATAGTATGAAGCTTAACAGGAAAAGTCTCCTTGAATAATAAATTCTAACATGGAACAAAAAGATATCAGAGTGATCCTTGTTCAAGAAGGGACCAATGTGAGAAGTCCATGTGGTGATGCAGAACTGGGACGATTACAGAAATGGCAGAGAAATCTAAAGCTTTGTTTCATTCAGTTTGCGAAGAACCAAGCGGGTTTTTTCTGGACCTTTGCTCTAAAGAATTCTTCTTTGCTTTCCACATATTCTTGTGTGCAGCGAAAAGAATTAACAATGTCAAGAAGATGATGAACATATTCTAGTGTAGTACTTGCATCCCATTAGGTTCCTATTTCTTGCAGATAGTACTGAAGGAGAAGAACATGTTGATTTTCTGGCTTTCACAAATTTCTTTTCCAAACTTGACCATACTTTGAACATGATCATCAAGAGATGTTTATTTTCACAGGAGATCTTATACCAAATTCTGCTCTGGCGTTCATCAGGGGTTCCAAGGAGTATGAGTCGCATCACAGTTAGATCATTATCTCCAAACCTGTCTCGGCACTTAAATGACTTCCTCTGTGTGAGGACTTCACAATCATGGATGGATTCTTATCTCACAGTAATAGTCCAAGATTCATGCCTGTGGTATTAACATCAGTCTACGACCAAAAAACAGAAAAACCTCACAAATAGAAAATGTTCTAATTGTCTGACTTCATGAATAACACAGTCATTGGATCTTTCTTGCTGTATTTCCTGTTTGAATACAGTGTATTATTCAGTAAAGGCTGTAGTCTAATTTTAGAAATTTGCAGTGATGGGGAATCCGACAAAACTCTTGTGAAATTGTTCCAGGATTAATTACATCACTGCTTAAAAGTTGTGCCATATTTCTAAATCTGCTTTATTCATTTTCTAGCTATTGAAATAAACAGAACAACTCTTCCACAGAAATTCAACAAATATCCAACACGAAAAAGTGGCATACACTCTTTCTTCTTCGTGTCTGAGGATTTGTCAAGCTGCATGAAGTCATTCAATGTTTGGTTTTACCTTTTTTAACAGTCATTGCAATAGGTGCTTCTTAGCATCCTGTTCTCTTTGTAATTTGCTACTCTCATAATTAATGTTATCCGCAATCTTAATTAGGGAGAATTTTTTGTTATTGTTTCAAATATTAACACAGTTAAGATGCAATATTAGAGATATCAGCTAGATAATAACTTCCTGACGTCCAGAAGACTTTAAATCACACAGTAACTGCCATGCTGGGTATGCATCATCCTAGTCACTGATCTGCAGGTCACGTGGTACCAAATGCTGTACAGAAATCTACGGATACATCAATATAAGTGGTGGTATGGACATAGCTAGCTCAGGTATTTCCACAAAGGCAGCCACAGTAGCTATAAAGTTTATCAAATAGGCAGGCTCCACATTCAGACCCTCGCAATTTTTAATAGTCTAGCTACTGCTAAAATGTAGTTGGAAGAGAAAATATTTAATCATTACATGACACAGTAGAAGATTAGCTAGCTGTTGGTTGGGTGAGTTTTCTTCACATTAATGAAAAATGAGATATATCACTGCTGCCTTCTGAGGACTGGCAGGGGACAGGACTGAAGGTGATGGTAGGTGAACAAGGTGTGCAAGCTCACAGCGGCAGACCATTCACACACAGACATTTTATTTGATATCCCAGACTATGATCCTACCCATCTGTTCATCCAGCTAACATCCTTGTCAAGGCAGCTCACTGACTCCCTGAAAACAAAGAACAACCTGATTTTTTGAAACATGTATCATTCTCAAAACAATGGAAATAAGGATTCTTGCTATACTCAGACCTTACAAACTCATAGGTAATAAAACTCAGTGTTTTATTATTTGTTTTATTTATTTATTTATTAACTCTATGTGGAGTACTCATTTTCTTTAACCCTGTGCCACCACAGGTCAAAGATTTGAAAGTTACCCCTGTAAACCTCTCCAGACTTCACGAGAGAAGAGAGCTGTCAAAGGTAACTGAGGTCAAAGCATGGCCCAAAAGCCCCTAACCCTGACGAGCGCTCATAATACCAGTCAAATGGCAGATTTCAGGCACTGGTGGTGCAACCCTCTCCCAGGAGATGTCTTGGCAATATCATTATGTCTGCGGTGATAAACGAAGTCAAGCATGATGCCCATGGGCTGCAGAGTCCTTCTTCTGAGATGTTAAGTGTCCCCTGTGTGACAGCAAGCAGTTTCTCTTTGCACCATGCAGGAGTGTGAAGTTGCAGGTATTTCCTAGTCTGCTTCATAAGGAAAGTCTTACGTACAATCCAGACCCCGATCCAGCTGCCTGGCCCCACATGTTTAGCCCTTTGCTAAGGTAAAGCAGACTTGAGGAATACCCTCCCATCTGCCCAGTGTCAGGATTTTTCCTTCAGTTCTCCCACTCTCGTTTTCCAACTGACCAACATAAAGACTCTGCTCTCGGTAATACATGCATCCAGTGGCGTTTTCTTCGCAGGAGGTGTCTTCTGCCTATAATAACAGTTGAAAGGCACTTTTTTTCATCCCTTGCCAGTCATTGTAGCATAGTTCATGTGGGTATTCCCAGCATGGATACATGGACTGATTCTCTCTAAAAGCAAAAGGACAAGATTCCGAATTGAAATAGATCCTTTGAGTCAAAGGCGGTGATACGAGGCACCACATGGCAGGGTTTTCACCGTGGTGAAATGGTTGGAATTGGAGTGATGAGGACCTGAAAGACTCAGGTGTCTCTCATCTTAATTGTGGATTGCAGAGGCTATGGGACAGGGACCAGCCTTGCCTGAATGTCTGCATTTTGCTAAACACAGCTGGGTACTTTCCTCCAGGTGCTATTAATATACTAGGGTGAAATAGTAATCACTTTTACAAGATAGTGTGGGAGAGAAGCCTGTTTTCCTCTAAAAGCCACAAGAGCCTCCTATCTGCGTTCAGGTTGGAAAACCTGCTTATGACTTTTTAGTCTTTTTTTTTTTCTGCAGCCTAGTTTAATCCTTATTAAAATTCTCTACAAAAATTTGGAGGTATTAATTTCATTTCCCCCATGCCAGATATGACATTTATCCCTCGGCAAGTCTGAAAACCTCAGGCAGTTCTAATGAGGGGTACATTTTAGTTTCTTGCAAGGAGAGAGGCATTATGTTGCGGTCCATTTCAAGACAGACTTGTTTTCAAGGTTTCTAAAGCAGAATTAATCAATAATTACAGCCATCATCAGCATGTGAGTCCCTGGAGTTTTATTTATACTCCAGTCACATTGCTCTGTGACCTAGAGCAATATACAGTAGTCTCGCCTGTTGGAAAATAAATCATATTACATTTTTGCATGCACATATATAGTTAAGGCTTATCTTCTTTAGTCGTGAAGGAACAGAAATTTCTTCTGGAATTGCCTCTTTCATCTACATTCAGTAATCATAATATTTGGGACACAAAATGATTTCCAAGCCGTGTTTGCCAGTTGGGTTTAATCCTTTGAGTTTTTAATTTTGAAAACTATATGGTTCTGTTAATTTGCGGAAGTGAGATTAAAATAAAAGCATCTTTGTGTTTGTACTCAAAGTGCAGAGATTTCCATGCTTGAGTATCTGAATGACTAAATACATACTCATTTGAATTTCTGATCAGGAAATTTTCCACAATGGGGAAAGTCTTCTTTCTGGTTAACTTTCTTAAATAAGTTCAAGTGTGTATTCAGGCTAGGTAGTTAAAGTCTTAAAGCTGCTTTTCCAAACACTGAGGGTGGGGAGCCAGCAAAAAGAGGAGAACCAGTTGTTACTGCCACAGAAATCTCCTTCGTGCTGAAAGGGAATTGGAAGAGCTGGAAAAAGTGGCGAAGTCAAAAGTGAGTGACAGGTTTAAGTGCCATATCCGTTTCAAATACAGAGAGAATTAATATGTAATGAAGGTCTTTAGCAGTGGATGCCTATCTCATTCCGCTGCCAGAGATGAAGCTCCGTACAACCTACGCTGAAACACTTTGTAGGAGCCTTACTTGGCTCCTCACGGTCATTGCCAAGGATAACGTTTGCTGGATTGATAAATGAGTAATAATAACAGAGAAGGAGTGAGATGGCATTGGACTTAGGCTCTAGTCCCTGCAAAATATTAAGTACTTAATCCTACTAAGGAGGCTAGACCTACTCCAGCGTGGACAGAAGCATTACCAGGTCAGGCACCCAAAACTGCTGCTGTAAGGATTAATGGTGGCTTCCTCTGCCACCACCGCCCTAATGACCCACAGAGAGCAGAGCACTGGGTATGTTTGCTTTTATATCGCAGTGGAGCTGAAGAAGCAGAGGGAAATTCTCAGGAAACCGTTTCCTGAGTACTGGAGATATCAGAGGGAAAATATTAATGTTTGAAAGCAGCTACTCCAGGTGGTTTCTTGATAGCTCAGCCAGGCATGCTGAGGTCTCTTTCTTACCTTTTAAAAAAAAAAACCCACCATGTGGTCATTTTCTCTTTGATGACTTCTGCATTCTCTATAGATTTCGCTTTCTGTGGAGGGAATGCTCTTCTGTAGTATGAATGAAATTGGGTGGCCCAGCAAGGACTGTGACCTCCATGCTATACTGGCAGTTATTTCACGCTCCTGTGTCATGACCTCAATGTACAGGCTACTGCTTCCATCTCCACACTGACACTCTCACTGTAAAGCCAGGACTAACCACAGCCTCTGGTGCTGAGGCTTTTTCATAGTATATGTAGTCTTCAGAACACCAGCGGCATGGGAGCTGTGATAGATGTGCCCACATAACTCCCCGGGTGACTCATTGGGGTCTGTGTCAGCAGCCCTGGACACCCATTGATTCCCAGTAAGGGAGGACTCTGTTCTTCAGGGCAGAGACAGCTCCTGCAGGAGGATCTGAAAGAGGCAGGGAGTTTTTGCCATGCAAAAATGTCATTGAAGAACACATACAGGCAGACAGACAGACAGCCAAACCCAAATGAGATCAAACATGGAAAGATGCAAACAACTGCATCTGCAGAGATACGTCCCAGCAGAGATGGCCGGCGAGAAGAAGTCATTTGCAGAGCGCTCTGTTTTCCTTTAAAAGGTCTCAGGTTGACAGTGGTTAGCAAGCAAACTGTCTGCAATGTCGCAGCAAGATACACGACTTCCTGATGGCTTAAACAGGCTATGAATAAACTCAGCCTGTGGATTACAAAGAGTTCTGTAAAGCCATGAGCACCAAGACTCTTGAACAGCTTCCCAGTGGCACCACCAGTGAGACCAAAATCCAAGCACCTTTGAAATGCAATATGACCAACTTATGATCTCAATGGCTCACCAGCTGGGACTTCAAAGGACTTTATGTAATCCCTGAAGGAGTTTTTGCACCTACTCTTCTCTTTCCAGTCCTCTGCACTGGGTTCATGAGCCTGCACCCTTGCAACTCACTGCACTGACCAACCAGTCTGCTGGGGACCTGCAGCAAGCACCCAGCAGGAAAGGGACAGAGAGATGAATGTCTTATGTGTTTTTCAGCGGTACCAATGACAGAATATACCCCAACCCCAACAGCATGGCCAGCAGCACTAGGGAAGTGATCTTCCCCCTGTACTTGTCACTGATGAGGCCACATCTCAAACACTATATACAGTTTTGGGCCCTTCACTACAAGAAAGACCTTGAGGTGCTGGACAATGAGGTGCTGGAGCGTGTCCAAATAAGAGCAACGAAGATGGTAAAGGGTCTGGAGAACAAATGCTAAGAGAAGTGGCTGAGGGAACTGGTTTGTTTAGCCTGGAGAAAAGGAGGCTGAGGGGAGACCGTATTGCTCTCCACAACTGCCTGAAAGGAGGTTGTAGCGAGGGGGTTGTTGGTCTCATCTCCCAAGCAACAAGTGATAGGACAAGAGGAAATGGTCTCAAGTTGTGCTGGGGAGGTTTAGACTGGATATTAGGAACAATTTCTTTACTGAAAGTGCTGTCAAACACTGGAACAGGCTGCCCAGGGAAGTGGACGAGTCACTGTCCGTGGAGGTATTTAAAAGAAGTGTAGATGTGGCACTTAGACACAAGGTTTAGTGGTGGGCTTGGAAGTGTTAGGTTTACAGTTGGACTCAAACTCAAAAGTCCTTTCCAACCTAAATGATTCTAGAATTCTATGAGTCTAACAAGATGGTTCCCAGGACAAAGTGCACCTATTCCAGTCTCACATCAATCACTAGCACCAGTGAAACTATGTCCCCCTCCTTGCTATGGCCAATAGAGAGGTAAGCAGCCTTGCTTGTGCTCTTGCTAGAGAGGAAAGCCCACAGCATGACCTCCACGGGGCTGGTGAGTGTTCAGGTGGAAGAGCAATGGTTTTGAAGACGAACACTGAAGTAGTGGGAGATTCTTTGCTGTATGGGAAAGTAATATAGGAGGATAATTAGACAAGCTAGAATGGCTTGTGTAGCAACACCCTGGGCTGAGCCTAGACAGTTCTGTACCACTGCGATCAGAGCTGGTCCAGTCATGCCACAGCAGAGAAAAGTCTCCAAGAAAAATGTTTCACCCAAGAAAAATATTCACTCCCCTCACACTGGCGACCCTTTGCTAGTGCAGGTTACCCTTCCTTGGTCAAGTTGGCACATTGAATTTAATATCCCATCGTGACCCTCTTCTAGCAAAAGAAAGTAGATTTCCTAGACTATAAACACTTTGGTGCAGAATATGTCTTTTTTTTGTAATTTATTCTGCTCTAGTTTGACTTCCAGAATTCAGGTGCCAAACAGACAAGCAGTATTCAGAAAACAAACAAACAAACAAAAAAAAACCCAAGTCACAAAAACTTAGGAAGGAAGACATATTTTATTAGGTAGGTCATATGATAAAAAGCTCATCTGCACGCTCACAAAGGAGCAGGGAGAGACAATGGTGAAGGGGACCCCAGATTACACCCTGTCCAGCTAGCTGTCCCCAGGTCCATACAGGAGCCATCGGCCCATCAAGCCCACTTCCACAAGCCCAGAGGACCAGCAAAGAACAAAGGTAGGTGAGGGCAACCCAACTTAAGGATGAGTGATGAGGATGAGCCACCCCATCCAGAACGTCCCTGGGCTGACCCAGAGGATCCTCAGCCCCGAGGGCCAGAGGTGACACCCATGAGGAGGGGTCAGTGCTGGAGCATCTCTGGGACTGAGGCACCTCTGCCCAGGGGCAGAGGACATGTTAGGGGAGGCAAAGGGAGTGCATTTGGGGATTGCACAGGACTGATTA
>Ga0065711_1003595_pt1 | contig 27297 bp, 20 predicted proteins | sample Hoacrofraction12_FD_59098 | JGI IMG/M metagenome (GOLD analysis project Ga0065711, IMG submission 59098) | Hoatzin crop microbial communities from Cojedes, Venezuela - Epithelial fraction 12 v2 (version 2) | ecosystem: Host-associated > Birds > Digestive system > Esophagus > Crop | place...
AATAACTGGGAAGTGCTTAGAGGAAAACCAGTTTAGCAGCCCCCCCTCCCCAGCAGTCCTCCGTCGAAAGGAAGAACGCCTCGTGTTTGAAGGGTCTGTTATTTGCTGTTAATGCGCCTGCTTTTCCTCCGGTAACGTGTTGTGTGGCTGTGAGGTTGAGCATATTCTTTTTGTTTTTGCTATCCACTTGTGTGGATGTTTTTTTTTTTTTTAGAGACGTGTTTTTGAAGTTTCTAAGCGAAGTTTCCTGTCCTCCCAGCAGCGCAGCAGCAGGCTAACACCCAATCCAAACTGCTGTTGCTTGCTTTCAGAGCAGAATTATTTCATGAACAGCTCAACCTTTCCCAGGACATTTTTCCCTTCATGTTCTTGCCGCTTTTACTGGCTGCTCCAGAGCGCTCTGTAACGCCCTGTAGGCTCGCCCTAAATTGGTAAAAAGCATTTACGGGGGTTTTCCTTGCTCCCATGTGCTCAGTTTAATGGGCAAACAAAGGGGCAAGGGGAGGGCTTAGTGGAAGTCTTTGAAGAGCTACCTGCAGCTGTAATGGTTATCCCATATGCGCGTTGTAATTCCCAGGAGCCAGCGTTCCGTGGCCATTCCTGGCTGCGAGCGTTACCCTAGAAAATTCTGACACTCTGCACAAAAGGATGAATACCGTGTTTATATTTCACTTCTGGCTTGCGACTGCCTTGAATATTATTAAGTGCATAGCTTACCTGTGTTTTATGAGTGTGATATTTGAAACTTAACATGTGTTAATAGTGAAAGCCAGCATGCCGTGGGATTGGCTGCAGATAGCAGGGGTCACGTTAGGCCAGAGCAGGAGGACCTACCACGGCTGCGGGACGCAGGGAGGTGTTCCGTCTGCGTGAAGTGCTGCGGTCCTGCTCCTCACCTGAGGATCTCTGCCAGCGTGTTGATGACGTTTTGGTCAAGTACCATGGCAGGCAGGACTCCAGCGTTAAAATTTGTTGCTTCAAAACTTCGCTTGATTCCTTCCTGAGGACTTTTTGTTTGACTAGGCGATACGTTTGTGTTACAGCCCTCTTAAATACAACCTTCAGTAGTTGGTTTTCTCAATTCCCTCTAGGTCTTTAGTCCTTCAGGCAGGACGAGAAATGAAAGCGTGTACTGCTTGTTGTGGGATTTCTTTGGCTTGAGATGCAAGGGGAAAGAAGCTCGACTTCCCAAAACAGTTCGATCCTTTTCTGTTTCGTGCTGCCTTGGTGCGTTTGGAGGCACAGCGATGTCCAGTTTGCAGGGACGGCTGCTTGGGATTCAGTTCCCACCCTGTAGCTGTTGACCAAACGTGCTGGTGTCGTAACTGCTTTTGCCCTGCTGTGAAGCAGGGGTGGCAGGGTTTACTCAGAGCTTCCAACACATTTTCTAATATACTGATGAAAAATCATAGCTGTGCTAAACGCACTCATTCCTCACAAATGCAAACCAGTGCGAAGTCCTCACTGGGTTTCCGACGAGGGCTGGTGGAGTTCAGAGGCCCGTGGGTGGGGTTTTCTGTCCCTTACCAAGTTAGCTGTGGTGCAGTTATTTTCTGAACAGTTGCTTTAACTTTCTTTCATACCCATATATTTAAAAAACATCAGACTGCTATTGAAATGTTGGTTTTGAATAGCTTCCGAGTGCTTTGCAGGCAGGATGAGATCCTTGACGGTAATTCTAACGAGATGGAAATGTGTTCCACTTTGCGGTGTTCTGTTGCGCGTAGGTAAGGGTGCACGTGTGCGTTGGAGCCAGCAGCGCAGCGGTGGAGAGGAGCAGTAGCTTTGCTGAAACGTAACAGGTAGATGCCGAGTTAGAGCTGAAACGCACCTTTTTGCCATGATTTTTGGGGATGTGGCTCGCTTTCATTCCACCCAGGCAGCGGTGATCCCTTCTGTCCTGGTGCTCACTTGGCTTGTGTATGTGCTCGGGAAGAAAAACGTTCTGCAAGTGCTGGAAGTTGCCTGCGTTCGCTTTATAGTGCGACGGAGTTGGGGTCTTCTAGAATGGAGGGAGGCAAGGAGGCAGTGGAAGTATTCTACAAACACAGCGACTGGCTTGTGTATGGATTAAAATGAACTTGGTAACAAGAACGTCACGGTGTGTGCCAGGAACTTAGCTGCTTGAGAACCCTACTTGGAAAAGTGAGTTGGGTTTTAAGTATGTTTATACCTGTGTATACTTAAATACCTAGTTATTTTTCCTAATTATTTCCTCCTCGTGTGTTGAACAAACTGCTTATTCTATCCAAGTGAGTTCGCTTCCTGGCATTCGTCACCTTGTGATGAAGAGCTCTGCAGAGAGTCGATGTTTCAGACGGTTAGCTAACTCTCTTTGAGGAAAGGGTTAAACAAAATTTACACCATTTGCACTAATATACCATTGGAGGAAATACCTTTCTGAGGAGTGCTCAAATCGTGCTCTGAAACCGAAGAATCAATGGTCTGTATTAGCCATTAGGTGCTTAAAATACCCGAACCCGACACCAACTAATTCAAGTCCTGCCACTATAATACTGGAGAGTGAGGTGGTGGCTAAGTATAAAACTAGTTTTTTTGACTTCCTTCTTATTACCACTCTATCCTGTTTGGCTTCACTCCACTTCTTTTTTTTGTAATAGTTGATCAAATCTGGATTATGAGATTTATACTAAGAAGTAAAAAGGGATACTTAGCCAAGGCGCGAAGTGCCTGTGCCACGAATTGCACAGAATTAGATTGTTCGCGAGGCACCTGGTATGTTACCTTGAGTTTTGCACTGGTTGATTTTTTGCTTTTGGATTATTCCTGATGGCTTATGTGTCTTTTCTGTCTTTTAGGTGCTCTTTCCCTTGGTTCTTCCCACTGCTGTACTTCTCTTTAAAAATTACCTCATGGTTCTTCCTCCTTCTTTGGCTCCCTCCCTTTTTACATACTGAGTTTGGGAACTTTAGCAAAGATCCCCTAGTTGAAAAGTCAAAAACCAGTGAGAAAGTTTTGGGGAAACCATTCTTCAGGGCAATTCCCAGTGTGATATGCATACTGTTTTTTAATCTTTTTTTTTTTCCTGGGTGCTTTTTATGTTGTTTTTTGGCTAATGGATGCACAAGGGCAAAGTCTTTTGCTTAGGTTTCTTTCATGACTGTTTTTTTTCCTTTTAAGTGGAAGCTTAAGATCTTGTAGGAGCTAATGGCACTTGGAAAGGTAAGTGGCATACTAGCCACAGGCATTTGGATTTTTTCAGGTTGTTTTTTAATATTCACTGCTAGAGTAGCAGATACATCTATAGCTAAGTTCTTGTATTTTTTGGATATCGCCAGGTTTCTCAAGCCTGGTGCCCTGGAAGGTACCAGGGCACCACTTGCTTTTTAAGTGCTGGCTAGCTGCTCCGTGTTCTTGCTGTGTTCTGCAAGGTCCGTGGCATGGGTAAGGTTGGATCTGTTCTGGTCTTGGTGCGACCAGACGAGAGAGTGAAAACGGAGACCAAAACCAGGGGAATGTTAGGAGCAGCTGTTTCTGTGTCGTGCTGGAGCTCTCCACCGTGGAGAGGCAGGCGCGTGGACAGAGTTGGAAGTTACGGGGGAATGCGTAAGTGAAATGCAGAGGAAATACAAAGCAATGTTACTGCAAGTAAGCGTTTTGAACTAGAGGCATGCACCTAGTGCCCTGTTGGAAAGGCGCATCCTGTTGTATTAGCAACTCGTTACCAGCTGGAATATTGCATTTCAGGCTGCATACAGGCATGGAAAATGGAACTTTTACCCTCTGTTGGGTATTTGCATCTCTTTCTGTATCTTCTGTGGGTTTGATTTTTTTGAAATTTTTAACTTTTCGTAAGAGGAACAAATTGCTTTACCTTCGTGCTGTGGTGCACGCTGTTCTTTAACTTCGGGGTGACACTGGGTTTTGAAGGCTGTGATTCAGCTGATTTGGGTGGGAATAGAAGTCAAATATTTTACTTTTGTATATTGTGGGCACATAATTTTTCTGTAACCTTAGGCAAATACTTTGGTTTGGAGGGGAATCACCATAACTGTGAGGTTAGATGCGTACTAACCCCATTTAAAGTATGTGGATGGCGGGTGTCACGGAAACATTAACTGAAACTTCATAATGTTAACTTGAACAAACAATATTGTTAAAATTGTTTGAAGTCCTCATCTAAAGTACTAGTTTTTAGAGTGACTTCTTCAAAGCACTTCTTTTAAGAGCATAGTCAGAAGTTGTTAATAGTCTTAAAATTTATGCGTTAAACTCTCTTAACACAAGAGCTAAATCATTTTTGCTGTGTTTCAGAGTATATTTCCTGTATATCTCTTTTTTTTGTTAGAAATGGCAAAGTGTTGTAGATGTGCAGTTAATTTAACTGCTGCTTGTAATTACATGACACTGAAGGTTTTTGTATTACGTTAAAGTTTAGATTTTAATGTTTGCCTTCTATTCTTTCCATTCCCAAACACAGGACATCTGATGAACTTTTTGGAGCTGGTTACCAGAGACCATTCTCCTGTGTTCTTTAAATCATGCACTGTGCAGCTGTGAAGCATCGCGACGTTTATTTTTGCTAACAGAAAACATTTTTAAATATTGGTAAGTTCTCAGCATTTAAAGATATTTTTGTAATGTGGTAAGGGGAAGAGAAAGAGTAGCTGGAGGTAACGTTGTCATGGAGGTTTACAGCTCTTTAAAAAATTTGACTTAACATTGATAACAAAGGCTCCTTTAGAAATTTTAGCCGACTGCAAAAGTTGAAGAAATACCTCTGGCTATTCTGCTGCTCCTACCCTTGTGGTAGGGCTGCCTCCATTCATCATGGTCACTTGGTTCTCATCTCTTCGATTAGAAGAGGAAAGCAGGTGCAGAGCTCAAAGCAAAAAGAAAAAATGCAGAGCAGTACAAAATAGTGGAGGTCTCAGCTTTATTGTTCTTGCCAGACTGTTCTGGCTCATTTCGTGACACTGGGACAAAGGTGTAAATGAGAATCTTAACAGTAACGGTCCTGAGTCTAAGTGAAAATACGTACTGCTTCTACACTTTGCTAACAAAGTAATTTCCCATGTGTCTGTGTTGGTCTGGCTCTCTCGCTCCCCCACTTTATGTTTTTTTTAACTGTCTAAATGACAGGACTAAAAAGAGCTAGCCAAAACAATTGCTATGGAGAAGCAATCAGAATTGGAGAAAGGCAGGACTTGGCACTCTGAAATAGAAATTGAGAACAAAGTCAATGGTATTTGCTTCAGTTGGGTCATATTTGTTTTCAAGATTTTCACAGTTCTGCTTGTTGCCATAAGAATGCTTGGATTTTCCTTAATACTTCATTTGTTTGTTAGATATGTTGTTTCACCGTTTATAATGACATTAGTTTGTATTGGAAAAGCTTTCTTTATCTTCTGATGTTTTCTTTCACAATCTGTTACTGCAGAAGGTCAGTTTTGAAATCAACAGTATTGATTTATAGCTGATTTTCACTAAGAGAACTGATCGGTATATTGAAGAAGTCTGAAATACAGAGATCAGAAATATATGGCAAATACTTTCCTGTGGCGACTAACAGTATAAAGTTTTGAATAAAGAGCAGTCAGAAGCTTTAGTTGAAGTTAAATGCTGCAAGTGTAGTGAATATGCTATTCTGAAGAAAATAAAATCTGGTTTGTAGAAGAAAAACGGGTGTTACAAGATGATAGTTATAGTCGATCGTCCTCAGAGACAAAGAACCTTTGTGTAGCTGAACTATTCCTGTAACCATAAATGTTAATATTTTATCTGAGAAGTCTGTCTGTGAAGGTGCCTTCCTCTATACCCAAGTATCTATATTTTACACAGAATTTTCAAAATCTTGGGATTGTTTATTCTCTTAACCTAGAATGACACCAGCCAGTAGAAACTGGCTATTAAACATTTCAAGAGGAAATTATCTTGCATATTCCATTGCAAACTTGATTTTTTTTTTTCTTCAGGAGTTGTATTGGTAGCTTTTTAACCTCGGTGTTTTATAGGTCACATAAGGTGAATTAGTGCCCTTCAGGCCTCAAATGTCTCTTTAAAAAGTCATTAAAGTGAGAATGTTTTGAAAAGCTACCGAACAGGAAACCCTGTTGTTTCAAGGATCTGTTTGAAGTTTCAGTATCTAAAATTAGACTCCCTTTTTCCCATACTTTAAGAAGTAACTCTTGCTTATATTGTTGCAAAAGGGTAGTCAGGCTTTAATTACCTGCGATGTATTGATACGCTTTGAGTTAACATTTTTGGGGGTTCGTTAGGTCATAAATAGGGGTGTTATAATTGTGAGTTTGGAGGGAAAGGACTTCAAGATGTATCACTGTTGTTCAGTAATCCTGTAGTTTAATGCTAATAACTTGCTCTGGTTTTGTTTTTTTATCGTAGTTCTGTCTTTCTCCTACGAGAGTTCACACCAGTGCTGTCGGAAGGTCGCAGAACAGTGCACTGCCCGTGCTGCCCTAGGGCTGTTGATGTCCTCAGCTGGTGTAGGAGAAACACTAGACCTGGAACCCAGTTTGTTACTGGTAAGAAGTAATTGTCTTGGATTTTTAATTATATTTTTTTTTAAGTGAAAAGTTTGCATGCTTTCTCTAACAAAATTGTGAAAAATCTCTTCACTGCTTATTACTTTGAGAACACTATAACAACATGTGCCTCTCTTATCTCTCTGGGGTTTTTTTCCTCCTATGTTTAACTTTACAGTTTCTAAATTTCTAATTCTAATTTCTAATTGCCCTCGTCCTAAAATGTGGAGGCTAACGGTTTGCCCTTAGCTTTCGTTTTCAGAGCTGATTTTCTCTTGATATTCTTCATGTTCTGTCAGAGCTAACGAAGGTTAATAAATGGATTTTTCTAAGATGCTTTCAGAAAGCCTGTCTTCCGCTTGCACTTTTGTAGTGTCCAGCTTCCGCTCACTGTAGCTGGCCCTGTAACTTTGGGTAGATGGTTTGGCAGGTCGAAGGCCAAAGCCAAGTCTGGTTTAAAGGTTTGGAGTAGTGTGAAATGTTTAATGATAGCTCCCTGTTATTTTATGCTCTGCTTACTGGAGTTAGATTTTGCTGGTGGTTCATGTTTGGATTGCGGAAACAAAGCTTGGATGATACGAATGACCAGAAGCCTGTAGTGTTTTTCATGTCCTTATTCTTTTTGCTGAAATTGGCCTTCTTTTAATTCCTAATTGCATTTGGATCTGTGCATTTTCACGGTAGAAGCAATTGTAAACTGGATGATATGGTCTTACACGTGTTGTATTTCCTGACTAAATCTAACCTGGGCCGACAGGGAGTGGAATCCCTTGACCGGCTGGTTCTCCGGGCAGGCAGAGCGAGTGACGTCTTTGCCGGTGTGTTACAGCTGCTGCATGTGTAACGCTTGCCCTGCTGCTGTTTGAATTTTGCTCGTGGACTTTCTGGATTGTAACTGCTACAGAGATGCTGAATAGAGCTGCTGTTTTAGTGCTGTCGATGATGGGCTAGCATTGGCTTGAAATATAGGAGGAATTTTAGTGAATCCTCATCAGGCAGATGTTAATTGAATACTTGTAGAGACTTGGGGTTTCTCTGCCCAGCAGTCACAGAGAATTGAATTATAACTCATATTTTCCTTGAAGTTCACTGAAAATCTTTTGCCTCCCAAATTCCTGCCTTCTCTGTAATTCTGTAGTATTTCTGAAACTGAATGATGAAACTTTTCTTCCTGTGACTCCTAACCCGTAAGGATGAATGTGCACTGTTGGGCTGTAATTAAACATTCTCATCCCCAGTCATAAGGGAAAAGCAGTACACGGTTGTTTTTTATGAAACCGTGAGTTGTGAGTAACCTCTTTGGCCCAAGGGCCTGGTTTGGTCTGTTTACAAACATCTGCCTGTTTCTCTTTGACTTCAGAGTTGTGGTTGTGATGACCGAGTTGAACAACGAATGATCGGTTTCACGAGTCGCAGTGGGGCAGAGGAGTTTCTTTTTGGGCAGCTGTTCATTTTCGTACTTGCATCTACTTTGAGCACAGCTGAATGTACAAATATAATTTTGCGGTATCTAGTATCAAGAAATTAAAACTCTGCTGGAATTCTGTGCTTTTCTTCCTCGAACACACTACGGAGAAAACACTGTACTTCTGGAGATTTCTGCTTGTAAAGCTCGTGAGCAGTGTCTTTGCAGGGAGTTGTCCTCCATTAATATTCCAAGTCTAATGCTTTTTCTCTCATTTAGGAGAATAAGTACAGGTACCGTCCTTTGCAGTTGCTAAGGTTACGTTGGGGTTTTTTGTTCTCTGTTCTTTTCAGCAGAGGGCACATGGATGGGAGGAATCCTCCTCATTTCTCTTGTCTTTAATTGGATAAAAGTGAAACTGGTATCCACACTGTGTCTTGTCATGCAAGGAGGCGTTTCAAGCCCAATCTCACCTTACAGAGCTGCTTTGCAGAGGAATTTAAAAAATGTTGGAATGTCTTGGGAGTGGAGACATGGATGGACACAGGGGAGGCAGAGAAGTAGGGTGTGTTTGTTGGTTTTTTGTATAATAAACTATTGGAGTGAATTTGAGTTCTTCCTCAATCTGTTTTTACTGTTCGGGAGAGGGGGGAGGAAACAACACATTTTTGGTTAAATTCCAGTTGGCATGTTTTCCCTGGGGAGCACAGAGCGGCGAGTGGAGGAGTGTACTAGTGAGTATTTTGGTACTCTATAACTTGTGTCCGTAGTATTAAGTGTAGAAACATGTTTAGAAAATTCACAGACTAAATGTCATGTAGTTTAAAGTTTTGGTTCGCTTCTATTCTGAGAGAGGAAAAAGTAAACAGACAAACAAAAAACTCTACCAACAACAAAAACCCGAAAAGCCCCTCTAGTCTGTTTCTTTTTTCTTTTTTTTTTTTTCCTGTTTTCCTTCCTCGCGAAGGGAGTTTATTTTTGTCCCCACTATTTCCCCAGGGACTGCACTGTAGAGGCTTTCATGTTTACACTCCATTTCTTGTCTGTGGCTTTTTGTCAAAATTCAAATAATGCACTGAGTTTTAGATGCAGCAAATTTGTGCCCTTTAATTTTACTGGTGTTAAGATTTTGGTCAGGAGACGACTTACGGGTACGTATGGTGAGAGGTTGGCTTTGTGAGTAGTACTGGTTACTGTTTTTTAAATGTTTCCAACAGTAGGTGAAGATTGTGTTTATCTAGACTCTTCTTATGCCATCAGGTGATATTTTAATGTTCAAATAATTGTACCAATAGTGCAAAATAAACAGCTTTCATAGATGCTATATTTGTAGAACTAGGTTCATACTTGCTAGGGTTAAAGATAGTATAAATTATTAATGCTTACTTCAAGACCAGGTTTTTGACAACATGAAAAATAAAAAGCTGGCCTGTAGCTTGACAGAAGTTTGCATGAAAGCGATTATTAAATCTGCTGATGTGTTGTTCTTTTTGCTGTTACATGCAAGTGTTGTTTGTTTAGGGACTTTTTTTTTTTTTCATTATTTTTGGAAAAGAAATAGACTTGAATTACCGTACTGTCTGCAAGTTGACTTATGAAGAAAGCCTGATCTGCTACAATTTATTTTATGGAAAATCTACAGATGAACTTTCATGGTTTGTTGGCGTCATGGAAAGCTGTGTTGTGGCCGTGTGCTGTCATCACAGGCCCGGGCCTGAAGGATTTTAGTGGGTGCTCAACTTTGAAATCCTTCAGTACACTGAAAAGACCTGAGATAAGACAAAAATATATCATTGATCTTTGAGGTCTGTTTCTAAGACGATTCATCCCATCTTTGCTGTGCTTCCACTAGAAGTTTGAAGGGTACTGCTTTTCTAAATAAATCTTTCCACAGTATCTTCTAAGTGGAGATACATATCGTTACTGGGAAAAGGGGAAAAAAACCCCAACAACAAGCCACAAAACAGCATGTAAAATAGGAGAACGAGAGCACAGAGTTTTGAAGCTTGCTGAATTTTTAACTACTAGCAAATTGCCTTAAATTTAACTTGGATTAATCCCTAGTGATCCTTGACATTAAATGGATGTTCTGGTTTGACATGGGTAGACAGAAAACTAATTAATTCCTCTCAATTTGAGGCGTATTTAATTTTCTCCCCCAAAGACCTCTCATTTCAAAGGTACAATGCTGTTGTGGTGAATGTGGAACGATGTATACGAGGTAGCAGATCTTTAGACACAGGAAGATCAAGACATCTACAGTAATTGCTGGTTTGGAAGATGTTAAATTTTATTGCTGAGACTGAACACAGGAGTATCCACATCATTGCCTGTGTACTTGAAAGGGCTGTAATGTGCCCACCTGTCAGTGGAAAGGATGCTGCTGCTCTTTGATGGGCGTCTTCCGCGTCCATCGTCTTTTTATACTTAAAGTACTTTGGAACAAGGACAAGTTGTCTTCCCTTTGCACAGAGGAACGTGTATTGTCATTATTTTTACTTGTTTTCTTATATTTGCTATATTTTAGAATGTCAGGTGTGTTTGCTTTCCTGTCCAAAAGGTATCTACCCATGCTCTGCGCTTGTCCCCAGTGTCCTTGGAAATGTGGGCAAGCAGGATACAAGGGCTGTATGATCTGCCTGTAATGACACGCTTTCGTTCATCCATGGCTTGCCTGGAGGGTGTCTTCTGTCAAGAGCTTGGTGGGTGGGAGGGAGGCTGGTGGGGAATCACGCATAGATTTTTGTGTGTGTTTAGTAAAAATCCCTTGATAGGAAACAAAGTCAGAGAAAAGCTATTTCCTAAAGAGGCTAGCAAGTGCTTCATCCGTAAGAAGCACCAGATTAGTCAATGCCTGAACCTCAGACTGGTCCAGTCTAAAGCAGAGGTTGCAAGAGACAAATATTTTAATCTGGGTTTCTGGCATAGGCAGCTTAAACAAAGGACAAGGTGTATCTAAAATAGACTGTTCTCAACAGTGGGGGGAACCCAACCCACTGGACTAAGCTGAATAAATTTATGAAATAGTAAAGAAATAAAATCTCAGGGAATTGGTGTAATTTCCAGGTGTAAAACATTCAAGCAGAAAAGCTGCTGTTGCATAGATTCACAAAAGGAGGTGAAGACGTTGACCGATACTCCTGATGCTCGTCTGTATGAAGTCGAGGAAAAGCAAATTATCCTTGCAGGAGATTCTGCCCCGCCCCCCCCAGTACAGGGATTTGATGTTTTGGAATATGGATTTTGATACCTGAAGGAACAACAAAAAGAAATTCCATATCCAAAACCTTCTGATCGCTTCCTGATCGTGTGCTGTGAGGTTTTCTTGCGTCTTCTTCCGAATCGCGTGGACATGGCAGCTGTTGAAAACACGATTGGTGATGGACAACTGGCTTTATCCTATGTGGCAATTCATATTTCCTGAGGGGACTAAGCTGACTCTTCAACTCCTAAAAGTAGATGCGATAGTGGTTTCTGGAATAAAGACAAAACTGGGCTGTCATTTTGCCTTAAGAGGTGGTTCTCTCAACTGTGAAGACGCTGGGAAGCGGCGGCAGCCACCTTCAGAGCCTGGGCTAGAGAGCTGCTGTGTGGGCTGGTTCTAGCACAACCTTTTCAGGCCAAACACCTGAAAAATCAGTTGTGGGGTGGATTGGTTTTTTTTTCCTTACTCCCTGAGTCTGATTCTTGTTTTATTTTTATTTCTTTATTTCATTTATTTATTTGAGATGGAGATGGCTTCTGCGTGAGAAGTTGATTTGAGGTGTCTGGCAGATTTCAGTGGTAAATAGGTAATGTTGTTCAGATAGTGTAGAGCTACACTGTTACTGACCTCTTCCAGTTCAAATGAAAAAAAATATTAGCTGCTTTGTGCATTCTGTGCATAATTCTGTAGAAAAGCAGTGTGAATTTGAAGTACATGAACAGCAGTTCAGCCTGTTTGCGTTGCAGGAAGATGGTCCTTCCTCTCTTGAGGGAAGCGAATGTTTCTCAATGATCAGGGACCAGCTGGTCGTGAAAATTAGCATTTCTGACACTGCCGAGGAGCCGGCTCCATTCTTGTGGAACTGGAGAAGCTTGTGCAGGCAGTGCTGCGTAACTTGAACTTTTGAATCATCAGGTGGCTCTCGAGAAGAGAGGTCCTGCATCACGTATGTTCTGTGGGCTGAAAGGTTGTTTTCTAACGAATAGTGTTGGCTACGCTGTCGCTGTTTTGCTGCTATAGATGGTAATAATAGCACAGACTGGGGAAAGGGGGCAGAGGTTTTTCGGATCTGCGTTCCGTAGCACAGGAAACCCACTTGCATGTGTCAGGAAACTTTCTTAGTCATGGCTGTCCTAGGAGTGCCCGCTGCGGTGAGCTGATTGGAACAGATGGGGCTGCATTCGTGTTTGAACTCGATGCGTGTTAGAAGGTTGCTTCAAGCTCGCACCAGCCTCCTTCCTGACAGTGCTTATATTTAACCGTGTGTGCTTCAAGACCCTGAGACCTCAGAAGTACAGTGATTTGGGTTTTGTGAGGAACCACCAGTAGCTTGAATCCAGGCTTCTGCTGTGTGCACCTGCCCATAACTACATTCAGAATTTGGTCACGTCAGCAGATACCAGTCTTCCAGTTGTATGTTGACATGCGGACTCACGTATCAGTTTTACAGTTGGAACTTATTATATTGGAACAAATTTAAGTTTTCAAGAGAAATGAGTAGATACCTTTCACGTTGTGTGGCAGCTTGGCGCTCTTAATTAGTTGGACCATTAAACCACTGTTACACGGTACATAAATCTCGATAGTAACTTCCAAATAAGCCATATAAGGTAAACAAAATGGCAGAAATTAATGCCAAGGAATTGGTAAAGCTGGGGCAGCAGAGGTGAGTATGGAGTTGCAAAGGCAGTAGCTGTGTCACGGAGAGCACTTCATCGGTCTGTTCTGGTGCTGCCAGCGTCCATCCTTAACACCTTCGGTGCTGTGAACTGGAAGTCATCTCGCTGGAGAGACGGCATGTGTTGATACGCCTGACACCAGTGAAGTCTTCCCTTGGGAGACGAAGGGCAGGGAGTTTCTGATGGTGCCGCATGGATTAAGCTGCGTGGTAGGAGTGACTTACGGAATTCCGCAAGAAATGCGTGTGTGCGCTTGTCCGTGCTGCTGTACTGCTTCTCGTGTTTGTATTTTGCAGGTGGGATAAAATTCAGTTTGAAAGTATTAGCCCCACTGATTACTGCCAACATTTAAGATATTTTTTTCTGTTTTGGGGTGTAAGAGGAGGATAATTTGGAGCATAACTTACAAGATAGTCCCAGCAGCATGGCAGAGACTCCTAACTAGCCTGTTTTTGGATCATACCATCAAATTTTATGAAAGGTGATCAAAAGCCCTGTGAATTCTTCTCTGCTTGAGGGATGCTTTGTTATTTTGGTCATAAGCATCCTTTCTAAATATGAATGTGTAGGTGATTATTAGAATTTCTCTACCCAGTATCTTAGGGTGGTTGTGGGGTAAACTTGGAGATGTAAAGCCAAGCGAGTAACATGCCTTATTGCAAAGTTAGACATCTTGTGCTTGCAAGTAGTGAAGTTTAAATAACATTAATGTCATAATTCTGATCTATTGCCAGTTTAGTGTGGGTGGGGACTTAAAATTTTGTGATCTGCGGTCTTGGATTCGGCTGTTGCTCTTCTGACTTGAAAACAGTATTTATAGCCCCTCAACAGCGATACCGCAAGGGCAATAGCTGGTTTCGATTGGCTTTTGCTGTCTGAGGATTTCAGCTGTTCGGTGTGCTACACGTCGTGCTTGTTCCCTTGAGGAAATTGAGTTACAGAGTGCTTGTCCATAGTTTGTCTCCATCGGCATGGTTTCAAGTGTAGTACCTCTTTCAAAACCAAACTTTACTGAACCCAGACAGTAAAACCTGACTGCTGTTTTACCCAGGTAACTTAAGACAGGTTTTCTTACAAGTCTGTAGTAATTTAAATAAATGTTTCTGCGGAATATTATGAGCCACTGGAGGATTGAGCTTCAAATCTAGTCCCTTTTAACGTAAATTATTTGAAGTCTGGTAAAAATAAGCTGCATTGTGTAATGAATGTGCAGTCTCGCTAGGCAGTGGTTGTATTTCGTGGCATTCTTTCAAGATGAATCTGTTACGGAATTTGGTACGACTGGGGTTTGTCTCGGTCTTTGAAAAACAGTCTGTGAGCTTCTGTTGGGTTTTTGTAATACTGTCATTCCCTTCCCCACGCAGGACTTGTGGAAGAGGAAACACAAAGATTTCCAAATGAATAACCGAAAGGAAGATATGGAGATTGCTTCCCACTACCGTCATCTGCTGCGTGAGCTTAACGAGCAGAGACAGCACGGCATCCTCTGTGATGTTTGCATTATAGTGGAGGGGAAGATATTTAAGGCTCACAAAAACGTTCTGCTTGGGAGCAGTCGCTACTTCAAAACGCTGTACTGCCAGGTGCAGAAAACCTCCGACCAGGCCACAGTCACCCACCTGGACATTGTAACCGCCCAAGGCTTCAAAGCCATCATCGACTTCATGTATTCCGCACACCTAGCACTGACCAGCAGAAACGTCATCGAGGTGATGTCCGCGGCCAGCTATCTGCAAATGACAGACATCGTACAAGCCTGTCACAATTTCATAAAAGCAGCTCTCGACATAAGCATAAAGTCTGATGCCTCGGATGACCTCGCTGATTATGAACTTGGAGCCCCTTCCAGCAGTAGCACGGATGCTCTGATTTCAGCCGTCGTGGCAGGCAGGAGTATATCTCCCTGGTTAGCTCGGCGAACGAGTCCAGCAAACTCTTCTGGAGATTCAGCTATTGCCAGCTGCCACGAAGGAGGGAGCAGTTATGGAAAAGAGGATCAAGAACCAAAAACAGACAGCCACGAAGACATTTCATCCCAGTCCCTTTGGTCTAGTGACATGGGCTATGGGTCTTTACGTATCAAAGAGGAACAGGTTTCGCCGTCACATTATGGAGGGAGTGAACTGCATTCTGCCAAGGATAGTGCAATACAGACCGCGTTCTCAGAACAAGGAGTAGGGGATGGCTGGCAACCCACTGGGCGCAGGAAGAACCGAAAAAATAAAGAAACTGTGCGGCACATTACGCAGCAGGTGGAGGATGACAGCAGGGCAAGCTCTCCAATGCCATCTTTTTTACCTGCCTCAGGATGGCCGTACAGCAGTCGAGACCCAGGTAAGTCATTCCTTCCAGTTTTTGTGGTTGAAATGAAAAAGGTTAATTAGATCTGTCCACGGTATGATCTTCCCAGTCTCCGACACGTAATTGCTTGCCGGAAACTGAAAAATGTAGAAAGTTACGTTGCCAGCAATTCAAAAGAACCAAGCACTGGTCCTCAGTGTCACAGCAGTGCAGGCTGGTTCTCCTGTGGAAGAAGATGGTAGTTTTGTTTTGGCCTTGAACATAGACGAGCCTAAATCACCCCCAAAACACCATTGTAATTGTTGGAATGAATGAGAGAAAAGGTTGGAATTTATTTGGGCAGGTGTGCAAACTGATGTCAAGGTTGACAATTTTCCTTGCACAGTAGATTGGTGACATGATGACACCACAAGCAGGTGTAATTTAGTCTTGACGATGCTATCTTCAGTACTTCCTGATGTTCAGGTGTCACTTTCTCGTGTGTAAGAAAAGCACCATAGCTTGTTGCTGGTAATGGCAAGATGAGTGTTTGGTAACTCTGAAGAATAATGCGGGTTTTTGAGGTACTGCTAAGGCTTAAAATGTATTTTGGTGTGTGACTACTTGTAGTCTGAGTGGTGGCTGTGTTTAAAGTGTATGGTCAGAGAGAAAAATGTTTTCTTAACTTCTTTTGAATCTTCACTTTTCTGTCTCAAGATAACGGTCCTATTGGATTCGTTAATCACTGGCAATTAATAGGTCCAGGAATGCTGCTGATGTAGGGTTTGGGTGTTTTTTTTCTGAAGGACCTTAAGGGAGTGTGGTGTTAAACTCCCTCGGGCTGACTTGAAGAACATAGGCTGTGCTGTGAGCTAGCCTGTGTTTCATTGCATACCAGAATCCAAGTCGGCCAGGAGAAGGGTGTGTGAGATTATATGCCCTTATGTTGCCAAGTTCAGATGAAAAAAGCAGTATAAATAGTACTGAAAGTCTGAAGAGTCTTTATGGACTGGAAAAGGATGTTTAAGTTGCTTACATACTGAATTTTAAATGTGGTTTTCATTGAATGGGTAACTCACTACAAATGTCTTTAGATTTGTTATGTTTTACAGTTATCTGCTGCAGGAAGCCTGCATGTAATTATTCTAATTGGCTGATGATAAAATCTAAACAATGTCAGTTAGAAGAAAAATGCGAGATAAGTTAAGATAACAGTGATTTATGACAAATCCTGTTTTTATACAGCATGTATTTTAGGGTTGTTTTGAATGGAGATTCAGCACGGATTGCCTGGCATGCTATTCACGCGCAAATATTTTTCGCTTTCGCGGCATCCCATAAAAACAACTCGGTCGCTTGTGCTGTCTGTGAGGTGTGTGGGTTTGGGCAGGTATGTGAAGTAAACCACACGTGTTGGGGTGACTGCAGGAACACGACTGCAGCTCTGATCGTCTGAGCAGACTGGTTCTGGATTGAATGCCTTTGCTGAAACCACTGCAAATTATAAGAGATTGTATTACTGGAAGCGGAATGAAGTTTAGATTATTGAATTCCTGATTGTTAAGGAATTTAGTAGAAGTGGGCTTTTTCTTTACAGCTGCTGGCAGATGAGAAGAAGATGGCTTCGGATGTTGACTCAGCGCAGCGCTCAGAGCGCATCAGCAGGCACAATCAGATTATTTGTTCCAAATCCTGCCTTAAATGCGGTTTCCAGTAAAAGAGGTGTTTCTAATGATGGGAAAGGGGAAGCCGAATGGCGGTGGTCGGGGGAGTAGTTTCAGTATTCAACTAGCGCTGGTAAAGCAGAAAGGAAGACTGAATAGCAGCTCTTCTCGCTGTCCGGAGCGAGCGGAATGGCGGGACCGAACGGGCCCAGGCGCTGCGCACGTTGGCAGTGGCCAGCCGGTCTGGCGGCCGCGCTGAGCAGTGTGTGCGAAGTAACGTATCCCTGCTGAGCGAGGCGGATATTTGGAGACTGAGCTGCTCGTGGTTTCCCCGCGTTGGCCATCTGGAGAGGTGAGCGGAGGTGAAATTCTCCTTGCTGCCCAGCTGAAAAGGGACGTTTCTCTGCGCTGTGGGGCTTGAGCTCGTGGGTTGGGTGTGTCTCTGCGTGCTTGGGGGAAGCACACGGGAGGAGCCCCGCGTGCATTTTAGGTCAAATATTCTTGTCATTTGAGGGACTTTTTGGGTGTGAATTCAGAGGATTTGAGATCTCTGCGTGTTCAGTTTTATTTAACACTTGGACATCATGTCAGCAGCAAGCCTCTCGTGTGCTTGCGTGTGTGGATGTGTGGTTTGGGTGAAATCGGAGTTGGTTGCTCAGGTGAGGTTGCTTCTCTTTTCGGTGTGAAGTGAAAGCACCACTGCTGCCCCACCATCAGTGCCTTGGTCCCTACAAGCAGTAGGGTCTTTTGGTCTTGCATGAATATTTCCCATCTCCAGCAGGTGGAAGCAACCCTCCTGCAAACTGCTCCGTGTCCCAAGTTGCCAAGCTGCAGGGTTCTGCTTAGGTTGGTTATTGGTACCCCAGGTTCTCTGCTTTCCTGCTCAAATTCAGAAGTAGTCTAGAGGTATTGCAAACTTAGTGCCTATGCATGAAGAAAAACTGATTCCCTTGTGTGCAAATGGATAGTAGTAGGTGTCTGCATGGTGTCATGAGAATTTGGGATGTGTTTAAATTTCAGCTTGAAGTTGTGTTTGGTTTAGTAGTGTCAGGCTTCATTCTTTAAAACAGACTTCATAGTCCAGGGCTTTTTCTTTACCTCATTTATTTAGAAGTGTCCCTATCTGTGTTGTTCATAGCTAAGATGAAAAGGTACTCCTTTGCTGAGGAAATGGGTGTTGAATGTTTTTTCCTAAGTAGCTAAGAGGGGAAAAAAGTTACCTAAAACTGTTGTTTTCTGAGGCTCATTCGCTTTTCTCATCTATTCAGTTATTTTAAGATACGCTGCTTGTTAAGTCAGAAAGCCCTTGCTGTGGGATAATTTGGGTACCATTTGCAAATACCTCTTTCCTGGAGGACTAGAGCAGACCTTCTGGCTATGTAAAAGCTGATTTAGGAGAATCAGTCTTGAAAGTTCAGTGTCAGTGTCTTCCTCCTGAAATTGTGTAAGATACTCATTTGCTTTTGCCTGCAAGCAGCGCAGCTTTTCAGCAACATGCAAGCAGCATCTTGGAAGGGTGATCTTGCAAGTAACCATTCCACCACCCCTTTAATTCAGGGATTATTTGAGGCAGTATACTTCACAGATCAAAAATACTCCCCTACTCCTGTGTTACACAGGATTACTTTATTTATGTTACATTGCAAAGAAACTCATTGCAGTCACTGAAACTTTGCTTTTGAAACAACTAACAGCTCACACTTTGTAGTGGTGCTTCTTTCAGTGAGAAACACGTCCTTATCAATACAGGGCGATTATACTGAAGCGTCCCAAACACAGTAGACTGTGCTTAAATATGATACAGTGAGCCCTTCAGAAGACACAGACTTTTGTAATTGAAAGAATAAGAAAATTCTTTACGAATCAGTTGATTCATTTCCAGATGTTGGTGGGGAATTCGATCACACTATGGATTAAAATAAAAAGGAGTGTCTGGAATAATCTTATTAATGGCAATCTAACGTCATGAAAATAGCTGAGATTCTTAATGTCTGCCGTGCAGAGTGTATCTTCTTCCTGCAAGAAACAACAATCAAAGAAGATTTGCAAATGATTCCTAACATCCTAGCATTGAGATGCTAGACTGAGAATGTGATTAAGCTCTCAGTTCCTACAGGGTGGTAGCAGTCAAGCACAAAGCTTGATGAGGACCATCTTTTCGTGCCGGTTTCAATTTGTTAATTTGGATTCTCTGTTTAGCATAAAACACACTGGGTTTTTTCTTTCGCATCCTGTTTGGGTTGTTCAGGATGTCAGTCTGTCGCTCCTTGTATGAAGCATTCATATATATGTTTTCCTCACCAAGCCGCATTAGCTTGGAACAGCAGTTCTCCTAAGTAAACTGAAGGATGGACTTTTGTAAATAGTAACTTTCTTCATAACTGAGCCAAGAAGAATTTTCTCCACAGACTTGCCAAAATAAGAGGTCTGTCCTTTATTTTAACCTTTTTTTCTTGAACTTCTTAGGTTTTCTAAAGAAACATATTGCTATTTGTTACTCTTAATATCAAAGATGCTTATGAAATTCGGAAGTAGCCTTGTGCCTTGAGCGTCTTCATTTCCCTGAGGTTGCTGTTCCTTTAACGTTGCTGGATAAACTTGTTACAGGATTACACGTCCTGAGTGCCTGTACTACAGGGTTGGGTGGTATTTAAAATGTTCTTGCCAAAGAGGACAGTTATCTTCACTAGAGGAGCTGTTAAGCTAACAAAATGTTGCTGGCTTTGCCTCTTCGTATAATGGCAAACTCTGTCATTTGGACGGTGTCTTTTGAAGAATTTATTGATGGTTTTATTAATGTGCTAGTTCAAGCCCAGTAGTTATGATTCAGGAATTTATTTCTAAGGAAATACTCCCACACATCTTCTGGGTGTTTGCACCCCGAAGCTGAAAGTGAATTTTTGCGTGCCAATTCACTGTGAAATGAAGCTAGACATTTTCAAAACAGAACAGTCATTTTTAGACACCACAGTTTGGGAACTTCTTGCTTTACTTTGGTTCCATGTAGTGAAATTGTTGTATTCTGTAAGAAGAGCTTCAGGGCTCAGAGTAGTAAGCTCAGAGTAGTGACCTTCGTGGGAAGGATGGACAGGGCTTCACTATATCCTTCTGACTTTGCAGAGCTCTGAGTTCCTATAGTATTTTCTCATAAAAATCTTTAATTTTGCACAAGTTTCCTCCCTCCTGGTGGGGAGATGTTGAAGTTCATCATTTCCCAGTGACACAACTGGGTTGCGGTGCCCGCTGCAGGGAGTCGTGCTGCTGGCTCTCTGTGGAGGCTGGAGACAGCTGGTGTCGTCAGCCTTTTCCCATCCCTCTTGCTGTCCTGCTTTCTGGAGAGCAAATTATGATTAAGGGAGTTGTTGGTGAGCACAGATGCTGAACAGTTGCATCATACAGTGAGCTTACATTTCAGAAGCTTCAGAGGGAGGAAAGAAGGAGCTCTGTCCAGATGAACTCTCAGCTAGTTTTGTGCAGGTGAGGTCTCTGAACCGGTCTTGAGTACTGGTGGGTGAATGTGTAGGTTGTTGTCTTATAGGATGATTTTATGCCTGCAAAAAATGTCTTTTTCTCAGCAAGCTGCTAGGCTTCCTGTAACTCTTTGACCTTTCCAACGCAAATCGCCAAATCTTTCCTTGATTCTTTTTTAAATTATTTTTTAAAAAAACACTGAAAATTCCATTGTTTCAGTTGTGATAATTGGCAAGCATAGTAGAGTGGTGGAGTAGAGGTCTTGCATAATGAGAAGAGGAAAAAATTGAGCACGGTGTTTGTATGCAGATGTTTGAAGAACTCTTTAAGATTTTTGTTCTGCAAAACCTGTAGAATACTTCTGGCTTTACATGGCGCTTTATAAATAATCAATTTACCTGTCCTGAAGAGCTGGTGCTTAAAAGAGAGGATCTGCAGGCTAGCGCTGATGGTTAATATTAATGAAGAAATAAAGAAAATGGAGTGTGAACGAGTTGAGAAAGAATGGGGCTTTGCAGTCTGCGACGGAGGCTATTTGGTGTGACATGGAGTAGAGATGGGGAAGTGAAGGAGGGGTAGCGTGGTATCAGAGAGAAGACTATGAGGAACGGGAAGAAGGGTAATAGAAAAAGAGAACTGAGAACGACTTCTGAGAACAAAGAGCCTGAATGTGGTGTAGTAAAGGTGGTATCCAAGACAGACTGAAGAGATGAGGGAGCGAGGTTAAACCAGAACGTGTCTGTACCGAGAATACCTGTGGAGCATTAACGCACAATGAATTAAGTGATTTTTGGGCTTTTCTACCCAGCTATTCCCATTAGAGATGGATAAACCTTACTGAGACCAACTCTGTCCTGTCCAGCCGTTCTTCACTCTCCTATTTAACGTTAGCAGCCCAATATTAAACCCTCTTGCTCCAGCTTCAGATGCAGCTGCATGATAAATACTAGTGCTGGATCATTCTTTCATGCTCAGTTTTGGAAAGAGCGTTTTTTAAGGAGGATAGATGTTTTGCATCAAAACATTCAGCTTCTTGGAAAGATGTTGGAGTATTTTTGAGGGTAGGTAGTAGTAAATTACAAATTGCCTGCCACTTGGAAAATCAAGTTAATTACTGCATTTTTCCACCTGCTTTTCATGAAACTGTAGTTATGATACGGAGTATTAACATTTTCTTTGCTACAGTTGAGGGGGATTTAATGATGTTTTTTATTGGGGAGATATTTTGATGCCTCAAGCAATGGTAGTCGGTGATGCCAGGCTTTCTTTCGCAGCCAGACCTGGAGGGGTTACAGACTTGTGCTCTAATACCACCCCCAGAATTCTTTCTTAGTGCTGAAATCGGCTTAGCCTGTGTTCTGCATTCCTCTGGCTTATGGAGCTGCCCAGGTTTCTAGACCATCTTTGGTACTCTCTTCAGGTGCATGAGTTTCACTGCGTGGAGATAGCTGCTAGTTGCAGCAAAACACAAAAACAAGCAAGCAAAAAACCCAAAATCCAACACCCCGACCTGTCTGTCCGTGTGCTGCGTTTTGCAGAGACGTTGCAGGGAGTGCTCAGGCAAGAATTCAGGTTCTCCGTATCCCCACAGTTACAGGCTAACAAAAGTATTAGGATGCAGTCTTTGTGGGAATAACTCTTCGGAGTTTCTGTTATTAAAGGGTTAGGTCAGGTTGTTTTCAAGTCTGGAAACGAAAATCATTGGTTTAAACCCAGACACTTATTCCCTGGCTACACCCTGGTTTTCAAATGGTTCCACCCTAAACCAGCTTTAGCTCAAAGCTCAGTGCATTTCCTTTCCCCACCCTGCATTCCATTTTCCCAGGCTCCAAAGCCGCCCTCCTCCTCTTCCTCCTCCCTGTGGTAACAGCCCTGATTCTGTTAACCTGCTGTAACTCTGGAGATCAGAGGCACTTCCACCCTCTCGAGTGCCCTGCTCACTCTTTTATTTGTTCCTTGTGCCAAGGTTGCACTAGGCTCATCTTTACAGAGATCGCAACCTTCCAATTTTTTTTTTTTTTACCATTTTTGTTTCTTTACTGAAAGTGCAAGTAAGAAATCAAGAAGGTTTTAGAGTTTTAACATAAAAGAATTCTAATCCTACTTTGCAATCATCACTGTCCAAGACTTTCACTTTCCTGTTTGAAGTGTTGCTTTTGCATTAAAACTTAGTAGGAATTCATGCTTTAAGGCAGGGTCTAGGAATCAAACCCAAAACCTAACTTTGCTGTAACGGTCTTGGATTTTCTTTTTTTTTAACATTTCTTACAGGCAGTGGTTTCAAAAGGTAAATATTTGTTCTCGAGGATTTTCAAAGGTTAGAACTCGGCATCCTGTCACATCATGAGTACTAGTGTTCGTATTCAATGTGGTACTTGGACGTTACATTTCTGTCCCTTCATGTTTGTGTCCGTTCACGTGCAGATGTGCAGCAAGAGACTGTCTCTGGACTGGGGAGCAGCAGAGAATATCCGTCCTTGTACTGCAGCAGTCAGGAGACTTAGAAAAAGAGGTTAAGCTTACAGTCAACTTTGTATTTTTGAAGCGGTAGTCTGATGGAAGTTACTGTACAATTTGCTGCATGTTCTGGGGAAACAAGAGTGTGGCTTAAGGTGTTTCCACACTGGCCACTCATTCCTGCTGCTGCAAGGACCACTTTGTTACTCCGTTTTAGAACAGTTTCAAAAAACAATTAATTCATCCGATCTAAACATTTCCCTCTTCTTTGGTTTTGGGTGTTCTGTTGTATCTTGTTTGGGGGAAGACCAGTTGGTTGACCGCGTTTGCTCTGTAGCCCTACAAGCAGTTGAGTTGAGGTCACTAAGGGGCAGTGGGAGAGTGGCAACAAGCAGCTGGGTCTGGGGCCAGGAGCTCCTTTAGCTGGCACAGGTCGCAGAAAAATATCTGCAGAACTGAATTCCATATTAGAAAAATACAGGAAAGAGATAAAAATTTATTTCCTTTTTTTCAGACGCCTGGAGCAGTGGAGGGAATTTTCCAGTTGATACTTGTACACTGATTGCTGTTTTGAGGAAAACAGAGGTGGAGATACACTTGTGCTATTAGAATACCACTGCAGAAATGGTAATACAAATCCAAGTCGGATTTATGTAGAACAAACCTGTTTTATTTTGGAAATGCTGTTCTGGAGCTATTGCGGAGAGTGTTTCTGTTGATGAAACATATATGGTGAACATCCTGTGGCTGTAGGCTTGAAAATTTATGTTCAAGCCTATATAATGAATGCTGCCTTTCAGTTGGCATGGACACCTCCCCCCCGAGCCCTCCAGCAACAGCAACAGCATTGGCAGTTTGCAGTTTTATGCAGGATGGTGTTTCTCAGCCATTCGAATCCCGACAGCGCAGGACTGCACCCCAGATCCCCCCGCTTTGAGTTACGGCTGAGAAGCTGTGGTGGGGCTCAAACCTGGAAGCAGAGGGGTGGGAACGCACAGCCTGAGGGAGACCACGTTTTTGATTCGCTTGCGATATCTTAGTCTTTAACATAAAGGCAGATTTTAACAATCGGATGTGTCGCGGTTAGATATCTATGTTTGCCTGATAGTTTCCTGAGTTATGAAACTGGAGCTTATTTTGAATGCTGTGCACATTTATTATATCCACGTGTATACTGTTATGTTTGTAAAATAGTGCTAATCAAAACCAATATAGCTCATGGCATCACTTCTGTACATAAATATTACAGTGTGTGGGTTTTGCTGAACAAATAGTAAGCTGTAAAACACTTCTGAGGATTTCTGTTAGGAAGGAGAGGGTATCTGAAATAAAAGCTTTGAGGATATTTTTTGGCAGCTGGTAAAAGATTGTCATTTTTCTGCCAGCCCAAATGCTCCTTTTTTTTTTTTTTTTATTCCCAAGAAAAAAAACACAAGGAAATGAAAGCTTTTTTTTCTCCTGTGAGTTTAAAAATTAATTACGTCTTTTGCGCAGAAGGAGATCAAGCCAAATCTTCCTAAACTTATACGAGAAACATCACCCCTGAAATTTTAGATGAAATCTGCTGCCAGGCAGATCTGTGTAGACACAGATAGGTAGAAAAGAACCTCAGAAAATAAAGTCTTTGATTTCACCTAAGTTTTTTCCGGAAGAGTTTGGCTCAGGTCATAATTTGGCAGTGTCCTTGAAAGAAAAGCTGAGTTTCAGTGGCTCCCACTTTCCCTTGGTACTTAGTTGCACCCCCACGCTCTGCTGCAGTTGTTCCGGTGAAAATGTCTGTGCAACCGTGTAGTGAACCGGATTGGGGAACTGATCGGGGTTTAAAAATAACTTTTTTTAATAAACCAGTTTATTTTTAACGTATTGGTTCCTGTCTCAAGTTTACCTCACGACTGTATGTGTAGTTGTGGTACAACTGAGGGAGTAGCAGGGGAGGATGCACGAATGAGGGTTTGGAGAAGTTGCTGATGTTGGGACCTCTTCTCTTGCCCCCCTCTGCCCTTTCTGCTTGTCATGTTGTGAACAAGAAAACCCGACATTTGCCACCGCACTAAAAATTATCCAGCTGTGTGCAGGAAGACCCCAGACAGCTACCCCAGAATGCATGATGCCTGCATCCATCACAGGTAGCTTCCAGGGCCGATGCTGTTTACTTTGTTCGCTAACGACTTGGGTGGTGGGATGGGCTGAACCCTCAGCAAGTTGGTGGATGATGGCAGACTGGGAGGAATGATTTGCTGGAAGGCAGCGGTGCAAAGAACAGCATGAATTGCACAAAGTGTGAAGTCCTGTGTGTGGGATGGAATAACACCGTGCACCAGTACGGGTTGGGAGGCAAGGAGTGAGAAGGCAGCTTTGCAGGAGATGTGAGCTGAAGGAGGGGTCTGCATGCCCTCGCAGCAGTGAAGGCTGGCTGCATGCTGGGTTGCCTTAGGAAGAGCCTACTCAGCATATTAAGGGACATGAGACCACATTTGGAGCACAAGATCTGGTTTGGGGATCTCCAGGACAAGAAAGGCATTGACAAGCTTGAGCAAGCCCAGCTGAGGCCATGAAGATGTTGGGTACAAGGAGAGGCTGAGACAGCTTGGTTGAACCTTGAAGAAGAGAAGGGGGGTAGAGGGATTGTGCAGAGCCAGAGCCGTCTCAGATATGTATGGAGGTAGGATGAGAGATAATGGACGCAAGCGACAGGAAAGGAAGTTCTCATGGCATAGAAGGAAGAAATTCTTCACAGAGTGGACAAATGATTGAGGAAGGGCCTGGAGAACTTGTATCTCTCTCCCTCCAGATGTTCAGAACATGGCTGTAAAAGCCCCCGAGCAATGGGATCACAGAATCACAGAATGGTCGGGGTTGGAAGGGACCTCTGTGGGTCACCCAGTACAACCCCCTGNCGAAGCAGGGTCACCTACAGCAGGCTGCACAGGACGATGTAACTCTAAAAGTAGCCCTGAAGTCACTTTAAACATAATTTTTGCTATGATTCCTAAAAATGGACCCAGGTAGCACCACAGTAATGCTGTCACAAGTCAGGATAGCTACTCGCTCACGGTCTGTTGGTGATGCCACTTACGGCAGAACTTCAGTTGCTGTTGCTTTCGAACTGTGCGCTCCTGGATGCTTGCCTTTCTGTTTGACAGCCGGGCTCGTGTGCCTGAGGGCTTCTCTTTCCTTCCCTTCGTCTTTAGGTAAAGGGAGAACATTCTCTCCACCTATAAACTTTGCTTTGGGTTTTTATGTGCTTTGTCTTTATGTGTGTTCAGAAGAAACTGAGCAGTATGACTTGCCAGCCCCGCTTCACATTTACCTGTGGAAGGGGAAGTATTTGGTGGATGTAGCTGGGGGTTCTACTGTTTATGACTGTAAAGAGTGCTTTATAAATAAGAGTAGGATATAAGATTATCCAGTGTTTCTTTAATTAGCTCCAGATAGTTTTGGGACCTTGCTGTCACCCCTAGCTTTGGCACATGTCCACAAAACGCAGGCAGCCAGAGACTTTGGCTGGGTTTGGTTGGCGGTGTTGCTGATGTTGGGTCGGGAGGATGCTGGGCGGGCAATGGCGTTCCTTCTGCTGAAGCACCTGAAGGCTTCAATTCTGCCAAAACAGGTACCGCAGCTGTGCGGTCGGGTGAGCCGTGCGGGAGGGGTGAGGACACCTTCTGTGTTAGGAGATGGCTTGAGTTGCTGTTGGCTTTGGCGGCTGTGGGCACTTGCACGGATGCGATGAGTTTCCTCTGGGTGCTGAGCAGCGATGACCTCCTGTTCAAGAAGAAGTGCTTGGAGGAGCCGCTGGCGCGGCGGGGAAGAGCACTGAATTCGGGAAGGGCTGAGGAGAGGTTGGAAGGGCGCCCGAAAGCTTCCCAAAGTTTGCCAGGGTGGTAGAGAGAACTTGCAGAAACCGGCTTAAAGCTTTGGCTGTGAGTGATAGCACTGCTGCTGTCCTTTCACGGGCTGCGGAGCGTGCTGGCCGGCCTCCCCCTCGCTGGCGGTCGGGTCGCTTCGATTAGGTGGGCAGTCGCTCGGCCTCGTCGTCCTGGGAGCTCCGAAGACCGAGGGAGAAACCTCACGGCTTCATGTTTCTGCCAAGCAGGAGGGGGCTTTGAAGAGATGACGGACTTCTTGGATCTCCTCTTGCCTGGAGGCTGTCAGGAAAAGAGCAATACTGAGGAATGGCGACCTGGCTCAGTGCTGCCATCGGTGCTTGGGAAGAGCTTGGTTCTGCTTTGGCTTTTCCAGCAGCGGATGTAATCTTGTATGGCTTTTATTGACACCTCTCTCTCTTCTCATGCGTCTAGTCCTCCAGCTGCAGATTTCTAGAAGATGCTCAACTATGTACATGAGAGAGCGGGAATAAAAGTTGAAAGAGGAGAAAATGATTAAAAAAACCAAATTATGAAAGAGAAAAATAGGATTTGGAGTCTGGGAAAAAAACAGAAAACACCATTGGGAGTATACTGAGAAGGTAAAAACACAACACAGGCAAGAAATAAGTGGTGTGAGAGAAGCGCACGCTGAGGAGGTACAGGCTTGGGGTGGACCTGCTGGAGAGCAGCTCTGCGGAGAGGGACCTGGGCGTCCTGGTGGACGACAGGGTGACCATGAGCCAGCAGTGTGCCCTGGCTGCCAAGAA
>Ga0065711_1032458_pt1 | contig 27296 bp, 11 predicted proteins | sample Hoacrofraction12_FD_59098 | JGI IMG/M metagenome (GOLD analysis project Ga0065711, IMG submission 59098) | Hoatzin crop microbial communities from Cojedes, Venezuela - Epithelial fraction 12 v2 (version 2) | ecosystem: Host-associated > Birds > Digestive system > Esophagus > Crop | place...
AAGCAGGGTCACCCAGAGCAGGCTGCACAGGACCTTGTGCAGGCGGGTCTTGAATATCTCCAGAGAAGGAGACTCCACAACCTCCCTGGGCAGCCTGGGCCAGGGGTCTGTCACCCTCAGAGTGAAGAAGTTCTTCCTCATGTTCAGACCGAAGAGTATTTTGATGCATTAACTTAATTTTAAATCAGTAAGCCATAGCCCATAGCCAAGTCTAGGGCCAGACTTAGAGACAAATACATCTGAAGTTATCCAGCTGCTCTTCCAATTTGAAGAAAAGGTGTCTTCAGTGGTTGGGTCGGCAAAGAGCTTGAAGGACGACAACTGTGGAGATAAGGAGTGTCCAGCAGGGACAGTGGGGACCAAATACCATGCGATACTTGTGGTAGTAATAGCTAGCAGTGGAGTTTTAATGATAGTTAAATTGTAATTCTGCTTCACAGCCTACCACGTGCAACTTTTTAGTTTGTCTTCCTTCTAAAGATTCAGTGGTATAAGCAGATCCCAGCTAGTGTACCTTTCCAGCAAAGTTTCCTCCTGCGTTTGTTAAAGTAGGACAAATTCATTGTTGACTGATTTCACTAGACTCATTTTGAATCTGGGCCAAAATTTTATGTATAATCGGATTTAAGATTTAATATAGTATGTGAGTTGATTTTTCCCCCAAATCAAATCATCACGGTGGAAAAAGAAATGACCATAGGAAATGGTAGGACCCACTTCCTGTAGCGGATGCTTTGCTCCCATCAGTGGTCTTTTTGAATATAAATTGAACACAAATTAGTAATAGAATAATTTACTATTCCACATGAATAATAAATGTAATGGATGATTTACTGTACATATATTTCTGCTTAAATAGGGCTTTACTTCTGGCCAGCCTGTCTTAACTTCACTTTAATTAAAAAAATGTTATATTGGTATGTGAAACAGTACTGTAGATTAGCTCTTGCAATACATATTAAAGCAGCAAGAATATTCCATCCAGAATAAGCAAATGTTGTTGTAACAAATTTTAGGAGGCCTTTTCAAAATTTCTTAAGTACTCAAAATAGCACAACTTTCAATTCCCTACAAGACTTGGAAATTCTCTGTGTTTTGAATAAGGGTGTGGACAGACGTGTTATCACAATTTCTTTTTATCGTAGTTCTTAATATCTACTGAAACTATGATTTTACAGAACAATCAAACATTGCTTGTACAAGTAATTAAATTTACTTTTTTTTTAATATAGGAATTTTCATTACCAACGTCTTCCATTACATTTTTAAAGGTCTAATACTGTTTGGTAAATAAGACGTTAACAATCAAATACCATGCTATGTTAAATTTTTATTAAAACTAGGATAAGAAGTCTCTTCACAGGGCAGCATCCTTGCCTGAATATCATCATTCGACCTGCACAAGGAGCAGCAATGATAAATACTGTTTAATAAGTTGTGACAGATTCTAGGCCATCACCTTTTAGGTGGGATTTTGTAATGTGACATAAAAGTATCTAAATCAAGAGCATCCTGCAGAAGAACTCCTACTTGAACCCATAAGAAGAACTGTTGCTATAAAGTAAAATTTACTGATAAAAACTGGCAAAAATCTTACAGGGGAAAGAACCTCTTGGGACAAGAAGACACAGGACATCGCAAGGAAACAATCTCTCTTTTTTTCTTGTTTCTAACCACTGTTTTTTCTTCAAGCAACACTAATGTGGTGTGATTCTTAATGGCTCAGCGAACAAACATCTATAGCCATTATGGGTTTGCCCATCCTTTCCTACTTTCCTTTAATGATTTAAGTTTACCATCAGGACAACGCCGCAGCACAATTGCAATGCCAAATATCTCAGCAGAGGAGTATTTTCGACAAAATATTTGGCACCAGTTGAACTCTTTCCCAGTTTGCTATACATGCTTCTCCTGAGCCTTCCGGCACAGTGTTACCACAGTGTTCAGTATTGCCATATTTTACTTTGTGCTCAGAAATTTGTAGACAAAGTTTGCAGACCAATCTTACAAAATCCTTTCCCAACAGTTGTTTATTAGACATTCAAAGAAAGAAAGTGGAAGAAGGAATGTTTTGTACAGAAAAATTTCCATGTGAATGCTTAGGGGATGCGTATCTTAGCTTGTATGCTTGGACTCAGCAAAGTGGTGAACACTAAATTTGTGTTGAAAGTGCTCGTGTGACCACAGATGATTAAATGAGGCAGAAAGTGATACAGCCACACCCTTAAAGCTGTAATTGTCCATGAGCACACTTATTACGTGTTATATGGTGTTGTGGTAAGGAAAGATAATTACGGAATAGTTAAAGTAATGCTTTTGCTTTATGTTTATTCAGTAGGGTCCTCGTTACTGAAAGCTGCAGGGAACAACATTTTCAGTCCTTCTTGCTGGAATGTATGTATGACAGTAATTAAATATGACCTAAAGGATCCAGCTATGGTATTACTATCTAGAGTCAGGCATATGTGACTAGTTACTTCATGTGTGATCAAAGATAAAATACCTAGAAGAGAGTCAAATACTATTTAGTATATTTATTTTTGTTTTTTTTTAGTTGGTTGGGGTTTTTTGTTTGGTTATTTGTTTTAAAGTAATGGCACATCAGCCAATGACTGCAACTATTTTTTAAATACATGTGTTCCTCTTTTTTCTTAATCAACTCTTTTTTTGACAAATAAACATGTTGTCGAGCTGAGATCACATCTCAAATTCCAGGTGTGGTGAAGCAAAAGTCAAGTTTTCTTTTTCTCTTTTTTATTTTTTCATTTGTGGTGGTATTCATTTAAAGGTTTTGGGTTAAAACCTGTCATCATTATGCTCATTCAGATTGCATACAAAAAGATAGCAAATGGTTTATTTGTCTAACCCAGTTTTAATTTATAGTACCAAGTGTCAAATAACAGATGAATAGTTTGTTTCATATTCACAAGGCCACACTGGATTTAAAGTCACTGAACGATTATCCATGAATTTGACTCTGGACATTCTGAAAACAGAAAGATAATGAATTTATTGTTCTACACTACTAGCTGGAAGTTATGTTCTCATATTTAGTTTACAATTATTATTTTTATTGGAATTTTTGATAAGCAGATATATTTCTAAATATTTAGTCTGAAGCATATAATATTGTTCACCTAATAGATTTAATTAACCAGAATCAGACAGTTTTAAACCCTAGAGAGAGAAGAAAAACACATGCAAATATAGAATTTTTTGGTAAGTCAATTTTAATTTGCATTTTCTTTTTTTAGCTTTAGCGCTAATTTGCATTTGACTTGGACACGCAACTGACGGTATAGCCAGTACATAGTTCAATGAATGTTTAGGTCTTGGGCTGGCCAGTCCAGCTAGACAAACTGCATGTATCTTGTCCATGTGGCATTAGGCCCTGAGTGAGATTTAGTGGCTTTTTTAGGAGAAAGAATAGATGCTTAGAGTGATGTAAACTTTGTATTTCCTCTGAGACACTAATGATTTATACGTAGCAGTGACTATGCTGTCAAGTTTATCACAGGATAAAGTAAGTGAATTATTTAGGTGGTAATATTTTAAGATTATATGAGCTACATCACAAAACCACTACTTCATTATTACTACTTATCATTCTCTCCTTGATAGAGCTGTGAGGAACATCAGCTTTTGCAGCCTATGCATGGTTTTACAAGCTCTTGTCCAGCCGACAGCCTACCACTGCTTTCATATGTTTTTAATCACCGTTTGCCAGGAATGAGCTCTCTTTCTTTATGCATGACCATCAGTGTTGTCGACCCTATGTTTGGGTGCATTGAGACATACTATTTATTTCTATTGAGTATACCAATGCATAGGGATTGATCTTTATCACTGTCATCTGTCATCTTCACTATTTATCGCTCTCCCAGTCTTTCTGTCATCAGCAAACTCTATCATTAATGGTCTTGAATTTTCCTCTATTTGTCGTCAGTTCAATACTAAGTAACACTGGACTAACAACTAATACCTGAGACCCAACAAAAAAAAACATATTTGGAAAAAAGCTGGGTTCACAATTTTTTTTTACATTTAAGAGTAAATCAAGTTATAATAAGTTAACTACAATTATACTCCATATTTGATTCACAATATTTTATTCCTGCAGTCTGATACAGTAGATAACTCAGTAACAGGCCCAAAGATTACTAATTAGATTTTTGCAAAAACCATAGAAATATGAAACATTATAAAAAATATTAGTCTGATATTTCATAAACCATGTTGGTTGACATACTTCCCTCTTCTAATATCCAATTAATATTGTTCTTATTGGCCCACACCTTGTATTCTACTGTTTTGCCTTAGAAATAATCTTGATTCCATAGGTCTCAGGATGTTTAAATCAAAAGGTTTATCCTTCTTCAAATGTAAGTGCAATATTACATTTCTTTTCATATTCTGTTTTTCCTGATTTTCTTAGATGCACAAAAATGGGTATAAGTTAAATAGATATTCTATTAATATATGTTGTTTGACAGCTGCTTTCACATCCTCCAGTATTATTTAAAGAAAAAGTAAATTCCTCATCATATAAGAGTACACTATCTAGGTTTTCCTCCCCATGTAAATTGGAATAATTTGTTGAATATTTCTGCTTTCTCTGTATTATAAAGAGATCTATCAGCTTCCTCTAGTAGTAAACTAGCATTATATGTTTGTTTATTTTTTCCCAATCTACTTTTAACAAATTATTTACCATTTCTAACTCATGCCCTTTTGCTGATGGCTACTATAACCATGTCCCACTTCCCTATTTTTCACCTCAGTCCTTTCTAAGTAGTTTATAAGCAGTGCTTTTTTTGCATTTCACCAACGCATTCTTCGACTGATTGAAAAGGAATGCTTTCCTCCGCTTACCTTGGAAGAATCTTCCAAACAGTTTCTAAAATCTTACCTGCTTTTGCTATATGGATGAAGTTGATCTCCTAGGAGATCATAGGGGTACATCTTTTCGTCAGAAGTTTCTTGAGTTCTGGAAGTCATCTATAACTGTGATTTATTACATGAAGCAGTCTTACTCTTAACTCTCAAAATTAGTTTTTATAAAAGCTTTTTGGTAATCATCAAGTCATTTGTGCTTTAAAATACCTAAAAAGAATTTTTTTTTTACTTTATGTTTAAATTTCCCATAAAAACAAATATTGTGTTTGGAAATTTTGATTTTTTCCAAAGATAAGTGTAAATTGCAAATGATTTATTTGTTTTGGAAAATTTAACTTTTAATAATAATGACATTATTGGAAATCAGATTTTTCTCAACCATTTAATGAAGAAAATTCAAAACCCAGAAATATCAGTGAGCTTCCTAAAAAATGCTGTTTTGTCTTCTGCACTCTTTCAGCTCAATGTCCTGATCTGCCAAGCGCAATACATTTGCCCCGATGGATCGTAATCGTTCTCCTTTGTAAACCAGCCTGTTAATTTTATAGTTTATATTGATGCAATGTGTTTTCGTGTGTTCAACGCACGAGGGCATAAAGCATCAAGATTATACAAGACAGTCAAATGTATTTTATTACAATAACTTAAAAAGCTGTTGCATTAAAAACCTACTAAAAAAAAAAAACTGATGAAAAAAAGAATACGAAACGTGGGTATGACTAGAATTTTCTAATAGATCTTGCAATGTTTGTGAAATCAAATACCAATTCTGGGAAATATAAGCCAAAAAAGAAAAGTCTCAGGTGTCCAGAACATATACAGGTATCTTCTCACTCCCTGATATACAGTTATCTTCTCACTCCCTGAATTTCTTTTTGACCATCTATGACTTCTCAAGCTTTTTATGCTACAGGGTTTGCCTTGCAGAAATTTTCTAGAAAACTCACTGCTTTTGCTCTTGGTAACTGAAACCTCTATCATATTGACTACATTTATTCTTGCAATATGTGTGTGAAGTTCAGAAATGGGCTACAGCAGATCCTTATTTTGTGAGGGGAGATGGAGGACTAGAAGACTAGAATATTGCAGAATATGAAGTTCACTTCACACTTATTAACTCTTTTCTTTCTGCAGTGTACTTAAGTCTTCCAGGATCATTCAGAGCAAAGACTTTCAGAAGGAACCCTACAGTGTCCCATCACAGATTTCTGGCTCTTCTGTTCCTCAGCATGCCTCACCACAAACCTCACATGAGTAAAAGCCCCAAAGAAAAGAAAATCATTTTGCAAACCATTTTGAAAAAAATAAATCTAATTTGCAATTAGAAAACTACATAAATGACTTTGATGAGAGCTCCAGAATGTGATAAAGGTTGGGAAGAGATGTCCAAACAGCACAGGTGGAATAGTTGGCATTAAATTGCAGTACAGACAAATTAGTGAATGTTATTTGCTCATCAGGCCTGAGGGAATATTCAGAGCCCTTATTTCTGGCATTTACACATCCATTTTTTTCAGTAATGGCTATAATAAGATCAGTAAACATCACTAGCAAATGAATGAAAATTGAAAACTTATGTCAGAATTGCAAAAGCCTGACAATATTCCTTGTATGTCCACAAAATAAATGAAGTCCATATTTTTACTAATTTTGAATTATTGTGGGTTTTCTTTAAAAAAGATTATTCATTGTGTTATGTTCTATGAAATCTCAGGATCTTTATATCTTTTTATCTTAAACTTACGAAGAATTGCTGTGAAAATTTAATAGCAGAAGTACACCCCTTCTGTCCTGTTTGACAGCAGATAGATGCATCCTGTACATCAAGCTGTAAAGGAACTGACCTCAAAGTCTGTATGAAATCAGCACACGTAGTGGACTGATCTTAGGAAAGGCATGATGCTCTTTCGTTTATGGAACATTTTCTCCCTCTTTATTTGTGAATATTTTTCAGTGTGATTCTACAACTATTTATGATGAACTAGATTTCAGTTGCTGTGAAAGATACAGTGAAAAGTTTTCGTGTGATTCTACAACTATTTATGATGAACTAGATTTCAGTTGCTGTGAAAGATACAGTGAAAAGGTTTCAAGGCAGTCATAGACTGTCAAAAAAAAAAATCTCTGTTAAAATAGAAGAAGCAACTGCATTACTCTGTACTTTTTATTTATGGTTTCTACTTTTCTTCTGTGCCAGTCTCTTCTTGCTAATGACGTACTTAACGTTCTACAAAACCTTTTCTTACAAAAGTAGCTACAGGTTCTGACTTTTTCCCTTAACTTCAACTGGACAAGAAGAATGTCCCCTCAGTGCTCACCCATGATCTATACTTACATCAATTTTTTTTTCCTTTAATAGATGCACATTGACCAAATACCATTATAATTTATATATAACTAATGTATTTTATTGTACATATACATTTATCAGATGAATGTATATATATATGTCACATACATAGGAGCAAAAAGAGATTCTTCTGCAATATGCATGAAAGTGAATAGATCAAGAAAGTAGATAGGACATACATTATTAAAGAAGACAGCAGGTACAAGATCATATAAAGAACACCATTGAACTGGAATTCTGTTGTAAAGAACCTTTCAGAACTCCCAAACAAGCCAATTCATTTGGTAATAACGTGTTATATTAATCAATGACATAATCTGTATTTAAACAGTACAGTCCCATCTGAGAAAAGAATGGTTTGGCAGCAGTAAGAATAGAGAAGAAACAACTTTGTATTCTTGTCTGGTGCCTATTTCTCCTCAGGCCTTCTGCTGAGGGACATTACGCTACACACAGAAAATGAACATTATCACCATCTGTTGGCTGTTAGGTGGTGTATGCAGAATGAGGCAACAACTCAGGTCCTAAAAGCAGGTGCTTGTATTTAAAGAAAATAACAAAAACTCAAACAGAGCACTAACTGCCGTGCTGACTAGTGTCATAAGCAGAAACGCCAAGGATCGGACTGATTTGAAGAACTGACTACCCTTCCCATCTAGAGCAATAGCTGGATAAGCAAGCTACAGGATTTCTGAAACTCTGGGTTGGGAGGATGAGGTAGTGGAGGAAGAGAAAGGGGACACATTTCCTTGGAACAAGGCAGGTCTGAAGCGTTCAGTCTCTATTCGTAACTGCCAAGAGCAAAACAAAAGCACCCTGGTTTTACCAGATAGCTTGCAAGAGCAGCAAATATTTTAATTAACAGTCTGAGTCAATACTCATTCAACACACAAGATCCAGTTCCAGCTTTCAGAGCTGCAAAGGTATTGTGTGTCCTCTTTCGCCTCTACATCTCTCTTGTTCACATCCTGTTATAATTCAGCAGTACAGTACAGTAAATACTACAATTATTACAGCTTCACAACTTTAGAACAATGGAAATACGCAATAGGAAGTTACACGAAAGTGGACATTTAGTGTGACTTGAATTTCAGACACTAAAGAGAAACCGTACAATTAAATGCAGTATACTTGCACTTAAAATGTATGGTCCTAGTTAAATCCTATTAGAATTAGTCCTTACTAAGATTATTTACTGAAGAAAATATTTATAATGGTGACTAATGAAGAAAAATCTAGTTCTATAACTCAAATTCAAGTAATTTTTATAAATAAACCCAGCCTAAAGCTACTCTACATCAACAGTATCTGGAATTCAAACAGGAAAAAGAAAGGAAAGGAACCGAGGTAGAGTGGCAGAAGGATGCAGGAGAACGGAGCAAAGGCAATTTAGACTGAAAATTAGGAAACTCTTTCTCATGTAAATTCTTCTTAATTTTTTCCATGATACTCCACTAGGAAACTGAACAGTAATATTGGTTATGTAAAGAGACGCCTAATAAGATGCTTGATCACAGAACTGTGTAAAGAGGGTGAGAACAATGACCTTTTTATTTTTGGTCTTCCTGTTGCTAACATTTAGTACCCTGTCTCTGTAGAGTGTTTCAGACTTTCACAGCTTACTAGCTGAGAATAAATCAGTTTTTCTAAATACTTAGTGATTTTCAAAAAGACCACATTAGTTACTTCTCTTGATCAGTCTCGGGAAAGACTTCTTTAATGACTGGAAATTACATGACAAAATTATAGTTCTGAGACATATTGAAGGTTGCTGGAGAGACTTTACACGTTTTTTCTCATTTTTGTGAATTGTTACCAACCCCTTCTTCAGGCAAGTGTAATCAATATAACTCTGTATGTGGGGAAAATAAATGATTCCCCCTTCCCCAAAACACTCCCACTTTAAAAATCTAACGTGTGGCAAGATGTGTCTCAAGAGGTGTCTAGCGTGTCTCAAGCATAGTTCATTAGCTAGTTTATTTTGAAGAAACACGAGAGATTTGAAAAATGTGGGTATATATTCTTCATAAAATGTAAAAAATTATGTTTTGGATTGAAGTACATGTTAGGATATTCAGTAAACTTGCAAAAATAACTAGAAAATTTAAGTTAGGAAAAGAATTTTAGTCTAAAATTTGGTTTCATAAAATACCTGAAATGCATAAATTTGGCATCAAAAAGTTTCAACTGCTAAGTATTATCCTACTTAAAGAGGACCACTGAAGTATGTACTTTTTCCCACAGTGCCTTGTAAACTATTTATGTTTGCTCTCGAATACGTAAAATTCACTTAAAAGGCGAGGTTACACCATTCCCAATTGTTACACTCATCACATTTCTCCCTCCCTAATCCTGTTCTTTGAATTAAAGGAAGAAGAAGAAAAAAAAAAAAAAAGAAAAATCTGCTGAACACTAATTATTTAACCTTACCTCCTACCTACTTTCTCTCTTTATTCTGAGGTTTCTTAAGGGCTATAATGAGCTGTCCCCACACAAACAGGCCAAATTAGTGGATAATTACTGCTGGGTCTGTGAATGTTCTCACTCCTCCTTTCTTACAGTTTCACAACATTACCAGAATGGTCTGTCACCTCCCTACCAATTAGGCACAATTACTACTTTATAACATTAGTGGTGGCAGGCTTATTATGTTGGAGGATATGTAAAAGTAAGGGAGGGTTGGGGTGAGTGGGCAGCGAGTCAGGCCAGAGGAGGTCATTATCACATTGATAACTTGTGTAGTCCTAGCTTTATTTCTGTTTTTCAGGACAAAAGCCATATACACAGTTAGAAAGGGAGAAATGAAGGGTTTTTTGATCTTTTTTTTTTTGTGTGTGTGTGTTTTTTTTTTTAAGTAGACAAACCATCACCATTTTTTGTGCCTCCAGGTTTTCCGGGCGGTGGCGCTAACTCTTGCCCGAATTTGTTTCTTCTTTTCCTGAAAAGATGTCTTTCGGCTGACAGAAAAGGATCTGTTTGTCTGGCTTTATCAGGCTGAAGTAGATATATGAACTATGTCATGTCAAAGGGAGTTGCGCTGACCTCAGAGTGCACCAAAACATTCCCTTCCAATCAGTATTTAAACAAGGGAGTCCAGGTCAAGATAAATCTATGTTAAATGCTCAGAGGATGATAACTTCTAATCTTTTATAAACAGTACTATGCATGTAGTTAATTTCTGCCTTCCTTGGGAAAAAAACCCAAACCACCAACACCCCCCATAACCCCGCCACGCCCTGGGATTTTGTTTCCTACACTTTACCTTTTAAATGGCAGATAAAAGGAAATCTTTAATATTGCCTGTTTAACAAGATACACTTCTGAAAGTGAAACGAATCTCAGATATTTAAGAGGAGGATACCACAGTTTATTTGGTGGCCTTGAATATATAGTCTTCAATTATTTGCTTTCAAGAAATCGTCCATCAACTCACTTCTCTCCTCCTCTTAGAGTTTCTAAGCTCTTCTTCTGATGCTTCTAGATGTAATTAGAGGATATTTACTTCCAAATAATGATAAAGAAATTACAGTGTTTTGGATGCTAAGCATTGGGCAGGCTTATTTAACTTAAAAACACTGTGGAAAATGCTGCAAAACTCCTTAATAACATTGGAATCGAGCACACCTTTTTCATGCAGGTGCGATAATCTTACTGAAATTGTCGCCATTCAGTAGGGAATATGATCTGATAAACCTGCAGTCATATTTCTGGGTTACAGAAACTTCTCCATTTTTTCATGGAACATATTCTTTTTTTCTCTTTCAGAACAAACTTTTCTTTATAAATAATTATAACTGAATGTTAGTGTCATTGTCACACTCACCTAATTAGTCTGGGGGCTATTACCATGCAGTGAGTGGGCAGTCTTCAGACGCCTGTTGAAGATTTTGCCAGCACACCATCCTGCAGCACTGAAATTGTGAAGGGTGAGAGTAGCCTTGTCTTGCTGCGCAAACTGAGCAGAGACAAGCACTGAAAAGTTCATCTGCTGCTCCCTCTTTTAAACTTGTTAATTGCTACTTTTATTACAGGTATATTTTGGATACAAATATCACTTTTGGAATCTACTGCATCTAATTGCTGCTGGATTGCTCTCTGCCTACAGACATTCTTGGCAAGTTGGATTTTTCTATAGAAGAGGAAAGGAAAAAGATTTAGGAGGGGGAGAGAACTGGGCAGAGTAAAAGACAGCTGGAGACTATGGTGTCCTCTTCAAACACACTTTGCATAGCACCATGAGAATATCCTTACATGGCACATATTTCATCTGTGTGCATCAAACATCTAAGAATCTCAGATCTTTCTTCTGAAGTCAAAAATAGTGGACTTAACAGTTCATGTGTCTTGTTTGTTGACCTGCCTCCATTTTTAAGCATTAGTGAACGGAAATGTCCCAAAGTATTTTTACATTCCAGACTACACTGACTCAATTTTTTTAAATACCAGCCCTTTCTTCTCCCAGTGGGAAAATGTTCAATGTTGAAGTATACCAATGGTATAATCCTTGGAATGGTGATGCAAAGTTCCGTTGAGTGACTAAGTGGAAAGTCCTGTGAACTCACTAGATAATTCCCCCTCAGCTTTCTCCAACATGCCACTCATGGATTCATGTTTATGCGCACCATGTTACTTTACAGAGAGCACACAAGTGTATATGTGAGAGAGGATTTGTACGGCATAGAAGTCAACAGCAAACTCATTTCAACAGCTCCCACATCTTACTCATTGTTAGAGCAACAAAAATTTGTCTTCTGAAAGGACTGTGTAACTGGTTATATAACTGTGCAGCAAGTCAGGAGCTCAAGAAAGAAGGGAAAAAATAAAAGAAGCAAAGCTAAAAATTATTTCAGCTGTATATCATGTAAAAGTCACAACTAAATTATAATGTTCAAGTTTTTGTAGGGACTTACAAAAATAGTTATAAAGTTTGAACTATCCCACTGTTCTCCAGGGCTCTCGTTTATCAAGCCAAGCCAACTCCGTGTTTTAAAGTATGAATAATAGACAAAGGATATAGCAGATTGACAGCCCTAGGGACTATAAAATCTAGATTTTTTTGGGGGAGGGGAGGGGAATCAGCACCTGGCCTAGTGACTAGGCAAGATTCCTCAGACCTGCTCTGATCTTCCTCAACTTCAACTGTGAAGAGCACTAAGCTGAAGCAGCTAGCGTGCTGTTCAGTTGAAGGAAACAATTGGAAGTGAAAAAGAGAAGAGGAAAGATTTCACCAGGATCTTCAGCATTCTTCAGAACTTTGTACCACAGGATCTACCAAACCTGCAAGTTCGTCATGAAAAGGAACATTTTGTGAAATACATTTTGGCCAAGTTCCATGATATGGCTGGAGTATCTCTGCTGGGAGGACAGGCTGAGGGAGTTGGGGCTGTGCAGCCTGGAGAAGAGAAGGCTCCAGGGTGACGTTGGAGCAGCTGCCAGCACCTGAAGGGGTCGACAGGAAGGATGGAGAGGGGCTTTTCACAAGGGTGTGTAGTGACAGGACAAGGGGGAATGGCTGTAAACTGAAAGAGGGCAGATTTAGATTAGATAGTAGAAAGAAATTCTTCCCCATGAGAGTGGTGAGGCACTGACCCAGGTTGCCCAGAGAAGCTGTGGCTGCCCCCTCCCTGGCAGGGTTCAAGGCCAGGTTGAATGGAGCTCTGAGCAACCTGGGCTGGTGGAAGATGTCCCTGCTGATGGCAGGGGGGTTGGAACCAGATGATCTTTAAGGTCCCTTCCAACCCAAACCATTCTATGATTCTATGATTCCGTGATTCTATATATCAGAAGGATCTAGTGTACGGTAAAAATGAGTTAGAAAAGAGCATGAATTACAATGGAAATACACACAAAAGATGGCACAGTTTTAGCTCATTTTCCATTGTGCCCACATACGCTGCCCATTTGTTTTGTTCTGTTACTTTAGTAAGAACAAAAGGTAGTTTCACAAGACAGCCTGGAAACTGAAAGTGTGTAAGTAACAGGAGATGAGGAGAGCTAAGCAGCCAGTTTCAGCTCTATGTATTTTTCAGTTTCAGCTCTAGCTCTTTTCTTGGAGGGTGAGAGTCAGGCAAAGGAAAGCACTCCAGTAAAAAAAGATCTGTTTGCAAGCTTGCTTCCCATGTGCCACCTTATTCTCTGCCGCTCCATGTAACAAGACACAGAACTTCATTCCATTGTTTCTTTTACAGTGTTCTGATTATACTAAAAAATGTAAGTGACCTTCTACTTTGTCTGACTTTTCCGAAGATCTGACAGCTGTCAGTTTCACCCTGGAAACACCTGGAAAAGCAGCATTTCTCTTGTACATTTTTGGTGGAAACCTAGTGCTGAGGTCCTCACAGAGTACTTTGTAAAAGGTCTGTCCCACCCTTTTTGTGGTCTCGTGTTTATGATCAGGTGTTTTGGTGGATTTTTTTATGTGTTTTAGGCATCAGGCTAAGTCTTAGAAAAGTCAGAAATGAAATGGGAAAAAATGATGAACCAGTTGTGTGCCATCAGAACTGCTTCTGTTTCTCCACTGGAACTGAAAGAAAACAGCAGTTATAGATGAACCTCATATGGTTCACAGCAATACCTGAAACGCTTGTACATATCTAACAGGTCTACTTAAAACTTTTCAAACAGGAAGTGAAAGAAAGTGAAAGAAAATTAAAGTGGCCTTTCCTTAACACGAAGTTTGTATCTATCTTCAATGCAACATTAAAATATGTTACTGATTTCACACAATAGTGGTCCCAAGGAAGCTTTACAGGGCTAATTGAGAAGTTCACATATAAATGTAATTTGCTTTATTGTCAAACAAATGTTAATTTAATATTTTTACACACATTGCTTCTGTTTTTAATTTGGAAAATGACAAAGAAGTAGAAAATGTACTATAGGGAACAATACAGTGTCGCTGGAAAGCTGAAGTAGGTGACCTACAAAAGTTTCTTTTTTTAAACTTCCAGTACCATATTCCTTTGGTACAGACAATAAAAACTAGTGACAAAAGTGGTGTGCATGTCTTAAAATTAAAATGGCTAATTTATACTACACAACTGCTAAAGCAACATTTATTCCTTAGATACTGCTTACAGGTCCACAGAGCAAACTCATGTTCTCCCCTTCCACCACAATCTGACAATCCATATGTCGGGTGGCAACAGCCAGTTTAAGGTTTTGCTCAGTCTCTACTTTCTGCTGCTCACCCTAACCCTTCTCCCCAGTCTCCTGCCCTTTCATGGGTGCCAGCAAAACCATTGTTCCAGAACACGGTGACATGACTTGGGAATTCTTTCCTCTAAGAATCTAAATTGTTTCCTCCAACTTAATTTGTTACCTCAAAGACTTTAAACATGGCAAAAAAATAATATGTACATTTTAGAAGCTACTTGAATACTTGGTTTGCAAGGTAAACATGCAAAGGGAACAAGTGATGAAGAAAAGAAATGGCAATAAAAGGTATTTATGTTAAACACCTCATGGTATTCCTACCTGTGAATGAATATTCCTTGAGACCTTAGATCTTCTTAACTGGTAAAGAAGAGGTCTATCTTCAGACCTGTCCTTTATGTCATTTTTGGTTAGCCCAAACAGCTTTTTGAGTCTCTGGGCTGGATCTGATGTTAGGTCAAGTCACATGTCCAACCCATAGGAATCATGTTGCTGCAGTAGATATGAAGGTGTAGGAGGAGGTATCCTCTGCTTGTTTTAGCCAGTGTTTCTTAAATATAGAAAAAATGTAGTGTATTTTCACATCCTTAAGGACTTTAAAAAATATATTTAAAAAGTTAAAGAATACTTCTTTTTCATGTGAACCAGACCGTTTGGCTCAGGTTATCTGTCCACACTTCCCTCTTCCTGAGCTGCATTTTATGCTACTGGATTGTAGTAATATTCCCTTTCCTTCCCACAAGTTTTGGGCATACTTCTTGCCCTTGTTCTGCCACCTCTAGCTATTAGGGAGTCAAGAATGACATCAAGTCTTTGGTTTTTCGTGGTGTGGTCACATTGAGCATAGTTTTGCTAGGATAGTTTATTCATAACAAATCAGGCTGCCCTTTGAGTCCCATTCACATTACTTATTTTCTCTGCCGACATACCAAATTTTCTAATTCTATTAAATATATTACAAATCAAAGAGAAAGAATGAACAGATTTAGGCACACTTTTCCAAAAATCAAACACATTTCCTCCACAGATGATAATCATATGTTCTTATATTATGCAAAAATACAAGGAAAAATTAGAATGGAAATATCACTTTTATTTATATGTAATACAATGTAAATATAGAATATATATTATATTATAACTTTGCATTGTCATATAACTGCTTTCTCAGTCCTACAGCTTATGTAGAAGTGCCCTACAAATAACAGATAAGGATGAATTGATCTTTTTTTCAAGGTTTTGTGGTCCAACCACTCTTTTTGAAGGTCTCATAAACCTAGACTGAGTCCATAAAACTACAGCTGAACACACACACCAACGTACATTTGAAGTTTGGGTTTTGTTTCATCTTAAAACCACTTCAAAACAGGAAATTAACAGTTTAATGAAATGAACCAAGCTAGACTTCTAGACTTTCAGAATTTTAAAAAGTGTCAGTTATCAGAGTGTTGTAAGAATGGTCAGGATTTAGATCTTCATTTCAGACCCTTCTCATTTGCTATGCACAAATGCTTCCTTTCTGCTCCTATCCCACAAGCCTCTTTGGATTCACTTTACCTTTACTTTTTTCATTATTGCATAATGTTAAAGAAATATGACTTAAGATCAAATCATAACCAGGGTTTCCAGCTCAAACCCTTCACCTGATGAAAGAAATTCTGGCCAGTACAGCAGGGAACACTTGTGCTGTACAATATACCTCTTTTGTGATCTCTGTGTATTTGGTGCCCTGTCTTCCCTCTCCATCCCAATAAGGCAAATCTCCAGTTAAACATCTATGCAATAAGACATGGTCAATTGAACCATTCTTGGAAAACACCAGTACAAACCTATCTTAAAGTGTATGTACTTGCAAACCGTAATGGATAACAACAGTAATTTATCAAACAGAATTCAGTGATAAAATTGAATTTTTCCCTTGCACTATAGTGTATTCTTGTTGTATTCTCTCTGCAGGCTATTGGTGATACTTTGGCAGATCTTCAGCTGTCCTTTAATATTTATAAATTTCTTTATGTGATCTTGAAATATTTTACAAACTTTTAAATTGAACCCAACACACACCAAACCAAAAAAATGACGGCTTTCTATTGGAAAAGAAGAAAATAATTACTCACTTGCCTAAGTAAGTGCATGTCATCTCAGGGAAGATAAACTGAAAGTCAAAACCATTAAATTGTACTTCAAGGACACACCACGTGTGAGGGACAGAGAAAAGGAGAGAACCTGTGAATCTAAAATCTCATTCAGACTACATTTGGTGCTGACTGTGACATATACTTAGATGCAACCTGTACATATCAACAATGCAAATGCAAGTTTCACCTACTGATCTAGAAGCAGATATGCAGAGTATAATAATTCAGATTTCTTTAATTTTTTTAATTATGCAATCTCACCACATTGTTGTGTGTGGAACAGTCTAGGCCTGTGCGTGGCCATTTTTGTTCATTATCAATAAGTCTTACCTCTCAGCTTTCCTCTGTATCCTTTAAATCTAAACATGAAATGTTTTCAGTATTAAAAAAAAAAAATAGTGGATTTTATTTTCTCATGCCTTCATTAAAATACTGTGTCTTCTCCGAGGCCTGTATGAAATATTATAAAATTGATTTATAGTGCATGCATTTCCTTTCATACTTTCTAAAAGCATTAAAATGACAATTTTCTATTATGTAGTGTGTTCGTTTTCTTGATATTTAAAGGTTGCCTTTCTGTTCCTAATTGTTAAGATTAAAACAGCAATCATCTTCTGAAATATCACTGTTCTTTCTGCTCCCAATGCCAGAAAATATCTAACTCATTTGCAAATATTGCACTTAAACAAGTGGGTGGGCCCGTTCTAAATGCGTGCTACATCCATAAGTCCAGAGAAAGCAGAGCAAGAGCTTTTGCCAAGGCTGTAATTAATGTCCTTGTCTTATTTGGCCAAAAAAGCAGTCCACCATAAATTAATTGATATGGCTAATTTGACATTCTTCCCTTGACTTCCCTCAAATGGCGGCTGAAAACTTCACAAGAAACTCATAAAGACACTTCTTACTATTTTCCATGTAGCAGTATGCAATTTATCCACGCGTCTGTCAGGTAATAAGGGTCTCCAATACCCTGAAGCACCAAGGTACACTCGAACACATCAGTTTAAGCTTGTCACCACAACTGTTTGCTCTAGGGTAGTGCAACTGAAAAGCGTTAACCTTCTAGTGTTTTCCTACCCATCAGCAACTGGGCCCAGTAGTGGTGGCTGCAAGCGGAAAGAAACTTCTAATTTTGCCTTGAAAACTGGCCCAGGAAGTGCTCAGGACCATGACAACAGTCAAGGGGGCTGATCCCTTTTATACAAACATGTGATTATTGGGCAGTCATAGTATGCCTATGAATGGGAATGGTAAGGTTCTGAATGAAAGTAACACCGGGAATTAGATTCCACCTGAGACAAGGTTGAGACAGCGAACTAGGACAGCAGCTCCAAAGCTGGGATTGAAAGGCAATTTTTTGTTTCTTTCCTTTAGTTTTTTTTTTTTTTATTGTATGTGCCTCAGGAAGAAGGAAAGCTGTTGGAAGAGCAAATCTAAAAACAAACGGTTTTGAGGTGTTCCGAGATATTGTTAGAAGGGCTACATATCACCCCTGCACCAACTAAAAAGCATAATCTATTCCTCTGTTTCTTTGTTTTCATTTACTAATTTGAAAGTACATTTGAAGTAGCTGCCTCAGCCACATGGAGTAAACCATTTCAGAAACCAGTGGGGCAGGATATTTTCACTACCTCAGCAGAGCCCTTTGGCACAAGCAAAAGCCTCTGTTGCAATTGCACTTTTTCGCAGAGTTTTAACTTCAGATTTATTCACAACAACTTCTTCCAGACAATCAGAAACAAGTAGCTTAAAAATTTGCATCACACAGCTTCAAACATCTGGGGAAGTTAAAAGCTGGAATCAAAACAGGCCAGAGCACGTTAATCCTGCCATCCATGTGACACCACACAAAGCAAAAATGCAGATGAGTTTCGCACAGAGCATGTTCCTGTCTTTGGGACCCCACTCATTCTTTCTTCTTCCCTCCCTAGCGGGAACCTATTGGAAAAAGATGGACACAGCGCACTCAGAATACAGGGTCTCGTAGTCTGATAGCTTTGGAGGTTGAGGGGCTTTTTTCCCAGCGTGTACTCCCATCCTCTGAGGCCTGAGAACTTGTGACCTCACTTCTCTTTCCAAAATGGAATCTCATAAAAGTATCAGTAATAATCACACTGTAAAAGTCCGTGATTCGAGCCTGTTTCTTTTCTGTACTCTCACTTGTTTCAGACAAGCATACAAAGGAATTACTCTCAATTTGCAGTGGCATTATGGCAGAGTCAAGCCCTGAGATGCTTTAATCCTCTGCTATTTAACACTATGAAATTCAGACTGCCAAAGAGTACCAACGGGGGAACTCTGTCTCTGCTTTGATGTCACGTTACCTATTTATGGCTATAAAACATTTCCCTCTTGATTTTTCTAGCCTCGCATCAAATGTGCGCAAAAAAGATAAACTTCCCAAGAGATTATTCCGACACGGGGTTGAACACACACATAGGAAACTGTTTCATTTTGGCAGGTCCTGGTATTGATGGGCTATGCAAGCCTAATGTCCAAAGCTTTGCTTTTCCTTGCTTTTCTATTCCTTTTGGGTTTTTTTAAACTCGGAATAACTCATTGTAAAAATTGGCTGCCAGCCTACCATTTGAAAGTGAAGAAAACATCTTGATTTAACATCTGAGCAGGGATTTTTTTTTTGTCATCTGTAAACAATTGGACCATATGTAGTGTGATGGGAAACATGAAGGCTGTGATAGAATATCATTTAAGGAACCTGGTGTTTAATTACTGCGCTTGATTAGCTGGAATAGAAATTAGCTTTAAATGTTTAGTTTACAACATCAATTTTAAAGGTATATGAACTAGTTCTCAGTAAGTTTAAGTAGTAGAAGGACTGATGAATGCAGAGGTACTCTGATTATTTGCAAAAATAAAGAATAAAGTTATAGATATTTCTGCCTTCAAAAAAGAGACATATTATTTCAGGGATAAAAGAAAGAAAGCAGACTCTAATATTTGCTGTCTGTTTCTTGAAGTGTTCCTGAACTTTCCCTCAGATTAATCGAGTACCTTCCTGTTTTCCCTCAGATCAGCCAGTAAATGCCATCGTCTAATATGCTTTCTAAGCCTAGTCTCTTTTTTTCAGGAGATAGGTTCAATGTTCGTGCCGCATTATTAATATAGCAGGAGGGAAGTGTATGTCTTTTACACACCTGTAATTTACTGGTTTATCATCAAAAGTCCCATCACATAACCGGTAACTTGGGTAAGATTTTCCTCAGTCTTTCTTGAAAGTGTACACAGCTGCATTTTCCTATCAGCACAGACAAACTTAAAGGGAAACATCATCTGAAGGTCTACTGCTCCCCTCCTTCTTACTCCGATCTGCCTTGAACCTGCAGGTAAGCCAAGGGCTCAGGCTGTGCAATGAATGCTCCTTTACCATCTGCCCAAGGCTAAAGTTTCTTTTAACATCAGCTGTGTCTCCAAAATAGTGGGGGAGAAAAAAGAAAACACAGGAAAAAAAATAAAAGAAACAAAATGAGCTTCAAGACACCTGTCATTTTGGCTGAGAAGGAAATGAAAAATCTTTCCTGTGTGTCAACATAGCAGTGACTTTATAAATACATTGTTTTGCTAAAGACAGAGAATCAGGCAGCAGCAGTAGTAACACTTTAGTATAATGCTGGACAGGATTTAAATGGAAAAGAAAGAAAACACCAAGATTCCTTGTTTCATCCAGTCTAGCTTGGTAAAAGCAGAGCATACATTTTCAGGCTTCATGTCTAGGACCCCCAGGATCTGGAATAGAGAAGAAAAACAATGACCTTCTCTCCTGACTTATATACATCAAAGAACCCTGATGATATTACTGGTGAAACAGGTGCCATTTATTTTACATGAAAAAAAAAGGTTGAGATTTCTTGGGTTGTGCGTTCCTTTTGCAGTCAAAGCAGGTAAAATAGTTCCCATTTTTATTACTTGTGCTTGTTCAGTAATGTGTATTTTAAATACAAAAACTGTGTTTCTGAGCTCTCCTCATGCCCTTGTTCCCATGTCACAGAAATTCTGCACTCTGCTCTTAAGCCAGAGCCAACAACCTATCCCCAAAATATTGGTTATGTCTCCCTGGTTATATTGAGAGCATAGTTTAGGTCCTGAGGCTACAACAGTTGGACAAGACTGGTAGAGAATTCACTGAACTTCCTTTTGCTGAACTAACTGCCATTTCCATAGAAACAGAAAAAGAAAGACAGTTGGCAGCCAGCAACCAGAAATTCAAAGAATCTATTCGCACCAGTTTCAGCTGTACGCTATCACTTGAAATCTGGAAATGCTGGTCACTGGAAGGACCCTGCACTGCATGAACAGCATTTTAGAAGACGGGCAAGTCTGTATATCAGAAGAATACTTCAGACTATGTTTTTTTAAACAGCCTTCCCTTAATTCTGTTTATACTTAGACTTCCTTGTCAAAAATGTATTATACTGTTGATTTAAATGTTTTTAATAGCAGAGTCGGTAATGAGAGAGCTGAGGATTAAAGGTCAGATCAAAGAAGATTAAGACTGGGAATTTTAATCCTAGTCCTAGCACTGATGCATTGCGTGATACAGAGGAAACAGCACACATGGAACTGATCAAAACTTTTCTTACAGTTCCTGGCAAAAGTGAAAAATAACCTCATTTCAGAAACTTAGAAGACAGTAATTATTGACAACGTCATTGACAATGTCATTGGTTATCTTTCAAAAGTTTCTTGCAATTTTGAAAAGCAGAAAAAAGTTTCAAGGACAGCTATTGTAATATTTCAGACCAAATATGGGGTAAATAAGACATTTTTATAAAATCCTTCAAAACTAGAAAAAAAAGAAAAAAGAAGGCTGGCAGGGGGGGTGGGGGTTAAATCACCCTAGAATAGGTTCCTTTAGAAAGCTTTAAAATAATTTTTTTAGTGAACACTAGGTTCATATTTCTCATTTTTCCCGTATGAAAAGTGAGGACAACAGCTGTGGAGATCACAGTTTACTATCTCTCCTCACCTCTGCTAGATAGCTGTGTGCTTTCTATGTAGTCTATTGTGCTTCATCCTACACAATCCTTCTCCCTCTCTGGGTTAGCAGATGGTCCAGAGTCTGGTGAGAAGAGAAAAGTTTAGAACTAGTTACAGCAAAGGCAGTGAAGATCCCATTATGAAGAAGAAGATGAGGAGTGAAAGGAGAGATATATAATCTGATTCTAGAGCAGGAGCTACCCTTCTAGATGGATGAAAATAAGGGAAACTATACTCTTCTTTTTAAACATCTATTTTCTTACTTCAAAAAAACCCCACAACAATTTCTCTACAGTTTGCACGAGCTCAGATTTCTTCCACGAAAGCACTTCTTGTTAGTTATTTCATGTTCGTAAGATCGTAAATCACCTGGTACGTTAAATCTTTAATATTAACGTTCCAGTTTGACTAGAACTATTAGAAGCATCCCATACCCCTGCAGAGCAGCTTAGTGACCAAGAATATGAACTTCTAGCAAGTTTTGAGGAAAGATTCAGAAGTGACAGAACTGCAGATTTTCACACTGTCACTCAAAATATCTGCTATTTGCACCTATTTAAAGTGCCACACTGAAGTGTATCCTTATACACACATAAATATATTTTTCTTCTTTATCAAGATTTTTAAAACTCTAAACTACAGAACAACTTAAAACCTTCCATATTTTTATTTGCATTATTTTCACAGAAATCTGAAAATAAACTCTATTGGTTCTGTCTTCCTTTGATTTGAATGATGCAGCTATGCACATATTAATATATTCGGATTTGCCAGTATCACAGTCCTTGTTTCCCCTAATTAATGGCACTTTCTCATCCCACAGGCTGGAATATATCCTAATGAGAAAATTGTACCTGTCCATAATCATTATTAGCATTGCTGATCTCAGATCACAGTGAAAACAGGATTCCTCCTCCCAGAGGGCCCAGAAAAATACCGACTTATTTTTTCTTAACTCCGCAGTGAAATGCTGAAGTTAAAAAAAAAAGACATTGATAATCTAGAGAATTATGAACATCTGATCTTAACTCTTAAATTAGCCATATGTTGAGTCTCAACAGATTGACAGTACTTATTAACATGAATGTAAAGTTTTAATATTTTAAATCTGCATTTTATTAATATTTAATCCAGGGTCATAGGTAATGTCCATGTGTGTCAGACAGAAAGGAAAGAAGGAGGTATCACAGGAATCCAATTACTTCTGCTTCTAATTGCAAATGACTTTCAATATTGAGGCAATGTTCTTCTTACGTGACCTTTAGTGCGTATTCTAGACTTCATTAAACACCTTTTGTTCTTGTCAGTTCAGGTAAATCCCATCTTGTCCCATTCCTCTGAAAATATTCTGTCATCTGTTCATGATCCAATGAAAAATGATTGTGGCAAGAAACATACACGGCAATGTTTAAGATATGTGCCACAGTTTAATCTACCTGCAGGACAAAAAACTCTTAGAAGATTTTCTCGCCCAAACTTCAGGCAATCTAGATCAACTGTTATTGTCCATGTAATTATAAATTTTATCTGATTTGATACAGTTTATATATAAATACTGGTTTCTATGACGGCTTCACTCTGTACTGAACAACCATGGATTTGAAGCATGAACAGTGTATGCTATCCATGCAAATAAACGCTGAACTTTTTAACAGAACAAACATTCATTGAGCAAAAATGTTCAGTCTGAAGTAATTTAAACAGTTCAGGATGAGGCTAGTATCACCTAAAAAATTGTACTCTATTTATTTCCTCATAAAGTAATTTTCATGCAATGGTATGTAGAATGCATAGACTAATGTATAGATAAGTAATAAAACAATAAATGTATAATGATTTTTGTAATATAATAATATATAATGATCAAATTTTAGACTGAGCACTGCTGTTTTGCTGGCATTATACATACACAATACATTACATGAACAGAATCTGTTATAAACATAAAAGCAAATTAAATAATCCATTATATATTTTATACAAATAATAGAATAAGATAACATAAATAAATTGAGACACATTTAAAAAAATGGCTTCTGTTGTCCCTGAAATTATGTTTTGTGAGTTTCTTTTACTGTGTTATTAGGAGTCTACATCTGCAACATGTATGTATTTCTGCATCTGTATTCATAGATAAAAAAGTTATCAGGGAAATGGTAATTTTGGCTAATTTTCAAAGTTACTGTCTTTTAAAAGTGTTATATTTATGTATTGCGAGACTGTCTTTTCATAATAACTATTTGCGTCCGACACTTCCAGTTGATCATTTATCTCCTTGTGACCCAACTCACATTAAGTGAATCCAGACTGATGACTCTCTTCTGAGAAATTCCGAGGAATTAAAACACGGGTCTCCTTGTCTTTCAAATGTACAGCTGAAAAGGTGGAGTGGTCATCAGTGCCTCCCAAATCATCACAAGATTCAGATATGTTTTACAAGAATGAAGTCGGCTTCCAGTTCAGGAGGAGCTCATTTTTATGTGTCAAGCTACACTGATGCAAAACAGCCTGCTTAAAATGAAACTCAGTTCTTTGAAAATTATACTAAAAACTTTTATCGATAATCTTGGATTTATAAGAATCTAGTCCAGTTTTCAAGGATGACTTGGGTACTTTGATTTTTATTTCACAAAAACTTACCAGGAAGGGTATATCTTGAATGTAGCTGCAAGTCTTTCTCTCTCCTTGAGTTTTATCCCCTTTGCCTAACTTGTGCACCTTTTAAAATGCTGTGAATCCAGGACTATTTTTTCATCCAGAAGTATAAAACCTTTGATATAAAACATGATTTTGAGTAGCCCTCCTCTCACCAGATTTCAGTTGTAGAAACTGGTATTAAGATAATGATATCAAAGCCCAGAATTGGAACAGCATCGTCATTTGAACTAGTGGAAATGAAGGCTGCGGACAAAAATGTTTAGCATCATACGTGTTTTATACTCCTTGAATTGGTGGAAAAAAAAAAATACTGTAATAGGGGAATCTAGAAAAAGTAATCAAACCTATATTATGGTACCTCGCCAGATAAATGCTGTACAAAAGTGCATTCTCACAGTCTGGGTTTGGCCACCCTGGAGCCTGGTGCCCTCCTCCCTCAGCCTTCACCGCTAAGCCAAGTCGACTCACAACAGAAGCGGACCTCCTTCCTACAAGTCCTCTCCACACCTGAGCACTTCTTCGGCTGCATCTGATGCATCTCCTCGTGGGCACTGCTCTCAGCTCAGTGCAACCCTTAGCTGTTCTTCTCCCTTCCAGCTGCGCTGAGTGGAGGACTGATCTCAAATGTAGGTAACTTGGTACAGGTGTGACATCACTTAATTGGGTCTGAAATGGGTCTTTGATGCTTCTACAATTTTTTAATCTGTGTTTTGAAAACTCTGTACTGATAATCAAATCTTCACTTTTCCATAGAGCAAGAATATTAAAGCCATCAAAACAGAAATATTATTAGTAACTGACATGCACAGGAAGAGCGTATATGTATATATCTTTTTGTCATCTGTGAATATTAATGAAGCGTAGATCTAAAATATTTACTCATATTACCAAACCATATAAACAGGACAAGTTTTAAAATTCACCTAATTGTGAAGTTAGATTGGAAATGGAAAATTAAATTGGCATCTACTGTTATGTTCAGGCTAAATTCTTGAGCTTTTTCACATTCAGCAGTTGGGAGTTTATTTTCTTATTTTTGTGTAATTGAATTTCTCCCAGTTTCCAGTACCAAAGGATTACACATTATTATTTGAAATAATCTTACTTTGCAGACAAGCAGTACATTTTCCTTCAACCTATAAAACCCAAACATTACTGGCATAGTAAATATGTATGTTTCAGAACAGGAAGAAAAGGAAAATGAATACGAGCTAGAATATTTACAATAAGAACTGTTTAAAGAAAAAATGTGTTTGATCTTTGGCAAGTTCCCTGACTTTGAACTGACACTAGACAAATGATTATGGAGAGAAGATTCATGAATAGCTACTCCTCCACTTGTGGGCTCGTACATTTCACTGTGCAGCCGGCATTCCTGACCAGGGAAGATCTTCGCTCCCACATATGTTATTAAGGTCAATTATTTTTTGTACGTTAAGACAGAAAGTGGGGAGGGGAGGAAGGCTTTTCAAGCAATGTGGCCTCAATTAATTTAGAAAACATAGTAATGGGCTCTAAAATAACAGCATTTTAACCAGTGAGTTCATTAAACATTTTCTCAAATGCATAACCATTATTTTGCTTGGTCAGACGTTTTCTCAAAGGAGAGTTCATTCATTTTAACTGCTTAAAATATATGATGAATGAACCAATTTGCTTTTTTATTTACATTTTACCATGGATAATATTTTATTAAAAATACTACCACAAAGCAGCAGAGTACAGCTTTAATAAGTGTTCAGTTTTCAGGGCAAAGCTTTCTTTAAACGTAAAGAAAACAGAATATGTTAGGTTGTGTTTGCAAATGAGCTACTCCAAGCTCTGATGTATAGAAGCTACCATAATTAGTTTTGGAAATTGTTGTAGCATACATCTAAGATTATAAAATAATTATATGTGTGGTAAACCATTAGGCTAAAGGATTTTCAGGAATATAGGTTACTGATTTTGAATAGCAGTTTTGTCAGGACTGACTTACCAGTGCAATGCAGACAGCAGTGAGCTTAATGCACGAGACTGTAAATAAATTTAATAAGCATTTGTGGAAAACCAGAGGAGGGACAGACTGCAAGACAAATGTGCCATAGCATCTGATGTTACCTGGTGCAACAGATCTGGATGAGCACATGTGTAAGAGCCAAGGAATCAAGTACTCCAAGCTCTGGTTCCCACATTGGATGCTTTCTGTAGGACCCTGGGCAGCTGACCTAACCCTTCTTAGTCTCCATTGTCTTTAAAAATTCACTTAGCAATATTCACTTGCCACTGAAAGAGCTCTGAGAACCTCACAGAACTAACTATCATAGCATAATTTCTAAGAATTTAAACGTTAGTAGACGAGTGCAAGTAAGGGGAAAGCAATAAGTGCGCTTTCATTGCAAAGGAATCACATCTTCATGTGCACGTGTACTTTTGTACATCTACACACATGCATCAGCGAAAATGGCAGCAGTACTCAAACAATTACATTGACATCTCACCAGCATCTGAGATTTACTGTTCAAAAGTACTCCTGGGTATCCTTCCCTGAAAATGGAGAACAGGACCATCATCCTATCTATCCCCTACACAACTACACCATGTCGGTTACTCTTTGTAAGCCAACAATTCACTAATGCTTATTTCATTGTACCTCTCCCTTTAATCCTGCAAGGTGTTAAGTAAAAACACTGGCTCCACAGCAATTAAAAATATCTCAGCTTGCACAACTTGGATCTTCAACCAGGCATGTGAATGTATTTTTTTTCTTATTGTAAATCTTTCCTACAGTGCTGCTCTTCATAAACAGTAATGGACAATCACAGAATCACAGAATGGTAGGGGCTGCAAGGGACCTCTGAGGGTCACCCAGTCCAACCCCTTGCCAAAGCAGGATCACCTACAGCAGGCTGCACAGCACCACGTCCAGGTGGGTCTTGAATATCTCCAGAGAAGGAGACTCCACAACCTCCCTGGGCAGCCTGTTCCAGTGCTTCGTCACCCTCAGAGGGAAGAAGTTCTTCCTCATGTTCAGACGGAACTTCCTGTGCCTCAGTTTGTGCCCATTGCCCCTTGTCCTGTCACTGGGCACCACTGAAAAGAGCTTGGCCCCATCCTCCTGACAC
>Ga0065711_1032459_pt1 | contig 27296 bp, 15 predicted proteins | sample Hoacrofraction12_FD_59098 | JGI IMG/M metagenome (GOLD analysis project Ga0065711, IMG submission 59098) | Hoatzin crop microbial communities from Cojedes, Venezuela - Epithelial fraction 12 v2 (version 2) | ecosystem: Host-associated > Birds > Digestive system > Esophagus > Crop | place...
CCGCTGGACTCTCTCCAGTAGCTCTTCATCCTTCTTGAACTGGGGAGCCCAGAACTGGACACAGTACTCCAGATGAGGCCTCACCAGGGTAGTGTAGAGGGGAAGGATTCATTCGTTTTCTAACATCTTCAAGCCCAGTAGAATGTCAGAGGGGGTGGAATTTTTGCTTTTGAGGCTGAATCAAGAACCAGCTGGCACAAATCAGTGTCATTTGACTGAATGGATACATAGCATGATGTTTGCATTGGTTCTGATTCACACACATGCTAAGGCATACTGAATAAAAAGTATACAGTCTGTGCTACTTCTTAATGCATTCTTATATTGATTAGTTTAATTTATGTTAATTAATTAAATGAATGAATGAACGACTTCAGAACTTACCTATCACTGTGAAAGAAAGGACCGTGGTACAACTCCGACTCAGCAAGTAGCTGAGCGCTGGCACCCCGAAAGAGAGACTGGGGGAACGTGAGGCGGTGGTCTGGCAGACCTCAGGTTAAGGACTATGGAGAGATGGACTAGATCAGAGAGAACAGCTTCCAAACAAGGAATTTTGGAAAGAAAGTATATGCTTTAAAATACATTCAGACATTACGTTGTCTGGAAGGTATAAGGTCTCTGCAGCACGGTCCCAGTTATGCTTTCCCCAGCCTGTTACTTTGATGCGGTACATAAATCACAACCATTTCGATGGCAGGCTGTGCTGGATAACACAGCCTAGAAACTGGCCTCACAAAGCCCTTCACCTGTTCTGGGCAGGGTGCTGCTCCCGCATGGCTGGGGCTGGCTGGCGTATGCACAGACTGAGCATGCCAGCAAAGAGCACCGTGGAGCCAGCGTTGCAGTGCTCCCCTTGCCTGCCCAGCGAGCGGGGCCCTCGGCCTTTTTTTTCACATGTTACTCCTTGAAAGCTATCTTAAGAAAGAGCATTTCGAAGCAAGATTTGAGAAAAGGTATCCGGTAGGAGACGTGGAGGTTGTGTGGGACAGCAGCAAACCCCTTCGTGTGTGTGTGACGGCAGCGCCAGTGATGCATCTGGCTCACCCGCCTGCGTGGGCAAGGGCACAGCTGTGTCTCCTCTCCGGGACGGGCAGAGCGCAGGACCAGGGTGGTCCCTTGCGCTGTCCCTCTGCGGGGACACCTGCCTGCCCCGAGTCTCCTGGCTTGGCAGGTCCTGCTGTGGCCGGCCTGCTGGAAATTAGCTCACATCACTTTTTCTTTTTTGCTGGAGGCAAAAAGTCATTTCTTCCTCTGAAGGCCAGGGCCAGGGTCGTTGTCTGCTAATGAATGCAAACCATCAGTGAGAAGGAATGGAAAATCGGGGGATGAGGTGGCAGGCAGCAGCTTGTTTTCAATGCACAGAAAAAGCCCTTTTAAATTTAAATTTAGCGAGAAATTAAAAGCATATATAGGCAGACTCTATTAGAAAGTGAAATATTTGATCTTGGTTATTAAACTGTTACAAGAATACTTTCATTTCCTTGCCATATGTATCCAGTGATAGACTTTCATAAATGAGATCACATTAAAATGTACTTTATGTTTCTAGTCAAATCTCTTTTATTATTATGCAAGTCCGAGTTAGGGAAAAAAAAACAATTACAGAAGCAGACTAAGAGGACTAAATTATTTTAACTCATTTATACAAGTGAAATACTGCTCGTGCTTGAAGGCTAGACATTGTGCAACACTAAAATGGCTTAGGAAGAAGTTGTTGCATCGCAGCCGTGTTACCACCCCTAGGATAATTTATAGGCAGTGGAAATCCAAATAGAGCCTAAAAGTGGCTCATGTAGCATGGGGCTGCAATGTCTTAAGTCTTGACAACATCCAGACACACAGGGACTGAATACAACCTATCTATACGACCTTTATTAATTATTATTGACCTTGTCAGGGCTGTCTGGGAGGCCCTAAACTGTTTCTTACAGTGTCTGGGAGAGGCATGTAAACTCGAGAGACTATTTGGACCCCCAACAGACTGAGCCAGTGTCCAGGCTATGAAGTTAAAAAACCCTCCAAACCACAGAAAAAACCCGAACCCACAAAAAACCCCCAACAACCTCTCCCTGCGAAAAAAAAAAAAATCCAAACCAACAATAAAAAGGAAACCTGTCTGTAACAAATTTCTTCAGCAGCCACCACACTTAGTTGAGCGTACGGGCTGCCCTCCTACAGCCCTGTCACCCTCTGACCACAATGCGGTTGGTGCATTGCTCTTCTTCCAGTTGCTGTGGCTGTGAAAGATAAAAAGCATGGACTGATAGATTTGGGGCAGCCCCAGAACAGCCCAGAGCCCTGAGAAGGGCTGTGCTGGTGGTTTTGAGGCAGTGAGGTCAATCAGAGGTGCCTGGAAAGGTGCCTTCCACCTTTGCAGAGCATAGGCCGTGATGGCAAGTGATGCAAGGGTGTCAGCCCCATCGTCGTCCCCAGGAGGGCTGGGTTCAGCATTTCGAACATCTTTTCATTTCCATTCCAGCAGACTGACAGAAGACCCAGCAGGAGCCACAGCATCTGATCTTTCACGCTGCTGCGGCAGACACCTTTTCTTCTAGATTGACAAACGCTGTTAATCCAAACGCTTTCCCAGGACGAGGTAGTTACTGGTGCACAGCAAATGTGTACTTTTACATCATACTTCATCCGAAGCTGGAGAGAAAAGAAAGGTCCAATCTGGCCTTTTCTAGAAGAGGGTTGCAACTAGAGGCTGGATCAGGCTTAAATCTGCAAAACGCAGCCTACTTCTGGATCATGTTAATACCATTGACTAATTAACCCAAAACTCCTTGCCTGTGAGATTAGGACCCTATGTGAAACCACTTGGATAGTGAGCTGCCCAAAACAAAGTGGTGTTTGGCAATTGATGCCAGGTGACTCGGCCTCTGAAGCTGGTCCCCCGATGTCCCCGACTCCAGGTTCAGCCCTCCCTCAGCTGGGCAGATTAGCAGTCGGTGTCTCAGCTGGGCCCTATCTCACAGCCCTGCAAGCCAGGACTTCCAGCCAAGGGCAGCCAGGTGAAGGAACAAACCATGCTCAAGTGCTGATTTGGCACCACAATAGCCAAGATCATCTTTCATAACAGGATGAAAAGCTGCCATCCGTTTCAGGTTTTAACCATAGTAGAACCTCATGGATCTCCTGCTTTTTAATCCTTACTAGACAGCAAAGATTTACAGCTGTTTGCATTTGTGAAGGCTCAGACTACTAACAGTTTCTGATTTTTAGAAACCAGGCTGCAAATTCCTTACTAAAACATGGAAAAATGTCAGATATTCAGGCATTGAAATGAAATCCCTGTTGTCAAGGCAATTAAATACTTCGTTCCTGTTGCACTTGGTTTATGTGCCTTCCTACTGGCAAACTGCTCTGCAGTTAAGTTTTGTGTCATTACCGTGAGTTAACTATGTCCTACGCTCTATAAATATTAATTACAATGAAGACAGATTAGGCCTGGCAGATGCAAAAATGTGATGATGCCATTTCAGGTAGACAGAGATCCATAGTCTTTCAAGTCAGCATGATGCTGTAGACAGCTCCAAGAGACCTTTCCGTGATGCATTGGGATTTTTGCACATAGCCTCATAGAGCGTGCAGATTCTAGCTGAAGGCCACAAAGAAAACAAAACACTTGAACACCTGGTAACTTGATGCTTTTTTGGTCTTTTCTTTAAAGTAGTGGCCAATGACACATTTGGAGATAATTAAAACAAAGATTGAGCTTTTTTTAATATGCCATGAGTATTAGCAGCTGGATGAGGAATAAGCCAGCCAAAAAAGCAGCATACTTCTTATGCTATCTATAAATAAAATACGGCTTCAAAACTGAGACAGCAATCTTTTTTTTTCTTTTTTTTTCCCCTCCACAGAAAAATCTTTTCTTTGTGCCAGAACTAAAATATTAGCACTGTGTTCCCTCCTCTGTTTAAACAGACCTCCTTGCATCTAAGTGCCAAAAAAGTGGAATTCCTGAACAGCAGGTGAAAAGAAAACACAAGATCAAAAGCTGTGCAGGCTGCCAAGAGAACCTGCAGCACTGCTTGGGGTGCATCAAAAAGTCACACAGACTCCTGGTGGTGTCAAAGACTTTTGGAAGGTCATCAAGGAGTTTTTTTTCAAGCATCCCACATCAAAAAGCAGCACTAGGAGACAAACCCGCAATACATCATGAGGATGGTGCTAAACATACCATAGGAGAATTTAACTATTTTTCACCATCTAGGGAAGCAGCTCTAAGAAATCAGTGCTCAGAGTGGAGCCTGTGTTTAAGAAAAAGATTTAAGTGCTTGTACTGGGTGAATGTAAGGCGATGGCTGTTTTGGGTCTCTAATCCACTGAGGGAACTATGGAAGAAATGTGTCTTTGTGAGTCCACCCTTTCAGTAAAGGCAAAGGACCCATACTTTGCTGTTCTTGTAACCAGCCAGCCCTAACATTAATTCCTATTTTTGCACCTGGCTGCCTATTTGTACGCTTATGACCAAGCCCCTTCTGTTTGGGATGACATACACTCTGGGGATGTGTGGAAGAAATGGCTTCAACACTCCTCAGAGTTAATGCTCTTCAGAAAAGAGACCTAAATCAAGCTTCTTGTTAATCGCTTCTGCCCCCTTTGCGTACCATTCCTTGCAGTCCTCAGAAAAGGCAAGGAGAGTCTGACTCAAAAGCAGATTCATCTGAGTTTGAAAACTAGGGGAACTTGGCCCAAAAAGCTTGGACGTGTCTCTGGATCCCACCGTGCAGGCAGTGCTGGGAGCCCTGCGGAGTCTGGCCCACCTCCCAACACTGCCTCTGGCACCCTCCCCGTCAAGCTGCAACGAGCACCACGTACCTGTGAGCGACCATCTTGACCCGCAAAACTGATTTCCGAAAGGCATCTGTGACCATTTCCCCCATAACTGCTACGGCTGGGAAAATGACTGACCGGGCAGTGTACTGGTATGAGTACTGGGATCACAGATCAATAGTGCTTGGTCCCACTTTTCCACCTAAATATCGCCAAGCAGCAAAGTTCTTTTAAATAAATACTTTAGTGAGGTTGAAAATAATACCAGTTACACATTTATTCCTGAAGACAGCCTTTTTTTTTTTTTAATTTTAAAATTCTGCATCTGAAAACACAGTATGACAGAAAGCATTTATATACAACTGCAGTGTTTTTGGTATAATACAGTATTTAATACATCCATTTCTTTTTCTGCAAAAAAATTTGCTTTGTCGGACAAAAAAACCAAACTCCATTGACAAAGAATACAGCTAAGGCACATTGTTTTCTGCTAAATGAAAGACAAAAGGGTGCAAAAACGGGTAGTGCAATAATTGCTGAAAATCACATTCTACTACAAGAAAAGCATTCTGACTTTGAACTTTGATTACCGGTCAATTTAAGACATTTCAATATCTCATAAAGTACTCCTTTAAATAAATAGCAAAATATCTACATCTTTCAGTGTGTTCCATTTGAATTCCCAATTTTTTTAAACTTTCCTGTATATACATGGTTTTCTTTTTTCTTATTCAATAGCTTACAAAATATTTCTGTACAGTTTTATGCATATTATGATCTATAACAAAATAGTTATTTCTTAAAACTATATTACCACCAGTCTTTGAAAATGACAGAATAGGAATAACTTATTATGGACTAAGTTAGGCAATACAAAAATCCAATCAACCCAAACCACAACCAAAATGACAAAGTCAGAAAAATAATTTCATTAACTCAAATTAATTTTTCTTGTTTAACAAATCTTGTTTTCTAAGTAAACCCTTTTCAGTTGCCTTTGGGTTGTATCCACATCTGAATATGAAAACAGGATAGGATTCAGGATTCCTACAAGCACTGCAGCCTGCCGGGAATATTGGTGCTACTGAAACACAACAGTTCTCCATGGAGAAAAGTATTAAAGAAACCCAACAAATACAAGCCTTAGCAGAAGTCCTCAATTTCTGCTGACTTTGACAACCTTTGGATGAAACTCCAAAGCGATTTTTGGAAATGCACTTACGACTTCGATGATACAGCCAGATCCCTCTATCTTCTAAGTGTACTGTTAGCTTCCCAACCACAACTCAAAATCTGGCCCCAGGTGGTGACATTCTGCAGATTTTAAGGCCATACCATTAGGAGGATATTTCTTCTCCCAGCTGCCAGTACAAATCTGAAAGGAATGCTACTACGTCATGTCAAAATGAGTGAAATTCTCCAGAATTTGTCTTGTGCATTTGAGAGCAGTCTCTCCTGTTACAGTCTGAAGACAAAAGTTACTAAGTTTGTACTTTGTAGGTAATTAAATCAACCTTCCTCATCTACAGTGAGCTGCAAAAGACAGAGCTCATAATTTCCTAAGCTTTGTATGAATGCCTGAGCTTTCCTTTTGCCCAAAGGGAAGGTCATTTTCTTCCCTTAAAGACTGCATTTGTAAGCAATTTCTGTTGTATTTGTGGAGTGTAAGCTGACAGCAACACAACTGAGCTGTAATAGAAATCTCAAGGTACCTTTTATTTCTTCCACCAACAAACAGAAAAAGAGAAGACGACACAGACAACACCTAACTTCCTAACACAGTTTAAGGCCACATTTAAAAAGGATGAAAGTAAGGCTTTCTTTAAGGGGCAACACACTGGATGCCACAATGGGAACAGACACTGAGTGATCCAAAGCTGATAGGATTCACCCATGGAAAATCTGAAACAATATTCTAATTTTGGCTAGCAGGTCTGTGCCTTCTTTTGGATGTAAGCAGGAAAATAAAACAAAATGCCACAAACATCCTCCTCCAGAATATTCCCAGCAAACTGACGGGTGCTCCCCTAGCAAGAGATTGTTATCTTCTCAGTGGAGGGTGTTAATTACAACAGAACCCAAGACAAGTCAAGTCATTACAATATACAAATGCAGCGCAATGAACTGCGCCTAGAATTGTCACTCTGTTATCAGAGGCACCTGTACAGTATCTTGCTGTTTATTTGGCAAGGTTACAAGTAATACTTCTAGGTTTTAACAAAGAAGAAAGAGAATTTGCATAGATTGTACATTCAGTTCAAGGAGATTTCTGGTACCTTTTTTTGTTGTTATCAGGTAAACGTGTTTGCAGACACAGTGAGGTAGCAGCTGTGATAGCACCCATGAGCAAAAGAAGGTAACCAAGGCAGAAGCAAAGAGCAGAGTGATCCACACACTATTGTTAGTATAAAGGAGCAAAATCAACACAGTACCTGCAGTATCACATCACAAAGGTTAATCGCTGCCAACACCACACTTAACTGGAAACTGCCGAATGCTACCATGGTCTGGGTAACATGGGCTGTAAGATCTTGTTGCCTCAATTTGAAATGCTCTCAGCCTGATTCTTCTTTCCCTTACTGTGATGGTGGTGGTGAAGGTTTTCAAAAGTCAGTCTCTTCTACCTTACACCTTTGAAAGGAGTTACAGATCAGAGCATTTGCTTGCTCTTACAGATTCTACAGGAAGAAAGGTATTTCCCTACAAATCCTTCCTTGCTGCCCTAAACCCTAATTCACGTTTGGCTCCTCTGTGCCTGGCTGCAGCGACTGCCCTCAGCAGGGACTCTGCAGGCAGGTATCCCTGCTCCCAGTAACTCCTGCTGGGCCCTTAGAAGGGCAGCGTCCTGTCCCCTCCAACGTTACATCGCTGCTAGTCTCTCTGTGCATGTCAGCTCCAGAGCTGTCTTGGCAGAAACTTGAGGGTTTGGTCTGGAAAGACTTTTATACATGATGTTTTCAATTATCATTTAATATGGGTTAAATGTAATGTCCTACAAATCCTGAAGACTATCTTGGAAGCCTTGAATAGTTGAAATAAAAGCACATATGGATCATTATCTTTCCACAACCAGATTAAAGCAAAGGCCAGTGGGAAATGCTGCTAGCCACTTTCTATCAAGTCGGTCTCACTCTGTTGCTGAAATAACCCAGCCTACTATTACATATATTAAATACCCATCAGGTAAAAGGAAAATCAGGAAAAGATAATTGCTATCACTTTTACCAACTCCTTCACATGTGTTCGTACTGAGCTGACTAAAGGCTGCTCTGAAAAGCAAACTTTTCTGATCTGCAGCTAGGGTTTTTGAAGAAGCCTGAGGGATTTGGCTCACACAAGTGCAAAACTTCCTGCTCAACGGAAAGCAGTGGAGTTGGCCAACGTTTCATGTGGCCAACTCCTGAAGCTTTGGGATCTGGGAAGACAAGGAGGGTGTGACAGCCAGCGGCAAGCTGGCTGTCCTCTTGACAGCTGTGATAAAAGAGTATGAGAGAAAGCAACAGAAAGTTGATCCTCATTGCCTGGCCACAATAAAAATCTGGATCTTGTTTTCTTTTTATCTGGGAAGTCAAAGCTGAGATGTCATGGTATCAGAGTTTCTCAGCCTTGCTGTGCAGAAGGCACCCAGTTTATTCAAAGTTTTGTTGCAGCACAATTGTGTCAAACTTTTGCGAAGTTTCAGCATCTTCTTTACCCTTCACCTCTCCCTTTGGTCGGGTTTAGAACATCCCAGTTCTGGTTCACTGACTTCTCTACTCTCTTCACTATAATCGTAGCTAAGAGTGATGGAGACTTCATTAGTATTGCCATTAGTGCTGCAGGAGATGGGCAGAAGGTGAATACACACTAGCTGGTCCTTACGAAGGATCCTTGTTCATACGCCGCTAAACAACTGTACATGCTTTGTGCACTGAAGCCAATACCTAGGAAAGTCAATTTGTAACACACGAATGCACATTCCTGTGTCTCTACGCTTAGCAATAATGAGGCTTAACAACAGAGATACAGATGGACTTCCCTGTATAATACTTGCTATCATGAAGGAATTGTTAAAATTCTCTGCTTGCTGAGAGCACAAAAAATGAAGACATAATTTCAATTCTAAAAAACCTTGTATATCAGAAAATGAAAATATAAATATTACTACTCAATGTCCAAATGTCATCAAAGAAAGAATTGGCCAAATCTGAAAATAAACTGTCATTTGAGCTATTTCTGTCAGCCTCAAGGTTTACCATTACCATATAAAGAGGCTTGCATAATGCTAAGACTGACTTCGGACACAATTCATTAAAGCACGTATGTAGATATTCTGCATTTTGCCACATTCCCTTTCTGTATAATACTGATTGATCACAGAAGTGTTACACGGCTGTTGTGCTGAATGGGAAGGGAATTTAAACGAGTAAAGCATTACGTACAGAGGACAAATGTGTGCATATGGAAATACACCCCTCTCCCACTGAAAGGGATTTTGATCAAAGCTGGCTTTCAGCTGGAGCCCTATTCAGCAAGGACTATCCAGTGTGATTGGAAAATAACACTTGCACATTCAAGTGAAGATAACTTGCTTGTTTTGTAAGAACTGTGGGTCCCTGCTCTGAATTCTCCTTTTCACCAAATGTAAGATCTGTGAAGTTATTCTCTTCTAACAACATATAATATTCATCACAGGTTCCAAGTGCCTGCCATTTCAGAACCAGAAAAGCCTCAAAGCAGGACAATGGTCTTAGCAGCGCTACCACAGCATCAGATTGGAGGAAGCTCTGACCCCTGATACAGAGAGTCTTGCTTTCCATGGTTTTTCTTCACAATTTCAGCACTTTGTAACTTAGACACAGTGTCCCATATATAACTTACGTACCTGTGTCTGTGTATTAATAGCTATAGTAGCGGTTGTCGTTTAGGTCCAAAACTTGACACTGCCCCCAGAAGATGTTCCAAACATGGCAGCTCATCCTTTGACTTCAAACACAGACAGTATTTACTCACAGCATACTGTCACACCTTTTATTTACACTGGACTTGACTCCGAAGTCCTTACTTGGCACCAGCACTCTGTGGAAGTTTCGCCTGATCAGTTTTACATGTTTTAACCGCAGCACTGAGATTGCCAGCTTGCTGCAAAACTTCTTTGTGTAGATGCTTTTTGTCTTTCAGAAAATAAACTCATGTAAATTTTGTTTTGAGATATTTTAAACCTTGCATATAACATAAATAGATACATCAGCAACCATTTGTTTTCTTAACCTTTTTTGTACTAAAACAAAGTAATACGCACCTTACATTTTAAATGATAGAAGTGGCAGATTTTCTTCTAACCACAAAAAATGGGATTGTTGCCACCTTCTGCTTGGTCTTGTTAATAATGAAAACTTACCAACAAAGCACTTAGAAACATTCCTGCTTGAGAATAAAAAAGTATCAAATTTAAAAACCAAGTTATCTGCATGCATGTGTGTGGGCGCACCCTCATACAATATGCTTATGTGCAAGACAGACTGGAGATTTTGTGACTACTCCAGCAGTCTTACTGAGAACAATCACTGACTAGGATTGTTAGTGAATCTCATTGTGTGCCCTAAACATGACGTTCTTCATTTAACCTGCAGGGCTCGAACTGTGCAGTTGCCATTGCATCAGTGTGACTGAAACCCTGGAGTTCACAGTGAGGACTGGAAGTCCCCAGAAGATTTGAACTTCACAAAGGAATGTTAGATTAAAAACAACCACTGTTAAAAAAACCCTACTGAATAAGTAACAACACTGTGTTTCTATTACATAAACCCATTGGCAACCCTGGTTTTAAACACGCTTGCCTCTAGAGCCAGTTGAAAAGCTGGAACATTATCTTGACTGAAATATTTCAACCAGCTCTCATAGCTACAAGCTTTTCTAAAACTACGGCTCTCATGACTCAAATTCAAGACAAAAAAAGAAAGGGAGGTGTGAGGGGAGGAAGGCCTTTTCTTAATAAAGGCAGCTTCAGTTAGTAAAATAACATAATCTTCAAGCTGCAAAAGCAGCACCTACTAATTAGTCATTGACTAAAACATAAATAATAAATACCTAAATTGTTCCTTCTACGCATCCATTTTTGTGCCAGATAAACATTTCAATGCTCTGCCTTAATGCCAGCACAGCTGACATTGCAATTTCAAGTCCAAAGCAAGCTGCAGGTAGCTTTAAACCAACACTACGGAGACACTACAAGCCACTGGGATCTGTGTGTTATGGTCATCTTGCAACTGCTGTTTAAAAGGGAATTCAACCTTTCTGAGAGATGTCATTATGGAATGATTTAAGGGTCTATTTCCCTCCTGATGTGGATGTTTAACTCTCAGCAGCAGAAAGTTAGCCATACACACAGAAGGGTAAATAGGTACCTTACTTTATTACATCAACAGGATTTTTTTCCTTAATTAACTCAATAGCTTTTAATAGCCTTTTTGGGTTATGTTGTTAACAAGAGATTACCACAGCAACAACAAATTGCATGTTTTATGCTAACATAAAATGCATTACTTGGAGATGAATTTGCATATAAAACCTATATTTTAGAAAATTATTGGAATGTAAATGAATTTTTTTCCTACTGTAGAAAATGCAGCTTAAAATGATGCAAAACATGCCTATTTAACACAGGATGCAGCCTGCTAGAAATTCTGAAAACAGGCAAGAGTAGAGTTTGTTGACAGAATAAAGTAAAAGCACTGAGAAACATGGCATTACTCTCCTTCACGTTCAGCTCATGGCTTTGGTCAGGAACCCATGTCCTGCACAGCGTCCCAGATGCCCTGCACAGGCCTAGAAGCACCCTTCTCCATGAGGAGCTGGCAGATCTGAGATCAAGCGAGGGAATTAGTGTTAAGACTTACTAGCCACTACTGAAATTAGGGAAGAAATGTGTTGTTGCAGATTTAGGTCCCAATTCTACGATTTTACTGGTTCTGCGCAACTCCACTGCCTGAGAAAAAACTCGGCTCAGCTCACGAGCAAAATCAGCAAAGGATGTGCGCAGACACGTCACAACCCACCCCCGATCTACACATACTTGTACACTTGTTCTACTGGAAGTCTGCAAAAATGCTTAGGTGATGGTTGGCTTAGAAAAAGCTGCAGATTTTAAAGGGCTGAAATCCAAAATGCTTCTTTGTTCTTTAAACTAATACTCTTAGTACCCAGACTCTGAACCTGACTGCACGAGACATAAAAGACTAATACAGCAAAACAGAGGTTCCATTTAGAGTTTATAAGGAAATTAGACTAAAAAAATCTCTGAAAATAATCTGAAAGTTTCTGCTTTTGGTCGTTTTCTCTAACTAGGATAACAACAGACATTAGCTAAGTTCGGAATTACTTTGTGTTATTAGAAAAAAAAAAGAGAGTGTGGGTGTACCATAATTACGTCACGTTCTGTGAGGCAGTGTGGCCACACAGGCTCTAGCCTGCAGAAACCAACCTCCCCAGGAAGCAGAAGGGAACTTTGCTGTGATTTATTCATGGTAGCAAATAATGAAAGCCTATGAAACGACAGAGGTACAGACAAATTTATTCTTAAAAAACACTTTCAGCAGCTGCTCCTTCACTGCCCTCTCCATGGCTTGCTGCTACTGTTTCGAAACCCGCTGAGGCGGCGGGGTACAGTGCCATGTGGTACGGCTGGGGCCCCATGGGACAGCACAGACTGCAGGATGACCAAAGCTGCTCCTGACAGAGCTGATGGAGAGGGCAGTGCCAGTGGCCTTGTCAGAAGGTTATTTTTTTTTTAAATGAATGATATTGCAATAAGTAACTAAAAAGTATAACGTTCTCTTAGGTTTCTGAAATCTGGTGCGAGATTCATGTACGAGCGAGGTTAAATTCCCTTTTAAAAACCTATGCCGGAGGAGAGCGTACTGGATGCTACCTCAAGCGACCATCAGGTTTGACAGGGCCCAGCTCAGATTTGGGGTCCGGACTCAGGGAGCTCCAGGCTGTCTGAGCACAGCCCTGCATGACCGGGCAGGCCGTGGGGCCAGTGCTGCAGATGTCCACGGCTGACCAGACACTGCTGACCAGAGAGTCCACCCAGGCTTCCAGCCGGGCGCCCACAAGCCCTGCGTTCCTCTTGGCCTGGTCCATGCGGGCAGCACTGATGGGGATATTCAGGACCGGGTTCAAGCCTTGGAAGCTCTGCTCCATGTATGCGTTCTTTGGAGGCCCACTGTGATACTTCATGGCTTCCTCTGGAAATGCAGAAATAAACCCAAAAGTTAGTGCATTGAAAAAAAACCCCAAACCTTCAGGATCTAAGAGTACAGCAAACAAAAAGGCAAAAGTTAGTGGTGTGCTATAGTCGATTTCCCCAGCCCTGAGGACACACTGCATCCCGAGGACGACTGGCTGTGCTCAGCATTACAGCTCCTCATGCCCACAACTACGAGCTCTACTCACTGTGATGCTAAACCTGGAAGCGCTGCGTTAGCAGGGCGAAACACTGAGGCTGAAAGCAGTGTCACCCTTACTGTCATCACATACAGCTGGCATCCCCAGAGCTGTAGGACACCCAGGCATGACACAGAGCTGTTCAGCACAGCACAAGAAAAAGGCAGGCCCAGACTCAAGGGCATCCCAGCTACGAGCTCCTGTCTGTACCAGGAGTCTGATCAACATGCAGCTCGTTCTCAGCAGAAACGCATTTTGCATTCAGGAGAAGGTAATTTTGCCTCTTTCACCACAGACGCAGCCTGGAAGCAAAACCCTGTGCAGCCAAAGTTACCCCTGTGGACACCGAGGGAAGGCTGTGCTTTGAAATTAGGAAACAGTTCAAGGACACTTGGTGTGAGAAGGCTGCTGACCATCATCAGACCTTCAAGCGCTATCATTGATTTGTCTAGGAGAAGGAGCCAAGATCTCAACCTGTTTTTTCCCAAAACTGATGAACCTTGCCCTGTTGTGGAAAAGTCACAACAATTGTTAGCTCAGTACAACCCCAAAAAACAGGTGGTGCCATTCCTGGCACTGGAAGGACAACATCATAGCTTTGGACAGTCCGGACAGACATGTAGCCCCAGTATCATTCCTGGAAGTGCTCCAGTCTCACTGGGAAAGTATTCTTTAATTAGAATTATATTTCAAGCTCTTGTGCCGAATTATGGATCACAACCATTTCCTAATGATACTTTTCTTTGCATTGTGGTTGCTTTCCTTACAGTAACTCTTCTACCTCAGCAAAATGCAGTACATTGCCCCAAATCTGTAATATTGCTGTAAAATCATTTTCAGGCTGTGATGAAGCCTTCAAAGACCTTGAATTAGACACTGCAGGTCAGATCGCCCTTGTCTAAGGCTGGCTGATGTTCTTCAGGTCTGAGAGTGGACCAAGGTGCTGCTCATAAAATCAGAATGGGACCCTCTTAAATGTTTACTGCATGGCTCCTGGGAGTAAATTTTCAACCACTTCCTTCTGTTCTCAGCTGACTTCCCTAGCATCCTCGCTCTGGCAGCACAGAGGATATGTTTAGCTCTGCCAACATACACACTGTCTAGAAGACAAAATGGGCCCATTCAGGGTGCTCCAGGCTAGGAAAGCCACTGTGCTCAGATAGCATTTAGAGGCCAGGAATTACATATTCATGGCTACAATTCCTTCCACATGTCCTTGCTGCCTGCACTGCAGCCTGACACTGAGTCCTTTCTTCCATGTAGAGGACAGTATCCCAGGCGCTGGCAATAAATCAGTACATTTATTTAGAGGGAAAAGGGATATGTAATTGGAGCTTTGTTGTTACATTTTCAAAGTCTTTAATGTCAAATACTGTGCAAGTCCATTACTTCAAATCCCCAATTAAATTAGTTCGGCACATCCCTATCACCATTATACATCACTTAACTGCTCCTGCAATCCCTCTTTTAAGTGGTAGATATCCACAATAACCTCTAGCCAAAATGAGTTTATTCCATGCACATGTGTCAGAATTGTGCTCTGCTAGAGCACTGCAGTTTAAGAAACAGAACAAGTATACATGATTCAATTTCCTCCTTTTGAAACAATTAAATATGGAAGACTGTTTGTCAACATATTAATTAAATAGGAACATTTTAAGTAAAAATCCCAAAACAAATAAAAGTTGGCATTACTAGCAGGATCATCTGATTGCAACAGGCAATTCAGAGCGCTTGTTGAATTAAAGCCTGTTGTGCTTGTGTTTAGAGCATGGAAGAGAGATCTTATTTCAGGCAAATAACCAGATGGAACAGAACTTGCTCTTCTCCCTGGCTCAGCCTTGCACCTGATCCCGGCTTCAGGACTTGGTGGATTATCAGGACTGGAAGGAATGAAACCTACAGAAACTGTAGGAGACAGTGCTGGCAATGCAGCAGGAGATCATCTTTTTCTCCGCGTCTGTGACCCCTGTTTAAGATCAGGGGACTGCTTTTGCTAAAGTAAGGGTGATAACTCAGCATTTTCAGCAAATTTAAATATTTCCACTCTGCTATTGTTGTAATTGTCAGATATGTGAGCTTCTCACACCAACACACTGCTGCTTTGGTCTGCACTACTAAGCGACTGCTGTGCTCTGCTCTAGAACTGGCTGCGCTGCAAGGGCATGCTGGCAGGTACAACAGTAATCGCGTTTAATGGGACTGAAGACAAACTTTTTTGAAAAACCACCCACAAATATCATCAGATAGGAGAAGAAAAGACTGCTGAGGACAGTATTAAAAGAAACAAAACACTATGTTTTTCAGTGTGTTATAAGGGCTACAGCTGTCCACTGTGAAAATGTGTTTCTCCGATGCGAGACACATGATGAAACCCTGACACAGTACTGGTAATGGATTGCTTGGCCCCACAGCAGAACAAACAACCCAAGTTAGGTGTTTCAACATCTTATAAAAAAAGAGCTAGGTAACACCAATCTGAGTGCAGAGGTACGTATACTAATCAGTAGGAAACACTGAGGATTCAACCCAAACCCCTCTCCTAGAGCATCTAAGTCCTTGTTAAAAAGTTCACAGGAGAAAGGAGGATGCTGCTCATCCAAAGCTATGGCAGACGTGGCATTAAAGGAAAAACAGAAGAGAGATAATCATGACTTCATAACTGAACTGGGCTGGGACAGGAGAGGGACAGTGTGGAACCCGAGCCCTGAAATACTGTATAAAAGGAGGCTGGAGCTACTGGGCATGCCTTTAAGGCACTGACACTTCAATCCTTGCTCATGTAAAAGTAACGAAGAGGCTTGCCCCTATGAGATGTGTTTAGACATTTAAATCTGTACAGTTAGAGCAACCTATTCAAAATTAGTTGAACTGCAGACATTAAGCCAGATTTTTTTGCCACCAAACACAACTAAATGGCCCTTTGACTTCAGGAGAGCATGTATCAATGCAACATATATTCCACTGACTCTAAATTATAGCTTTGAAAAAAAGAGTTATTTTTGATCCCCATTTTTGTTTGCTCTTCACTCTGGGAGGACACTTCATTTCTCAATTGACTTTTCTTAGTATAACTTGTTTGGACTAAACACACAGCCTGTAGTCTGCCGCATAGGCTGTGATTTCAAGCATTTTTGTGTGGGTTTGTTCTTCATTTTGCAGAAAAAGCAAATGAGTTTAGACAGAGAGTGGGCTAAGGAATGAAAAATGTTGTTACCTTGGTAGACATTAAGGCGCTAGACTTGTGGTTTTTTTTAAAGCAACACAGAATGTACAGCTTTATTTCTTTACTTGAATTGCGTTGAAGCCCTCTGGCAAAGAGGTAATTTTTTATTGACATTTTGTTTGCTTTCTCTTGCAGCAAACAAGACAGTGCTGCATTTGCTCACTGTGAAGCTAATCGACTCCTTGTCAGCTGGATCTGAACTAAATTTCGAAGCAAATCCCTGTCTTCAGGGTTTTTCTCAGAATGACGCTTCCAGGGCACGTCTACACTTCTGCAGCCATGCACTTGCCTGCTGCTATTACTGCGTTTATCAAGAACATGTCATGTTACCTCTGGTTAGTTTAAAGAAATCACAAGAGTTCTGACAGAAGTTGCCACCCACTTTATAATCCATATAGATGCAATTAGAATTGATTGAGCCACTGCAAACAACCAATGGCAAAACAAAGGTTTCCCAGTATATACTTAATTAAGACGATCTATAAATATGGATCAGGTTAAAAGGCCTTTGAGATGCATGTATGCACCGCAGTATGTCTGCTAATGCCATCAAGCCTTTGAAAGAGGTGACTGCAGTTAGAGGGCACAGGGACCACGTGCTGGCGTTTAAGGCTGCCTGTCCCATTGCAAAGCAGCAGACATCAGAAGCCCTACCTCCAGGGCATGCAATCAAGCTACAAACTAAACATGAAAGGTCTCTCTTAAGGTGAAGAAGGAGAATGCTCTTCTTCACTGCCCTCCTTGTTTGAAGGAAGAATGGGCTTATACATTTATTTATTTATTTTCAATCCAGTCTTTGGTATCAGCTTGAGGTTTGGGGCTTTTTCTGCCCCAGAAGTGAATCTGCCCACTGGCTCACAGTAACCTGTTTAGCTTTAATGAAGCAGGTACTATACGTTAAACGCGTGACAACTCATTATCGTCACTCCAGCTGGGAGATCGCTGTGGAAACTTTGCCATGAATATAAACTCAAATTTAAAAATGAAATTGCTTTGGCTTTTTCTCTGCCCCTCTCAGTGCCCCTGGGAGACATGTGTGATCACACCTGCCATGACTGCTTCACACGGACTTTGTAGAGCACAGAAGGGTGGGAAAGCAGGATGATAAGGACGCAGAGCCAACCTCTAGTGAATTCGCTGTATTTGGTAGCTTGGATTATAGTCTGTGAACTGCTGGCTAAATACCTGTTGTTTGGCTCTGCCTCTCCAGTCCCTACGCAGGGGACCTGCACTTCTGGCCTTAAGCCTCCAAACTGCACTTAACTTCAGGCTGCCTGAAGCAGACAGCAAGAAACCCCCATTCCTGTCTATTATCACTGCTAGCGATCTTCTACTGATCTCCCTGTTTTGTCTCCTCGACATGTTACATTCCCTCTCTATCTTGGCACAACTGAATCCTGGGGTGTCCTGCTGGTGCTTGGCAGCCCTCGTGTCCTTACATTAAGCATGGAGTACTTGGCTTTAACACACTCAGCCATATGGTGAGAAACTCAAAACTGCCATTTAGAAGAATAAAACAGTATTTGGCTATGCAGGACGTAGGGGGAAGGAGACACTGGTGGAGCAAGTGAACCTGACTTCTCCAAATGATTTATCTGACAAATTTTCTTAATTTTCCTTTTCTTTTTTTCTGTCTCCAACCAGGCAAACACTTGAAGGCACTCTTGAGCCAGAGGACCTGCTGAAGGCAGAGCTGATCAGTGACACAGCTCACACTACAGAAAATAGACACAGATTTGGATGACTGGAAGGGGAAGAGCAGCAAGAAAGTATATATAACATCAGATTCTAAACTTTCCACTGAAATAGCTTTGGGAGCCTCATTTACAGTGGAAACACCCCCAACCTCCCAGCATACTCAGTAATTCCATGTAAGAACCTATCTCTAACTCTTAGCGATCCAGGTTTTGAAAAGATCAATGAATCTGTGTTTTTAAAACAATTAACATTGTCAGTTATGCACATCTGGACACAATATCAAAGAAAACACCTGCTCTTGATTTCCCTTTATGATTTTACTTGCATGCACAGACTCTAGGTCAAAATTAATAAATAAATGGGAATAGAAAATGAATAAACTAGCTGCATGTGTTATTTTTATAAACTAATGAACAAAACATCTTTGCTGGTAGCTGTCCCATGATTAATTTTTTTATTTTGAATTGTAATCATGAATTTTGAGAGTCATGATACAGGAATGAATATATTTTGCTTTGATTATTTAAGAGGAGCAAATGGCTCGCTTCACGCTGGGAAACTGAAAGTAACTTCGCCTTGTGCTCTGTGCTGAAGTGATGTGTAGACAAGTCATGATTCAGGAAATACAGTGATTGTTGTTGTGTTCATGCTCTCAAAATATAAGATTTTAGTGGCTGCTGTGCTGCTGCCAGATTTGTGCAAAGACTTTTTAGAATGATACAGACAAATTACACACAAGACCATGGACAGATTTTTATGTATGTAATTACGTGGACTCTGGTTTCTACATCTGGAGTATATGAGACAGAGGGGGCCAAATCATTACCAAGCAAATGACATGCATAGTGGTATGAAATGTATCAGCCATTCAAAAAGCTTCTGGAGTAGCAAATTACTTTCCAGGGTCATCTTTCTGACAAGAGCTATCGCTTTTTTTTTTTCCTCCTCTTTTTATGGGGCGGCGTAGGAGGGTGTCAAGGTGGGTGGGGGCAAGGGAGGATAGTTAGAAGAGTAAAATTTTAAAGAAATGACTAATAAAACATACTCCCCTCTTCTGCTGACAACACCTGGCTAAGTCTGATGTATGTTTTATTTTCAATGTTAAGACGAGACAATAATACTATCCCTTCATTTTTGAAGATTTTTTGGCAGCTTTCGCATTGTTTACAACAGTAACAGAAATTGTTCTTTTCGAAGTTCTAATTCTTCTGTCATACTTGCACCACGCCTTTACTTGGCAGAGAAAAACATATTTAAATAATAAAGTGGTGACAAACTGACAAAAGCTGGAAATCAAAGCTAAATGACAATTGCCTGCACAGAGCACAATAGTGTCACTGAGACAGAAAGCCTTAAAAACCCCAAACCAACAGGAATTCGCATTGTAAATACAATTCTAACTACAGTGGAGTGTCATTATCTGCCCCTTTAATTAATTTTCTTCTTTACCTCCATGCCTCAGACATCTGGATATTATACATCACATCATCAATAGCAAATCACTCCTGAGGCTTTTTTCCTAGATAATACTGTTCCAAGCTTTACATTTTATTCCTATAGAAGATTCTAGTTATAATATGAATGAAGAGGGCTCTCTAACAAAAAATATGAGCCAGATCTTCTCCCAGTGTACCAACAGAGTAACTCCATAATTTCAGTGGAATTATTCCAGATTCATAGTTTGGACCAAAGGGAGATTTGCCTTTACACCATAACGTGTGGGCTCATGGTTGAAATGCAAGACACGCTTAATTGTCCACAAGGCTTTCACATTACAGGGAAAAGCACCAAGGTTGCTAGCTACATGCCCCATTTTCCATCCAATTTATGCCTAAGTGTTAAATTAGCAAAGAACATGGAATTCAGTAATTTCCAGGAGACGAGTCAGTAACAGCTGTGTTTAGAAGTAGGTTGGCTCAAACTTTAAAAATGTATTCCTTCTATAGATGGTGTTTCTTCACAATTTATCATTGTCTATTAGCTAACAACAGCATCAGGTTGTTGGTGGTTTAGTTTCTGATTAAGAAATTATGCCACCAAACGTTAGAAGAAATCAGCAAGTCAGCTCTTCTGCTGAGAAATGTGTAGAATCAAGCTCCTGTTGAGCAAGATAAGGGCTGCATTAACTCTCAGCAGTTGTCTGTGGTGTTTGCATTCCAGAAGCAGCACATTATGCTGGAAGGTAAAAGGCTGACTCAGTTTATTTGCTGCCTTGTCAGGAATAAGACCTTCTGAAAACTTAATATGATCATTCATGTATCTAGCAACTTTAAGATGTCTAAAGTCATGAATATTAATACTGGGCAGATGGAAGCACTCGAGCATGTTAAGAAGAATGGTAAAGATATTCATAGCAACAAACTTGTTCTATCTTACTGAATAAGAAAACAGGTGTGGCTACAAAACATTCTGTCTTCTCTTAGCCCAGTGTCTTCAGCACTGGCTGAAGACCCAAGCACCTGAACGATGCATGTGCCAGTGCAAACTGCTGCTGGGAACCTGTAGACACTGGCAGCTGAAGAATGACCTCTGTGTTTGGATGGTCCAGGGCTACTGTGGCAGGGAAGAAAATGGTTTCTTTCTAAAACATGTCAGTGTGGGTCTGATAGGGTACTTACTGGGATCGCCATATCCATAGATATTTCTGTAACACAACTGCTTGGCATGTGCTGAACAGGTTTTGGCAGGTATCAGGCAAGAGTGAATGCCTGGACCTGACAATATGTCAGGTGAGCTCTGGCCTATGGTAATTTTGTCTAATTCAGCATTTTGTGTATTAATGCTTTTATTGTTAAACACACAGACTTTGTCAAGATAACAGTTTAAACATCTGTAACTTCTTACAAGCAAATGTGAATGAAAAGCAGCAGAGAAAGGTCCATTTTTCTTTCTAAATGATGACTTTTATGATAGTTGTTTGATTATTGAGAGTTTGAGGTTCTCTGGATTCTGAACTGTGCATATTTTAAAGATATAAATAGCCTTTTGTTCAACGTGGCTGTGTTTTACAGACTAGATACAGACACTTCCACTTGTCTTAATGCAACAATTTCTTATGATTCAGTATCTATAAAATTCCTTTCTTTTCTCCTTTTCCAATACAGTGTTACTTCATTTTTAATAGCAGCATTTACAGTCACAATAACTGTATTACTCCTGTACCAAATAATAAAACTTACCTTGTTTGATAGGTTGCCGATTGGAGAAGGTGAGAGGAGTAACAAGGAATTTGGTTTCAGCTACCTGTACCCAGTGGTGCAGAATTTTTATCGTCCAGACACCAGGTCGCAGGGGTAAATTCAAAGGTGGTTTGTAGTGAGTAAATTCGGCACTGGATTCAATAAGAATATCATATGTTGCTGCAATTACATTAATGGGATCCACCCAAATGACAGTAACGGTGACGTTGGGGCCTTTTCCCCATTTCTGCATGCCAACTGGCTCATCTGTTGGCCCGAGGAGTCCTCCAAAATTCCGGAAAAGCCTTTCCTTGGCGTCCCATTCGGTGCCAATCTGAAATTGAAGACCACATTACTGCTACCATCATCTCTGTAAGTATCTAAGACCCTTACATCAAATAAGGGCTCTGAAAAAAACATAAATCATATTTCATGACATGAATTATGGATATGTATAAAGGCTGATGGCAACATGACCTAAGATCATAATGTGTACACAAATTGTGAGACAACCTTGAATGCCAGGCTTGGGTTTTTGGTCCAATTGTCCACTTTTGATTGATATAAGTGTTTTCTTTACGTTAAAAGTTGACGTAACAGGCTATAGCAGTTCTCCTTTTCCTTCACATGGAAGCAGTCATAAAGGACCAAGCCTAAACCACAGGCTACACATAGAAAAAAAATATGACCCATCGTCTCCTGGGTCATGAAAAAAGTATGATACGTTTGAGAGATGGACCCTGCAGTAGAGACCTACCCAGTTACTACTAAGGGCAAGGAAGAGACTTTTGCCTCTTCACACTGTCACATCAGGTCCTTTACTAATCTATCCATGAGATGCTGTCTCCTCGTATTCCCTTCCTGCCTGATGTGGGAAGCTATTTCTGATAAACTATAACTGTCATAACAGTGAGATTGTTTTTTATTTATTTGCTAAATAACAGTAAAGCAGCTGATTCACAATCTAGTGTAAATATTTAATGGACCTTTCTTTTTCCTATTTCACTGCTCTTTATATGAATTTTAATGGTTCACCCATAACCCATGGGATGATACAAACTTACAAGCTGTTGCCATTAACACTTGTACACTACTGAAAATAAGCACCTCTAAACAGATAGCATGAAAATGTAGTAACTGGCATTCTTAAGCCAACTGAAAGACATTCTACTATCCCAGCACCAAATCTGGCATGCGTTTATGAGGCTGACCATTGAAGAACCATTTCCATCAATTCTTAAGAAGGCAACCTGGTGGACTGCAGTATCAAAGGCTGCACATTTGCTTTTGGAGCAAGTGCCCACCTTGCGTGTCCCATGAGGTCTTGTTCCCATGATCTCAAATAAAAAGTGATCAATATCAAAGACAAAAAGATTTCAGGGACCCCATTTGAAGTGGAGAGAGAACAGGAGAACCCCTTGGATCCTTTTGACAAGCAGATATTTGACTTCATTTCTTGGAGAGACATACAGATACTTTGGCCAGCCTGGTACTGAAACTCCTCATAGTTCGTCAGGTATTTTTTGGCCTTAGTCTCCAAACAAACAGCGTAGATGACTTAAGAGTTGATTTGTTCCCTAAACAGAAACCATGGGATTCTCTCAAGCGGTCTCTGGACGCCCATGCACACAGGATCCCCTTTTCAGCACATGTGGGTATTGAAGACTTCCCCAACACAGAGCTGTCCTCGTCCCTAATCTTCACCTCACACGGGCATGGTCAGAACCTGCTTTCCCGAAAGCATAACAAATAATTGTAGCTCATTTACTTCAGAGATTTTTCACCTAGATTTCATCTCATTTGATGAGAGTAAGTGGTTCCAATATAATGCTAAAATAACCCCAAATCCATAAAACGTAACAATTACGTGATGCCTACTACCACTGATACTGTCCAGTCCCCAGTCCCTTCTAAATAAATTACTGTGGTAGGCAAAGAAATTACAGGAGGACTGAAAGCAAAAAGCTACGAGGCCTGTAGAATAAAAACCTACCATCCTAAATCCATCAGTCATCATACGAATTCCTCCTACCGGGCTATGACACTGCACAATATGAGACAAAATAAGCCTTCCACTACTCTGCAGTCACCACAGTAGAATCGCTGGTATTTCAGAGGTATTTCACCTAGCACACTAGCTGATCAAAATAGACAGCATAGCCTAGATATCAGACCCAAGCACCAACTGCCTCGAGGAGCTGTCAGTGCATAGTCTCCTGACAAGACCGACTGACTGTGTATGGAAATAAGCTAAGAAAGAAAATTTCCTGACCAGATCTTATTATCTGCTCTGCCAGCCTTCACTGACTGTGGCCATGTAACACCAACCAGATCTCAAGAGACCTGGAAATAATAAAGCCACAACACGTGAAGCAAATCTACACCCTCCTAGGCAAAGAAATCCCTGTAAGGAAGCTCTATCCATCACATTCACTATTTCTTACCGAAGAACTCCTAAAAGAAAGCTTATGTCATCCTCAAAAAATATGCATTCATCCCCGACATACAACTGTTTTCCTGTTTTCAGTCTCTCATCCCTGGGAAAAGAAACCAGCATGTTACAAACCCCATGCTCCAACCTCCAGGTGACACTGCTCAACAACCAGGTTGCACAAAAGATGTTGAGATGGGTTTATATGTGCAAAGGTTTATTGGAGCAGAATAGAAGAGTCAAGGTTGCTTTTGGGGAAAAATTACAACAAAATTGTTGGCTGGTTGTTAAACTTTGTGTGGGCATGTTATTGGGTTCTCTAACGTAAATCAAAAGTTACATCCAAAGGGCAGGAGAAGAGGAGGAGGAAGGGACAATTCTCCTGCTGGTGGCAATAGCTTCCCGTGAGAGCCTGTAACAGCACCACTGTCAAGGTGTGCAGGTCCATGAAAACAACAGCACAAAACCAACAAGGAGAAAATGCTGCCACAGAGCAGGCCCTCAGCAACACAAAGGCAAGGCACCTGGGCACCCTGCAACAGCCTGCATGCCCCAGAGCTGGGGCTCAGACCAAGACAAGGTGCTGACACCGCTTGAGGCTATGCACCACAGGTACCTTAGGGAAGGGATGGGCAGGGAGCTGCATGGGATCGGTACAGCAGATCTGTTTACAGGATCTGCCCTTTATGTCCAGCTTCCAGCTAGGGGACATGCTTTCCCATGCTGCACAGCTTACAGTACAAGCTGGTTTTAGAAGCACAGTATTTTAAAGGGAATTTTACTTAAAGCACTAGTTAGAGGTTTATACCTCTTCCCTTGAACTCTACACAGCTGAGTTCCCACTACTAAGATGTCTGATTTTACAGGCCAAGAGATACTACAGTCCTATAATATTTTTCATAGCCCCTTAAAACATTGTAAGTAGGCTTTCACTTTCAAATGGAATACACAAAGTATGGGATGGAATCAAGCAGTAATGAGTATCTGATAAATTATGAAGGGATGTGGCACAGAAACTGACACTTTCCACATCATTATTTTAATCACCATGATTTGGAGCTTCAAGAGCAGACACTGTGCCTGGGGTACATTTGGAAAGCTGGAAGTCTCTCATTGGCTTAAAACTCCGTTTCTATCTCTGTTCAGTCCCAAGAAAAAATTTTCCCAAGATAAATTATGCCTTGATTATGGGTTTGTGTCTCATTGCTCACCACAAACAGGACCATTAGGTTCACACAATGCACACTAATTGCCTGCCACCTACTTTATTTTATTCTCTGTGATGAATCACAAGTCTTAACAAGACCAGAAATGAACTTCGTGTTCAACTGATATAGGCTGAGCTGAGACTTTTAGTATTGTACGGCAATTCAATCTTCTGCCCTCCTTGTAAAAGTTGTCATGAACCCAGGCTGGTAGGATAACATACTGTGTGCACCGTGTACAAGCCAATTTTAGGAGGTGTGGGAGTTTCATGCTCGGAAATCATCTCTCTTGGATTTCCTGTAAGTTTATTTTATTTTACTCAGCCCATGGCTGAGTGCGGGAGCTGCATGCCATTGAAACGCTATCATTAACCCCACCGGCCGTTAGGCAGCTCAGCCAGCTGATTTTTTCCACTTGTCTTTACATGGTGCATGGTGAAATCTGCTACTCGGGAAGCAAAGTCTGAGAAGCAAAGCAAAGGAGCAGAGGGTAGGAAGGGCTGACTGGAGAGATTCTATTGTCTCCATTTCAATTTCAGTTGTGCATCAGGGTTACAAACACATCTGGAAGCACATCCATTGCAGCATATTTGTGCTTTTCCTGCTGGTCCCACTGGTGTGAGCTGGAAGAGGGAAGAAACCTCCCAGCTAAAAAGAACCCATTCAGTTTTAAATTTCTGCCAGATCACGGGGTGAAAGTCATTGAAGAACCAGCAGTTATACATCCCAATGAGCACAAATCTTAATTTTCTTTTCTGGTGCTTAACTGGTGAACAATGATGTCCTCATCTTAGCTGAACTGCTAAGTTTATTTTACACTTGCTGGACTTTGACAAAGAAGTGCGATTTTAATAAGCAGTAGCAGATCAGAGGCTTTCCAGCCACACTGAAGCTGAAAAGTTCAATGCTGGAATTATACCAGGGTAACTGAGAGAATAATTTGGCTCAGAGGCAGAAATGCCTGAAGGCCAAGGGAAGGGAGAAAGTAAAATAACCAATTAAAAAATGATTAAATGATTTACTTTGTACCTCCTGGTCTTTTAAAATATGAATCATCTATGAAAGGAGAGGACAATTAAAGAGTTTAGGCAAGAAAAAATAATGAAGACAAGTAAATAGCCACCAAAACTCTTTCTGTGCATTTCAAATAGAAGAAAACACTTCCTTAGCCTGAAAAAAGCTCACCAGTGAGCAAAATTTCCCATGCTTTGCACTCATACAGCTTCACTGCAGCAGCAGTTCCCACAGGGCTGCTTACAGACCAGCCATGGCCTATGAGGCCGTGAAGAGTGGCTCATCAGTCCCGTGGGATCCGGGGATCCTCTCTGCAGGGCAACACGCTCCACAGATCTGTGGGCACCGCGCAGCGAAGAGGCCACCGACATGCCATCGCTTCCCTTGTCAGGGGAGGCTGACACTGGGCACTGCTGCTCCAAGACATCTCATCAATCAGGCTCACGCTTGCTGCAGGGCTGATTTTGGGGAAAAAGAGGTGTACCAGGGCCAGGGGGGACCTGGCAAGTGGCCAGCGAGTAAATTCCGGTCCCAGGTTTATTTCCACCCTACAACTGCAATGATGTCAGATGTATTCTTTCCACATATTTTTCTTTCAGTTCTAGAATACTGAGATCAACGTATTTCTTTTCATCACACAATTAGAAAACACTCTTCCTGCTGCCAGCCTGGTTGCTTTCGTAAGAAGGACCCAGAGCAGGCATCAGGACAAAAGTGAGATTAAAAGTACCAAATAAACAGCAGAACAACTTCTACAAATCACAAGAATTAAAGCTTGCATGACCATTTATCACTGCATGAAATGGCAAGCCTACCATCAGACACATTGATAAATGAAACACACTTTCCATCCATCTCTTTAATGGCACATTAGTGTCATGAATTTGCCATGCACACCAAAACACTGAATCCTACCTAGGCATTTCTTAATTGCCCAAGAAGATGGTAATTTATGGACTTGGCCATAATGACTGGAACACATTTGTTCAATCAATTTTATAACTTAATTGAAATTTGTGGCTTAACATGAAAAATCATGAAATTCACTGCTCAGTTATATCTTTAAAACAGAACACAGGTGTCGGGTTCTATTAGTAGTCAACTTTCCTGATATATTTTAGTGTACATTTTTTACACTCTATCTCAGATCCTGAGACAAATTCCTAGAAGAAATAAAAGGCCTCATCTAGAGTACTGTGTGCAGTTCTGGGCTCCCCAGTTCAAGAAAGATGAAGAGCTACTGGAGAGAGTCCAGCGGAGGGCTACGAGGATGATGAGGGGACTGGAGCATCTCCCCTACGAGGAGAGGTTGAGGGAACTGGGCTTGTTCA
>Ga0065711_1032460_pt1 | contig 27296 bp, 9 predicted proteins | sample Hoacrofraction12_FD_59098 | JGI IMG/M metagenome (GOLD analysis project Ga0065711, IMG submission 59098) | Hoatzin crop microbial communities from Cojedes, Venezuela - Epithelial fraction 12 v2 (version 2) | ecosystem: Host-associated > Birds > Digestive system > Esophagus > Crop | place...
GACCTGCCTGGACAAGGTCCTGTGCAGGCTGCTGTAGGTGACCCTGCTTCGGCAGGGGGGTTGGACTAGGTGACCCACAGAGGTCCCTTCCAACCCCAAACATTCTGTGATTCTGTGAATTCTGCACAGGCATGAACATGACAATAAGATACTGTTTCACCTGTCTATAAATGAGATGTGTCTTACAAGATGAAAAAGGGAAGTTAATGGAATCATAGTGATTTTAATGTTACACCTGCAAGTGTGCAAAAACAATGTTAGGTCTCCTTCCTTGCTCTCAGCTTCCAAATAACTTACTACAGCAATGTAGTCTGAGTAGCTCTCACAGTATCTAAGCATCAAAACTGCAAGAGAACTTTTCATTTGCCCTGTTTTTATCCTCACAGCCATGCTTTCAGTTTGCAAAGAGAAAGCTAAATCTTCTGCTGAGCGCTACACAAGAGCACGATCCTGATGCAAGAGCTCGTAGGTGCCATGTCTCTCATAGAACTTGGTGTACTCAGTAGAGCTAGTTGTCACGTTCCAGGTTAAGACTGTCTTCAAAGCATCTTACATTTGGCAACCTTGGACAGAACTGCTGCTAAATTACTATGCTAGCAGAATAATCCCTGAATTGAGGCAATGTCCTGCAATAACAGAGCCTTGTAACCACGTTTATGTCTTTCTCCTACGATGCTCTTAAAACTCTGCATTTAGAGGAACAACTGCCAAGTAGAGAAACTAAAATAGAGCCAGCTCCCTAAGACGCAGTGGCAACAGGAGAATGAAAACCATAATAACCTCTTTGTGCTAACACTGATGAGTGTCATGTTGGAAACATGTGCTTTGATTCAAAGCTAACTGAAAAATTCCACAGATGTTTGGGTGAAGAGATGTTCTTCAAAGGACTTTCAGCATGCTCATCCTCTCATAGAGCAGTACAGTGCTGGGCCAGTATCTTCTACTAACAGCTGAAAAGGATCTCCTTGGATTTCCACATTACATGTTATCTGAACAGAAAAGGAGGGCTGCAGGAAGATTCTTATTTATACTTCAGTTATTTTACTTCAGTTATTTAGATGGGAAGGATGTACTTTTGTGAGAAGACGTGTGTGCTTGTTTTATCTTCTCTGGCCAGGCAGATTGCATATTGTTTGCTTTTCCCACAATGTAGAACACAGTGTGCATTTTTCAGTTACTCATTTAGTTGAAGGAAAATGAGAAATAGAAATATTATACTGTATCTCTCAAGCTTCTAATGCATTATTTAAGGGAAACTGTCCTGAAAAAAAAAAGCACGCTTACCTTGTATTATAGTAGTTTATCACGGTATTTTATAGCAGAGAACATATAGTGTGAAGCAGCAGTTCGTCTGCCAGCTCCAAAGCCAGTGCTCAGATCTGCCACTTGAATGGAAGCAAGGGACTGGGAAAGAGGAGTGCACATGGTAGAGTGTGGTCAACTAGAAACACCAAGTAATGTAGTTGGAAAGGGAGGGGAGGTATGCTTACCTTCTATTCAAAGACAGACTTCCTCCCTCAGAGTAATGAGGGTTTGTTCTCCAAGATTATCCTACAGTTGAGAAAATGCAGTAATCCATGCAAATGTGAACATAACATCTTCCTTCAAAAGTCTATTTCAAACTGAAGGAGATAAGCAGATCATTTGGAACAAACAGGGTTCCTCTGTTGAGAGAAAAAAAAAAAAAGGAAACCCAAGAGCATTAATTGAGGCCCTAGTAAGACAAATTCCTGATAACACAGCAACTGAGATACTTGAAGGGCACTGAACAAGTATGGGACAGAACTGTGTCTTTGCATTAAAGGTGAGCACTGCTGAAAAATACAGAAGTGCCTCACTAGGTGTGTCATAAGGAAATTTCTATAGTCAAAGCATGTTCTGCACCTGTTTTGCCATCAAAAGATTTCTGTTTCCAAATCATAACCCTAAGGAACATAAAACTTCATTCAAAAAATTTAATTTAAAATAGGGCAGGTATCATTAGCATTATCCTATGCATAACTGTAACTTCTGGAAGTAGTACAAAAGCCTACAGAACACCTAGATGTAAGCTGGAGAATATACTCACTGCATGTGTTACAAGACCTGTATGTATTATTCCTTACAATTAGAGGTCTGTAGGCTAGCATCTGGCACAACCAGAGGTACAGGACACTGACTAGAGCAAAAGCTGACAAGAATGCAAACTGCTTGGAGATCTCCAGTGGATGTGTCACTCTGAAGGAGGCTGCAGCTTGCGTCTCCAGCTGCCCCTTCCGAAGGGGCTAAACCCGCTGACACAAATTATATGGAACATTAATTTCATGCCCCAGTGCCGCTGTTGCTCTTCTATATCAGCAATAACAGTGGGGAGGCAGTCTTCTTTTGATTCTTTCTTGTGTGTGGCAGGTAAGCCTTGACTTTAATTCCTTTAACTATTTGACCTGTATCCCTCCCAGGAACCAAACCACAGCTCCTGGAAGCAAAGCGCAATGTGCTTTACGGGGTTCTGTTTGAAGAAATATAAAAGATTACAGATTTATTGTAGAAAGGCAAAAGGGAGCAAGACATTAATAGCTTGTGATGCATTGGCTGCCGAAGAGAGAGAGTCATTAGGAGAGCAGAGTTTCAAGCAGAGTTCAGGCAATAAATCTCCCACTGGAGGGAGTTCTCTAGTCACCGTGAGCCACCAGCGCTGCTGCTTGGAGAAGAATTATCTTGCAAAGACCAGAAGCAACACGTGAATTCCTGGAAGCCTTGCTCTCAGCAGTGTCAGTTAGAATTGAAATCTCAAGTCTGAAGATTAAAATGCCTGTCTTGCCATTCATATCTGCAAAGCGTGACAAGCTATTCCAAACACAGGTGCATGCAAGGGAGTTCTTCTATTGACTTAGCAGATTTTTGCCTCAAGGAAATTTTATTTCATATGCACTAATTAAATTTCAGTGGAATAAATTTACTGTTTTGCTCCACTTAGCATAATCCAAATGGCAAGACAGCATGGAAGATACTAGCAAGAAATCCTTGCCCCACAAATTTGTTCCTCTTTATCTGTAAATATACTTCTATTTTTTCCCCAGAAAGAAGAGCAACTGTACATACAGAGGAAAAAAATGAAGGACTGCCTATACTGGGCCATTATTTTTTAAAGTTGCTTAATTTAAAATGACTGAAATTCTTTAAGATTATTTTTTTCATACTGGGACCCCAATGCCTCTCCTTCCCCACTGGTACAAAGTCCATAACTGCCACTAATACAGAAATCTGGGGAAGATCGAGCTGTGGTATTCATATGATAAAAACAGTATTTCAAAAAAAGTTCTAGTTATTACAAGGTAAATACCATCCTTCTGTGAAAGTAGAGACGACACACTGGCTGTGTTAAACACCATATTCTATTTTTTCAAGGACTTTTTCCAGCCTGATGACTCAGAATACCCTGAACTCCGTGCCAAGATATCTGTACAGGAAAGTTGGTGGCTGGGAGGTTTGTCAGTAAGAAAAGCGAGTTACAGGTGCAGCTCTGAACCCCCATGTCTCTCCAGTCTTAACACTTAGGATCTGCCCCGGTGCGTGAGGAACTGAGCCTCTGTGGGTGTGCAGAGGGAAAAGCAGCTGTCCTCTTTCTACCATAGCCAGTCAACAAGGATTTAGGAACTATGGGTCAACTTAGAGCCATTCTCAAACCTGAGAGGATTCAAATGAAAAGATACTCTTTCCAGGAGGGTCTGTAGTGCCGGACTGGGGGACAGGCTGATGGTGGGAGCCGGCCTCTGCGTGGAAGGGATGCAATCTCCCCTCCATGAAAGAGAGAACACGCAAGAGGCAGCCTGGCTTTCTAATCACACAAGAAAAATACCTGCAGCTGGGGAACTCTCAATCTGACATCTGCTTTGGAGACTGCTTAAGTATCTTGAATAAAATTTACCTGGTCATCAGATAAAACATACACACTTATACACAGAATGTAAAAAGTGTATAAAGACTAAAATGTAAAGTACCTTTGATATCCTTGCTGAGGGAAGTGAGTTACCATCTAGCTGTCCCTTCTGGGCTGGGAAACAATAGGGAATCAAGCCCTTGCCACAGCCCCAGGCATCACTGGCTGGTATGTCTCACAAGTGTCAGCTAAGGGCACAAGTTTCTGCAGCCTTTCTCTCCCAGAGTGGTGACTCCTCTTTCTGAAACATTTAACAAATGCAACTTTGAGGCAGGGAGAGGTTACTCTTGCAAGAATACCCGAGTTGAACACTTCTTACACTTCTTCATTAAGAGCATTTACTGGGAGGTTGCATGAGCCATTGGCCCACACTTCCCAGGAAAGGCAGAGACAGGGAATGCTGTAGCCTCTCAACATACACTGAACAAAGCAGTGTGTCAGGCAGAGCTGTCCTGCAGGGCAGATCTTAAAATCAGAGCAGAGATCATCCAGTCTACATCTTAGGAACCTTCTATACAGCCAGAGCTTAAATAAAATATATTGGAAGCCAGGATGGCCACGTTAGCTACGAACAGATCTGACCAACTGAGCTGTACATTGTGCGGGAAGACACAGAGATTCTGCCTGGCTCCCACGGCTGGCGACAAGAAACGAGATACATTCGAATTTCCTTTACCCTTTACATCACGAGCAGAACCAGAGGGTACCGCACTATGCCAGCAGAGTTTCATCATACACGTCTGGCTGACTCAATCTCAGTGTGCTCACGTGTGGTGCAAAGACTTGCAATGGGCATTGTATTGACAAAAAAAAAGCCAAAGAAGATCATGAGAATGGAATTACATCTTATTGAAGGCGCTTTTTTTAACCTTGTTATTTAAGAATAGTGAACATAAAAGTTGAGGTTGTCTGAGCTGATCACTTTGAAGATTCCTTTATAAATCTCTATAATGATTTGAGTACTGATGTAGTGGGCAGGGATAAATGCAAATAGTAAGTGCACTTAAGAACTTCTTATTCTCTGAAATGTTTAGGATATTTTTAATATTTCTAATATATTGTATATTAGGAAAGTTTAATATTTCCATGATTTCTCTAAAGAGAATTTCTTTTGATTAAAAACTTCTGGTAAGCCTTGTAAGGCCAGGGAGTCACATGGAGTACTGCAAGCACACAAGTTTGCAGACAAAACCTTTTCTGTTTCTCTTTCTTATAAAAATAAAGGCTCAAGCAAGCTCAGTGATCACACGTTTCCAAAGAGCAGATTACTTCTAGAAAAACTACATCAGCCAAAACTTCCAAAATCCAACCAAAGGGAACAACAAATATTTTACATCAGCTAGTACTTTAGAGAATGAGAAGGCTAAGGGCCAAGTCCTGAGCACTGCAAGCAATAAAAAAAAAAAAAGGAGTAACACTGAGAGCATTGCTTTGTACTAGCAAGTAAACCTGATTACATCAGAGAATAAAATACTGAGGAAAAGGAAAGACTTAATCATGTAATACGAATTCCCTTAATCAATTACTAGGAATCCCTAAATAATTTTTACATAAAAAACTTTGCATTACATAGTAAAATTTTCCACATGATTCCATGGAAACATCCCAGCTTCATCAATCCCCACCTGTATGTTACTTATAAAGCCTACAAAGTATAATTTCAGGAATAAAGAGACTTGGCTGTGCACTCTTTCTTATTAGGGAAAATCAAAGCACATAACAACAGTGTTAGAACTGCAGAAGGAAACCTGGAGAACTAATGTTTAACCTTTCTTTAGTTACAAAGGAACCCCTTTCACCATCTTGGTAACAACACTTTGTGACCTACATTCATTTGATAGTTTCGTATCTACCTCTTTCCATGAGGAGGGGCAACAGCACAATTCATATGCCTCATGGATTCTGCTATAGAAGTCAATATTTTCAAACTCTAAACCACCAGAATAGCCAGTTTTAGGGAGCTTTTTTTTTTTTTGCTTCACCCCATGGGGTGACATATTTAATAATGTCAAAGAATGTGAGGTTACAGCCATTGAATGATTTTTTCCTCTGCTGCTTAACTATTCTTTTGCTGCTCTCAGGTCTTAGTAAAGATTGTGTCACTTTTTTGAATAATGACATTAGTATTTTTTAGGATTTGCTATGATTACCACATTTCTTAAATGACTATGTTCCTTCTGTCTTCAGTGTTTGATTTTGCGCTGTGTGAAAGGCCTTTAAAATACTTTCAGTATCTCCCTGAAAAAGAAGCCAAAATCCTACCTGTATTATAAAATATTCAGAAGTATCCTATCTATTTAAGTACTGAGACAATAGTAAAGTTTTGGTTAAATTGATAGAAAAGAATTTGGCATTTTGGAATTTACATTCCTTGTTTTAAAATCAGCCATAAATTTGAGCTCCTTACCACTCTGATAATGTAGCAATAAAGGTGTCTTTCAATAATTGCTTTAAACACTGCAATAATATCCTTATTCAACTTGTAATAGAAGTTACACTACATTATGGATGCAGAATAAAGAAGTATTACTTGGGTTTCACAACAGAGATATTAATAATGGTTTTTAAGATGAAGAAAATTACCTGAACATATGAGACTCCTCAGTATGTGACATACCTTGCTTTTACTGCTGGGAGTACTTAGAAATGAGTTTTACTGAAACCAGTGGGAAAGACTTACCTGGGCTTCAGAATCAGAATCCATTCAGAGCCATTTTTAGGACTGACCACAGCCATAGCCTGTCTCATCTAAGAATATTATCAGAGCCCAAAATAAGTCACTACATACTTAGATATATGAAACTATGGAGACACATTCCAGCTTTCCCTTATTTCTTATTTTGTAGTTAAAAGTTTACTCATTGCTTTCCTTTTGACACAGTTCAAAAAAATGCCAGATGTCCATATTACAGTACCTGCAATTGAGACAGTTTTTGTTGACCTGACTGTCTCTTTCATAAATCAGTAATAAAACTATATGTGATTCGTGTTCAAAAGAACAGCTTTTAATCCTAAACCCAAATTAGAAAATGTATATTTAAGAGAAGTATTACATCTAATGGAAGATTAATGCAAGAAGATGACATTCTCAGAATTTAAGTAGCCCAAGCATTCAATTGTTTGAAGATACTGAAAGTGGGAGACTATATTGTAATTATGTTCCTAATTTCATTATTTAAAATGAAGCATTTAAAAATGGTAGATGATTAGACCTGCTAATGTGGGAGGATTTTTATACTTAGTATTCTTCTCCATACTATATATATTTGCACAATTATATATATATATCTTTTAAGACCTCTGGAGGTTTGGAGGGGATGAGTATAGCTTGTAGCAGAATTTGCAGATATACCACTAAACCCAGGCTATCAGTGCATAATGATCACTTCAATAACAATCACTGACCATAATTAGTGCATAGGGCCTTTTTACAATTTGTTTGAAAAAAAGCTGTATGGGACCACCCATGGTGCAGCTGTTTAGTAACAGCAGAGCCTACACTGGATTGAACTATAGGCAATGCTGAAACACAACCATCTGTATGGCAATACAGACATGGCCCTAGAAGTGAGACTTTGATGGTAATTGCTAAACAATTAAATAAAAGAGTGTATTTAATCCGAAATAATTATAGTGACTCCTCTGGGTGAATGTAATTCATATGCAGTTTTAGTTGCTAGGAGTTTAAGAATCAAGGTATAGAGGCCAGAAGAGGAAGAAATGAATGAAGGGGATATGAAAGAAGGCTAGAAAAGTTTTAGGATCTTACCTGGGGAAGGACTTGGTTCCCCTAACTTTCAAGCATCTGAACACCAAGCTGAACACGTCACTTGCTGTGCACACACTGGGTGTGCCGAAGAAAGTTCCTAAATGTCTAAGAACTTCCTAAATTCATGAGAACAGGATGCTTTGGGGAAGACTCACTCTATACATGTCTGTTTCTTTAACTCTTTCTCTAAGAGTTAGTGTTTGCTAATGGTCACTGTCAGACAGCATAATAGGCAAGATGTACCTTTTAAGCTGATCCAGTATGTTCTATATCCTGTATGCTGAGCAGGAACCTGTCTACATCAGGTCAAACATAATGCTGCACATAGCACTGAGTCCCAGATCCCACCACATTCTGGGCTGTAGGACTCATCAGGGCTGCATAGGAGACACAGCCTCCCTTCTTCCTGTGGGCTCAATGCTTTCCCAGTGGTACAAAGTCACCAGAGTAAGATAAACAAACTAACTCTTCCTTTCAGAAGACTCTCTTGTGTGCCTTCCTCTGGGAAAGCGCACAAACCATGGCAGAAGCCCACTGAATTTTAATTATTTTCTGCACACTTGCAAGAGGATAGATTGTGCTTTTAGCTTAGGCTGCAATATGGTGGTTAGCAATCTCTTTGGTATATTTAGGCTCCTTTGAGGAAGGCACTGAAATGAGGTTTTCCACCTCCTACAGGAATGGTCTTAACCGCGAAGTGATCGCAGTACAGACATGGCTGTGCTCCTGTCTCCCTGCAGGACCTGTGCCAAATTGCTCAAGGATAGGGCAGAGAGCGTCAAAAGAGGCACACTACCAGGAATGAGAAGATTCCCAGGGCAGCAATGGAGCGAAGCAGAATGGGTGCTTGGCTAATTGTATCATTTAGCTGGCAGGAGAAAAAGCCCATAGCAACAAGTGCTTTTCCTCCCTGCCTCCTGCTCACTCAGCATAAGCACCAGGGAGATGCTTCCATTCAGGAACATCCTGTGCAGATGGTTGAATTCAGGCTTTCAACTCAAAAATGGCACAATGAGCAGACTGTGCAACGCCTTGTGCTGATCAGAATGAAATGGAGGTTTTCCAAGACAGTTATATCGAAATCAAATACTAAATACAAGGGGCCTGGGCCATTAGGAGCAAGAGTTTTCTGGTCTTGCATTTTTCCCTGAGAAAACTTCTGTAGAAAACTAATAGGCCTGCAGCAGGTCATCCCACACACAAAAACATTATCAGGGTGCTTTCATGTCATTCCTTTGCCTCCCAACACACAGGCTTTAAAGTTTACTAACTCCCTTCTGTGGCAAAACTCAGGGAAAATAAGCCATCTTTGAAAAGCACTACAGGGGAGGATAAAAAAGACAGAAAAAACAGCCCTGTGTTTTCAAACTGACAAAGCGGGAGTTAGAACTGAACATTAAGACTTTCCCAGGAATCCCTAAAGAACTGGTACATATTATTTTAGGACTAAACCCAATCCATATTGGAGTCATAAGATTGCTTTTGAATTGTTGGGTAACACTTGTGGATTGGATCACTTTCCTTTTAAACTCAGAAATATAAAACAGTTTTCCTCTCCCTGGGAGGTAAATGTTGCTGATAAATATATAGCAGAGTAAGTGCCAGAGAGGTTGAGGAGTCCTTCCCAGATAAAAAAACCCTAACAGTTTGGGTTGGAAGAAGACAATAAATAAGATTATTCCACCAGCTCCTGTTCTCTGTCTACTAACCCTGCTTTTCCCTTAGTAATATGATAGCCTCACACTCCGTCTGTGTGAGTGGTGTTTAGAAAGGGCTTTTTGAGGACTATGTTTTGTGAGTAGGATAGAGGCCTCCCAGTTCTCTACGTGTAGGAGAATTCATATCTGAAAGAATAAAGGAAGAAAGGGGCTCATTAACCTCAGGGATCTCTCCTGGCTTTGTGCCCTAGAAAATTATTCAGATATTGCAAATTTACCTGTATAAATGTGTACTCAGACTCATTTCACAGCTAGAAACATGTGCAATGTGAGTGTAAATTAGTTCACAATTCTTCTTGGCTCTGATGTTCCTTTCTGCTCCCATGAACTCTCGTTCTACCTCTGCAGAACTCAGGCAGTTCTCATCAGGCAGTGCTCAACAGTTCCTGTGAGGTACAGAGGCAGCTGTAGCAGCATAGACAAGTGACTTTCGGCAGGCTTTTGCATGACCTGGCTGGAATCTTGGAAACATACCTCAAAATAAAACTTTGTTTCTTTTAGTTTCCTGTATTCTTCACCATGCAGCCTTGAATTCTGTCTATCCTTGTTTGTGGCTGCTGGAGTGGGAAGGAAGAGTAGGGCTAGATTTCTGCGAAAACGCCGTAAATCTGTGCTCAAATTAGTGAATAACAGAGAAGATAAGGTTTTGGTGCATTCATTTTAAAAAAATCTCCCTTTCTCTAGATATTTTCACTACTAAATAAGACTGATATCTATGTTTGAATGGAAAAATTATTTATAAACCATGTTTTAAAGTGTCAGGTCTTTTAAATCAATATATTTCCTCATCATGATTGGATTTTGTGCAACTTCCATCTAAATACAATAAGGAATCTACTAACCTCTAAGATGAAGACTTCGGTATTCCCCGTTCCATGGCAAAGAATGCTCCTGATTTCCATGAACCTCCTCAAGAAGTCTTTCCAACCTGAGGGAAGCTAATAAATTTCTAAAACAAAAAAAAAAAACCACAAAAAACCCCCAAAAAACCAAAAATAACCACCACCAAAAAACCCCCCACCCAAATTTCAAAGATTCAGAGACTGATAGAAGATAATCAAATGGGTCAGGAGGCGCAGGAGAAAAAGAAAATACTAGCACTCAGTGAGTCAGAATTATAAGTATGAAGGCAAAATAGGGCAAATTTAAGGTAAGAAACATAGCTGCTTTTCAATGACTCTTCATATCAAAAAAGATTTATTAAAAATGAAAACATGGTGAGGCAATTAATACCATAGGTATTATAAATTAACAGTGATTACATAATCACAAGCACCTCCCTCCTATTCTACATTTGTATAACTCTGTGTCACCTCCTCCCTCTAGAAACAGTCTACGCTGCCTGTTCCTCACAGGGGTTTTGAAAACTTCTTTCACCGAGATGCAAACTAAAAGCACATTCCTTGCATGTGGGGCTAGTTAAGAACACTGGTACGAACAGGTAGGATGGCTCATCTGTAGCTTGTTACATGACCATAAATTGGCCATGTCTGATACAGGCCATAGCCTAAATGAGACAAATGAGGCTTATGAGCCTGAACAGAAAGAACAATTCAAGAAAGGTGTGTTACCAAGGCAAGAGCAAAGACCTGAGACCAGCAACAGTTCAAATATAGGAGAAGATAATTAAAGGATAGGCTAGACAAATATTGTAAGTATTGGATAACTGTATTTCAAAAGGCTGTAAAAACAAAAGTGTGTATTTTAAAGGTAAGAAGACAGATAGATGCCTAAGGACTTCAAGACCAGTCAATTACAGCAACAGTATGGAGGAGTAGATAGGGATGAGGGAATAACAAAAAAAGACAAGAAAGAAAATCAATCTAGCCTTCACAACATCTGAAGGCACCAGCATTCTTCTTGGGGAATGTAATATTTTTCCTAGCTGCAAAATTTATGCAACAGGTCAAATATATGTTGGCCTGATTTTCTTTCATGGCAGATTGTATAGATCAGATATCAGAGCCTAAGTATGTTCAGCTTACACAAAGACTCTGAACCAATTTAAAAACAACTAGTGGTGGTCCAAGAGAAAAGAACTGGAAATAGAGTAACTCCCTAAAGATGAATTTCAGGGTTTGAATGCTATCAAAGCTGAAACTATATTCTATTTTATATAGCTAATAAAGGTCAAACATCTGAAAACATGGACTAGGATGCACATGAAGTTGCAGCATGAAGGAAACCAGTAGAGTTTCCCAGTGGGAAATAAAAATGGAAGCCAAAGAAGTAAACTAACGCTGGAGATTGAAGAAGAGCTTTGCATAAAAATGATTTATGAGTATATTTAAACACCTCTCACTTCCTTCTGCTATTGAACAAAATTAAAAAGGCCCAAGACAGGCTGAAGTTAAGATATCGCAATGTGAAAGTAAGGACAGTGAGCTTCTCATCTATAGATAAAATTCAGGAAAAAAGTCAATTTTCAGACAAAAATACAAAAGTGTGGTGAGACTGAAGACCAGAGATGCTGTTTGAATAATCCCTCCGTTTTCACTGCTGTTTTATGCTCTCAGACATGTGGATGCTATGGAGAAATCTGCAGAATGATAGATTAATGAACTTAACATGCCATGGCTAAATCGGGATCAGTTAGATCCTGACTTTGAATAAATAATAGAAAAGTGGAGTGTGTAAAAGAATGAAGTTAATGCTGGTATGTAGAGCCCAGAATGAACTAGTAAGTTTATATTACAGAGTGGCAGCAGATTTTTTTGAGAGAATAGGAAGATTCTTTCAATAAAAGTCACAAGGTATACTGAAACATGGGTAAGATAGGCTATTTTAACTTTGTTACGTATATTGTATTTTTTAGGATTATAACTAAAAGAATTAAACCACTGCTTAGATAATAAACCTGAACAAACAGATTATAATATTGTGCTAATGTTCATAGGTCATATAGATAGCTATATCCAAGTGCATTTATCAGTTAGTAAAGTGACCTTTTTAACAAGTGAACAGAAGTGGAACATAGGATACTCAGTTTATCTGTGATATTTCTTCCTGTTTTACAATACGGGAAATATTTTAAAAGAAACATAAATACCGATAGAATTTTGACAAATCAGTATCAGACAATTCTGATAGGAATATCTGATGATGGTGGTATTCTGAAGGAAAACAAATTCAGTAACAAAAATGGAATACAATTGAAAAAAACATTTACAAAAAATAAATACACTTATAGGTATTTAATGTTGGTAATACTTCTAGGAAGTTATCTCTCTGCTAATAATGGCAAAATGCATTTACAAGATTTTTTTTCAAGGCTTTAGGGTCTACAGGTATAAACAATCCAACAGATTTAAAACCAGTAACATGAGAAGCGTTGTAACTGTTTCACATATTTGCAGTTACTCGATTATTTTCTTTTGGCACAGTATGTCACAGGTATAAAATTAAAGATTTTTGAATACTAACAACAACACTAACAGCCAAGAATAGACAACCTTATGAAATCCTAGACTTTGATTTTATAAACTCAGAAAATGAGTTCAGATTTACAGCTCTTATTTCTCTTGATTTCAGAAAATTCCCTACTACAAATCATGCTAATGAAATTAATATTTAACAACAGAGCATGATATATTTTTTTACTTTAAACAACTGTACTTAACAGTACTTAAATCACACTAAAAGCCAATCAATTTGTAATCTTTCATCGTTATGAAAGATTGTTCCTTCTGTTACCATGACATGAGGTTTTAGTTATGCTTTGGAACTAGACTTGCCAAATAAATTCCAAGTTCTGAAAAACTTTTGAATATTTTAATTCTAGTGGGAAAAACAGGTAGTTCTGTGCCCACATCAATATATTTACTGCTAAAAAGAGAGGTGCTATTTGACGTTGGTCTGAAAGCATTAACTCCTTTTCTCAGGACACCATACAATCATGACAGAAGTCTCTATCACAAACAGCTTGAAATAAAGGGAGGAACATTCTTTACTTATTCCATATCTTTTCCACTGCCTGCAGAGTTAATGTTCTGCATTTGGCACACATTTAATACTAATAAAGAAACAAGAACTTGGGAAACACACAGATGGCCACATACTATAAATTATGTAGTTGGCATATGTGGGTGGTATGTAAAACATTGGTTCTTCACTCCCTCATATCAAGCCTGAGATCAGAAGACACTTGGTGCTCAACAGGGCTTTTACATTTTCTGTTTTTAATGTACGTAAGACTTTTCTGACCTGCAAAAAGAAGTCTTGTGAAGTCAGAATACTTTTATGTAACATAACCTTTCAAAATCTAAAATGCCTTTCATTAATGATGGCTCTGTTCTCTCCAGAGGAAAGCTCCACACAGAAACAGTACAATAAAAGAAGCAAATCCAACAAGAAAAAGACAAGTTCAAGTATGACTGAAGTGGTTTAGAATATTACCCAGGAAGTACTTCTGTGGAAGCTGGTCTCCTGAAGACAGTGAGAAAAAGGATATGAGAAAGCAAGGACCTGATCATCCGGCAGATCGAATCCAGACATGACAATTAGAGTTAATGAACCACAACCCATGAAGCTGCTTCAGCACCTTTTTACAACCCCACTTCATGGCCTTAATAAAACTACCAGGGCTTTTTTTACAGAGCACATCTGCTCTAAATTCCAGAAGGAGAAACTTTAAATTCAGAAGCTGTGTTTGGTTTTTTCCATGCTTTTCGGTCATATACAAAGTATATTTAACAGTAGTGTATTTACTTTTCTATCTGTTCAGTCAACAGAACATCGGCATTGGAAGATAATATTTCTACAGTGAAACTTCATAGTTTTATTATAGTAGTTACTGAATTTACATTAAAATTAATAAGCTGCTGAAGCTGACTGAAAAGTACAAGACAAATATTTTTTTTAAATTCTCCAGTATAATGGCATCTGTGTTCAAGTATTGCTTCTGATTTCAGATATTCAGAAAGTTTATAGTATGCTTTACAAATATTACATTGATTTGCTGCTCTTGAAAGGTGCCTCAACCTTGATACTGAAGTCCTTCATTTCTTCATAGATCAGGTACAGCTAACAAAGCAATTTCTCTTTCTCCCTGAAGTCTGGAAGATCTGCTGAACTTCTGAGGCTGAGGTTGGAACTGATCCTTCTTGCCTCACAGACAAAGAATTTCTGCAGTTTTTCAGGTTTTGGATCCTACCCATTTCCTTAGGTCTCAAGTACCACTACTACACCAGCACTGCTGCTTCTGCCCAGAAGTAAAAAGAAGCAAGAGGAAGGACAAAGTAATTCATAGACCAATTGTTAGAAGACTCCCTTTTGCATATTAGGAGATGACTGGAAGAGCTCTAGGCTGGGCTACAAGGTATAACGTACCCATGTAAGGAGAACTCATTTCATGCCTCACCACAGTGACAAGAATAAAAATATCAAGAAATTGACCTTGTTGAATTACAAAGCTTCAGATGATAGTTGCTGAGCAGCCTAATTATGATGCACCCTTTTCAGATTGTCAGTGTTTTTCAGGAAAGTAAAGAGAATATCTTACTCTGTCAGATAGCTAGCATTAGCCCAAAATTCCTGTTTTATCCCATACCTCACAATTTCTTTCTAGAAAAAGAGGACAAGTGCCCTTCAGAGCCTTTCAACAGTTTCCCCAGGTCACCAGAATGCTTGCGTTTGATCTTTTGCTATTATATGGAACAGGGGATTAATGCAGGGCCAAATAATTCTTGGTCTTCCATATCAGGCATAGCTTCCCCGAGCCTTCTGCTAAGATGTTCTGCTAGGTGTCCATCAGTTTACAATGTTCTCCCCACCTGTAGCAGAGAGCTCCAAGTCTCGCTGCATGTTAACTTCCCCGTCTTCTCCAGTGACACTGCCACACTGGTTTCTCTTCACCCCTAGCTACATTTACTGATGTTTCCCAACTCCCCTACCCATCGTCCCCACAGCAGTGATCACGAAATAGTGGGAGGGTCAAAAAGGCAGATCCTCAGGAATCCAAGTCTATTTGATCTTTAAGCAATTAAATTCTGTCTCTTCCTCTACACCATATGTTTAGATGAAACTGTTACCCCCCAAATTGATATTAATCATTAATTTAAAAATTAGCCAGGCTGCATATTAATCCATGACCAAATCAATGTTAGAGACACTTGCTAGAAGGATAATTTCGTACTTCGAGACATTACTTGTCAGCCTGAGGTCTAACATGTATACATCTTGTGCTAGCACAAAAATGGTTTTCCCAAAACCAAACCAATTCACTACAAAAAGTGATACCTAAATTACAATTGCTTTTTGGTAATGGTAGGCAATTCCAGGAACCTTTTTCCAGTTTAGGCCTTGTCAAAACCTCCTACAGTAGAATACGTTATTCCACTTTTTCTAAGCACATAATATCAAGACCTTTGGGCAACGTGCTGCTTTGCTTGCAGAACTCAGTGGGAGCTGGTGCCTCATGCAGAAGACCTCCCTGCAGCGCAGCCTGGATCAGAAACCTGCAAAGGCAAGACACTGGGCGCAGAGCAGGCAGCTTGCCAGAGCTCACAGACAGCATCTCCCGGCCAGCTGCACCCCGACTCCCTCTTCGCACCGACTTAGAAAGCAGTTGGTCACATCCTGCTCCTGGGGAAGTCAAAGGCATCTCAGCAGCCAGTACCTCTTTAACTCTGGACTGGAAAAAAAACATCATTCAGAAGTAAGAGTCCAATTTGGTCTTGCACATGGCAATGTCTGTGGTATGTGCAGGACCTCACGGGGCCTCATTGCCTCTCAAGAGAAGTGGCTCGTAGAGCTTGGTATTATGGAATCTTTCCATATCTTAATTAACAGATTAAATAATAAAACACTTCGTTTTATTCTAGCAAGTTTTTTCAGTGAAAAAAAAATGTCTCACACTCTTTTAAGTGGCTTGGTAGTAAAAAGCCTGTAAACTGTCTCTCCCAGTACACACATTACTGCTAAGACAAGTCCAGTTTTATCATTTGGGGTTTTTTCCACTGTGTTAACCTTCCAAGAGCTCATTAAATGTTACTAGTACTGAAAACACGGTCAAACAAGTGCAATAAAATAAAACAGGAAGTTAATTTTAAAAGTAGCAAAATTTTTAAATTAGCAAAATATAGAGTGTTTGCTGGAAGTACCTTCTGCCTTGCTTAAACATTAATTTATTTTTTAAAATGTTTGTTCAGATAACTCATATTACATATTGAATAAACCAATCACAGACAGGTGAATGACGTTTTAAAGGTCTGCTGTTTGAATAATTTCCTTCAACTCAATAAAACTTCAGTAAGGAAAGAACATATAACATTACGTCAAAGCAATTGTTTTTATCTTCAGGTGTCACATCAACATATTTAGTGGGATATCTCTATGTAACCCAAGTATTCTAAGACAAAACACTTTGCTAGACATTTATGGTTTCACGAGCTGTTTACAAGACGTTCTGGAACGAATGAACCTATTGGAGATCCAGATTCTAGCACTTCTTATTTAAAAGCAACAGTAATAGAATTTCTTTGCAAATGGACTTTCTTTGGTGTTTAATTAATTCAATATATTTGGAAGACATTTAATCATTTAAAAAGAAACCACTTTTCCCCATCCAGTGCTCTCATACAAAACAACTCATATTTGTAGGGAGACACATCCAGGAAAAAAATATTCTCCATTGACAGAAAGATAAGAGAGCACTTAACACCTCAGAATTCTGTCAGAATTCTGTCTTGGAGGATCTGAATCAAATATACTCATTCAGTTCTTCTTGTGAGTTACAGTCCAAGTTTTTGCATATATTCTAAACAGAACTAAAGTGAGTTTTCCAATCTTTTAACTACTGGAAGACATATATGGGACCAACCTCCCAGCACAGTAAGTGTATTAAAAAATGTCATGTAAAAATTAAATTACGTAACTAAAAAAAAATCTATGTGCACTTTCTCAATCCATGTTTTCAGTGGCCTATGTCCTACTTTGCATGTGATGTGAGACACAGCTTTATGAAGATTTATAATCCCACTTTCAAAGGGGAGAGCATACCAGGATTGGATACCAGGTAACCCTGGTATAGACAGTAAAATGTTGCCCTATAATGGAAAGAAGTATAAGTATGAAAAAGTACTGTGTTCTTCTAACTCATGAAGTTACTATTGCAAACAGAAGCTGCTATTAGATAGCAATTAATTTCACCTTCGTCTTGAAGGCTCTCTTAACACAAAAACTAACATTACATACTGCGAAGGATTTTCTCTCCCCATGAACAGATCCTCTGAGCTGATCATCATACACTTTGGATATTTTTTCATCAAGAATCTCATTGCAAACATATTTAATCTAAACTGTGAAGAAACTATTTTGACATAAGAATATCCACACAGGAGTTGTGTTACTTTAAAAATGTTTAATAGTAAAGCAACTGAACCTTTCTGTACAGGCAAAGACCAAGTCTTCAATACATGTCTTGACAGATACTGCTGTATGGAGGTAAAATCACTTCTTACATTATTGCCCAGTCACAACAAAACTAATTTGAACTATCTGTAGTTATAAAAGCCACTGGAACGTTAAATGTATCATACAATCCTCACCTAATTACTTGCCTAACCATTAAGAGAAAGGAAGCAACTATGCACGCACAGTAAAGAGGAAAACCTTTCACTTGTGGCACACAGTTATACTTTACCAGATTAAAACTCTATGCTCTCTTCTACTGTTATCCACAATTCAGAGATTTTGCTTTACTTATGCTTATTTTTTGTGCTCTGTTAGAGGACAACACGTCGTCTTCCACCCTGAACAGCTGTAAACTTTCCTGCAGGTAATTTCTGCAATTTTCTTCTTCAATATCCTTCTTCTCCTGTCAGACGTAATACCATCACTTCTCTCACACAGAGTACAATTTTCCAGCTGTAGAGAACACAAGTAAAGATCCCAGCATTATACAAATCTTTCCCACAATGTAAATCTGGTTCTGCTGAAGTCGGGAATTTTTTTGTAGTTGAATTCAGTTAGGGGACAACTTAGACTAAGTGGCCTGTTCTTGCTCATGGCACCAGTTAGGGAAGAGGAACCGTAATTATGGGAGTGACTTAGTCAGCCTAATGGCCACATCCTCAGGGCTGAAGTTAATATTTTATTTAAAATTCCCGTAAGACTCCAAAGGGGAAGAAATACTTTCCAGTACAGACACCATACAGGTGAAGAAATTATCTTCTTATTCAGAGATTTAATGGCTATTGCTCCTTAGTTCTAGCCATAAAGTGTACTGTTTCTGCACTGACTGATACATGTAGTTCCTGCTGATTTGTTCTCCTCATTAAGCTTTAGTAGCTTATTAACAGTAATGAGAAGAAAAGAAAGAGCATCACTAGTTGAGAAAGTCAATTTTAAAAAGCAGTGGAAAGTACCTCACCAAAAATGTGGATCTAAGCCATGAACTTTAATGAGGTAATAAAAAATAGTAAGTAAGATAACTAATGTGTGTGAACAATTATTTTATATGAAATTGCATAAAGAATTAATCATACAAAATTACCATTGCAGCAGTATAGAATTTGTATACAGTAGGCTAACAGTTGAAATCCATATGAGATTATTATTTATACATACACCTGAATATATGTTTTACTATAACAGACAGTGTTTAATGCATCTTCCAAAAATTCTTGCAGCTATAGACTTCTGCTTCACTTTGAATTGAATTATTTATATATTATCAGGCAACATATTCAAATTTTTATTCTTAGTACTGAGTCATTTAGTAATATCTCTGACTCTCAATAGCAGTACGTAAATTCATACTAGCTGATGATCCAGCCATCAACTTCTACATAAACACAATACTTTTAATTTATGGTTCTCTTAAATATTATATCACACACACATATATATATTTTTCAACTTATTTTGCTGCAGGAAAGCAACTCATCCATCATAATCAGAGAAGCTCTAACATGAAGAATGACTGCTTCACAGAACAGATATTATTTCTGCTTTCTCATACTCATGCAGATTTTTAATTTCATGATTTATTTGCATCACAGTGAAATATCCAACCTAGTTCAAAGTTAATGATGTGTAAAGTATTAACCTCGACAGCTGAATAAGACCTTTATATTAAAAAACCTGAGGAATAAGTTAAGGAAGAGAGGACAGAGGTGTTGACAGACACATCCATCATTCCTAGGAACAGATACTTAAAGAAAGCACATTACAGCCTTTCTGTGCAACCAACCTCTTACAGTCTAAGCTACAGCTACTGTAGCTGCTCTACACTAACTTTTTACATGCGCGCTCTTGTAATAGAAGAGGGGTGATTTTAACATCTTAAGCATAACTCACTTTCAAAGAAGACTAAAAACAATGATCTTGCCTCAAGATAAGATTTTAAGGCAATACCTTTTGTATACTATTTTCTTGCACCAGCAAATTCTTAGTCAGCCATCTCTACCCATTTGCAAAACAGATTACTGGTGACTGTATTCTCTTTGACATGAAAGTGGTTCAGAAGCCTAGCCTGCAGGTACTAATGTAGCCATGTCGTATGAATTGATATTTGACCAAGCCTTACATTCATCTCAGTATTTTCTGAACAATTAGCAAACAAGAAAAACAAACAGGAAGATCCTGTTTGGAAAGCCCTCACTTTGAAGGACTGACAAAAGCTACCTCACTACAGCCATTGCAACCAAATGACACTTTCTACGACTGGCAGAACAGAGCAGCACACAGTATTCATAGGGGATCCCTTTGATCCCAAGAGTATCATTTACCTGTGTTACGGGTCATTTAATTATTTGTCTTCTCAGCCAATATCCTTTGATGTAACAAATTCAGGATCCCAGTGCTCTGGTATATGGAGAAGTGATTAATTCCAGCAATAGCGTCTTCAAAGATGACGTTGCAATACACCATGAAGGAAAAAGCCACAAAAAAAGAAAGAGCTTAGACATTCAAAGTATATCTCTCTAATTCAGCTAAGACTCAAACTCAATAGGTTAGGCCAAGTGAGTTTTTTGAGGGGTTAGCTACACAGTGTAGCCTTTTTCTTTGTTTTGTATGATACCTGTAAACCTTGTATTTATTAAAAAGTAGTTGAGAAATGTAAATTCTTGGGACTGTATATTCTGAAGAAAGGTAACATTGAAGTGCTAAAACCAGTACTCACATATTTTTTTTAAATTAAAGAATTCTGAATGTACTCTCATTCCTTTCCTAATAATACTCATAAAGTACAGTGATACTGAAGCCATTAAACACACATATATATTGGCACCCTGTACTGTTCTCTCTACAAACTGTACCACTTTTTGAGGTTGATCAAGGCAGACCAATCATAAAATGAGTATTCTGTACAAATAAAAAAAATCCACTCTTGCTGGGCTTTTCTCATCCCTTTCTATAATGTACCTAGGCTCCCTGTTATTTCCTACATTTCTCTGAGGCTCACTCTTCAGGTGCCCTGGACTGTAAGGAAATATGCCCACTTGTGTCCTTAAATCATAGAATCATAGAATGTTTTGGGTTGGAAGGGACCCTAAAGATCATCTGGTTCCAACCCCCCTGTCATGAGCAGGGACATCTTCCACTAGACCAGGTTGCTCAGAGCTCCATCCAACCTGGCCTTGAATCCTGAGAACCAGACTGACTGCAAAAAGACAAAGTTCTGGCTCAGGAGACTGAGATGACACCTGCGTGAGCGAGCAGGGCCACCCCACGGGAGATGGCTTGTTGAGCAAAACAGTTGGCGCCGAGGACGCAGCGTCCACACTACATGCGCTTCAGGAACGTTTACTCAGGTGTCAGCATCCACGGACCAAATGCCCATTAGCAGCTGGACTTCATCTGTTGTACTCATCTTCAATTCATATTTAGTTAAAAAAGAATCCAGTGTGCAATCTCTGATACTGCTTCATGACTTGAAGTAAAGCACAGTAAACAGGAATGATTGGGATATTCACTTTAAAAGTGCACTCCTGATATAAAAACTAAGTTCAGAAAGCTGCTGGACAGCATGTGATTTCATGAATGTACATAGTTAATGCAGCTGCACAAAAACATGAAGTTTAATATGCTTACCTGCTTTGTTAGAATTCAGCCAAAGTACTCAGCCCTAGAATTTGACATTTTACTCTTTCACTTACTTTGAATCTAAAGAGCTGAATTCAAATCAGGTCTGGAAGAAGTCGTGCTGAAAGATTAGAAGTCTGTTTGCATATTCCTTTTGGGCTACTACTGTAGATTTAGACTTTAAGATTACTCTTTGATGTATATTTTCTATTTTTTTTTATCTATCCATTATCTTTGTCATAAGAATTCTCTATGAAGAAGCAATTTATCAGATTCAAATATATGATCTCTTCAACTGGGTGAAACAAATGAACTTGAAAAGGAAAGCGTGTGAAACCTCACATTTTTCTCTGAGTGGCAGGGTTTGTTGGCAAGAAATTGTCTTTATTTCTATCCATGTTTGCCCATTTCTGTAATGGGAAGATGGCTTAGTAAAGGTCATATTGTTTTATTATAGTACAAAAAAACAGCATAGGAAGCTTTGAACTGTACATCAAAGAAATGTCCCTACCATTTTAATAATTTATCTTTGTTTTATTACATGTACCACTTAACTATCTATTAATGTAGAAAGTGCGTAAAATGTTAGCAATTTTCACTTGGATCCAAGCCCAAAGTAATAGCTGAAATTATAATTGATGAAAACATAGTGCTTCAGCTGTTGGCTCTATGCCTCAGTGTATTTATTCTCAAGGAAAAGATTATTTGGAGTGAAATATAATGGCTTGAGAACACTATAAAGCTCCAGAAGCGCCACATATCCATTAGTGAGAAGGGAGTGAAGAACTGCTTACACAGATGCAAGATTTTCATCTTTTCTGCTTTCTTCAGATTTCCTGGGGAACCAGGAGAAAAAGAGATATGTAGCACACAGTTCCCACGCGGCCTCTGCGAGGCCTTCATATCAGCACCTGTCAAAGCTTGATCTACAAGTTGATTTTCTATGCAGTCACTCAGAATTGTTGCTCTCACATGAAACCTCCTTATCTACCTGCTCTGGTCATGATAGACAGAGGAGATCGTGGCCTTGGGAGGAGTTATCTGCAGACTTTCCCTCCCTCTTTTTCATTTACTTTTTTAAAGGGAAGCTGAGTGGTGTTATTTACAGCCCTGTTAAGGAAGATTAGCAGAACTCAGTCACAGTACTACAGATAGAAGTTTTATGACATTATTGCTCCAGGTTGAAGTGATAAAAGTACAGTGCTAACAACACAGCGCTTTGGTGTCTGCTGGCAAGTTATGGCAAGGAACATAAAGGTAAGAAAAATACATTTACAAAAGTATTAAAGGGCTACGATATGAATAGGTCCTTTTGGGTACCTAGTAATTTTTCTCCTCTTCCTCCTCCTCTTTCTCTTCCTTCCTCCTCTTCCCCACCCTCCTCCTCCCTTCCCCCTCCTCTTCTTCCTCCCTCCTCCTCTTCTTTCTCCCCTCCTCTTCTTCTTACTCCTCCTCTTCTTCTTCCTCTTCTTCTTCTTCTTCTTCCTCTACCTTCTCCTCCTCATTACCTCCTCTTCTTCTTCCTCCTCCTCTTCTTCCACCTCCTCCTCTTCCTCTTCCTTCTCCTCCTCATCTTTTTCCTCCTTCTCCTCCTCCTCCTCCTAACAGATTAACTGAGCTCTTAGAAAACAACCTAAAATATAGCACAAAAACATAGTTACACAGGGGACAGGATGGCGATTTTAGCTGTTTATTTTGCAGTAGATGGAAAGAAAAGAAAAGAGGAAAAAGAGGAGCTGGCTCTTATGTAGGGCAAACCAACCATTTTTGTTGTCTTTTCTGCCTTATTACTGAAGACTAGGAGCAAAGCAGAAAAGGCAATTTTCAGATCCAACAATCCTTGGTTGATATTAAGACTATTATTGAAGAAAGATCTCAAATGAACTCACAGTTTAATGTCAATAATCAACATAAAAATCTTCTGAAGACATCTTTTCAACCAAGCTTGATTATTGTTAAAAATCTGAGCTAATAAATGTTCTGAATGGAACGTCCATTTCATTTGATGTGCAATCACTGCCCCTTCCAGTGGAATGACCCTGTGAATGTATTGCCCTTCTAAGGCTTTAGCAAATGTTTTATATTACTAATCATTAATCCTAGTCCTTAGTTTTAGAAATGTATAAACCTAGATAATAAAAATACCATTGTTTTGGAGAAAAAAAAAAGTGACTTTCTTCTGCATAGAGGAAGAAATCAACAAGAATGCATTTTATTTAACATTTAGTAAAATGTTCACTATTTCCAGAACTGACATGAAAGACTTCAGTGGTTTTTGCTGTGTTATATATTAAACACAAAATATTAATTTTGCATTACCAAAATGTTTATGAAAATTTAGCTAATTTTCTCGTCCTTCAATTACTACTCCATTCTTGCAAATGTATTTTTTTAGAACCCTTTAGTAAAAAGTATGGATTTTCTTCCCATTCTTTTAATTACTGTACGAAAGTTTTATCATTTTGAGACGGCTGGTTTTTCTGCTTAAACACGCTATTTGAAACAAAGCTTTCTCTACAGCAAATACCCACCTTCTTTCCATGCTGCATGTTTTTACCACGCTAGAACATCAAGCACCTCTTTAAATTACCCATCACCACTTGTTTCAGAGTGCAGCTATTAACATTGTAATGTGCCGAACCAATTATGCATGCATGTGCAGAAATTCCTTTTCAGACCTGAAGTCTTCAGTCAGATACATTTGCAATCACAGTTTTCACAGTTAACCATCTCGAACCCAGTCACAGCATCTACGCACCACTAACTTTCTGCAGGAATTAATTCCATAGGATGCCTACGCACTTAGGAAAATGTTTCCCTATTTTAAGAGCATCTTTTCCTCTTTTTTCTACCTCTGCCTCGGAAAAGCATTCAGAACTTTTGCATCCTTGAGTTTACATCAGTTGCATACCTTGAATGATAGCATAGGGTAGCACTGTCTCTCCGTTTTAAAATCTAAACTGCCAGTGAAAGAATGTAAATTAATGTATTTTTGTATATGAAAAAAAATAGTTATAGAATTGTTATAACCACTGTACTTATTAAGATGTTTCAAACTGTTATAAATTACATCTGTTTCGTTTCTGGTTTTCACGAAAATTTGATGATATTTAAATAACTATCTTTCAGCCACCATTTATTTGACTTAAACTCATTTTTAGTTTTAACACTTTTTGGTTGTAGATTTAAAAGCAAAAAGTCAAGGCCTGAACTAACTTCAAAACAAAAACTCCAAAGGATGGCTCTTCCTGAACATTCTTTAAACACCCCTCCTCCTTGACATTTATAACACTGCTTATCTTTGAATGATAACACATGAGGTTAAAGAATGAACACTAAATGAAGTACAAATACCTGCATAGCCACATGTCAAAGCTGGCATGAGCTTGGAGATTTGTTTTTACTTCTCCTTTGAAGACCTTGAAGCTGAGCTACTGGAGATGGCATAAATTGCTACCACTGTACCTGCTGTGGCCTTGGTAGATTCAGACAGAGTTAAGGAAAATTGTAAGAAAAGAAGGCCATGACAAGAAGAATAGAGTCCGGAAGGAGGATGAGAGTTGCAGTCACAAAATGAGGGACAGAGAGGAAGGATAAAAGAAAAAGAGAAATTTAAAAAGAATTATGGATAGGGATTAGGGAAGGAAGAAAAAGCAGGATGAAGGGAAAGCAGGAAATCAAGCAAGAACTAAATAGATTTTAGACACAATGCTTTTTACTCACCTGCCTCTCCCTTTTGTCAGTAGTTACTCATGATCTTGTACTAAAGGAGAAGCCATTACACTGAGAATACCTCTCTTCATTGCATCATTTAAAATAATCTTAGATGTTTAAGACTGCTTTTTCTTTCCAGTTTGGATCTTAGTCTGTCTCTCTAGGTTCTTAGACCTTTTTTTAAAGTCTTCAGTGAAAGCTTTTGCATTGCATCCTTGGCTAATCAGTTGCTCATAAACACATGCAACAGGAAAATGTTATGCTCCTTTGGTTTGCTTTTCATAAGTTTCAGCCAGGCACAACACTTCCTTGACAGTGGTGCCATTATTATTGCCACTTTCAGCACTGAAGAAAGCACAGCTGGCAAGCAGAGTAGCTTCCCTTTTTGTCATATGAACAAAACCAACCTCAGCAAGTCCAAAACCACAAACTCAGTAACACTAAAAAGCATGGAAGGAGAAATCCTAGCAGAGAAAAAAAACAAAAAACAACACCATAAAAGAGAAACTGAGACAGAAAAAGATACCATATCCTTCTTGATTAAAAAGCAATTGATGTATATGTTCTGCACACTCAGGAAAACCCAGTGTAGGCATCAGCATCCATTGCCACTCATTCATAGCACAGTAAATCAGTGCCTGAAGAAAGTACAACATACCCTCATTCTTTAGTGCTCATCAATTTCTCTACCAATTTTGTCCCTTTTTTTTGCAAAACCTGTCTATGGTTGTTTCAGTTATCTGCTTTCATCAGTGTCAATTTCTTTATCTTTTGCAACCATAACATCTCTTATCTTAATGCGCTTTTCTTCCTCCCAAATATCTCCCACAGACTTGGTGAGTGGGAGAAGGCATATAAAGTTCAATGGGGATACAAATGGCATTTCTCAGCTGGTTTTCTTATGTGTCTTGATCAATTTCCTGTTATAAGGAAAGAAGTTGTCCATGGCTCCTGTTGTAAGCAACTTATATTCATGTGTTGCTTGCTTTTAAAGTATTTGTTTTTTTCAGGTGGATATCTAGAAAGCAGCATGATTTCAAGGAGGTAGCTTTTGCTGGCTTGGTGACAGGTGGCCCCACCACCTAAGTGTCAGTATGTATTTGCTTAGCTGAATTGGCTGTGGATAACTGTTGCACTGAATGGTCCCCTCTTTCCTCAGAAAGTGGTTATGGCTCGTGTAATCTGTGATAAATCTTTTCCAGTCCCTCACTGTTTCTCTTCACAGAGCCCTACTCCCTTTCTTTCTTCGTAGCATTGCTACCTAGGAGGTTGACCACCAGGAAGGTGCATGGACCTTAACAAGTCTTCCCCTAGAGCACGTGTCACATATTTGACAAGTTCACACAATGCCTCCTTACCTTTGTCACGGAAGGAAATTAGGACTGGTCAAATCCTTGCAACGCAAGCCAGATCAGTAGTTGCAGATCCAGGATGAAAGTTCTCAAACAGTAAAGCTGTTAAGCAAAGGCTTAAATTGATCTCCCTCCAGCAACCAGCCCTTGGATACAAGCCATAACAGCCCTGGTGAGCAAAGACGGCCCATTGAAATGAGGCCTGAGAGCAACCACAGCTCCACCCAAGCTGGACTGTTCCCTAGTGACAATGACACTGTTGCACCCCTATAATTGAAATTGTGGTGATTGCCAGCAGTCTTAGATTATGACTGGTTAATTTTTTTGCTTGAAATTAGACCCTTCTGAAATGTCCTTGTCTTTCATCTGCTACTATCCTTTTGTCTGAAATAGTTATCTATGTTGAACATTAAAAAAAAACAAAAAACAACCCCAAAAAACCCACCCAACCCCCCCCCAAATTTCAGTGGGTTGCAAAATAGAGAAAATGCAACTATTTAAAAAAAAATTGTAATACAACAGCAGTTACCAGAAACTGATGTCCTGTAGTTTGCCTCCAGTGACTAAAAAAAAAGTTCAGTGCCTTAATAATTAAACACTTGTCTAAACTAAAAGACGGCAGATTTAGATCAGATATTAGGAAGAAATTCTTCACCATGAGGGTGGTGAAACACTGGAACAGGTTGCCCAGAGAAGCTGTGGCTGCCCCCTCCCTGGCAGTGTTCAAGGCCAGGCTGGATGGAGCTCTGAGCAACCTGGTCTGGTGGAAGGTGTCCCTGCTCATGGCAGGGGGGTTG
>Ga0065711_1003596_pt1 | contig 27295 bp, 11 predicted proteins | sample Hoacrofraction12_FD_59098 | JGI IMG/M metagenome (GOLD analysis project Ga0065711, IMG submission 59098) | Hoatzin crop microbial communities from Cojedes, Venezuela - Epithelial fraction 12 v2 (version 2) | ecosystem: Host-associated > Birds > Digestive system > Esophagus > Crop | place...
CCCCAGTGTACGATCTTTTTCTGACCCCTACAGTCCTTTCTTCAGTACTGCAACCCTACAATATACATCCCATCCTGTATTTGGGCCTGCGGAAGAAAATACTAATTTGTAGGCATTTTAGACTCACTTAAGTCGCCTTTCCATTGACATCGCACAGATGTTCCTCCACCTTCTATCCAGATTGCGTGTAGCCTGCTGGATAGAGTCACATTCTGCTTCTGTGGCACAAGCATCACAGTCATGAAGAAGCACTTCGCACAGATTGAGAACAGATGCCACTCCAGTACTGTGTTTTTCTATGTCCCTCTGAAGTTCCTGCAGGTGAAGAAATCAATTCTTAAGAGAAATTGCAAAACATGCATAAATACAAACGTATTTATCTTCTACTTATCAAAAAAAAATTAATAAGCTTGCAAACAGGAGAAAAACATCCAGTGAATACCTATTAAGAGACTGCATCTGCGCAAGTGGTGTTGCAATGTTGTCAATGAGGCCAGGAGAACCTGGCAGCATGTACAGCTCTCCCAGGGACTACGAACGCCAAACCTTCACCTGGGACAAACTGCCAGAGCTCTGCATGCTCAGCTGAGCATCTTTCACATACATTTAATCAACATCACCAATAAGTGGTGGAATTATTCCCAGCCCTTTCCCATTATTGCAGAGAATGTAAAGCAGAAGTTAGCAGAAGTGTGACAAGAAAATATGTTCTTATATACCGCGAGGGTTTGGTGGAGGTGCCTTTCATGAATCTACTCTTCCCCAGGTGAGTTAGCTGCAAAGTGGCATGTCTGACACGGAGATTGGCAGCAGCACATGTTGAACAGTGCATCGCTAGTAGGAGATTTTTCTTCCTTAACTTTCCAATTCTATAGCATTTAAACTGGAAGTGGAAAATGAAAACTTAGGACAGCTAAAGAAAACACACTTACACTGTCTTAGCACTTACTATATGTGATGACTGTTATTGCTTCTGTTGGTTTCTTTGTTGCAACAGCTTGTTCTACACTGATGGCAATGTTTCATTTTGAAGCAATGTTTCAGCTTCAGTTTTGAACTATAGGTTCAAGTAAGCCATAAAAGTAATTGGCTGTTGCTGTTGGATCAGTGCAAGGAAAAGAAACCTTGCTTGACTTTTGCCTACATTTGAAATGAATCATCAGAACAGTAGAGGGAATAACCAGGATGGACAGTAACAAAGTCCAGACAATGTAATTCCAATAGGGACAAAGAAGTACTAATGTGACTACACCAGAAAGTGATATATTGCATCTAGAATATTATGTTAATCTGTAAGGATAATTAGAGAGGTGCAGTTTTATTTAGGAGAACAAGAACTTGTCAGCTTGAGGATGAGTAGAGATAAACTGCTCTTTATAATTCTGCTAGCGAAGTAAACTATAACATGCAAACACACATAGTGTCAGCATACTGTGTCTGTCCACATTAAGGTATAACTAGAGGAACTTTTCTTACAACTAGCAATATCATGTTCTGAAAATGCCTTCCACCAGGAAATGAGATGTGAATGTAGAATCTAAAAAATTCAGCAAATTTGAAATGGAGCAAGGTCAACTTGTATCAACCATCTGATTTGGTTGTTTGTGATAACTGGGGCTGGACTCAATGAAGTCATCTATTCCCTCTTCTCATCTATGAAACAGAAGGATATTTTGTGAACATCTACATGAGACCATCAAGTCGAAAATCACAATGTTTTCTTCCTCATTGCTGGCCCTTTCACTTGCCTGGAAAACACTCTTCCATCATGATGTCCGAGTACTTATTGTCATTTCTGCCCATCCCGAAATGTTATATAAGGGTGGATACTATAAACAGATGCAATGCCCTATGAAACACATAATCCAGGCAGCTATGAGACTTGAGGTTAAGCAAGTTCAGGTAACGCAATCTCCCTTCTGCTGTTTTGGAGTAGAGCAGTAGTGAGAGCTGCCAGTTGGTCCTGAGGATTCCTAAGGATTAAACTTTTTTATTCAACTACAGAACCTTTCTACAAGCTATGCCGACACTTTTTTTTCTCCATAGCCTTATATTTCTTTCCCAGATTTTAAAATTTTCTATGTTTTTTAGAGAACAAACAGCCTTTGGGTTAGTTGACAAAGGAGCATCACATTTACGCACTGCTGTCACCCACATACAGCTTTTTTTCCTTAATCAACCCAAAAGCAAACACCATTCTTCACACATTTCAAGTGGTAGCAGATTGAGAAAGTAAACAAACAAGTAATCCTTGAAATGCAGTTTGTGACCCTAGGAATATACTGCAGTGAAATTACCCTACCTTCCCCAGCTTCATTTCTACCTTTAATTTCACTACAGAGACCAGCAATCCGCAAAGCTGATTCTTGGCTGAAGTAGATGCTAAGAAGTAGGCAATGGAGTTACAGAAGTGGAATTTGGCCCTCATCTTTCACAGCATAATATTTTTAATTTAATTTTGTATATGAACAACTGGTAGCAGTATGAGCAGGGAAGATAACATCACCTCAGTGGAATATCAAACATGGAAAAGAATGTAAGATCACAAATGGAAGAACAGAGAGGGATGAAATACTTGAGAAGATGGCCAACATACCTTCTGAGATGCAGTGGATAGTGATATAGCCTCTGACTAATAAAAATACTGGTAGCTGTACACTGAAGGTGGTTGGTTTTTTAAAATTATTATTATAACCACGCCTTGCAGAGTTATGAAATTAAATCATCATGAAGTATCCAAACAAGGCACCCTCCCAGGATAAAATTCACCTCTATTTCTCCCCTTTGGAATTCAAAGTAAACTACTCACACTGCCACAGAACATCACTGCACACAGTCACTGTGCAGGGCTCACCAAAAGGAACCTGCAGAAGGCAGTTACAGCAGTCTCTGGGCCCAAAGTAAGTCCCACAAGAAGTGGTTGTAACAAACTGTGGGATGCTAGTAAAAAATCTCAAGTATCTACTCTGTGGATAGCACTGTTTAGCCCTGCCCAGCACTTTGTTGTCTCAGAAACACCACTCTTTAGTGATGCTTTTGTGTTATAAATTATTATCCCTACATAAATTACATATAGAATATTAATAAGCAATTCTGTGCAGCCATGTAGCAAATCAGTTGGGTAGTCGTCAAAAACTCCGAAGGGATTCTTGGGTCTCAGGCCCACACTCTGCTTAGAAGAGCAAAATGCCAGTTTGTACACTTCACAAATTAATTAGCCCTAAAATATTCTGGCACTCCTTTCCTCACGCATTTCTTTCTCCTCTGGAGAAAGAACTCAGGAGAGCATCTAACCCATCTCCAGTGAGGCACCAGAAAGGTATTTTTGCCAATAAATAACCAACATGAACACAACAGAACAACAGTCCTCCCCAGCAACGTGCTTCTAGGTAAAACTGCACTGGGTGGTGAAGTGGAACAAGAAAGAGAAATCTTATTAGGAGTAACATTAGTTTTAATGCCAAAACCCAGCTGACTTAACATTTTTCTGCCTGTTCCGGTGTTGACTATTTTGTTCTAGCACTGCATAAAGTCTTTGTGTGCTATAAACCAACCGATTTAAACTTTACATGTATAGCTCATGCATCTTTGCGTGCAAAGTGATTCTCAAACAAGCTGCAAAATAAAAATGAGTTAGAAAGGTTGCTAAAAAATAGTCATTTTCAAGCATGTGCAAAATTTGCGAAGTCTAATAGATGTCAGTTTTAAAAGCCTCTGAGAACAGACAATTCAAACAAACAAAAACCACAAACCCCACAGGAAAAACAATTGCAGTAACTCGTTCAGGTTACATCACTTGGTACCTTACATTTCTTGGAAAGGTCAACCAGCTCCTGGTGGATTCGATGTCAAAGCCAGCAGAAGGCTCTATAAGTGACACAGTAAGCACCACTTGCCTTGATATTTAAACACTTCTTTGCCTCATGCCCTCTCAGCATTGAGCTGGGTAGGGGCAGCCCAAGTACACTCTAGTTTGGTTCTCCCCATGTCATCTTGCATCTGATAAGTGTGTTGTATTTTACCTGCTGTTCATTTAGCTTCCTTTGTATCTCCTCAGAGTCACAAGTTTCATAGACGATAGGTTTGGACAGCTCTGTCTCAATGTGGGCAAGCCAAGATCTCAGGCTACTCATGTTTTTATCCAGCTGCTGCACTGCAACAAGGGTCTCCTTCAGCTTCTTTACCCTGTAAAGAAAAAGAAACGGCAGCATAAGTACACCCTGAAGGAGAATTTCCACAGCATGTGTTTCAGGAAGTTTTCAGAGAAATTTAACTTAGATGGCAAGTTTTGTTCTGAAGTCTTCCTTTATTATGTAACAGAAGTATGCTACATGTGCAAATAGTCCCGCACTCATAGGTTCCAGTTAAGAAAACTTAAGAGCTTACTAATGACAGACAACATTTTCAAAGCTTCTGTACCTCCATCAGTTGAGTTAAATGTTTGTTAAAAAAAAAATTTCCTTTCTTAAAATGAACTCAGACACACCAAAACCCCAAAATAATCTAAGTAATTTACTTGTGCATTTGACCAACAGATGACAAAAATTCTTAAGACTACTAATAACTTACCCATTTAACCAGTACGGGTGGTGGAGTGCACTGAGTGAACAGGGCTTTTTCACGCTGGTGCTTTCTAAACACTGAACTACATATCATAGAATGGTTTGGGTTAGAAGGGGTCTTTAAAGGTCGCTGAGTCCAACCGTCCTGCAGCGAGCAGGGACATCCTCAACTAGATCGGGTTGTTCAGAGCCCCGTCCAACCTGGCCTTGAATGTTTCCAAGGATGGGACACCTACCACCTCCCTGGGCAGCCTGTTCCAATGTGAAGACTTGTCCTTGAAGAAATAAGTTTTAAAAAGAGAGATCCAGCTGAGAACTTAGTGAGAATTCCTGAATCCCAAGGGCTGCTATAAGCTGTTCTTGGTCCTAATGGACTACTTCAGATTTAAACAGATGAAATTGGTATGTAACTGCATGGTGATTTCCAAGTAGCATTTTTCTTGAAACCCTGACCCTGTAACAGTAATGGCCAGGAAAAATTAAGTAGTGGGAGTCTTTTTACTGAAGAGAACATTAAGCTTAGAGAGTGAAGAAAATTTGACTAAGTCTTCATCCTGTCTCGATATTTTTTCCTTCAGCCTGCTTCAACTGCAAAAAAGTCTGTCAGTAATTCCCTCCTTTCTATCACCATGTTATGTAACATACATTAGTGGATTCTGAAATTGTTTCTAAGCTTTTTTTTTTCCATTTATGTAGCACAACAAACACTTTTGATAACATTCCCTTTTATGCTTCTCTTGCTCTTCCATTTAAGTGTTTCAATATCAGAAAACTTTAAGAGATGTGTACAGCTGGGAATAGACTGACTAAATTGGGTTGAAAAATACAAGACTGCCAGATTCGTCAAACAAACAAAATGCCATCTCTGACTATTCTGTAATTCAAACAGAGCAATTCACATTTTTTCCATAATGCTAACCAGCATGTTTATCAAGTGTTTCCATATTTAAAGGGGTAGTTGTAGCTGACCATTATGAGTCTAATATGTGTGTCCTTTTCTTACCAAAGAGAAATGCAGAGATCTTAATGCCAACTTAAAAAAACTAAAAGTTAAATCTTTCAAATTTTTATCTCTTACTAGCCATCTCTTTAGATCACAGATGGTCAAACTGTGGCTCTTTAGCCTCACACGCTTAATAACAGTTTGAATGCATCTTCCTTGCCAGAGTCTCATGACTAACAGCTGCAGGGTTGTGATCTGAAAAAAAATCTGGGTAATCTGAAAATCTAGCTATGAAGGGAATGAATTCAACACAATTGTGCTGAAAGACTACCCCAGTCCCTATCATCAGGTTATCCCAAAACACAGCTATGTATTTAGCCTTGGAGAGATACTAGGAGAACAATCAATGTCTTGGGGCACCATCTCCTTGTCACCTATAATTGTCCATACAGTGCTTTGTGGGCTTGGACCAATTGGAACTTGCTCAGAGGGTGAGCAGGAGGGTTGGTTATCAGTCTTCTGAAACTCCCATACAGATTTTCAGTCTCTGATATAATGAAGAGGAGTGAAATCCTGCCCATTTGCTGCTCAGATTTTCAAGGCTGGATGCCACAGATCCTTCACATGCATGCTGGAGTGGGTAAGGGAACAATGAGTCATGTCAGCTCTGTGTAGAAGAAATGTCACTGTCATTTGCAAGCCCAAGCTGTGGACCAGGCTCTTCTTGTTTGCGACTGTAGAGCACTCTAACCTCTGTGCCAGATTTTATTTACATTTTGCCTGCAACATCTGATAAAGGGCCCGTCATCTAGAAAGTGACCTGTTTGCCTCAGGCAGACTGCATGCGAATACATCCCTGCCAGGGCAGAAAACAACCCTGGCCCAAATGGAGCTATTTTCAGTCACATGACCTAAGTTACTCAAGAGAGAAACAGAAAAAAAGCGCAACATACTAAAAGAACACTTCAGCTAAAACCAAAACCTACTGCTAAACCTGTCCTCCCACCAAACTGTTGCAATTCCCTGTATCAAAATTCCAAAAGTTAAAAAAAAAAAAAAAAACAGAGAAAAAAGAAAAAAGACAACTCCTTTCCTGCCCCCAGCTACATTTACTGTTAACACTGTTCTTTTTTTGTACTGAGTCTAACATAACAGGTTCCTTGCCCATGGTACAAATAGAAGCAAATAAACAAGTGCTCCTTGGGAGTATGCTGGGCTTACTTTTTTTCACTGAACTGCAATACAGTGTTGTGCCTCTAGCTACTCTGAATACATATCTGTGAATGAATAATAGATGTAATCCATCATGTCTAACAGTTTTCCTTCTGAATTTTAGCAGGCAAGATGCCTACGCTCTTCATCTCATTGCCTGTGTACAAATAATTACACAGTGTGTGTGCAACAAAAGCATCTCTCTCAAGAATGTAACAGCTCAAAATCTTGTCTTTCCATGCTAATAGCAGGGCCTGAAATTAAAGGGTTGGACCCATGACAGTTGTTTTAAAGGTTGTTTTTTATATTACACACACACAAGTCTTGCTATATTTTACAAATACTGAAGACTCTCAGAAAGGAAAATACTGCAGATTTCGGTTGTTTGTTTTTATGGTTTACTGACAAAAATCATAAGAAAATTTGAATGGGCTTATGACGCTTACATTTCCATGTTCCAGTTACTGCACCTTGGATTTCCCATGAAAGTAATAACTTTAGAATGTCTATTTTACATTAAGAAAAGGCAGTGGGAGAACAATTTGGAGCTGAAATTAAGCACAAATACCTTTAATTCAACTAGTCCTAAATTAGCCTTAGATTCCACTTAAACCTAAACAGGAACAATCCTGTAAATACATAACAATGCATCATATAGAACTCATAGCTACTGCATTAGCCATTTAGACAGCTGGTTACTAATATTAAACTTTAAAAGCAACATGAAAAAAGTCAGTAAAAGCATGATATCTAAGCCTGTACAAATCCAGTAAAAAGTAGAAAAGTTGTTTTTTTTTTAAATCTACTTGGAACTGGAGACAAAGTTTCAAGAAACACTCTATGAAATACTGAAAAATATTACACTATTAAAAAATTTTTTAAAAAAACAGTTTAAAAATGATATTTTTATGATTAAAAAAGTTTTATTGTCTGAAGTACGGTACTACTGCGTACCAGGACACTAGTACCACCAGTTTTGTTTGCTCTTCAGATCCCAGTTTCCCATTTGAAAGAGTAAATTTCGGGAACTCTGAACAACAGCAAAACTTCTAAAAAAGATAATGTTAACAGGGAAAAAGAGAAGCTGAATCAAAAATCCAAGATAATGTAAGCTGAGTTCAAGTATTACATGCAATTACAAAACAGTTGTTAATATGTACAGGACAGACCAGCTTAGATAAGTCTGACATACTTTCTTTATAGCCTCTCTCCTTCTCTACCCTTCGCTTGTAGCCATGCCCCTTTGATGACACAAACAGTGAGCAGACAAATACAAAGTCTGCTTTCCCTCATGTGTGTACATGCTCTTGTATTTAAAAACAGCAGTAAAACCAGTCTACAGTTTCTTTCAGACAGTTAAGAGATTTTACTAGTTCCAAGTCTGCATCAGTAACTACAAATTATTCTGGGATCCAAAAGTACTAGCTGTAAAACAAAGTATGCTGTTATCACTGACAACTGTTTTTAAACAGAGCAGAAAACAGTAATTTCTAGCAAAGGCAGTGATTCCTACATATCAGTATTTCATTTAGTTTCCCAGCAAGTCAAGACTTCAGAAAGAACTGTATCAATCAAAAGCAAACAAAAATAGCTGCCTGCCTTGTGATATCACAATTACAGTCTGGGAGATCTGAATTCACACTGCCGTCCTCCGCCATCCTCACAGCATGCAAGTCCTCTGCCGCCACCATGAAATATGCCAGCAATAAAAAGAAGAACTTCCACTCCAAAAGCCTGCAGTCACTGTGCTTTGGGCAGGGGGAGGGAAGGGGACACACTTCTCTTTGCTGGTGAGTACCGTGCAGAAAATGTTGCACGCCAAACAAATGTTAGCAGCCGTTGCTTGATAACATGAGACTGACTGGTGACAAGTGGTCATGTTTCTAAATAAAACTTGCATTCATCAACATGTGCCAGACTTGATCTCCAGGAATGTGGACCGTGAGTGCTAGGGGAAGAGATGAAAACACATGCAACAAAGCCTCCTTTGCAAAGCCTGAGCAGTTGCAGCAGTAGCACAGCTTCCTGGTGGTAAACCTGTGTAACATTTTTTGCACTGGGCTGACATATCAGAAACATTCATCTGAAAGGGTGCAAATGTTCTAGAAGGACGGAAACAGAAGTCTTTGGTGCAGAGACACAGCTACCTTTCTGTAGCTGCCTCTTCTGCAGCTACAGACCTCCTCAGAACGGAGAAGCAATTAAAAAGGGTGGGTAAGAAAACAGAATATTAGCAGGAAAGAAAGAAAGAAAGAGGCTTTTGCAGGTGAATGGAGAAGTTCCACCACACAGCACAAAATCAACGGGTAGAGATTCAGACTGGACGCATATTACCATACTATATTACTAAAGCGTTTTCATAGAGCACGTTCCACTCATTCACAGCTGTAGGAAACAAACCACTGAGAAAAATGCTCTAGGCAAGGGATGACTGCAGCTTTGCAGAAATCATGCAGGCTCTAATAATTTATTAATGCTGTCAGGGATCCAGAATATGAAAAGATGTGTTTTATTCTCAACACCACAGCAATTAATCTGCATTTAGTAGCTAAGTGCAGCCAAAATCATGTTATATGATACATTCCAAACTCCAGAATATCATAACAGGAACACAAGCCAATATGTAACAACGTATTCCGAAGAGCCTGTGGAGTCTTCTAAAAATTATCTTGGGGGATGAAAACCCTTTTGTCCAATGGGAATTAGACATCAATACAAGTACTTTGTACACACATGAATCAACAGCTTGGGCTTTAACTGCTATATAACTATGTTACAGCTGAACTAGCAAAATCTCCACAGCCTAGCATTAAATCTCTCACCACTTCTCAGCTTCAGCAATGCAACGTTCAAACTTTGTAGTTTTTTCACTTTGGTAAGCACTGAATTAATGGAAAGGGTTATATGTTAAATTGCATACAATAGTGCTGAGCATGCTAGTTGAGAAGGTTAAGTTGAAATGATCTGGAAAGAAAAGTAAATAAATATTTTACAAAAGTTAGTTTAGAACTAGGACTTGACATCCTGCTTTGTGATAACAGGATAAGAAAATTTAAGTGTATAATATTGCAGTTTATATGTCTCCACCTCAAGAATGATAGAGAATCCTGAACTCTTACCTGTCCCTATAGTGGACACTAACCTCTAATACTGAATAGACAATACAGATCCTCTAAAGATGTGTTCTGCAGTTTCTGAATGCAATCACTTTTTACCAGAAACTTCTTGAAGATATTATTTGAACATTTGTCTGAGTAGGTGTTTCAAAAGACAAACACAAAAACACGGTAAATATACTTTATGCTCAACAACTGGTGATATATCACTTCCTCTGAAACCAGCAGGCTCCTTGACCGTAATGCACCACTTCCTGACCTAATTGTTCTGTAAGAAATATATAGTGTTCATTATTTTTAAATGAATCACTATAAAAGGAGCTTGAGCCACCAGAATGCTTCTGCTTACATAAAATTTACTGCTCCCATGCTTACAGACTTCAGAGCAGGAATACAATAAAACCACATGAAAAAAGAACGCACCAAAAAGGACAACAAAGCTAAACAAACCCTTTGCTGCTAATACAACTAAAGTATTACTAATTTATATGTCCTTTCATCACAGAAGTGTCAAATATAAAATACATGAACGTTTTATGAAGTGTAAAATTGTGACAAAATTATTGTCGGTAATGGGAGGGAGGCTGTAGCATGACTCAACAGAAAGTGTTGAAACAAACAGACCAGTTTCTTCACATATCAAACAACAATCCTGTATTTTTTTAAGTTATGGAAACTGCTGTTATATTTTTGACCTGGAGTAAAGAAACTTTAAGCCCAATGTGCATATATCTACCTGCAGTTACTCTTCTCCATCTATGAAAAAGAGATCAGGCAGGAAAACTAAGACTTAGTTTTGGAACTGCTCTTCTCAAAATCCAAAACTATAAATGCACCATTTCAATTCCTCTGACAAGAATTTTTTGGAAAAACTACACCTGCACCCAGTTTTAAGCACTCGTCTGATGTGAGTTGGTACTGAAGCAAGGCTCTCTAAGTCTGACCGATCCTATGTTGTTCTAGCAGTGTTTTGAATTGACTCATCTTGAAAAAATGATGTCAGGTACTGTAAAATAAAACAGGAAGGTGAATTTCACAGAAATGTGTTGATGGTCAAGAATAAATTCATTTCACAGTTAATGATGAAAAGGCAGACAAAAAGATTTTAAATTCATGACATCCAGCATATTAATCTGCCCCATGTAGCACTTAGAACAAAGCAATTGTTTTACCTGGCTGCAATAAGATCTAGAAGATGTTGCCACCTGTCATTGATCTTGCCGAGTTTGTACTCAATCTCTGACGCCTTACTCTCATGGCTGGCTTTAGCAAGTCGCTCTCCCATTTGCTGGAGCTGGATTTTGTTCTTCTGGGCTACAGCAATTTCCTCTTGATAATCCTGGACAGTAAAGAGCAATCAGAAGTCAGGGTACACATTCTGAATACACTCTGCTCTACCCTACTAAATGAAACATACAAAAAATACAGGTGAATGTATAAATATATCTGCTATAGTTAAACTCTTTACAGGCAATTCTGACTGGACATTTAGCAAAGCATTCAGATGCCTTTGACTTTGCATTCACTTCATTCTCTGGTATGCTGGGAGGTCCTACCTCAAGACAGACAGGAAAATGCCACATAGCGAGACAACACCACAAACACACAGTCTTACTGGAACTTATAACATCAGTGTAAGGTAAAACCTCTGTTTCAGCTAATTCAGTATCCTCATTGCAAAACAAAAGAAGCAAGCAGTCAAAGAACAGTATGTAAGTATACATGCACTGCACTATACCTTTTTAAGTTTCTCAATCATTTCTTCTATGAGGATGTCGCCATTTTGAGAAACCTTACTTTCCATTTGTGTCAGCCACTCACAGAGCTCCTTGTTCTTCTCACTGAAGACAGCCCACTCATTCAGTCTCTCACTAACTTGTTGTCGACGTAAGGAGACCTTAAAACATTTGCAGAGAATAAATAAAAACCAAATAGTATATGCATTCAAGAGATGCTTGAAACACTTTGTGCCTCAGCATGAACTCCTCTGGCGCTGCAAAAGTGTTCCAGCCACCTACTTGTCATTAAAACAAACTGGAGTTGTACTGTAAAGACTTTGTGTGACTCTCTGAGTTTAGAGCTAAGTGTTATTCTCAGGTTTCCTGTTAGCTACATCCTATGCATAGAGGCAGGCATCCAAGCGTTACACTCAGCAGCCAGTCAATATCTTGTTTTATAATGTCTTCAAAGATTTCATTAGAAGATAAAAAATAAATTTTCTTACAGTTTGTGCTCACTTATAAAATGTTATTAAGTATATGAATAGTTTCTTTTTAGTTTGAGAGATTAAATAAAAAGAATATCTAAATGCTTGCCCATAGCAAAAAAATAGATATAATACATAGCATAGTCCAAACTCCAAAAGACTGTGTAATTCATGCATGAGCATGATTTGTAAGTACAAAGCTAAATCAAAGATACACTATATTTTCCATGAGCAATTTTCTACTTGAGTCCTAATACACTCATTTCATGGATGACTATTTCTCCCGAACAAACATGACACCTTGAGAGATTCCAAAGGATTGAGGTATGCCCTGACAGGAAAGAACAGACATAAAACATTAAATGGACAAATGCTGTATTTAATGCAGGAGGAAGTACAACATTGCTATGTTTAAGAAATTGCTATAGCAGTGGTACCATCTCAGAATATGAATAGTAACAGACAGACAAAGACAGACATTGAAATCAAAATAGTGGCAGAGGGTGAGCTGCAAAATCATCTCTCCAGTTTCAGACATTTGTACAACTACTTAATTCCTCCCCGTTGTGATCTGCATTGTTTCTGATTTTATATCAGCATTTCAGCTGAGAAGATGAAGACTGCATCTGCTCTTTCACAAAAAGCAGAAGTGATATGTTCTTTAGCTACCATGTTAGGTTTAACAGGGGCATACACATGATCTCGCATTTCCTCTCTGCAGTTGTAAACCTGGCAGCAGCTTTCCGGAAATAAGCAACGGTTGAACAAAATGTTGTACTAGGTTACATCCTGAAACATTCAGTAGACACAAAACTAAGATAAAACTTGTTTACTTCGCTCACTCCTTTACCACAAACACACAGGCAGTGACTACACCGTAGTTTAGATATGTCTACATTGGCTCATTCAAATGCAACTAACTCTTAAGTTCTGTGCTGTGAAGCATTTTTCCTAATTTGGGGGTGTTTTTGAAGCCTTCATAGGTACCTTACATGAGGTAGCTATTTCAGTTAGCCCCGCTATATCTGGACTACAATCTGCACTGAACCACAGAAGTAACATTAGGGTGATCTGAAAAGCTGGGTAAGGGAGACTCCACTACCCGGATTTCTAAGTGCAAAATGGAGGCAGGAAACACACTAATAGCCTGATGCACCTGAAAAATCAAACAATACTCCTCAGCTCATTTCACAGTCAAGCAAGTTACCCTCACACTAAGACAAATGCAGACACCAATGTCGGAAGAAGTAGAAGCTATCAGCAGAGATGAAGGTACAATACAGTAATTTTGAGTGGGGAGTGGACATCCTTTCTGAGCACAGCTCCTCCACCAAAGCACAGTAAACTGTATTACTACTGTGTTTTCCCCAGCCAGCCATGCCACAGTCCCACAGCACACAGTGTGGCTTTTTTATTGGTTTTTCAAGGCAGCCACGACAAAGTTCAAGAGATCTAGAAACACTAACAGTAACTAAAGGAAGCATTTCAATGGACGTTTCCCCTGATTCAGCAAGAGTTCTGTGTTGAATCTGAGTGTGCCTACATGCATCTTTTCTAAAATCTGCCACTTGCATTCAGTTTTTCTCCCAAAACTTTGGTAGCCTACACGCTCATATCAGTGCTTAGTACTATACTTACCTGGTGGCACAGCTCCTCCCACTGTCTGTGTAGAAGCTCAATGCGCTCACTGAGGATTGAGATATCATCTGCGCTGATATACACAGACAGGGTCTCCTTCAGCAGAGAGAGGTGTGCAAGGTCATCTGTCCATCCTTCAACAGCATTCTCTAACTCCTTATAAGAAGCACACAAGGAAAAAGGACCAGTTTGCTAATAAAATTAAAATTCAAATGTGTTGATGGAGCATGAAGATATGCATTGTTATCCTACTGAATTAAAGTGATATCTGAGCAGACCCACCATTTCAAGCAGACTGTTTGAGCCCCATTTAAAAGAAAAAGAAAACACCAACCCCCCATAGGTACCGATATTTTCAGTTATGAGAGCAACAGCAAATAATACGTCAGCCTTGTAAAAAGTAGTCACAAACTAATATACTACTCAAATCTCTCTAAAGTTCACAGGTATTTAAGAATTCCAAGTATTGTTTTGGACCTCTCTGTACTGAAAATATTTTCAAGTTGCAATCCATTTCTAAACTGCAAAGAATATAGCATAAAAGTGTTCTCTAAGATCTCCCAGTGTAATCTCACCTCAAATAAAAAGCACTAAAACAACAGTTCAGATGCCACGAGTTTAAAGTCAGAATTTCTATAATAAAAACACACCAGTATTTCGTGCTTCTTCTAATGGGCTTTGAGACCCCATTCTGATCTCACTTTGATCAAATCTGTATCACCCTACAGGATTTACATTATAGTGAGATCACGCAGGTATTATGCTGCCCAAATGTTACATGGATAGTTTCTTGTCACAGGCAAGGCTGACTGGTTTGCACAGTCAGTAATGTGAAGCCTCTTAACAACAGAAGAGGTTACTGCACAAAGGCAGGCAAAGATGAGACAACAGTCATCAGAAAACAAGTGCTTTACCTTGCAACGAATCTGCTCTGCATGCAACTCATCATGGTGTTCTGGCAAAGGCTGAGAAAGCTTTTTCTTGAACGATTTTAGCTTCTCCAGGGAGTCTCCTATGCCCTTTTCAGTTTTTTCCCAGTCCTGAAGGCAAATTGTTTATTGGACTTCAACTTAGATCTGGATTATACTTATGTCAGTTGCTTTGCTTAACTAACTACTAAACAGTGAAACTTTTTCATAATAATAACATGCCCTGAAAACCCCCTCTAAATAACACTTATAGTCTCAGAACTTGAGTCATGTGTACAGCTGGGGTAAATTTTTTTTGTGTGTACGTCTCTGCTAGTAGAAATACACAAGCAAAGCCTCCTGTTATTACATTTTCTAGTTCCAATGCCATCCTTTCTGAAAAGACTTGCCCTGCCAAAATTATCTTCCACTTTCTTTATTGAATGCCTGTATCAAACACGCCACTATTCTTTGACAAAAACTCCATTCAGGTGCATTAACCTCCAGAAAATATAAAAAAAAAGTGGTTAGGGATACTGCAAATTAAGATCAGATTGAAGTACCTGCAGTATTTGCTCTAAATAATAGTTCTAGCAGCTACACTCAGCTTTAGTGTTCGTAGAATTTCAAAATTTTTTATGTGTCCAATGTAATCAAACCATACCAATTATCATTTACCTACCTCACTTGCTTGTTAAAGCCTATTAAAAAGGTAGTCACAGATAGAAAGATCCCTAATAAGCCAGTCAACCCATAAAGACTGCCAACTGTGTGATACCAGAAAATACGGAACTTGTTTCTCTTAGTCTTCTGTTTCAAGATATTATCTTTCTACCACTACTTTAGTATTTCTCTCCTTCCAATTTTTCCCAGTCTATGCCAGTATTTCATGATCATCTTTACGATGGAGAATTACAAACAACAGGTCTTGCAAAAAAAACCCCTCTCCTTAGTGTGTTCTTTTTTCTGTCCTTAGTAAATAATATGACCTTACATGACAATAGTCTGTGATGTTCTTAATGCAAGAAATACTCTCTGGAATATACACTTGTGCTTCCCGTTTGATCAGAAGACCACTAAAAAGTTATGTATTTAAGACCAAGATAGCATAATGTAATGAAGCCTTGATATCTGAGACAATTTACGCAATTTGCATGCTAATTTCCCTACTTCCTCACCTTCAAGCTTTAAGACCCATATTTTCATTAAGACAAAATACCACAGAACCTTTACTGTCCCTAGATAACAGTATTCATGACTAAAATTGCCTGACTTCATTCCCCCAGTAGAAGCTGAGGGACGAGGACCAAGGCTTGAAAGAGGAAGAAAAATTTACTTATCTGAATTTTTCTAAAATAGTATTTCATATTCGTGAGCTTCTTTGCTTCTTTCTATTTACCAACAAAGCTAAAGTGACTGTAATTCTGTAATTCTATTAGACCTCTGAAAGTATTCTAAAAGCACTTGCACTATTCTATTAATACACACAATTATCCAATTATCATTATCCTCCCTTGAATGAGTAAAAAGGAAAAACAAACAGACAAAGTTTAAATTGTAGCCTACCATCTTCAGTACTTAAAGTGAGGATAGGAGGCATTCTGGACATTGCTTATGGCAAAATAAAGTTCAAGGCCTCCTTCTCCAAGATCACAGAAGTGTATCTAAATTAGCAAATATTCAAGACACTAGAAGGAAACAAAAACTACTACATTGCCAGATGGATCTTGACACTGGCCTGTAGAGGGAATAAGGCAGGTCTAATTTTCAATACAGTATGTATAAAACTTGATCAGCATTGTGCAAAATAAAATAATTTTTTGCTCTATGTTGAAAGTAGGACTGGTAGGAATACCCTTTACTGGCACTGTTCTGGAAATACCAGTTAAAAGCTAACATACTAACATACAAGCCTACTGTGAAGTATTACCTCGCCTAGTTTGAGAGGTGGTGAAATGAAATCATGAGCTCATGTAGCTTATATGCAATTCCTGTATTTGTACCTATCCCTTGAGAACACTTTTCTTCAACAGGGATCATAATGAGAAACCACAAACTTGCTGAAGCAGTACAGAAGAAATGACACGCTTACTTTCAGTAGTAAGGCAAGTTGTTTCTTTTGTCGCTCCAGCTGGGTGCTAGCTATCTTCCAGCGCTCCTGAATTTCGGTAAGCTCTGTCTGCAGGGCTGCCTCAGCTCCACTGTCAGCAGAGAGCAGCAGTTGCTTCCCGGCTTCCACAGTGAGGATATAACTCCCTTGATGCCTTAGGAGAACTTTCTCTTTAAGCTGAAAATATTAACAGTTTTCTGTCAGCTTTGCCTTTTTAATTACAATTAGCAATTCAGTATAATTCATTCTCAAGCCCATTATTTTAATTGATTGCATACCTTGACTTAAGCATGAGCTACTGCCCAAATGCTTTACTCTAACATTTTCACAGTAATTTACTGCAGCAGACCTTTAGTAAATTTCTCCAAGAAGATAAAGACATGAAAGACTTCTTTCTCCCCATTAATTTCAGTATCTCAATTGCTCTTAAAAAGAAATAGTTCCTCTAAAGCCTATTACGTTTATAAGCTTTATTTATGGCTGGATGATATTTATCATCCAGCCAAAAAGCTTGAAGACACCAAGCTGCTAAATAGACACTGTTAACCTCGTATGAAGATGGACACTTGGGGTATCCTTTTTTGTTAGCTAGAATACATTCGGCAAATAGGACATCATTGTTTTTTTCAACACAGTTTCAGTGTGATGTTAGCTACATCTCACTCGAGAGATGAGGCTCGAGAGAGAGGGCCCAGTAAGTTCTCCATTGTATGTTCTTTATCAACTCCAACTTCATTTCCATCACACCGTTGCTTCTGAGGCTAGCCAGTTCCAAAGAGGAACTAACACCCAATATTGCTTTCTGCAAAGCAGATAGCCTGAATCTAATACATTTTAAAGAATGTTTAAAATTATGAAGGCTGTATAAAAGGTGGGGATTTTTTTCCTCTTTCTTCAAACACACCAGACATACCTGTACTTCATCCAGTAGCGCTCTGGCTTGCTGCAATGGGATGGGAACATTGCCCAGGCCACTCACTGGCTGACAGGATATTTCCACCAGCCACTTGCGCAGCTTCTCTGCCATCTCCCTATAGCGCTGCCACTGGCGAATCTGGCTGTCAATGATCCCCCTCCTCTGCTGTGCCCGGCGAATTACTCCTTGCCATTGATTACTTAGAAGAGTCAGCTTCAGATTAAATTCTTGCCTATTATAAATAGATAAATAAATAAAAATACATAGTAACCTTCATACTTTGAGCTACTTGTTTCATGAAATTAACTGAATGGAAAAGGAAGATGTTTTCTGGTTGTCTATAATGAAACACGAGGAGAAAAGCGCTGAAGTCTCATGATAGCTGACTGAGGACAAGAATTTCACACTTCATGTACTGGGAGAATCAAAGAGCTATAATTATTGAGACCTTCAAGATCCCAAACCTTAAACACACAAAACTCTGCTACCTTCTCAGAAATAGACAAAGAAAATCCACAGGTCTTGCCAATATGGATCAGCAAAATTCATAGAAAATCATGGAGATTTTACAATTCACCCCCAGATCTACTACTGAGCTCAAAGCACGCATAAGACATACACAGCATTAACAAAATTGTCACATCCCAATAAACAGTTCATCTTATATTAGGACCACGATACCCTTAGCAAAGTCAATGCATATGCACAATTGTGAAGCCACTAGTGTTTCTCTGATTTTCGTTCATTTGATTACAAGTGTTTAAAACAAAATCTCAGACAGCAACAAATTCCTATTCCATCACATATTTAGGCTGCAGGCATTCTTAAATTGCAGTAGGGAATCCTCTCAGTACATCCCCAGCTGGCATAAATCAAGTGTAACTCACTAAATCTGCCACTGCAGGCTCCTTTGGGGAAACTTGACATTTTCAAAGTACACCAAAATAGATATATAGGTAACATGCTTGATAATCCAAGACAAATCTTTGTCAGATAAGTAGCCTTAAGGCTGCTGTATTCTCAAATGCATTCACACATTGACATACCCCATAGCATCCTAAAGAACACTATCTTATTTAAGAACTGGCTAATTAATAGCTTAACCACAGTGATGGTAACTTCTACCTATGAAGAGCATGATCTGAACGCTGACATCTTCTACCCTCTCTGTTTGGAATACGCCCACTAGTCTAAGTATTACTTCACATAACCAGCAGCGGCAACAACACAGGAATGTCTACCTGCCATCCACCTGTCCTTGTTCTAGGAGGTGCTGCCCATCAGAGATAATTGAATGCAAAATCTGCTGTCGGCTGAACATCTCTGCCTGGAATAGCTGTTGTACAGGAGACAAGGATGTTAAAACAAGATCTTACATTTTAATTCCATCTGTATGCACTGGTAAAAATTAATTTTCATGTAGTTAGTCTAATTTCAAATTAATTCAATGGGCGTTCAATAGAAACACATTTAAAAAACTCATTGCTGGAGTTATTTGCTGCTTCTAGTAATTATTATTAGTTCCATGACATTTAAAAAAAACTATTAAAAAGCTAAATAATATCAACCGGAGCTAGGTTTTATGTGTCTCAGTACAATTGTGTGATTTGCACTACAATTTACAACAAAATTGAGATAGGATATTTATTGCATGGACAGAAAGTTCACTTTTTATTTTCTGATACCTTTAAGAATATTATTGTCCTTTGCCTTGTTAAATTGAATTTAGGCACAGATTGTGTGTGATAGTGTTACACAAACTTTTAATACAATTTTGCACTGCTAACAAGCCTTTCAAAGAAATCGTCAGCCATGTGTAGGAGCTAGAAATCAATTTTCCACTTCATTTTTCCAATTTATTTTCCAATTTTCTCCACCACTCACAATAAATTTTCACAATAATTTCAAAAATCTGTTATTAGTTAAATATTACTTAAGACAAAAAAATACCCAAGTACCATTGCAAAATGTACTTATACTTTTGTGTATAAGCAAAGCAAGCAAAAATGACTTATACTACTAAAATTTATTTTTCGAAACATCTTTTCTTTTAGTAATGGACCACGTCTCTAGATAAAGTTGTTCAGGCATATTCTTGTGTTGATGAAGGTACACCCAGGCATCAGCTCAGGACTGGACTCCACTCCACATTCGAAAGGTTTTCAGAGACATTAAAAGAGAAAGTATACTGGTATGAAGCTTGAGATTTTATTTTTCTTTTGTTTGTGATGGCGTTTGCACTTCATAGAAGTTCAAACTTGCCTGAACTGAAAGCCACTATTCCTCAAATCCATATTACATCCCTATTATATGGCGTCCCACCAGCTCAAATTGTGATGTACCAAGTCCTGCATCCGCAACTGCCAGCTAAATACCCACTGGCACTTGCACAATTAAATCCCTCAAGAACATTGTACATAGCTTAGGACTTGTAGATGATGGACTAATTTTTCAAAATGATTTTTTGCCCCTCTCAATCACTGAGTTACTTTTGAAAATGTTACCTAGGTCATCAATTTTCCCATAGAAAGAAATATTGTTGTCTAATTTCCTTGCAGAAGTATTTCGTAGTGTTCTTTGAATATCGTGGCTCTTATAAATGACTGAGCCTGAACTAGATGGAAACTAATTGCTCTATTGTCTCATGAACAAAACAACAATACTATGACATTGAGAATTTCAGAAAGCTGAGTAAGAAGGCAGAAATTTTACTTCCTGTCATATCTATTTCTGTCAAGTTAGGTGACATGGATGAAGCACAGGAGGCAACAGCATCTACCAGCATTGATGACAGATTGAGACTAAATAGAACACAACTGGTTAAAAAGAAAACAAACCACCAGAAACCAACAAAACCAAACCCATCCCAATGTGAAAATTTTAGTTTTTTTAAGAGGACAGGTAAAACAAAAGCATATCAAGCATGAGCAACTCTGCTTAGAGATGATGTATTCAAGCCACACCCAAAACCAGAGACATTTCTGTCAGCATCCACTTGCCCTCTGCATGTACACTGTCTCTGTACATAAGAGGGATGGTCTGTTACGTGGGACCACTTGCCACCTCAATTTCTTTTCATATGTAGATCACTAGGAATCACAGTAATAGGAATGCGAAGGAGGAGGAAAGGAGGGCAGGTGTTGGAATGCACAATACCAGCTCACTGGAAAAAATTTCAGTAATTGAGTTGGCAAGGAAATTCCCCTTCTCCTACCAGCACTTTCTCAAATGCTTGTCTCGGTGCATTCCCACTGTGCCAGAGTCCCAAGAAACATACCAGGCTTGTGAAGGGATATCTGGAGAACTGCACAAGAATGACGACAAGATCGTCCTGACAGACTTATCTGATGCAGATGCCAGTGTCAGTGCACAATATTTGACAAAGATATCCCCTCAATGTTGCTGCTTTGTAAATTTCAGTGGGAAGTTATTTCTAAGTAAGGCCACTGAGGTAGCTGGGGTCCCCTTTGAATAAACACCAGCAAAGTTATGAGTCGGCACTGGAAAGCTGATAACAGAGCTGGAGGCATTTCAATATCCATTCTGGGAATGCATGTGGAAACAGAATATTTTCTAATTATCCTGAAAAACACAAAGCAAAACAATCTGGAAATTCGTCTCAAGAAATTTAGATTTGACCCTTTCAGCTGTGAAGACTGAAAAGAAAAATCTTCATGAGTATCAGGAGGCACTGCAAACAACACCAAGTATTGAATACATTTAGATTATATAAAATGCCAAAAAGCTTTTGGTAAAAAAACCCAGATACAGTATACAAAATTTTCTTAGGATGAATTGTAGTATTTAGAAAATCAGATATTAGCTCTCTAAATTCTGAGAGATGACTTTATACTTGTAATAGAAAAAGCTTCAACAGACTGCCTGAGTAACACTCATCTAAGCTAACTGCTCAGATCAAGGTTTCAGGAGAGAATTAAGCTGACATCTCAAGACAATTGAATGCAAGAAGGTTGCCATTAACCTCTTTCAAAGAATTCTAGCTACAACTGGACACAACAGCAGTAGGAAATTATTTACTTAGTAATGATTTCTGGACATTCAAATCTCAAAGACCTGAGATGTCCCAACGTATAAAGACACTGTCCAGTCAATGCTGGCCGCACTGAGAAGAGATGGAATAGATGACATTTGTAACGCAAAGACAGCTAAATTCTAAAGCAAACATATGCTAAAGCAAGCAAAACCAGTTGTGAATTACTTTCTGCTATCAGACTTTCACCCGAACACTATGCTGTGAGATATAAGGCAAGAGGGAGGGGAAGGACATGACTACTCCTATGATCTGGCCTGAGTCTATGGGTAGGTCAGCTGAAAATGTTGTGGGAACTGAAACTACTGTGGCCACATGGGAGATCTGGTATTAAAATTGACTTGTCTTGCTTGATCTTTACCAGGATTCTTGGCAGTAACAATATGGGTGGAGAAAAAATGTGCATCACTTCACTGAAGAATCATAAAGGCATCCTCTGGTAAAAACTCTGAATCAATTTTTCCCTTCAGCAAAAGCTGGGCTAGTTCTTGATTTGTTACAAACAGACAAATGACTCCAGCACACAGCCAAGATCAAATTAGTTTGTTCTCCAAGAAAATGTTACCAAATGGAGGCCCCATGATGAGTTATATAGCCAGTATTTGACAGTCTTCCTTTAACATGTTCTTTAGATGCTGTATATGTTGTAAATTTAATAACAAACAAACAAAACCAGAATAAACAGAAATAACATACATTTTCTCTAGTTAGAACTGAAGGTAAAGGGCCAAATTGCCTGAGAACAGTTAAGTTCTACGGGAAGACCAATAAAAAGTTTGAGTTCCTTGGCACAAACCACTCTCAAATAGACTAAATGTAAGGGGCAAGCACTCATGGGCATACTGACGCATTATACACAAATGCAAACAAATACTCAAGTCCTCCCCAAAATGTACAAATACTGACATATTTGCATGCTTCTGTTTTTAAGTTAAGACATCCTCACACGGTGCAGGCAACTGTAATTAAATTCAAGGCGTAAGCCTTTACCATTATATTACTCCACAAAAGATTTTGCATTCATGTATAAACAGTATGTACTGTAGTTATGTATAAATGCACATGATGACTTGCCTCATGTGTCCTTTGTTGTTCTAAAAGGCTCTGGTAGTTTCCTGAAATCTCTGCTGCCAGCTTCTGCTCAGTCTGAACTAATAAATCCATCCAAGTCTCACATTTCTCCAAGAAGGTCTGCTGCTGCAGCAAGAAAGACTGCAGTTTACTGAAAGAAAGAAAGATGGATTCAGGTAAGATCTACTCCTCTCACACACAGTGTTAAGTCTCTTGCAATAACTTTTCCAGCAGAATTCCAGAAGAGATATCCCACTTGTCCCACTCGCCTGCCTCATTCCATTTATTATGTCAAAACCTTGGAAAGTAGCAGCCTTCTTCATTTCAAACCCTGTTAATTTGTGGCAAACCCAACATCTCAGCTCACTGGCTTCACTACTTGTAAGTACACCAAAGCAAAGGATCTTTGGTTAACGAAATATCTGAAATGCTTTCTATATTCTGCAAAAGGTATACTTTCTAGCTGTTGTAATCTAAGAAAACCATTCAGCAATCTTTAACTATCCCCACCTGAATCTCTCCGTAGTCTGTGATGAGATCAGAGACCACTGCCTGTTCAAATTCTGCATCCTTTTGATTTCTTTATCATTCAGAGGAAGCCTGTAACCCAGCTCATTGAGGCGGTCCAAATCCGGGGACATGCTGCTGAACTTCAACATCTGACTCTGCAACAAACAGTAAAAGTGATAACTAGGAAGTTCAGTAATTACACTATTATAGACTGCAAACGTATGACATGGCACTCAGTTAAATTTGGAATGGCCTTGGTTGCCACCAAGTGGCAAGCAATCCCTATGCCACAGAAAAATTGCACTTCCAGTTCTCTGCCTCTGCTTTCAGACCAGAAGACGACTTATATTGATGTTTAAACATGCACAGAGAAGTAAGCTGAAATTGCACTGAAGTGTTTTGCTGAATTGGAGATTTACTGCTCAGAGCTGCAAAAGTAGGATAGTGTTTGAATCCATATCTTTGTATTGCCAAAAAGTGAGCCGTTTTCCTTGTTTCTTAGCTTGAATGCTAGGCTGGCAAATTCCCCTTGAACTTATTCAACTTTTTAGGTTTTTGTTTTGCTGTACAGAAATGTCCAATTCACTATGTTAGGAAAATGTCTTGTTGTTTAGCATGTCCAAAGTGAAATTATGTGTATAGTTAATCCTGACAGAAAAACAATGGGAGATTAAAATGACAAAACCAGCCTATATGGCAAAGTTCATCAACTTCCTGACAGGGCCTCTGAAAGAAGATGAGGGGGAAAAAAAACCTCCACAAAAAAAAAGAGTGAAAGACCTCAAACAGAGATCACATGGTACACAGCATGAATGTTTCTTCAGTATATCAAGATACCCAAAATGAATAGACGACTTCATACATAAACTAACTAACACTGAGGTAGGAATTGCATACATTCAAAAAAAGTCAAGAGAAAACAAGATGAAGGAAATCACCAAAAAATGATAAAATTTCCATTCCCATTTTGATTTTATATTAATTTTATTCTAAACAGTTTGCCTTTTCTTCTTTACTCAGGGGCAAAGTAACATGAACAATCACTCCTTGACTGCCACCAAACTTTTAAGTTCTCAGTCTTACACTTTGCATGGGTGACAGTCATTTAATATGTATAGAATACATGCATGATATTTGTGCATACTCTGTACTACATATAACGAGGCTGACAAAAATAATCAACACTTTCTGTGTTTATTAGTCACCTTGAGTTCTTCCATTCTGCTCTGTATTGCTGAGAGATCAGCTGAGTGACTGGGATCCTGTCCTTTCAATATTTCTTCTGCTTCTGTTACCCAGGCTTCAAGGACTTGCAAGTTCTTGGCAAAGGTTTGATAGTCCAGCACTCCAGCCTTGAATAGAAAAGGACCCACGGTTGAAGAACTTAGGCCACACAGCATCCATATTGACGTTACACTCCTGGTTATTCTCATTATAGATTTGTGAACAGCTGTATAGGCTAGGAGCAACAGTAACTGCTGCTTTGCTCACAGACTGTGGAATTATTGAGGTTTTTTTTGTTAGAACAGAGGACTTCTGATCACAGCAAAAAGGCAACACTTCAAAGCGCATAAATATCTCCTTACCTTGAAATAGATAACTTTCTCTAATTTTATGAAACTAACTCCTCCCTTAATTCCTTGTCAGCAGAGAGAACCACTAGTTACTAGAATTGCAATTTGAAATGAAAAACTCTTATGTTTTGTTTCCTTACAGCACAGTGATGTTATAAGCACATTCTAGACAATGCTGGATTTCTTGGGTAAATTCTTGTCATCCAAACAGAAGCCACTACCTTTGTTGCCTTCTCACCCATATACTTTCCCATAGAACACATTCTGCAACTCCTTTTTTTCTCTTTGTTCCCTGGTGGCACAAGAAATTAGCAACATCCACTGAACAGGCTTTGACACAAATCGTAGCTGTCAATCTGGTCACTGACATTGACAGGAACTGTAAAAATAATTTCTACACAACATTCAGAATCTCTCATTTGTTTTATTGGTAAAGAACTAGCTGGGAAGAGAGGCTGTCTTCAGGGGAGCAGCAGCTGTAGATCCAGCTGTCAGCACAAAGCATGGTGCCTTTGGCATTCCAGATAAACACTTTTCTCCATGAGGTTTGCTATCCTCTTCCCAGAATTTGGACCTTTTTACAAGGTTTCTGTGCTGGGCTTGAGCATACTTTCTACTCTCAGCTTTGGCTTCCTGGGAAGTCTAGGAAATGCTGACTGAACAGGTGGCACCAGCCTCTTTTCCCAGGCAGTTTTAGCTAATTTGTGTGTTTTTAGATACCACAGGATGATCAGATTCAAGGACTTGCATACCTGAAGTACAGCCTGTTGCTTGCAGAGAGCTTGTTCTAGGGCTGACAGATTCTGGTTCAGAGCAAGATGATCAGACTGTATAGCTGCTGCTGCTGAAGCCTCCACCTGGTTTTTTAGCTCCTCTCCCAGTTCTTGAAGAACAACCAGTGACTCCTGTGCTGTCTTCAAATCTGTGAGTACATCCTGTGGAAATACATTGAACAAAGATATGAATAGTTAACCTGACACTCTGCTGATGTCATCCTCCCCTGATTTAAAGGGGGAATAAAATGACTGAACACCACCACTATATGAAATACTTGTATTTACTCCTATATTTCAATGCAAAATGTCCACTCACACTCTGTATGAAAAGAAAATGATGTGCAGAATAAAAAAAAAGTGTCAAAGTACCTGTGCATAGAGAAACAGAAAGAAGTGACTGCTCAGCTACCTGTGAGCAAACCTGAGTTACTGATGAGGCAATACTTGTTGTAATAACCCTTTTTAACCTACTGACATGCTGGTCCTAAGCAGTGACAGCCTTCACTGTTGGTCAATTCAGGTCTGACTAGACCTCCCTTTTTTTCCTGCTACGAATTACCAGGAGGGATGAAAAAATAACTTTTGTAAATGGCCTAACATAATGGCTAAAGAATGGGACATGAGGAAATTAAGAAATTATTCAAACTGAACAATCTGAATTGCCAGTCCAGATGACTATGGCAGCATATGCTCAAAAAGCTCATTAATGTGTTCATTTTTCTCCTTGCAATTGTTTTGCTTACACTAAGACAATTAACATTTTATTTCTTTTGTCAGTGACACTTAACATTAACTTCAACTCAAAAGAACAAAAATGTAACCACAGATAAGAGATAAACTATCCTGCTGCCCTGAGAAACAGTCTTGAAAAAGGAAGAATCTGAAGGTTTCAGAGTGAATGTTGTCCTTCCATAAGGAAGGACAGAGACACCCCCAGAACATACACGGCCTCTTTTCATTCAGAAAAAGTGAACAGCCTTGATTGCTGGGAGTATAGTCAAAACTTCTAGTGTTTCTTTCTATTGTAAGAAACTCATCGGATTTGGTAGATATTTTCCCAATCAGGAATCCCTTCGATAAGCAGGGACTTAAGACTGGATGAAATGGTATAATTTATCCGTCTTCTCCAGAGAGATGACTTCAGATACAAGCTTCTGAAACAACACCACAAGTAATGGAGGGATCACATGAGAAGTATGAGAAACTCATGAGATTTGGGTAGCAAACCTAAAGCTGTATCCCCTGTGACTCAGGTGCATCAGTAAAAGGAAAAGTGCTTGTATGCAAGTTTCCAGTATACTAAGCATATAGTTTAGTAATAGAGAACGTCTTGTGATTTGTAGCCCATGGAGCTGTGAAAAACTGCAGAGCTTAACTGAACATACATTGCAGTCCTGAATCCAAGTAGTAACTTCATCATCAGCAATGTCTTTGCTGGTGGCAGTCTTCAGGAGTTCATTAGTCTGGTCTTCCCGCTGACGGACTGTAGAAGAGCACTGCTGGTAGCAATTCTTGTACCTCTGCCACAGCTGAAGGAGGCCCTTACTGGCACGCAGCCGCTCCGCAATCTCCTGCAGGAGGTTGTTCCACCTGGTGAAGAGATTGGATGAATGACCAAAGCCTGGGAGTCCACAAGAACTATTCCTGCCCCTCTTCCCCCTCATGGTCTTTTGGCTTTTAAGACATTTGTTAATAAACAAGA
>Ga0065711_1032461_pt1 | contig 27295 bp, 21 predicted proteins | sample Hoacrofraction12_FD_59098 | JGI IMG/M metagenome (GOLD analysis project Ga0065711, IMG submission 59098) | Hoatzin crop microbial communities from Cojedes, Venezuela - Epithelial fraction 12 v2 (version 2) | ecosystem: Host-associated > Birds > Digestive system > Esophagus > Crop | place...
CTCCTCATAGGAGAGATGTTCCAGTCCCCTCACCATCCTCGTAGCCCTCTGCTGGACTCTCTCCAGTAGCTCCTCATCTTTCTTGAAGTGGGGAGCCCAGAACTGGACACAGCACTCCAGATGGGGCCTCACTAGGGCGGTGTAGAGGGGAAGGAGAACCTCCCTCGACCTACTGGCCACACTAATGGACAGAGTATATCTCCATTATGATTTAATTCTAATCCAATGATTTGGTAAACGGCATATACTGAAATATTGTGTATTGTGAAGACAAAATCTGTGACCTGATTGTTGATGGGGTCACAAGTAAAAGTGACCAAGTACCACCAGGACTGGATTTCCTTTTCAAATGTAGCTGCATTATCCCAAATTACCTTTTTAATTTCAGTGGGTAAGGTGTTCTCTTCACCTTCTCTTATACTTGCCACTACTATAGATTGCATCTACAGTTGAGCTTGGATACAACTAAGAGCTAGAGAAACATTATTTTGGGCTACACCAAGTGCATTGACAATCAATTGGCGTTCCCTTTGGTTATTTCTTTCCCACTGATGCAATATGTCAGATAAGAGCCATTGGTTATTTCCCAATGCTAATAGAGACCACAACGGGTGTTCTAATTTGTTTAAATCACTTGTTGTTCAAGTACTTTGGCATCTGTATTATTTATGAGTCCCAATCCTGTCCCTGTGGTACCAGTCACATCTTTTCTTGTTCGTCTTGGAGAGGTGAGGGTTCACCCATGAAACCACACTAACCAACCTGCATAGGACGTACTTTGGAACAGTGAACAGGTCAGTTTGATTGTAGAGCTATTAATTTGCATTAATAGCTCTACTTGTTTAAGAGACCATGATGGATTAAATAGCACTCGTTGTTGGCCTGTATTCTTTGATCACTTCTGGTCCAGTTCCAGAAATTTGTGGGGATAGTTTTCTTATCCTTTACATTTGGGGTGGATGTTGTTTTACCTGGCTTATTAATGCCTGTTTTAAATTTAAATGATAGTCCCACACTATCGTAAGCCCACAGGCAGACTACAAAAACAAATTATACTAAGGTAAAATTGTACCAACAGGCCAGTCTTTTAGAGGTGCAAAGTTTTGTATTCTTTGCTGTTGGGTTTGATGTAATGTTGTATGCCGAAATCTGAGATGCCTTCTCGTGACCATTTGACATCCTACTTTAATTTCTTTCCTTGCTGTTCCCTGAAGTCGGGGAACTTTATTACCAGCTTCATCTTTATCCCAGCTCCATTTGTTTTCTAAGTGTACTTCAGTTCCATACATGACTACAGTGGAAAGTTTTAAATCTCCTTTTCTAGAGTGTATTCCCATACTACTGGAATGCTTAATGCAAGCTTGAGATCATGGCCACTCTAGGGTTCTTTGACCACAGATTTGGAGAAGCACCGTTGTTAGGATCTGGAATAGTAACATGACCACAGCATTTCCATTTGCCATCCTGTGGGGTGCTGTGACAGAAAACAGACTTATTTTGGTGGGGAGAGTCTGAACAGGTTACCCCATTAAAAAGAGGGAAAAATCCATTGTGCACTAATTCTATGTTTTGCGCCACTGCTATTGGCAGCTTCCCAGGCAAATGAGCCACGAGGTTTAGTTAAAGTCATAGGCACAGTACCAGTGGATGGTAGATTGACCATCACAGGCTGTCCTGGCTGTAATGTTGTCGGACATTCTCTTTTGTCAGTAGGTGGAGTGCTAAACTCAGTTTTCACAAAGAATGCCCGGCTTACAGGGCTTTGAGTAGGCCCATATCGATTATTTAATTGATGGAGTACTTTGGGAAGTTGCATATCCCATTGAGCCTTTTGTGGTTGAAGATTCTTTTTCAATAAGCTATTAGCTCTTTCTACCACCCCATTTGATGGAGGGTGGTATGGGTTGTGGAATACCCATTTAATTCCCTCTTGTTTTGCCCAATTTTATACTTCCTTACATGAAAAATGTGAGCCATTATCACTTTGGATAACATCAGGAATAGGTAGATTTGAGAACCAAAATGATAACCCTTGCACTGTACTTCACCCATTGGCTCTCTGACACTTAGTTGCCAAAAGCAAGCCAAAGACTATTTCCACTCCTGTGAGGATGTGCTGATATCTTGCAGAGCATTTTAATGGTCCGATATAACCAATTTGCTGTGTAGAACATAAAGTTTTCCCTTCATTGATACGTAGAGGGGGTGTTTTAGCAGGATGATCTGTTCGTAATTTCATTCTACATTGGGGACATTCTGTAAGAATAGTTTCACAAGTTTATCTGTTTATAGGCCAGCCTTTCCTCTGTGCAGCAAGAAAAAAGTGCTTGTTTATGTGTGTGGCCTAGGTTTTGATGTAAGCATTCTCCCAGTTGACACTACTCAGGATTTAAGGTGATTTTCCTAATTTTAATTAGCTCATCTACCTTTTGATTCCATTTTGTGGTGGGTTGATTATCCTTAGCATGAGCTTTTACCCATCCCATTTTGAAAGGTGTGTTCCTGACTGTATCTAGTAATAATTGCCAATCTTTTTTTCCAAAAAAGTTTTCTCCAAACTGGGGATCTATTTACTTCCCAGTTAAAGGTTTCCCATTGACAGAGCCACTCTGTGGCACTGGCCCACACAGCATAAGAATCTACATATATGATTTTTGCTCCATTCTGTGCTCTTATTTCTCCTACTTGTACACTGCTTTCACCTTCTTCTGTTACTTGTTTGCCAGTGGTAATATCTAATGCAATGGGCTTATATTGCCATTTACCACCTGCCCTTTTTGCTGAAGCATCTGTAAATAAAATGTTTTCTGTTGGTGTACCCTCAGTGAGGGGCAGTGCATCCAGAATGGGTGACGGTTTAAAAGGTTGTTGTAATGCTAAAGGGTCTGTTTTCATGGGCATCTGCAATTTGGAGACCTTAGTGGGTTCTTCAGTTAATTGTGTATTTTCTGCCACTCCTGTTAGGTAGGCACACCATTTTCTGATAGTGGGTTTTTGTGCAACTCTTTCTGGGGAGCAGTCCCCTCTAGGATCACTCCTAGTAAATTCAGTGGTCCTCTAGTTTGCACATGTTGTCCCTGATGTGTTTTCTCAAGTTGTTTAACTACTCTGTGTAAAGAAAAAAGTCAGTTTTCCCATTCAGAGTATCGTTGTTCTGTTTTTTTCAATGCGGTTGAGCTGAACAATAAAGGTCTTCTTGGCCCATCGGGACAAGTCTGGAACAGGTTACAGTAAGTAGCATGTTCAGTGATACCCTATTTGGCTATAATGGGGTCACCGGGATGTACTGGTCCCAGTGACTGATATATTTTTAATTCTTCAGTTAGAGTTTTGACAGCCTCTTTATGTTCTCCTGGGGTTTACCTTTCTGTCAGAGTGAATATAATGGATGGGATATGATAGAAAATCCAGGTACATGCTTCCTCCAGTATTCTGAAGTTCCCATTAATTATTGTAACTCCTTCCTTGATTGGGGCATTTGCAGCTCTTCAATTTTTCTCAAGGTATCTGGGGGAATCACTGCACTGCCTGCTATCCACCACGTACCTAAAAATTTTACTTCTTTACTTCGTCCCTGACATTTTCCAGGCAGAATCTCAAGTGCTGCTTTATTTAGTGCTTGCCATACTGCTGCTGCCGCTTCTCCCACCTTCTTAGGGGAAGTTCCTCCAAATCAGAATATCATCTATATATTGGTACTATTTCACATCTTGGGGGAGCGGGACTGCCTGTAAAAGTTCAGCAAGTGCGGCATGAGCAATTGTGGGTGAATGTTTATACCCCTGTGGGAGTCTGCTGAAGGTATATTGTATCCCCTCCCAAGTGAAAGCAAACTTATCTTTATCCTCCTTCTCCAAGGCAACCGTAAAGAACATAGCTTTTACAGCTAGCGCCGCCAGCTGTGGGTGTGCAGCTGCTTGCAAATAGTAAAGCAGCTGTTAGCGGGGCTGTATTAGCATTCAGGCTAATAATGATATTATCATTATTAATAATGGTTAATCAATAATCAGTTGTTAAATGTGACCTCCCATCTGGTTTCCAAACTGACCATGTATTTGCGAGACAACAGCCAGACAGGTGCGTTATACGGGGAGTGGGTTCTGGAGATAATCTGTTGTTTCTACAAATCAGCTATGACTTCAGAAATTCCATTTTGTGCCACAGAAATGGGATATTGTGGTACGTTAGTAGTTTTTGAATCAGGGAGTGCAGGGGCTGCATGAAGAACATGTACTGCAGCCTCCCAGTTTCTACCGGAGTTGGGATTGATGTTTGAGCCAAAGGACCACACACTGCCGTTCCACAGGTGCCAGGTTCGTCCATTTGAAACGTCTAAACCTAAAATATTTTCATGGTGATCTTTAATTGCAAAGCAAGTAGTCAACATGCACTTCGCACCTGGGAGCCATGAATTAACCTTGGCAGTTTGATGCACAGTGCTGGCTCTGTTCACACCATACTCTTAACTCTTTGCCATCCAGATCGCACACGCAGTTTCTTGGCATCTTGTAGTGTTAGTGTTGAAATTTGTGCTCCTGTTTCTATTAAAAACTTCACCAATTGTCCTCAAGGACCAACTGGAATTAAAATGTATGGGCCATCATCACTTATCCACTGATGAACCTCTGCTTTCCAGACCGGCAGGCCCAATCGCCTTCTGGACATTACTCATTTTTTTGCTTCATGTCCTGCAATTCCTCCCTAAGGGGGAGAAAGGGGTTGTCTCCCTTCCTGGGGACTGATGATGGAGGAGTTGAAATACCCTCCTTCTTTTCAGTGTTATCTTGTTTCTGGAATTCTTCCATCAGGCTCAAGATAATGCCAGTAGGCTGACCATGAATTGTGGCTCTGGGAATGCCCAAGGCTAGTGTGTTCCTCCATAATTCATTCCTCTGTTCTCAGGATTCTGTTTGCAGGTTTTAAAATTTGTTTCCCTTTGATTTAGTTCTCCTCCTCAGGGATTTAGGTTTTGTTTTTCAGCTGGTGCATCATCCCAACCCATTTCACAACTGTAGTTAATAATGCTGTGCATTAATTTGGCCCGTGCAGGGAATTCTTTAGGGGCATTATTGCCCTGTTTTTTATTTTATTCAATATCTCTTTTAATCTCATCCTGTTTTGCAACTAGATAAGGTTTAAGAATTGTTAGGGCTCCTCAGATCAGTGTTTTTAATATTGTGAAATATGCCGAAGCAGATAGTGGGACATCACAGGCTCCTCGTTTGTGCATGGCTTATATGCATGTGGGTTTTGTGACAACTACAGAGAGCTCACTTAAAGATTTAATGGGGATTACAGAGCGTTTGCCTTGCTCCATGGTGTCTATTCCTCCAGCCCAACAAACCACTCGACCGGTGATAGAATGGGGTGTATTTATTGGGTCGGGTCCTAAATTTAAGAAAACGCCTGGACCCCAATAGCCATTTGCTTTGTCTTCACTCAACATTATGCGGTTGCCACCAGTTAGGCATACTTGCCAGAAGTATTCCGTTTCAGTTTCACCCAGTTGTCTGCGACATCTCTCTTGCAAATTTGTCAGTTGCAACGGATCTCAGGGGATGGTTTGCGTAGTACATTATGTATGACCATCCCAATGTCCTGCAGTTTTTTCTGTTTTAACAATGGCTCTGGCTTCATATTCAGCAGTATTTGTGGAGAACGAAGGATTGTCATCTTCTGGCTCCCTATCATCAGGATTGCCCCAGATGTCTTCACCCCAGTCTTCAGGTGCTACTGTCAGTTTCCTAATCTGTAACAGGTCAGGGGGGCGAGAAGCCTGTTTAAGCATGATCTCAACCTTTTCTCCCAAATTTTGTCGTTTGTACTTTTCTTCTTGTAACTGTTTCTGTAGCTGTTCAATTTTAAAGATAGTAACAACCTAGTTGCCTTCCTATTTTTTATTTCTTTCTCTGGGTCCTGATTCCTCCTATTTCTATTCTACCTTTCTTGGTATGGAGCTTATAAACAGGTACCTAGCATCTTGGAGATAACTCCTTGCCCTTTTCCATACTTTGTGCGGCACCTATTAACTTTTAGGTGCTCTTCAAAGGCTTCTCAATTATGTCAAATGTCATGAGCCCATTCTTCTGAGAATTTAGGACTCAGATTCACTCCATGCCTCCGTAAATAATCAGGACACTAGCTGCCATCCTGCCGACTATGCCAATTTTGGGCATGATGCACTTCACTCGTAAGAGACAACAATAATATATCTATTCATATAAGACAGCAAGTTAACAAATATTTGATAGCAAATGCAACAGTGGTTCAATGAGATTCAATGGCAAGGTACACTCCATTATTTACCGCATAGAGCACAGGATCACACAAAACTGTCAGGGAGACCCTCCCGTTGAGTCGTGAGGTTCGGAATGGACCTCCTTGCGGTTAGGTCAGGGGCGTAGGTGGGGACACACCGTCACACCATTTCTCCCCAAAGAATGAGGAAAAGATTCCCTTACTCCTTCTGCTCCCACCTACAGGAGACAGAATTCTCCATTAAGAAACAGAAATCTTTGGTAGACTTTTCACCTACTCTTCTGAAGCCAGTATCACACCACGCAAACAGCTTTCAGCTTCTAAGTTAGCTGAGATGCAGGCAAATGTTATAGACTGTGCAGTGACAGTCGTTAGCCTCTGTAGATTACACAATTAAGCTTTATGGAAGGCTTTGGGAAGGCGGCTGTGCTGTGCAGCAGACTTAAACCAATTTAGATAAGTCTTGCAACAAACCCTGAGAAAATGGAATGATGTTACAATAATACAATACCAACTAAAAAGAAGACTGAGAATTGTTCTTTAATTTGGTACTTAATGCATTATTATTGCCCTTTTAAAATGGGGATGGCATTAATCTAACAAAAGATAGGTTTACATTTGAGCTAGTTACCCTAGTCAGTGGAGAAACAGTTACTTTTGTCAATATCATCTAGGTATAAAATCATCTTGTTCTCCAGGTGGATAGTTAAAGTAGATCAGAAGAACATTATCCCAAAACACCTCTTATTTCCTTATAAAAAGACACTGGAGTGGCTTGTTTAGCTGTAAATGTGTATACTGTTGATGTGTGAAGCTAGGTGAGATGAATACCATACGTCAAGTCTGAATACAATTTTCTTATTTAGAGATCTTCTCTGTTGAAAGTTAAGGACTTTGTATGTGACAATGTATTGCTTATTTTGCAGTTGAATGACATCAAGAAACCAATACATTTTCTAAATGTCCAGAAGAGTGGCAATAGGCAAATCCTAAATTCAGCTATAGCAGATATAATTTTTATGAAGAGTCCCGTAACTCAATCATACATCAGGGAAAGGTGGACATTGTCAGTAAAAATATAGATGACTTCACAAGTTCATGATATCAATAAAATGTGCTGGAAATTTCAAAGCATAGATGTGGGCTTGCTCTTTAATTTTTAAACTATGTATCAAACCCAAGAACAGAAGAAAACTGCTAAGAAAACACACTTGTGGTTACTCATGCAAGTAACCATCAGTAATATGAAAAAGTTTACCATAGATATTGTAATTTATATTACTAGAGGTATGTAGATGCAGAGATAAGTAGAAGTCTTTTTTTGTTTCTTCCTGTAATTTTAGATTTTCTGCAGTTTTAGGTCTCAAAATAAAGATGCTCAATTCATTAAAATACAGAGGAAACAATTTTCTACTTGGAAAACTGAAAGTGAGCAAGATCTCTGGAGTAAGTTATCCTGACTGGTCTTCCAAATAGGACAGTGAACAAGTAATGGATGGTCAGCCCTCGTCAGTCCAGGCTTTACATCATCACCTACTACAAGGGTATTTGAGCATTGCACTTCCCTGCTGTTTCCCTCACCAATTCCATTTAGCAATCTGCACTCTCTCCACTCAACTTTGCAGGGCAGGGGCAGTACACTTCATGTCACTGATGTTATCACCGTGTGTCACCTCTAGGTCTCTTTGGCAATGGACTAAAAGAAGTTCTTCAGAGGAAGCAGTAGCAGCTGTAGAACAGCTACAAGCTGGAGATCTGTAATAACTCCAGCTATATTGATTACTGGTGAAAGGATCTGGTTTCCTGAGTGTATCAATTTACTTTTGCAAAGCAGGTAATTTGGCTGATTCAGAATGCAAGCACAGAGCCCTGTATAGCCAAAATAGTTTGTAAGTCAGCATCTGCATGAAGCTATAGCTTTTTGGCTTTAGTAATCTTATAAACTGCTTTTTGTCATCACAGTCCTGCTGATTCTAATATTTTAATCTGAAGTACCTCAAATCTCAATGTTGCTGGTGTTTTGATGAAAAATTTGAAACACGTTACTGGTATTTAAATCCAGCTGAGAAGTTGATACAAAACCTTTCCCATGGCTTAGGTCACAGAAAGAGCAGTAGCCCCAGGTTATAGTCCCTCGTTTGGCTTCCAGCCAATGCCAGTTAATGGTCTTAGTGTTAATTTTTAAAGCAGTCAGTCTAAGATTCATGCCTCCCAACTTCACAAAGGAGGAAGTTTTTATATTTCAATCTATTAAATCAGCAATGTACTATCAGAACAACACAGAGCAAGAGGCTAGCATCTGAGAGCTGGAAGTAAAGCACTGGCAGCTGAAAAGGCCCGAATAAACTTCCAAGAGATCGGTTGAACGCCGTGACCTGATCCTTTCTGAGAAATGCTGCACTCTGAAAGATCTTTTTCAGCATTCAATGTCTTCAAACTCTGCCAGCTTTCCCCTCAAAAGACAAAACAAAAAAGTTAAATGGCTTTTTTAATTGGCATGGCTTTTTAAAAATTTATCCATTGTTCCCAGACTTGAGCCTTGTCCGAAATGAAATACAAACACTTGTGAAGACTCTGTGGCTTTGTTATTGCCATTGAATTTGTTTGAAAAATGGTAAAAATTACAGTGAAGCATGGATTTTCAAAATTTCAGATGAATAAACTACAAGTACTGAATGACCTTTAGCAATTAGGAGACTGATTCCATGCATTAGTTTTCAGTAACATGTTATTGAAATTGCTTATAAGTCCCATTTAAATATAGTTATAATAAATCTATTATATTTGTCATTTCTGAGTGCACAAATTTTACCTTGTCTGTCACAAGATGGCACTGTAAGAACATACATTGCATTTGCTCACTGGGTGCTTTCATTGCCACAAATTACTGCCAAAGTTGCCTACGTATCCTGCAGACCCTGACAAACAGTCTCATTACAATCTGCCTGAGAGGGTGATGCTGGAGGTTTCCTGTTGTGGCTGGTCACAGACTGCTGTCTCTGAGACTTCTCTGTAGACCACTCTTCTTGCGTAGTGTTAGTGCTGGGGCTGGGCAGGGGTGCAGAGCTCCACTCCATCCTCACAACACACCCCGTGTGAGTGCAGAGCCTCGCTGATCGTCCCGTAAGATTGAGGGATGCTCTGATGGGTGTACATGGAGCTTGTATGAAATTCAAAGTTCGCAACTTCATAATAGGGAACTAGCCTCGCACATCGTCCCTCGTTTATTGAGCTCAGACCTTTAGGAAGCACTCTGGAGGTAACAGTCTATTAGCTCCAGAGAAGTGTCTTCATATTGTGGTAGGGGTGGTCACAATACAGACTGCTTGAGCATCCTGAGCTTGCGGATGAGTCCTAGAAGAGGCAGATGGAGCAGGCAGGGACAAGTGAAAAGTGCAGAGCTGAATTCTCCATGCTCCACAGGGCTTTACCGGTGTGTCTCTGCGGTCTCTGCTGTGTAGTGGCTGGTTTGAGAACCCCCCACTACCTCAGACACCCTGTTAGAGACTTGTAAAAGCAGTGATAAGTGTCATCACATGCTATTCCTTACCTACATTGTGGCGTTTCCAGCACTGTGTATGTTGTCAGGACTGCTCTAACAACTCTGGGCTCTCCTCCCCATCTCCCCACCCCCCGTGTCTGCCTTGGGGGAATTACAGCTCTGTCTCTTTTGCCCTGACATGAACAGGGGGAATCCCAAAGGAGGCAAGAAGTTGTTGAAACACCTGAGAGAGACTACAAGAAGAGGCCTCAACCTGTCACTGGGTGGTTTCACTCGGTTGCTGTGGCTGGGAGTTGCCTCGTGACTGAGTGAGTGGCAAGCTTGACCTGGCTATGCCCATAGACCACCAGGATCCTCCATCCTCAGCCCTCCCTGTTAGACTGCCAGCACCTTGGTGGCTGCATGTGACATCTCCTGGGTGGCACCGGGGACAGGAGGGTGGGATCCCACGGAAGTCCACAGCACAACAACAGGGAAGGTGCACAAAGAGTGTTGTGCAGAAAAGCTGGGGGCTGTGTAACCACCGTCCCACCAGGATATCCAACAGAAACCAAACATTTGCAGACAGTGCTGGACCATTTGTTCTGTGAAGGGAGGATAGTAGGGAAGATCTACACATGCTCCCCTGCTATACTGAGGCATGTCTTTGGCTTGGGAGGCTCACACAGAGCAGTGTTCGCTGTGGGTGTCTGCCCTGCTTGAGACTGGCAGAGGCCAAAGCTGTGGCACAGTCTGCACAGCTGCCATTAAACAGCATGTGGGACTGGTATGCGAAGAAGCTCCTCTCCTTTGCCGGTGTACTGCTGTGGATGGCAGTGTGATGAATGGAGCAGGCGGGTTCTGGAAACCTCTTCCCACCTTAGGACACCATACCTTTTTTGAGATCATTTGTCTGTCTGTCTCACACTGTCCTTTAAGCTCAGCCTGAATACTTACTCATTTTTCCTTATGAGTCCTCAGCCAAGCATAAGCAGAGCAAGGCAGTCACCTGAGCTGGGCAGTGCCGGGAGGAGGCGGGTAGTGTCCATCTGAGTGCTCCGGCTGTGTTACTGGAGGGCAATGGTGAAACCCTGCAAGGTGGACCCTCTGCTAGATCTTCTGAAAGTTTTGAATGTCAGGGAGGTTGAAGGCTTCTGAGCCCACTGACCCTGAAGTGCCAGCCTTGCCGCAATGTCTGCTTTGCAGGCCGTGGAGTGGTGTGGCATGAGGTACAACCGTGTCTCAGGGTACACCGTGTCCTGGTTTGGCATGCCTGACCTTCATAAAGGTCACTTTTTAATCTCTGGAGTTTGGGGTGGCATTTAAACGGCTTGGTGCCACAGCCAGGTTCGATAGTGCTAAGCTGCTGTGCCATCCTCTGGCAGGTGCCAGGCTCCCGATGGGAGCAGGCACAGACATCTGGGACACAGAGGGGATTTCCTCACAGGCACTGTGAGGGACCCAGCCTTGGAGCAGGACTCTCTCTGCCCCTGTTTGTAACCAGGGTAGTGCATTTCTCTGTCCCAAAATGTCTGTGGACCTGCTCTGCATCTCCCTGGAGCAGCTGTACATCAGTAGCCGTAGGACCTTCGTGGTAATGTCAGAGGCACGTGGTGGCCATGTGTGAACGTGGTCTCTCTGGACCACAGAGCAGATGGTTTTGTCACAAACACACAGGTTTCCTCTCAGGGAAAGCTCGATATCCAGATGCCTGAGCGGAGCCTGCTGATAAACAAGGAATTCAGTTATACAGTGGTGTTGTCAATGAGCCAGGGCCCAGGGAAAAAAGGGTGGTGAGAAAACTGGTACCATAGATCCACCATAACACTGAATGTACTCATGTGAGCAATTTGTCTCCTTTGAGACAGCAAGGACATTCTGTTTGTTTAATTTCCCACCCTCACTTGACTAATCAAACCATTAATAATCCAGAATTTTATCTTTTACAGATTTATAAGATACTTTCACCATATCTGTTCCATGTTCCACAAGATAAGCTTTTCTTTTTTTTTTTTTAGTGAGCTTGTGCTTTTCTAGTGTAAAGAACATTTAGTGCTAATTGTGCTTTGTATGTGGTATGCACAATGTTTTGTTGCTGGCTCACGTACAGAGGGATAAGGCCTTGTTTACTCCTATGCTCTTGGTACTTTTAAGCTGTAAATCCCAGCTTGCCCAGGGACATTTCTGGGCTCTGGACCACTGTTATCTGTCTGATAAATGGTTTGAAAATTATTTAGCAGGAGCTTCACCTGTCCCAGGTAGGACTTTCCTTAGGCTCACCCTGCGCAGGAGCTGCTGGCAGCAAGGGTTTGTCAGGCACCAGCCCAAACAAGGATTTTCTTACTTGTACTTCTTCTGGAGACAACGACAGTTTGCTAGCACAGATGCAGAGCGCTCTGTGCCCTCGGTGTATGTGCCCAGACATCCTGAGTTGGCTGGGATGGACAGTGACCAGTGTTTCTACACTCTTACCCCATCTGAATACCTTTGTTTGACTTTCAAGCAATATCCATTGTCTGAATCCCATAACTTTATGATCTTATTTCTCACGTTTTCATATATTAGGTGAATATCCACTTTGTGCAACTTAATGCTCCTTAAGCACTACCAACACATTTTAGAAAAAAACAGAAGTGGTGAGTTACAGGACAGAATTACAGAAAATTCTAGGTTGGAAGGGACCTCTGGTGATCATCTGGTCCCATCTCCAGCCAAAAGCCAGGTCTTTGATTAGGTTTTCCAGAGCACTGTCTAGCTAAGGAATATTTCTGGCTAGAGAGATTCTACCACATCTCTGAGCTGCCTGTTCCAGTGTTTAATTCTCCTGAGGATGAATAATTTTTTTCTTAAATACACATGAAGTGCTGCCTCTTGTCCTGCTACTGTGCATCCTAGAGAAGAGAGTACCTCCAGCTTCGCTGCCACTTCCCCTGAGGTGCTGGAAGACAGTGGCAAGGCAGAAGCCTGATTTCTGACAGAGGCGGATCCACCACCTCCCGGATATTTCTGTGTGGTTATAAGCACCCTCTGTTAGCTCTCTACAGTGCTCACATGAAATGTTCTGTGCCTCACAGCTTTGTGGATCTATTTCATTTTGTTGAGATTCAGGTAAGAGGATGCTAGAAATGCCTGGGAACGGCGGGCTCAAAGCCTGCACCTTTTGGTGAGAACTGAATCTGAATGAAAATCTGCATCTTTTGAAGTCCAAGTATGTATCACAGTTTTAAAAGAGCTTGGCATTTGAATCACTCCTCTCTCTTGTTGAAGTTTGAAATCCTAATCTGAGCTGTAAACAGTGTGCAAAATTTTCATTGTGAGCTTCGGAATATAATTTAATTCTGTTTATTTTTTTCTTACCCTGTCAGTGTTGGCTCTGCTTGTTCTGGATGTTTCCAATGTATCACAGGTCAGCAGTTAATCACAAAAATAAATCAGATGCTCTCTGCTTACCTTTTTTACCTATGTCTCCCTGATTTTTTTTGGGAAATTGCTATCACTGAGCTAGCTATACTGATTAGCTGAGTTGAATTTTTCATACAACCCTTTTCAAATGAAGAATCACATGAAAACAATAATGGCACTTCAATAACACAACAGATCTTAAACATGGAAATACCAAGCAAGGCTATCTGCTGGTCAGAGGGAGTCAACATTTCTTTCATAATTCTCTTCTTTTTATCTCTTGTTGAAGCTGGGCTAGCAAAGAGACAGCATTTATAATCTTGTAATCTAGGAGCTCTCCAACAGAGGCGGGAGTGATATCACCAGATTTTCCAAGGAGCTGCATTGTGGCTATTTATCACAGTCAGATCTTTGAATCAAGTGCAAAAATGTAGAAAAGTGAGGTTATATCAGGTCTCCAAGAAGGATTAAAAATAATCCAAACAGAAAGAGAAAATAGGAAAAAAAACCACAAAAAAACCCCCAAACCCCCCACAACCGTGGAATTTTCCTCTCACAGTCTGAAACTTTATCTAGATTTGCAGCCAAGGCGAGAATATTTTCCATGGAGAAAAAGGATAAAAAAGATGAGAGATACACGTTGAATCTTATTTTCCCTGAAAATGTGCAATCCAGTTTCCTGGTAGTAATGTTACAAGATGTGTAGCTGCCATTAACTTAATTTCCACACTCTTTTTGAAAGATGGTATGATGGAGGGGGTTTGTTTCAGGGGGATTCTGGGAAAATAACAGACCATGACTGGGAATATGAAACAGCTACATTATTTCTGAGTGCTCTGATTTTTAGAATTTTTAGAGCCTTGAGGCAAAATATCCAACTAACCCAAAACTTTGAGCAAGCATTGCTATGATACAGGCAAGTTATTTCTTCAGTTTAATGCCCACAGATATCCACATTACATGTAAAGAAATGTTATTATAATCTTGAAGCCAAATGAACTCTGAGAAACACAACATGCTCTGTATTTAGGGGCTCTGAGTGTCAGGATGCTTGTGTGAAACGAGCATTTGCTGGTTTGTTTAATAAAATAAATAATTGGTTGACTTTTTATTCAACAGCTCTTTGCAACACAAATCTGGGCTGTGGAGAACACTCGATGAAAGCTCCAGAAGAAGCACGAAGACCACGCTGCAAGTACCCATTATGTGCATTGCCAATGAATTTCATGTACAAATCTGACATTTCATCATAAAGCGTCAGGATACATCAGTCTCACTGATGAAGTCTGCACACGGAAAACCATCAGATTTACTGACTTGGGATTTTTCTAAGACTCACAGATGCTGAAGAGGGCAAGCGGTGTCGTATGTTTGGGAGAACCAAAGGGGAATAACAGTCCTCAAGTTTTCACATAGCTCTCAAAATATTGTGTTTTCCTTGCTGGAAACTGTCTTCCTCTGCTGAAGAAACTCTGTAACTGTGTTTGGGAAAATAGAGTAATACTTAATGTCACATCATTCACAAGGAGTGAAATTGACGGCTCAATCTTTTTTTTTTTTTTTACTTACACATATTCACAGAAAATTCACAAAGTGCAGTGAGTTACAATTTGATATAGTTTCACTGGTGAAAACAGAATTTTTTTTTGCATGAAGTGAGTGCTTGCAAGTAGATATCTGAATTTTCTGAAGACAGTAGATTTAAGCTGTAGCCACGTTAACGTGAGCAGAGCCTAGATCTAGTTATAAGCCAGTAGCTGGTTATTAAATACTTTCTCTGTCTAGAGTTAATCCCTTCAGTTATTAGACTTGAATTTCTGGCCTTGCTAAAATCAATGACAAAACTCCTGTTAACGTCAGTGGGGCCGTAATGTTACCCAAAGAATCATTTTCAAACCAGTAAAATCTTTCAAAGTTCAGGTAACTTTTAAAATGTGACAACCTATGTGGCAGATTTTCGGGGAGGATTTATAGCAAGAAAAATGTCTGCAGGATTCATGTTAGTGAAATGTGCAGCAGGAGTTCTCAGCATGCAGCAGTGACGTTCATCTTAGCCAGACGCCCTCTTTGAATTCATATGCACCCAAAATATTAGTGAGTGTTTTAATCTCAAAAGACAAATCTGACCCACAAACGAATTCATGGGGAGTTGCATTCCTCATGCATAAGTACATGAAACCTTGTAAGCTCTCGGCCTTTGCAATGGTATGTGTGTGTCCTCTGCACACTGATATGGTGCCAAACCCCAAATTTGTGCTCTGTACCTTCAGAATAAGTTTGTAAGGGTTTTGGTCCTGTATATGTAGGCAAGAAGTACCAGATATTTTTGGAAAGGAAAAGTGGCAAGAGCAGGTAATAAATACTGGAAAGATTTCCACCAATGTTCAACTCACAGAAGAATAAACTTGTAGTTTTGAGAAACAGTCTGTTTCTCAAAAGAAAGAGTTCTGTCTTAATGCCTGGCATGACAAATCCTCTGTGTTATGTAAAATATTTTGCTGTCATTTGCTTCTATGTAAACCTGAGGTCACTTGATAGAGGCACTCCACCACAGGGTCCACCGTAGGGCTGTATGAATACTGATGGAATTAGTGAATGTTTGAAAATGTAAAATGCATAACCTTATTGCAGTGGTTATGAATACCATAAATTTTAGTTATTTTTTCAGTGTATATAAAGCCATTCTGGAGAACTGTGAAGTTAATGGCACTCTCATATCAGAGTTATTTTTCTAAACGAATATGAAAAATGTTTAAGAGTTCACATAATCCATCTCTAAAAGAAACACTTAGCTAATCTTTTATTTGATTTGTATCCAGAAACTAGACAGGTTTTCACCTATAAACTTCCTTTACATAAATGAACAACAGTGACATTGCCAGTAATCCATTTCATAAATATTCTGCTCAAATATCTTAGAAATGTTCTTTTTCTGGAATGTTAGTATTCTGGGGGTTATAAGCTTGCACCTTGGAAGGAGCTGAAAGTTTGTGAACTCAAGTGATCGTGACCGCCAGTTTTTCAGGAGCCAAAATGCTTTCTTGTAATAATACATCAGATCAACTTGTGAGAAGATTTTGTTTGTGTTTCAAGGAGTTGCTGCTTGGGTGATTTATTCCAACTGTTTCAGAAGTCAGAATACAAACAACATCCACAGGACACTGTGTGACAAAGAACTGATATAGGTTAAAACATGGCTTTGGTAGTATAAGCTTATTAGCTCATATCCTCAGTTTTTGGTTTTGTTGGAAGAAGTTTGGTTAATTTTTTTTTCCCCCTTGGTTTCTTCATAATTCTTTAATTCCTGGCTTGGGCCAGTGCAAAAAGCACAATTTTTTAGACTACATAGCAACAGCTATTTTTGTGGCATTCCTGCCCTGATTGCCTTCATGTAATGAAATTTCATGAGAAAAAAAGTGATTCTAATAATTTCGGACTTTTCCCTTCCATGATTCTTCTTCAGAAGATAATTACCGTCTTTTTCAAACTATCTCACTGGCAGAACAAGGCATGCTCCTGCAGTGTCTCCTCTCCTGTTTTGCTCCCAATTGTGCATCATTTACTTTACTAAAAGACTCATATATGTGCTGTCTCAAAATACCTGCTGTCTCTGCAACTCTGGTGCCTGCTTCTTACTGCAGGCTTCTCTAACTGCTCTGCTGCATCCTGTGTTCTCCTTCCATGCTCTTCTCAATCCATGAAGAAGAGAACTGGGAAACTTGGCAATTTTTTTTTTTAAACACACTTGTGAAATAAGAAATAAGAAAGAAAATGGACCTAAAAGCAAAAGCATGGTATTCATTATCCTTATATTATAAATGCATCCACTAGTAATGGCACTGAAGAGCGTTCTCAGTCCATTGCTCACCGCCAGGCAGTTCAGAGAGACCGGGGAACTCTGATTTGGACTCACACACTACTCTATAATAATGTATATGTTCCTATCCTTCTTTTATTGTCTCCTGGGTCTCAGTGAGCCTTGTGACTTGTGTTGATGAAGACCAAAAGGATTGCTCACGTTGCACAAGAAGGAAACAGCTTTATTCTGGGCTTTCAGCGGGTAAATGCATATGTCTCAAATTATTGTTCTGAAATACAGGGAGCATGAAAAAAGAGCCTGGGTTTGTCCCAGAGCCTGGGAACTAGTAGGACCTCTTGGGATGAAGAATCTAAATTTGTAAGCAGAACATTCACTGTTTCCCATCACATCGGCAACCAGAGTTTATAAGGTGAAGAGTGCAGCACTGTATGGCGGCTCCAGGGTGGGAACAGTGAGCTTGAAACACACTGACCGCGAGTGAATTGCTCTGCGGACATTCAAAACACCTGCTCCTTAGCTCAGCCTCACTGTGTCTGAGAACAGTCTAGTCTTTATTCTTCTTTAATGAATCCCTGCAAGAAAAGTCACTTGAATCCTAGATGTTTATTTTGTTGTGTTAAAGATAAACAAGCAATATACACCCCTATGAAAAGGCTATTTAAATGGCACATAAGGTAAAAGCCAGCAGTACACCTGGATGACCTGAAAAACAGGAAAATTGAGATCTGGATATAAATGTTGTGATTTGGTTCATCTTTCAGATAAACAGTGCAGTTAGCAGCTGTGTTCATTTTCTTTTATTATTATTAGTGCACATGTATTGCAGTTTTAGAGTGCTGAATTATTTAGTTAATACCAAGCTAGCAAACATGAATGTAAGGGTTATGGAATAGAGAATCTTAGTTACTTTAAATGTAAAATCCAGCAAAAAAAATCTAGCAAAGCTATTTTCAGATTCAGAACTGCTATATTATTGCATCCCTCCAGCAAAGTGTATACAAATACCTTAACACTGTCTCCGTAGTATTGCTGCCGTATTTGTTCTAAGCCACAATATCTATAGATAGAAACAGAAATAGTAGATACAAACAAAACATTTTTTTCTTAAAAATGCAGAATTGAAGATTCAATATCTGTTTAAAGGAAGTAAAGAGCACACAGGACATAGGAAGATGGAAAGATACTTTAGTGTCCCAGTAAGGAAACCTTACGGTGAAATGTGGTTGTATGTAGAGCTTGCAGACGGCAAAGCTGAAGGAATAGACTCCTTTTCAAAAGATTTTCAAGAGTTTCTGAAAAGTGTGACCTGAAAAGACAGAATTTACCCCTTCAATTATAGACAAAGGAAAGAAAAAAAAACCAGCATGAAGACATATCCTGACGCAAAGACGTGTTTTGGCCATCCAGCATTCCTGGCCCATCGTGTTCATCTCATTTTCAGGACTTACACTATTGTGGACCCCTGTTTTGCTCTTTCTGATGCAAACAGACCCAGAAGAAAAGGTCTAGAGGAATCTTTCCTTGCATTCAGGGTGGTTACTACATTTTGGGTGGTTTGCTGTGCTGCGTTTCGTTCTCAGCTGGGTCATATTCATGCCACTAAAAGATTTGATGAAATCAATTGAATTATTACTGAGATGGATGTTTAATGTGAATAGTGTGATAATCTCTTGCTGCAGTGTATGATAGCATTTTTTTCTCTGCTTCTGTGTAGGTTTTTCTTGCAACTTCGTTGTGGGTGCCTAATAAAAGGTGAAATAGATCACAAAGCGCTGAACTGAATGGTTTTTATTTCTGCCTGCAGTTCAAACCCACCAACAGCATTTACTGCCTGTTCATGTGTACGTGCTTAATTTTGGTCATCTGTCTGAAGACTGCCCGCCTAGCGCCTGATACTTCACTCATTTGCAGCACGTATGAAAAACGCCTCTTTTGGTTTTGGTAAGTGTGGCAATACTTCGTTCACCTCTGTGTAACAGAGTCATATTCTCCCCTTGCCCAAATACTTAGGCAATTTTGAAAAAGAAATTGTGAAGTTTTGTCTTAATCCTGTCATTAAACCACACTTCAGGGTCCTTGGTCCCTAGTGTGGTATAAAAGAACATAATGTCCCCAGCATTGTTAATTCTCTGCAGCTCCTCAGCTGCCTTTCAGGAATGCAGCCTGTATTTCCTAAGCCTTTTTAACATGTCGTGTTTTTTGACAGTTACAGTTACTACAATATCTATCTTTTATTTTAAGTATAAATGAATGAATTACTTTCAGGAATCCAAAAGAATTATTATTCATTTTAATGAATTTCAAAATGGCTAGGAAGATAAAATTCCATTAAAAGCATGAGTCTTTAAAGATGAACCAGGGCACATAGTCTTTCTAGGACATGCTGTACTCCCGTGGTTTATGATAACACTGTGTTGAAATTACATCTCTGGGCCAAACCATTCCCTAGTCTCTGAATTTTGGAAATATTAGTCTGACAAAGAAGGCCATGAAAAGGGGGCTTTGAATCATAGTATGCGTTGGGTTGGAAAGGACCTTTAAAGGTTATCTAGTCCAACCCCCCTGCAGTGAGCAGAGACATCTTCAACCAGATCAGGTTGCTCAGAGCCCCGTCCAACCTGGCCTTGAATGTGTCCAGGGATGGGGCATCTACCACCTCTCTGGGCACCCTGTGCCAGTGCTTCACTGCTGTTCTGGGTTTGGCTGGGATAGGGTTAATTGTCCCAAACCAGCCAATCAAATGTGATATTTGATACCATGTGACGTCATGCTTGGTATTTAAGTGGGGGAGCTGGCTTAAGCATGGGGATTTGTTACTCAGGAGCATGCTGAGCATCAGGCAGTGAGAACATTGAACGCTGTATATTCTTTTTACCACTATTATTGTTGTTATTTTTTCTCCCCTTACTGTTCTGTTAAACTGTTTCTATCCCAACCCACGAGTTTTGCCTTTTGCTTCTGGTTCTCCTCCCCATCCCACCAGGGGAGAGGAGTGAGAGAGTGACCATGTGGTTCTTTGTTGCCAACTGGGGCTAAACCACGACACTCGTAAAAAAATTCTTTCTTATATCTAGTCTAAATGAATCCTCTTTTAGTTTAAAGCCATTACCGCTTGTCCTGTTGCAACAGGCCCTGCTGAAACGTTTGTCTCCATCTTTCTTATAAGCCCCCTTCAGGTACTGGAAGGCTGCAATAAGGTCTCCCCACAGCCTTCTCTTTTCCAGGCTGAACAGCCCCAACTCTTTCAGCCTCCCTCTCATCATTTCTGTGGCCCTCCTCTGGACCTGCTCCCACAGGTCCATGTCTGTCCTTTGCTGAGGGCTCCAGAGCTGGACGCAGGACTCCCGGTGGGGTCTCACCAGAGCGGAGCAGAGGGGCAGAATTCCCTTCCTCGCCCTGCTGGCCACGCTGCTGGGGATGCAGCCCAGGGTACAGCTGGCTTTCTGGGCTGCAAGCACACACTGCTGGGTCGTGTCCAACTTCTCATCCACCAGTACCCCCAAGTCCTTCTTGGCAGGGCTGCTGTCAATCCCTTAATCTCCAAGCCTGGTATTGATACTGGGGGTTACCCCAACCAGTGTGCAGGACCTTGCACTTGGGCTTGTTGAACTTCATGATGTTTGCACAGGCCCACTCCTCCAGCCTGTCCAGGTCCCTCTGGATGGTGTCCAGTCCCTCAGGCATGTCAACTGCGCTACTCAACTTAGTGTCATCAATGTCTAGGTATGCAATGGTGTTCATTAGTGATAACTGCTGTAGTAATCCTGATCATAGTTCAAACGCTGCATAAAACCAAAGAAAAAAGTGTAGTCATTCTCTTACAGCACTGAAAACGCAAAGTATTGGACAAGAGGCAAAAGGCTGATTCAGAGCTAAATACTAAATGAAATTGCCCTCAGGAAAAGGTAGCTGTCTTGTACTGTGAGGTTCATCTGCAGGGACATTGCTAGTCTGAACTACTTCATAACCATCCATTCCTAACAGAGAAAGAAGCAGCAAGGTTTTAGCTTTCACTGTCTCTTCTTTTTGACTATAAATGGTGCTTGTCACTCTTTCTGTAAAATGTCTGCTCACCTAGGGAAAATTATTTGTGATAACTTCAGCCTTTTTCTGTCTTCTCCTGGGAGTAGTGGACAGCTGAGGTGATGCTGGGATGCTGATTCAAGTTCTTGTTTGAAGTTTAGGCACACCTTAAAATGAACGGACAAACACATCCACAGTTAGAAAAATCACTGGTATTTAGTTCTCAGCTACCTGGGGAAACACAGCTCCATATCCATTCCTACTAGCGTATGTTAACCTGTCTTTTCATTTTAAACTGTTTTCGTTAGATAAAATAGATTGTGTCAGGCCTTAAAGCTTCTAGATAATAGGACATGGCAGTTTGTCATTTAGGACAGAAATAACTACTGCTTCACCGTCAGAGTTCATTACTGTCAGCTAGAGTAGATCCCGGCTTTGGTTACCATGTACATGTCTGAAGACATGCTGTGTCCTCTTTGTATTTTTGAGGGGTTGTATGTTATAAATGCACTGAAGATAAGCACTGCATGCCCAGTCTCTTCAGGGTTACCACCCAGGGTGAAAACACATGAAAACTCTGACATGAAGTTTATGACTGAGGGAGGGCTGAATTCTTCATAGTTGCTGGTTTAAACTCAGACTAAATCCTTTTTTTAATCTGTATAGTTAGTGAGATGACTAAAGTCATTGCTTTTCCAGGTATTTAATAAATGAGAGTTAGGATAGGCACCTGTAGATGAACTTGATCTCTTTTCAGATATGGTTCGAATTTCAGTGGATTTCAAGATATCTGGTGATTTCAGATAAAGGAGATGACCTCAGCTCATCTACGCCAATATTTTTCCAGATGTTTGCTTATAAATGTACCATCAGTGGAATTAAAAATACCTATCAGCTACTGGAACTGCAGAAGGTAACCATTAATTTATTTTTACCAACAAAATTCATGAATGCAATGCACAAGTCTAATATGCTTTGACATCCAGGCCCAGAACAGCAGCCCACAAATATGTCAACATTATATTATAAACAAAACACACTTGTTGAATCTGATGAGAAATTTTCTCATTAGTGCATTTTATTGAAAGATAACTACTAGCAGCCTTGTGCTCTGCATGAGCTGTCAGAAGTTCCCGTAGCTCTGGGAACTTGAGAAATAGTAATAATAAAGTAACATTAGCAGTTTCACTTATTTATTCAGTCCTGGAATGAGGAGATCAGCAGAGTAGCTTCCCTGCAATCTGCTGACATAATGGAAAACTAAACTTCAGGAAGAAAAATGAAGAGGGTATCAAACCTAGTAAGCAAAGGAGGATAATGAAATTCAGGAGCCAGCCACACACAGCATTAACTCCTACAGACAAGGACAAATCACTTAAGGTGGGAACAAAAGAGGCTGCCCACAATCGTTCTTGTCTGAAATCCACAGAAGGCTCTGGTAACCTATGTTTCAGAGATCCTCAGATGGGTTTTGAACTGCAGAGTCAGACATTTCAGTAATTGCAGAAATTGTCCTCTGGGTAAATAGGTGCCTTGCTCACAGCTAAAACCCTGCTATGATTCCGGCCGGAGGTGCCTGCACTTTTCCATCAAAGACCAGGTCTCTAAGCCTTACTCATAGCATGGTAACGCACAGCAGGGTGCCCAAATCCAGCACAGCACCTGAAAGGGCCTGCTGATTGCTTTCCACAGGAGCTGCAGAGGAGACATCTCTGACTGTCTGTTCATAACGACCTCATGGGTTCGCAGTACCACGGACCAACCACGCAACCTGACACAGCAGCCTTTCTCCGTGTGGAGGGGATTGCAGGAGACTGCCCAAATCACCAGGTTATGGAAGAGGCTTCGCAAAACAACTTCCCCACTAAAACTGAGCCGTGGTGCATGCTCAAACACAAGAAATGTGCAGTAAAAGGAGAAAAATGAATGAACTGACTCTAGCCTCCTTTTGAGGGAAGGTTTGGCCTTACAGTCCTTCTTGCAGTAGTTATTTTTGTGTTTCGTAGTCACCATATTTTTTATATAATGCTGATTGCATGTAAAATGCATGAGCTAAGATGCCGGCAGTGAGTAGGACCCAAGTGTTCTCTCTCTGATGAGGCTGCTTCTGGCTTCCTATTCAGCTTTAGAGTCTGCTGAGATTACACATGGATTAATTAACCCTTATTAATATTTCTTGGTTTGTGTTTCCCCAAACCAAGTTGAAGGGAAGTCAGAACCATGTTTAGAAAACATGTGGTAGAGTGAGCATTATTTATTGCTAAAACAGGCAAAGCATTTTTTCTAAGGAAATCTTGGCAGTGGTTACCTTCTCTCTTAAGCATTCCACCTATTTGGCAGAACAAGGTGATGAACAGTTGTAGTATTTACCAGTTTACTGAAAGCTATAAAAAAACCCCAAACCTAAACTATTTTTAATCCAAACCTTTTCATGTACATATTTGTATATGTTGCACAGTACACATGGAATAGTTTGGTTCTGTTTTCCAATTGAGTTTTGCTGTATATCTGGCATCATTTAGGTCTTACTGAGTTTAAAAAGCTTTCAGGGCTTTGATAAGAGCTTTTCAAATTGGTGTGCTCTAATAAAAGTCTTCCTGAAACTTCCTGAACACCCCAGTTAAGGTATCACATTCTAACTAACCATTCTTCTTTCTTCAAAGCAATTCCTACTTCTGTTATACCTATCTCGACTGTGCAGAAGCCAAATTATTTCCTAGCTACATTTCCCCAGTTAATACAATCTTTGCATTTTCTGTACTGTTTTCCTTCTGATTTCTTCCAGGCATTTCCTGTTTTCTAGCTGTAAGCAATTTTTGTTGGACACCCCTTAGAGAGACCGAACTCTTCCCAGCCAGTGGACATTGGCCTTTGGAGGGCCTTGGCTCTTCCCGCTGACTGTACAGAGCAGCCTTTGGCTCTCTTCAATTATCCTCTGACTCCAGACACTGAATGTTTAGGCACTGCAATGCCCAAATTAGTAGCACATAACTTTACAAGAGTTTCTTGACCTTAATATCTGTAAGAAGGTGATCATTTATCTGTGTAATTTTAAGGGCTCTTAAAATGCTAACATGTTTATAATTTTAATGTTAATGCTTTAATGTTTACACTGTGCTTGCAGATATGTAAGAGTAGACACCGAGGGCTCTGCTATACACTGAGAATTTTGCAGCAAATTATTTAGCATTAAAATATGTTTTGATTATATTGAATAATCTAGGCTGTGGAAAGTAGCCACTGGAATGGAGAGACCTAGTAATTCAGATTGTATTTACCACCCTGAACAAAAGTTGCACAATTTTTACTGTTTACTGTAGACCCTCGACGAAGGAGGAAAAATCTGAAAATGGAGGGTTTACTACTGGAGTGAAACAGCTTGACAAGACATTTGCTTTTAGAAGCTAAGTTAGTGTACTTTTTCATGGTTTATACTTGGCTGAAGCAAGTAAGCAGAAGCCATTTAGTCCTGAGTATTGCACATATATCTCTGATTCTGGTGTCATTTTTTGCTTTGTAACTATGCAGAAGTTTTAGTTATGTGGGAAGCTGTGAGAAAAAGCAGCTGCCTGGCACACATGATGATCTTCAAGTGGGTGAATCAAAGTAAAGCTTGCAGTGTTTGACATACAGATGTATTAAGCCTGCTGTTATCCAGAGGACAAAAAGATATTTATAGATTAACTGGTGTTAAAGAAAATATTAACTATTTACAAACTTAGGATACACTCAGGAGAAAACGCCACACTCCTCTAGCTTATTTCTAAGGCGTTGTTTTATCCTTTGTTTAATGAAAAGACAGAAGTTTACTTTTCCCTCTTTTGTTATGTTCAATAGAAAGACAAAATATACACTTACCCAGAATACCAGCGTTTGTTGAAATGTGAAATCCCCCCACACTGACCCTTCAAATGCAGTATTTAAAAGCTACCATATACTACATTAACACTCCTTCAGCATTACCTGAAAGATGCACCAGTTTTTTTTCCTGCTAATTGTGAGGAAAACTGTAGCAACATGAATGCCATTATACAGGAATTCTTGAGAGATGATCACTTTCAAATAATTTTGTAATAAATTAAATTTTAATAAAATTTTATTAGCCTTTTTAGGCCTTTACTAGAGGAATAAGAACTTGTACAACATCTTTGAGTAAGGAGCTAGGTGGATAATTCCTTGTTTAACTAGTCGTAAAGTCAAAGTATCCTCTATTTGAAGTAGCTGTATTGTATACATCTTACATTTGATGTATTTTGTCAGTAGCATAATCACAGGGAGATAGGATTAAATAAACTAAACTGAAAGGACCATATTTTAGAGCATATTCGTATAACAGTCCCTTAGTCTCTGGTGGCCTGTGAAAAAAGAGCAAGTCTGGAGATGTGGATGGTCCCTGAGAACAAGCAGAAACCCGCCCGGAGGGGTTCAGCTCCTGGGCTTCCTTAGAATAAGCACCCAGAATATCACAATCGTCCCAAACAGGGTTGTATTCCAGTAAAAAACCTCGTCAGGAAAGTGACTGGGGATTTGATTTGATTTGATTTGATTTGATTTGATTTCATTTCATTTCATTTCATTTCATTTCATTTCATTTTATGGACGTATAATGAGCTTTTAGATAGTAAAAGAGCTGAAGGTATGGAAAAGTGTTAAGGATTTCATGCACCTTACCGGACAGTTCCGAAGTGAAAAGACAACTACACCAGTTTGCCAGAGGTACCCGGGAGGGGCAAGGGTGTCCTCTTCTAACGCCACTGGATTTCTGCACCGCAGCAAAAACCACATGATGGCAGGAGAGAACAGACAGTTGCAGACACAACCTGATGGCCTGACTTAAGAAAAACAGCAAGTTAACTTCTGCTATTTTTGTAAAGTACTTTCTATGTTTATCTATCAAAATAGATAAACACCTGGAAGTATTTAAATATACATATATACCATAAATACATATGTACATAGTGTGTATATGTAGTATGCATTTATAAATATATATTTCTGATAAGTATGAGGAAAACAAATATGGTTTTAGTTTTGGATTGGCCTTAGAGTTCCTGGGAGTGGGAGAATAACAGACGTATAAAAATAATTGACTCAAATCCCTTTCTCACTTTTATTAACAGAAGTTGGTAATAGTTTGTTTTATTTTTACTGTTACACAGGTAAAACACTGTGATTAAGTGAGACTAGGATCAGAGTCTGAAAGGGAGATAAAACATAGAATTTTAAGGACTTCCACGATCAGTGAAACTTCCACTTCACTAACATTGAGTATGCTGTGCTGAGTGATTGGAAGAAACAAGTTGCAATCAAAGAATTGTAGAGTGGTTTGGGTGGGAAGGGACCTTTTAAGGCCATCTAGCCCAACCCCCCCTGCTGTGAGCAGGGACATCTTCAACTGGATCAGGTTGCTCAGAGCCCCGTCCAACATGGCCTTGACTGTTTCCAGGGATGGGGCATCGACCACCTCTCTGGGCAACCTGTGCCAGTGGTTCACCTCCCTCACTGTAAAAAATTTCTTCCTTATAGCTGGTCTAAATCTACCCTCTTTCAGTTTAAAACCATTACCACCACCTCAAGCAAGAGAAAAAAAGTGAGCTCTGTTGCTACCAACCTACAAAATTATACTGAACACATCGCGCATGCCAGTGTTTGAAATCTCCCAGCCTCACCAATTCAAAGTGATCTCAAACACGCAAAGTATTTTTATAGGCAGCCTTGTAAAAATAATTTTTCTTGACTGTATGTCTGGAAATGGTTGACTACGTTGCAGCCACTACATCAGCTAACAGTAATTGCTGGGGAGGGGGGAGAAAAGCAAAAGAATTGGGAGAAAAATTAGCAAATGAATTGTATGTGGAAAGCTAACAGACACTGCGTATTGAGCCAAAGGCTAAGAACCACTTCCCCAGAAATCCTACTCCCAGCTCTGCCATCTGACTCATTGTACAACCCCAAATAAATCTAGCCCTTCTGTTTCTCATTGTCACAAGGATTAATTAGTGGGTGGTTGCACAACACTTGGGGAAAAAAACAAAAAAAAACCAAAACAGAAAATGCTGAGCATTGTTATGATGAGCTTGAATCTGCTTGCTTTGACATGGATGCACAAGTAGATGGCCTACTTGTAGTGGCAAACTACATGTTTGCCACTGTAGTGGCAAACTACATGTAAGTGATACTTTCATGGTGGTTGATTTTTGATTGCAATTGTATATCTAAACTAAGGAAAACAAATTGTAATTAATCTTTTAAATTAAATTGTAATTAAAAGTAAGATGCATAGATTGTGACAGTCATCTTCCGTTGCTTTG
>Ga0065711_1032462_pt1 | contig 27295 bp, 20 predicted proteins | sample Hoacrofraction12_FD_59098 | JGI IMG/M metagenome (GOLD analysis project Ga0065711, IMG submission 59098) | Hoatzin crop microbial communities from Cojedes, Venezuela - Epithelial fraction 12 v2 (version 2) | ecosystem: Host-associated > Birds > Digestive system > Esophagus > Crop | place...
GGGGGACACCACTAGTTACCGGCCTCCAACTAGACTCAGCGCCGCTGATGACAACCCTCTGAGCTCTGCCATTCAGTCAGTTCTCAATCCACCTCACTGACCACTCATCCAGCCCACACTTCCTGAGCTTCCCTATGAGGATGTTATGGGAGACAATATCAAAAGCCTTGCTGAAGTCAAGGTAGACACCATCCACTGATCTCCCCTCATCTACCCAGCCAGTCATGCCGTCGTAGAAAGCTATCAGATTGGTCAGTCATGATTTCCCCTTGGTGAATCCATGTTGACTGCTCCTGATAACCTTGATTCCATGAAAACCTCCTTCCTGACCACAGCATTCCCTGTAAATGCAGTACACCAAGCTATGGAAGAGACACAGGTTGGAGGCCAGAGTGTCCCCAGAAACATGCTGAACTCCAGAAGGCTTACCTTTCCCCTGTATTCTGAAATTCTATACCCCTCTAACCCTACAGCATAGCAATGACATACCAAGAGATAGCCAAAGATCCAAGTCCCATCACCCATCCAGTTTTGTATGGGGGCTGGCTCAGTTACTGCAGCAGCATCTTACAGTGGTGCTTGCAATCTCCCTCAAGGCAAAAACCCTCTGAACTTTAACATCCACCTGAGCTAGGCAGAGCTGCACCCAAACCCCATGGCAGAAAGAAGATGCTACCAGCTCAGTGCAATGGACATGGTCCATTCGCCTCGACGTGGTCCTAGGCAGCTGGCTGTAGGTGGCCCTGCTTGAGCAGGGGCTTTGGACCAGATGACCTCCAGAGGTCCCTGCCAAGCTCAACCGTTCTGTCGCTGTGTGGCTCTGTGATGTGCCATGCACCGATGATGTAAAACACCACCGAGGCTTTGAACACTTTCTCCTGCACTGGAAGTGTCACCACCAGGAGTGAGGGCTGGAAGTTTGCAGTGATGTGTTTAGGAGCCTCATTCAAAACACACACACACACACACACACACAAAGCCATTTGAGGTTTCTGGTTCCCCGTACTATCTTCCCCTCTCCTTCAGACAGCGCAGGCTGCTGCCAGAGCCTGCCGTCACGCTTTACATTACGTTACTGGCTTCTGTGGTGTACCAGCAGTCATGTGTTGCTATTTAGCAGAGAGCACCACCAGAACAGTGAAAACGAGCTACTTTGGTTTGGTGTCTCCTTGCAGTTACAAAAGACCAGAAGCAAGTTGTCATACACAGGGTAATTCGACCCCCAGAGGAACAAGCCACTTGGAAAATAAGCCACTGGTCCATTTTACAGTGGGGCACCCTGTTGTTTCTCCGCTGTGATGATAGGGTTTTTGTATCTTCGAGGTTTACCGCACAGGCAGAGGATAGGTCAGACATGGTCAGCCTTCCACGCTGCCCCTCTCCCTCCTCCCTCTTCTCCAGAAAAGCCATCTGAATGGACACATGACCATATCACACACTCAGGCAAATGCATTTACACTGCATCGGCATGGCTCAGTTCAGTCTGTAATTACCACATTATGGCTTCAGCCAAGGCATTTCTTCAATAACGCCCAGATGTACCAATTACTTCTCCTCTATAACAAGCATAGATGAGAAACAGGTGACAAGCCCTGTTTGCAGCAGAGAGAGGAAAAGAAAGTTTCAGTTAATCAGAAAACGGCCCTGACAAGCATCCTGTATCAGAACGGCATGGTGAAGGTGCCTTACCATCGCCACTGTCTGGCAGGTCTGATGCAGAAGATCACAGAGAGAACTATCACTTTAACATATTTAATACAGGCACCTGTATTATTAAACAAAGGGTCTTCTTGGCCTCTGGAAAGGGGAAGTATGTGCTTGAGGTTGTGTTCCCATCTCACCAGCCCTGGCACCATGAACTCGGGCCAAGCTCTGCTCTACCAAGTGTTCCACTTTCCAGACCGGCCCCAGCCACGTGCTGAGCAGGAGGCCCCTTTGGAGGATCAGGTACACTGAGTCCTTACCACTCACTTTCCCCATTTTTAACAAGGATTTTTTAAACGGCAGTTCCTTGGTGCTTGCTCCTTTCCTGAGCAGGCACACACAGAGTTGAGGGTCTCCACGGCGCAGAGATCATTGTCCAGTGGGAGCCACAGGGGATCAGTTGCCTCTGTCCTGGGCACACTGACACAGAGACCAGGGCAGGGATGCAAGACGCAAGTAGCATCCTGCTGGATGACGGAAAAATCTCCTTTTTGACCAAAAAACTCTTCCCAATGACCGCTGTAGCAAAATTTGGTAGGCAAGCAGTTTTGTCCAAAAATTCCCAACCGCATCAGAACCTCTGGAAGACAGGCAGTGAATTCCTCTGTCTGAACTCCTTCTGCATTCCCAAGCAGCAACAGGGGAAATTTCAGCAGGCTGACATGCAGAATGCTCATGTCGACACTAGTACTGCTGCCCACAAGGCACAGCGCAGGAAAACCAGTAGCTACTCACAGCTTCATCAAGGGGCTTCAAGGATGCATTTGCTCTGTCTGGCATATACAACTGAAAGCTACTTAATTTTAATTTTATGCTTCATGTACAGAACATCCTCACTAACGACAATGAGGCAGAGTGATGCAGAGCTGGTGGGGAGGTTGGCAGACTCACTAGCCTGTAAAAGAACAAATTCTGAAAAACCATGTGCAATAGCCATTGCCTCCCAGCAAATCCATTTAAGTGTGAGGACTTTATCTGCTATGACATCATTACCATTATGAATTATGCTGTAGAACTTTCACTAGTATGTGGGGAAGTGTCATTCACATATGACTAATCGACAGTTGTTGACCGCTTACACGATTAACGTGTTAGTGCTCCCTCCACACTGATTCAGTCACATATGTCAACTTGCTTTTGTTTATTTTATTTTAAGCGGTTCTAGCAACAAGATGTGTGAAGCCTTGCTGTGGGTTAGCAGTGCAGTTATCTGACGGACTGAATCACAAGTCCTCCGTGAGCATCGCTGAAGGATTTCACTGGAGACGCCGGCGCAGAGCTCAGGCGATCAGCAGTGGTTTCTGGTGGTTTCTAGGTGGGTTTTGACATACTGCCTGTAACCAGATGAGACCTGCGTCCTCCTGAAGTCAATGGAAAGTCCTGCACAGCCACAGTTTCACCCAGTAAGATCCAAGAATGCCTGCTACTCTCGTATATTTACTACAAGGAGGGCCAAGCTGCCCAGCTTTTGTTTTCTGTTGAATTCAGCTATCATTTCCTAGGTTTCCCCATTGTGTGGCTTTGGCTTCTGAGCCCATCTGCTACACTTCAGGGTATGTTTTCACTGTGGTGCGTGGGCTCTTGGCTCATTAACGCGGTGTTAATGGAGTATGGCAGCTAGAGCCTTCCTCCACTCACTGATAAGGCGCTCCTTCCGGAAGGAGGTTTGCCCACAGCAGATTCAGCAGCCGAAGCATTTATCTGCTGTGGAGTGTTAATAACTGTCGGGTTATAATTACCAAATCTCAATATTTACAGAAAACCAGCCTCTCTATTGTGCAGCTAATAGCACAATCTTGAATGTACGAAATGCCAATTTGCTATGAATGAGGAGCTGCTTGCTAAAATTCAAAAGCAATTAAAGCGTAAGCAGTAGCTGACAATTAATGATTATACTCTTTACCGAGGAGCCGCCACTTACTGGGTGCAGTTCTGGCGGTGAAGATGCTCTGTGGGACAAAAGGACCTGAGGAGGGAGCCTCCCCCCCAGCTACACCACAGAGAGGATTAGTGCAAGCTGTGCCTCGGCTGGGAGACTGGAAAACTCAGACCATTTTCTAACCTCCAGATAGAAGGAAGAAAATTTTTACAATGAGGGTGGTGAGGCACTGGCACAGGTTGCCCAGAGATGTGGTAGATGCCCCATCCCTGGAAACACTGAAGGCCAGGTTGGATGGGGTTCTGAGCAACCTGATCTAGTTGAAGATGCCCCTGCTCATTGCAGGGGTGTTGGACTAGGTGACCTTTAAAGATCCCTTCTAATCCAAACTGTTCTGTGGTTCTATGGTTTGAGTTGTCTCAAACAGCTGGCTGGCAGCAGATCCCACCGCACCTTCTTTAGCTGCTCAGATGGGGGATGAGGTTGTGCGCTGAACAGGTGAGGTGGCTCCTCTGTGTTCCACTGCTAAAGAGAGGGAAGGTCCATTTAGTTCCCCTGTCTTTATTCCTTAGCTCAGCTGGTCTAGTGTGTAAGTCCTTAACTGTGTTATGGGTCTTGTCCGCTTAAGTGAGGGATCTGGCCCTCCACATCTGGTATGCTTCCTCATATCAATAATTATACTGCACACCCAAACAAACAGAAACAGGCAAAAAACTTTTTTTACTATTACTCCTTAGACTGCCTTTTCTTGGTCTGGATGGCCCAAAGCCCCTTTTTTTCTTCCTCAGAGAAATGAAAAGTTCTATTCAACTTGGGCTGAACAGAAAAATATTTAATCAACTTAAATTGAAACATTTTTGTTTCCCTGGAAGGATTTGCTTTCTTGCTGTTCATTATTATTACAAAGCTGAGACAAATTTCAAAACAAAACTTTGTTTCCTAGTGAAAAACCAAACTGCTTCAGTTATTTCGAAAATGTCAAGCTATGCCTGCTCTCCCATCGCCAAAACCACTTGCTAAATTTCACAAGTATTGGTAAAAAGCTTTGGCTGATCCAAAGCTCTACTTTATTTGCAGTAAGGAAAGTCTGTGCCCTAGAATTTCATCCCTACCTCTAGAAAGCAGCCTTTATCCACATTATCCCAGAGCACCTTGGAAATCATGACTGCAAGGCTTCCCTCAATATATTTATATACTGAGGGGGTCACCTGTAGAAACTTTACCATGGATTAAATGCAGCAGAGAAAGGCTGCCTGGTTATCATGGCAGTTCGATGGGTATTCTGCTTAATCCAAGGACCAAGACCTGCAAAGGAGACACTCGGTGCAGAATGGCCCAGCATCCCAGCTGTGCCGACGGCACCCCTGCAGAGGAGGAAGCCTGGCAGAGCATCCTCATCCCTCCTCCGAAAGCCCAGCCAAGCGGGGTGGAAGGCAGCTGCTGTCTGGGCATGGGGCTTATCCTGGTTATCATTTCTCGGCTTCAGCCAGGTCCTGCATTTGCCTTGGGAAGTGCAAAGCCAGGACTGTGACCCTGAGCTTTGTGCAGCTTTTGCAGCCCCTCTTTTCCATTTTCCCTGAAAGTTGGCAGCCCGGTGCTGTGTCCCAGGAGTACAGCCCAGCATCCGACCCTTTCTGACAAGGTGTGGTGTAAGGATAAGCTGTTCAAATAGTTCCTGTGCCTACTCTAAGTTTCTGGATAGGAAAAAAATCCACTTTTGCTAATACTCATTACAGGTAGGGATAAAGTTCTCTATCTCTCGGCACATTTGGTAACTATTTACTTAACTAAATGGTGAAAAAGAGAAGCCTCAATTCTCCAGAGTCTCCTCCCTCAGCTTGTTTATCACTGTGTTGCAATGGCTCTGTGGTTGTGAAATCTTGAGCTGAAAACCCAAAAGGAAATTTCTAGTGACAAGCTTTCCTTGAGGCTGTAAACAAATAGAATTCATTAGGAGGAAGGAAAAGAAGCAGAAAACATCAAAATTAACACATGCGCAGGCGCGTATGCATGCACACACACACACTCTGCTTTTTCAGAACTGTGCAGAGGGAAAAAAACCAAAAATCCTTATGCCAGACGTTTTTTCCCCAAGGATAACCAGCTTGATCTAGTGCTCCCTGAAGTCGGTAGGAAGCTGAGCTTTCTCAGGCTGCAACAGAAGTCAGACTCTACTTTTAGGCAGCCCATTTCATCTGCCGTGCCCCAAAAGTGCTTTACCCTGCCTACACCTGCTTGTGCAAATTCCAAAACACGGCTCTCTAGGAGTTCTCAGGTGTTTGCGGATGGACAACATATTTGCTTAAAAGAAAAGAATGAAAAATTAAATTAAAAGAAGCCTCTGAGCCAACTGTACTAATGGCTTTTTACCTGTAGCACCAAGAGCTTGTATATTCTGGCTTCATGTTAAAAAGCGTGCTGATTAAACCATAATATTATGTTTTGATCTAGCCTACAGCTGAATGAATTACTGGCAGGAAACACAGCTCATGAATTCAATCAAAAATCCTTTCATTTGTCACAGCCGCTTCCTGTCCGTCTTTTAAACATCTGCTTCTCCTGTTCGCGACAGAAGAGGTCTTTGTTAAAATAATAAGCATTCACCGATTCTTCCCTCGAATAAAGTGCGTGGTTTCTCTATGAAACACGCTTTCCTCCCCCCTTCAAGTTTATTTTATGTGTCTTTAATAGCTTCCTTGTACCCCTCTCTTTCTTTCCGCTTTGAAATTCTGGAAAATCTCAAGCTGACAAAAGAAGGCATTTCCAAAGCAAGAGCTTGAGCTGCCCCTGGCCTTTCTGCCAAGGAGACCCAGCATTTGGGATGCTTTGCAGCAATCCCTGCCAAGAACCTCTCCAGCTCCTTAAATGGAAGCCACTTCCTCCCCGAGGAGGCTGAGCCGCTGTACCGACGTCCTGGGGCAGAGGTGTTTCTCCAACATCCTCGCCCTCCCACGCTGCAGCTGGGATGAGCACACTTGGGGAGGCATCACCAGTCCTTCCTCACCAGCCCCGCAGTGCCGCAGCTCTGCCTGGCCAGACGGTCGGGCCAGGAGAGAAACCAAGAGCTCCCCTTTCCTAACTTTCCATTGCTGGAGCCAGTTCTTGCAATGACTGCTCCGTGCTACCTCGGATCTACGCTGTTTATTCAGCTATTTGTGCAAGTGACGGACATCAGCTGTGCAGGCCCCTCCTGTTGTCCTTAAACGTCTCACAAGTCCACAGTCAACAAGCTGGTGTTTCTGTGCTTGTCTGGCACTATCAGCAACTCCATGGGTCTTTACAAGCCTCTATGGGGAAGAACACCAGTCTTCCAGTGAAATTTTAAATCCCTACTTTGAAGTAAACCTCTTTCTTTGCTAATTACTTCTTAATAATTAATTACCTATTTTCTGTAGTTCTGAAAGCACTCTGGGTGTTCGCTTCTAAACTTGACGATCCATTGCCCAGCATCAAAATGCAGCTGACTCCGGGGAGGAAGCCTAAGAGCTGTCTAACAAACCCTAACAGTGCCCAGAAAACTCGACAGTGCAGGCGTTAGGCTGGGCAGTTCAGGGCTGGAGAAGAAGCAGAAGCCACATTAGCAAGAACCAGTGGTATCTCCATGGGTCTGGCCGCAGTGTCACTCCCGGTGTGTGCCAGCCCTCTGCCTCTCCCTAAAGCCATGCGAGGGGGCACGGCCCCGAGGGACTGAAGCTGTCAGGCTAGGGGCAGACGGCTATCCCGTGAGAAGTCGAGCAGAACTATTCTTCCCCATTCCGAGGAGCTGGAAAAACCGAACCAGTCCAATTAGCACATTTTTTGCATCATGCAAACTTTCAAGATGTGAGACATTTCTTGCAAGTGACTGAAAGCTAAGATTGCATGTTAAACAAGCTGACGACAGACAGGAGCAGAAAATGATTAGGGGTACTAGCAAGACACTTTTCCAATGCTCAGATGACTATTATTAAAATTTCCAGTTTTCCACTGTACGCTTTTTTTAACATTTATTTTAATGATGTAACAATTTTTGAAGTATAGATTATTTTTCTTGCAGCGACAACCTTACTTTCGCTTTGATTCTTTACTATTACATAGCTTCAACTCATGATCCCAGCTTTACATCTGAATGAAAGTGATGTAAATTAAGGTCATCCCAAACTTCAGAATTTCTGCAGTGGGTCAGCCCAAAGGCCAGCTTGTCCCAGCGTGCTGTCTCCAGCCTGGGCTGACAGCAGGTACACAGGGAAGAGGATGGGAATGGGGTGAACATATAGAACTAAATCCTTTATATTTTCCACCAGTTGCCAGCTGTTTGTTGCTTATGGATCTCCTGAGGTAGAGCTAGAGTGGTTGCATTTCATAGCTGTCAATGGATTTTTCTTCCTGAGATATGTGTAACTGCTTTTTACCTTGCAAATCTTCAGCATGTACAGCACCATGCGGCAACAAGTTCCACAGTTTAACTGAGACCTCCCGCTCTGCCTGTCTACCACCCGGCACCACCTCCTCATATGGGGTGTCCCATAGGTCTTGTCTTGAAAGAAACAGCCCACATTGTTCCCTGCTGACTCACTGGAGGGCACTCATGGTTGTCAGCACCTCTGCCATATCCTCTCACTTAGTCCCTTTTCTGACAAGGGAGTCCCAAAGATCTAGAAACTGTCCTATACTTTGCGTTATCCTTGTAACTTCAGTACATTTTTATTTCTAATATACCCTTTCTGAGAAGGAAAGGCAGAACTAGTGAATTCGCAGGGCTCTGTGTTTCCTCTTTTTTCCTAATAACTCCTGACGTTTGATTTGTGTTGTGCTGGTATCAAGGAACAAGCTGCTGTTTTCACGGAGCTATTACAACTCCAGGATCTCATTCCTACAGTCTATCAACCGGCATCTACAGTTAGGAGTTTTTCCCATGCACAACACTTCACATTTATCTAAATTAATCTTGTCTGCTCTTTTATTGCCTCACTCCTAACCATAGTGAGTGCCTTCTGCAACTCTTTGCAGTCAACTTCCATTTTTATTACCCTTAATAGCTTACCATCAATAGCAAACATTGTCACCTCACTATCCACCCGCTTTTCAAGATTGTGGGAGATAAGAGCTTGCTCCAACCCTGCCCTGCGCCAGCTCTACCCTGAGCCAGTCACTTCTGGTGTAGTCCCACTTACAGTGACAAACCCACACTTCTACTGGTAGAACTCGCTTTGTTTGCGGAAAGAGGTTTTCCAATACCGGTACAGCTTTGCCAGATGTGTCCACACTAGGGGTACTTTGCCAGAATAATCTGATGGCATTTTTGTACCAATACAAGAAAACTCTCGTACGGTTTACAAGCATCCCTTGGACACAGTATGAAACCTGGGAGTGGAGTAGGGCACCTTTCCAAAAAGGAGCAGAGCAGTTTAAGTAGGGAGACATCAAGGTGTTACACAACTTTGCATATTTAACCTTGGGGTCTAAATCAGGAGGGTATTTTCTACTAGTTGACAAGAAAAGAACTCCAGGGGTATAAATTAAGAAAGAAAAAACGGAGCCGACAGCGACTGTAGGAGCATAAATTATTTTCTGTAAGTAAATAAGAAGACAGTTGCTGTCAGAGCTTCTGCTGCACATCCCCACATGGCCACATTAAGATTTCTGTGGTGGTCCGTGCAATCATGGTAGTGAATTTTAATAGGTGCTTGGAGGGCTTCTGAAAACCAGTTAGTCAAGATCTGCAATACCTTTCTGTTCCAGGTGACCCAAGCAGAGGCACTTCTCCAGCGTCCCATTTTCATGCCCTTTCATGAAAAATCCGAGACAATATCAACTTGACTTTAAGCTAGAAACAACGGTAAGAGACAGGATGGACCAGGACTGGGAGCCGGCATTGCTGCCCATTCACCTGCTGAACTGCAGCCAGAGGTCTTGCATGGGGGCTTTGCCTGCTAGATGCTGCTGGTGAGAAGCTTGCAGATGGTCAGGGCAGGAGGTTGACCCTGCAGCGAATGCATGAGGGGAAGCATGAGATGGTTGCGTATGCCTCGTAACCAGGCACCTGCGATCTGGTGAGTTTGGAGTCTCCAACCCCTTCTTTTTCTCCGAAAAAGACATTAAATGCAATTAGCAGGCAGCAGGTTTCAAGCAAACCAAAGTAAGCATGTTTACTTCCAGTGCAAATTAAACAGTGGAGCTCATTGCCATCAGCTGTTGCAGAGGCCAGAATTTAAAACAGCAGTTAGACAAACTTTTGGAGGGAAAGTCCATTGAAATTACTAAACACAGAGATACTGTCTCTGGCTGAGGAACTCCCAGCCTTATGATTGCATCAGGAAAAGGATTGTGCCATGTTCGCCTGTTTTCATACATTTTTCCTCCAGCATCCACTCCTGGCCAGAACTAGGACAAGATCCTGGACTTGACATCTCCCTTTCAGACCCAGTACAGCTGTTCTTCAGCCATGTGTAAAAGTCCTGCAGTTCATTTTAGGACTGTGTGTGCCCTAGTCCAAGAAATCCCTCTTGCTTTTGATTTTGAAGGATTGACTAACAGACCCAGGCAAAGTAAGTTCCACAGAACCTGATTGTCTAATGCACAAGGTCCTAGATATATCAGTGCTGCCAGCCTTTCTCCTTCCCTACTGTTCCTGCACTGTATATCACCTGATTGAGAAAGGCAATGCAATCCACTGGCCTGAGTGCTGCACAGTGCCAGGGCAAACATGGGCGATTTAGAGCATGTGAGAGTCTGGCCTTTTGTACCAGATGTGATTATGTCAGCCTGGGGTTCCGAGGTGACTGCTCAGACTGAAGAACTACCCTCCTCTGGCCTCTCTATTGAGCATCTATTTTGCCTCACTAATTGTTGAATGCCAGGAACTAATTTTGTTTTAAATAATCTTTAATATCATGCATTTTAAAAAAGGCTATGAAGCTCCTACGCTTCAGAATTGCAACTTGACACCCAATTCCCATCTGTCTCCTATTAACAAAAACAACCCAGATAATCTACAGTCGCATGTGGAAAGAGATATGAAAAACTGATGAAGATGATGCAGTGTGGACCACCAAGCAGTCAACAGCATCTTAACAGGACCACCAAGCAGTCAACAGCATTTTGACAGTACTCGTCTGAGCTAGTGGCTAGTTTAAGGAATGACTGAATGAAGAGGAGGAGATAAAACAAATGGATGGGGCCAATGATGTACATTGACAAAGTGAAACTCCCTTTAGAAAGGTGTAGAGGGTGACTGACTGAGCTCAAGGCCACCCCAAAACTCCATATCATTATATAAGGCATCAATTACATGGGCAATCTTGGCCCCAGACACCCATTCTAAGTGACCTGACCTACGGACCTGAGCTTGTGTGGTCTGGGGAGAGCAGGCGCAGGTAAACTGGAGCGCAACAGCTGGATGCCCCAGCAGCAGTCCTGCAGGGTGGAGGCTTTGGGCTTGGACAACAGCCAGGCTTGTGGTAGAAAAGCATGGGAGTCGAGGGCCTCAGTGACTTTCAGCTCAGCCCGCACCACCCAAACACGAGGGCGGCCCAGTGCTGCCCCGTTGACTTCAGGCACCAGAGGAACCTTTTGCAGCTCTAGCAGGGCTCGCACCACCACCATGTGTCCTCACAACCCAACAGAGCCCCTCGCCCACAGCCCACAGAGCCCAGCAGTGTCCTTCCCTGGAGGCACCACGCTGCACTGACTGTCAAGGGGGGTGAAAAGAAACCTGTACAGTGGGAGAAGAAAGGGCTGGATTCCTGACCTGCAGCTCCCAGAAGTGATGGGACAGGCAGAGAGGGACACCATGAACAAAGTCTGCTGCCGAAGCACAGCACTTTGCAGTATTTCCCATCACGAACTGTGGAGCTCACTTTGCTGTTGCTAGGGCCAGGGTGCCTGTTGCTGCTGTTGCTTCTATTAATAAAGTTTCCATTCCAGGATAAACTAAGCAAGCAGTGGTCGCTTTTTAGGGAAATCTCCCCTTCATCCTCTGAATACACTGAGAAACAAAAGGATCTTCACATCCCCCGGCCACCCGGACAGCCCAAAAGCAGCGAGCAAGCTTGCCCGGTGGAAGGCAGCTGAGGAAGAGTTCCATGGCGGCATGCAGGGACTGTCCTTGGCTGCAGCCTGAGGCTGCCTGTCTGCCGAGCAAATGGGAGCTTTCTGCAGACACGCAGCCGTTTCCTCACGCCAGGAGGATCACACGCGATTTTTGTGTTCAGAGAATTCCACCGCGTATAATTATTCCTTTGATCATGCTAAAAGAGCAGCCACCGTGTGCTTGCATCGAGGCTTTGCTGTGAATTACCGGTTTGGACAGCGAAAGGAGGCTGTGAGAACAGCCGGTCCAAGGAATGGCCTCTCTGACAAGTTCCTCTTTTATTCTTTTTCTTTTTTTTTTTTTGAATTTGTACATATTTCAACCAAACTGTGCTGCTGTCAGGACAAGCAAATCATTCCAGGAACTGCTTTCATTATCGCAAGCAAAGTGGAAGTCCTGTGCAGTGTTTGCTTTGGGCCCAGGCAGCTGCCCAAAGACGGCACTTCAAAGGTCTCTCCTCGGCTCACATCGGAGCACCACCCCGGTTTCCTAACCACAGTCTCCTCCAGCTCGGGACCTGCTTCTCCTTTCATTTCTCCCCTCAGTTCAGGCTCACCAAACATCAGCAGGCTCGGTCACATGCAAGGATCTCACAGCAGAAAATGAAGTGTCTAAGGCAGCTGACTTTCAGTACCTCGCTGAGCTGCTAACCCAAGAGGACATTTTGTAGCTAGCAAGTGGCAAGAATTGGGCTTTGCAGTAAAAAGCTCTGGATTTTCCTGGAGGATGAGGAAAGCTCACTTCTGGGGCATTCATTCATGTTCAAAAGACGTGGAGCCAACCGAAGGTCAGACGCTGCCAAGACCCTGTGTGCAACCTCGCCAGGAGTCCCCAAGTCCCATCACCACCTCACACCACGGCCTATCCCAGGAAAACATTGGGAGAGAAAAAGATGCTTCATCATCCCATGCTTGAAGCAGAGTATCCAGCTATGGGAACGAGAAGAAGTGAGTGGCTCTGTCTCTCAGGGCTCGCCTGGTAACCTCATGGCTGGTGTTTGTACCACCCAGGCTTACCTCTGACACGCTAGCACCCGCTGCGCACAGCCGCTGGAGAAGAGTAAACCAGAGACATGCGAGCATTTCAGCTTGAGTATGCCCAAATGTAGAGCTAGCCTGGGTTTCACAAAGCAGCGCTGACTCCACCAAGCTCCTTGGGAGGTTTCAGAGGCCACCTTCACTTTTGCTGCCTACTGACCCTGCCGCCATGGGGCATGAATCTGCTTTGCACCCGTGCTTGAGCAGCTTTGCATCCCCAAGGCCAGGGATCCCCCTGGGCAGACGGGCACATGAGCTCTAAAGCCACCACAGCCTCTGCTACAGTCCGGTTGCTACAGTCACTGCTCTGCCACTGTGCCAGCTCCTGGCTTATATTGACTCCAATAATTAAATGCCTTTTCTATTTTTAAATATGAAAGGGTCTCTGTTTGGCTGTCAAGTGCAGTTATCACAGCCATGAAAGAGCCAGTTTTCAGCTGAAATTTATCCAGAGGTTGTTCAGGATTTGTAGAGTAGATCTAGGGGCTGTGTTTTTCTGTCAAGTGCAGTTCCTCTGGGCTTTTGTGCAGATTTGCTGTCTCACACAACTTCAGCCTCCCTTTCCTTGCAGCTCTGTGGTTGGGATGGAGCACCGCAGCCTTGGGTGCTGCCCTGGCTGGGCTAACCGGAGCTCTGCCCCGCCGCGCTTGCCTGCCTTGAAAGGTGGATCCTTCCTGCTCATAAATCACATTTACTGGAAGGGCCAAAGTAGGTGCATTTCCTCTCTTTGTGCCAGACTCCACTTCATGGCCACGAAGGCATCACGCTCCTGATCTGGGGAATGTCCCGGCAGTGGGGAAGCAGCACAGGTCCCATCTGGTGTCACAGCAACACCTGCTTGGCTTTACAGGACCACAGCCGCCTCTAGGGACAGAGCTTTAAACTGTATTTTTTCTAATGGGATGGAAATAAATGTAAGCCAGCAACATTAAAGTAATAGTAGCAGCGAGGCCAGGCTGCCAGTGTGACCTCGGGTAGCTGGAGGCTGCGATGGGGATGGCCAGGACAGCACAGGAGCAAGGTAAAGCCTTCAGAGCATCTCCCTCCCTGCTGCTGTTACTGAAAGTGCTACTTGGGCAAGTAGTTAAGGGTTTTTCTGTCCTGTAAGTTAAAACACCAGCAAGCTTTACCTATTTTTTTGATTTATCTTGACTTGCGAAGTGAAGTGACTGTAGACCACCGGCTGTTTTCCCAGGCTACATTGCCAGTGCTGAGTTTCTCTGTGTGGATGAGCACCGACCTCGCAGCACTGCCGCACCGCAGCACGCTGCCTACGGCCACGGGCACCACCTCCTCCCTCCGAGGCGTGGGGCTGGCGTAAGCCATGATGTCTGCTGGGTTAGGAACCATCAGCTGACGGCTCGGGGATGTGAATCTGTTCAGGTCACAGACAAGCCAGCCAGGACTTTTCACCAGGCTGTTACAGCGTGCCCCACTGCAGTGACAAAAGCAGCTTCTGCTGGCAAGGTTTTGTTGTACAGGCCAGGTCTCGCCATGGACATCATCTGACACCACCTTTCAGCCAGTAGTATTCTCACCCAGCCGCTCGTTAGCTAAAATGCCTTTCTGGAAGCAGCTGCAAGCAGCTGTACCTACACCAAGGAAAAGGCTAAGGTTAAGTCAGGTTTGCTAGCTCATGTTAGCCAAACCCGATGGAAGACTGACTCACTTTTGGTAAACCGCTGTTGTTGTTGAAGATATTACCACCCCGGGTGTTTGACTCTGTCGGAGTCACAGCCCTTGTAGCAGAATAGGCAGGAAAAAACAAGCTAGCTTGCCTTGGGCTTCTCAGTTTGCTGCCTGGCCTCTTGGTGTAAAGCATCCTCCATGCTCTCAACTCAGCCCTGGGCTGCAGGGATGCCGGTGGCTTGGGTATGTGTGGCTTTCTGGGGGGCTGGGGTGGAATAATCTAGCAGAAGAGGGGAGATGGATGGCACTGCAGAGTAACTGCCTGGAGCTAGACGTTCAGAGCAAGCGTGGTGCTCACGGGGAGACGGACTCAAGGCACTCAGACCCAAAGCTTCTCCCTCTGCTCAGCCCAGCGTTAGGGGGAAGACGGGCAACAGAGTCTCAGTGGAACTGTGAAGAAGCCCCAGGGTCACCCTGCTCAGGTACCCCCCACTCGTGTGCGTGGCGTTGTGATTCCCCGGAGCACACCCGTGGGCTCACACAACCAGAGCAGGCTCCAAGGCTCTCACAAGGCTTTTGCAATACAACGAGGGAGAATTCCTCGTTCCTTTCTGGGAAACCTAGCAGCAGGGATAGGAAACCAGACATGCCACAGAAGCAGCGATCAAATAGTTTTCTTAATGAGGGCTGACTTTGTAAGAGCTCCAGCAGGCTCCTGAATTTTGCTGACTATTTTGGAGGGCTGGTGTTGGTATTACTCCGAAATCTGGAAAGACCACTCAGCAAGTGAGATGGGTATGCATATTTCTTAAGTTTTGTGCAGTACGAAGGAGATCTCCAGTGTGACAGATTGTGTACCTCACTCTATCCCCATCTGCACAAACCAGGAGGGATTCCCACACCAGGCAGCGGAGACTCGCAGCCTCTGATTTCCCCTTTGCTTCACCCTGGCTATTGAGATGAAGCAGGCATTGAGATAGCAGCGCTTACATTTTTTCACTGAGCTGAATACTTCCTTTCCAAGACACTTAAGCACCGACGCCTGCAGAAGCCAAAGCCAACAGTGTGATAATACCTGTGCAGCACTGCTGAGCAAAAGGTCAAAATCAAGCTCACTGTATCACTCCTGCTCCCTGCCTGAGGAACTGAAGGTAGTCTTAAAGATTATGTTAGGGCTTTTGGAGATTTATGGTACAATTCCAGGCTGTCTGTGGGCTTTCCCCCCACCTTGTCTAGCTGCCTACAAATTATAATAAATTGGAAACACTGAATGCCTGAATATCCAATATCCAGGGTCCCTGACACAGCGATGGCTGATGTTTGGAGTTTCACTTCTCAAAGTAAGCAATGTCAATGTGTGTGACCGCAGTCAATTCATCACCGTGACAAAGGCCCAGCTATAGTAATTGGGGACAAGAATATATCAAACCCCAGAGGTTTAATCCTGGATGCATTTCTCCACTCTGATCTCATGATGTTACACCGTCGTAAAACGGGAGAGCTGACTCTAGGGGCTGGAGACAGTGATTCCATTATTGATCTGCTCCTCCTTGTCCCCTCACTGGACTTTTTACTGGAAACATCACAAGAGTTTTGTGAGGTTTATGAGCTATGCATTTTATGAACCAATTTTTGCACCATGCTCTGCTCTCAGCTGCACCACGGTAGTTCTGGAGTGATTCCATTTCTTATTCAGTAACAGGGCAGAGAAATAACTGCAATCTCCCGAATTTTGTTCTACCTTTAGGGCTGCAGCACAGTGCTTTCCACAAGTAAATAAGAGCGTTGCAGGAGAAGACAAATGTGTGGTGGGAGAATTTAACCAACTAAACAAATTCCCAGCAACTGATCATGCTTATAAGGTATCAGAGAGCAAAAAAAAGTTGTGCTCCCACACAAACAAGAGTGATATTTTCAAACATGATAGCTGCATCTGAAGTTAAGAAAAAAAAAAGAGAAACCAACAACCTCAGCGAGCAGCACAAAACATCCTTTGTTGCCGGACGTGAGAAAAACACTACAGTTCTAAAAAAAGCCATAGGAAGGAAGTGGAAGAACCTCAGAGGCGAGTGGGAGTGCGAAAGGAATGCGGCTGCATTTTTCCCCCTCCCTGCATGTAAGCTCGCTGTTCGCAGGCGAAGGGAGAGCTGTTGGGGGAGTTTCACTGTTTGGGAACTTTGCTGTTCAGCAGTGCAGTGCGTATTAAAGCAATCGACTCTTCCTTGTTCTCTTGCTGGACTTTGTAGTTAAGAAAACAACATCACCCCATAGAACTAGCAGGTTTAGCATCCAAGTTCTGCTCTTGGTTCTACTTCTGTCAGCTCAGAAGGATCTCATTTCTCATGATGACTTTAATTCTTGCATTGAGCTTTACCACCCTGGTGCCCCTACCCTTTGCAGCCTCCTTGGTGCACCCGCAACCAATAAAACACAGGAGGGAGCAAGCACTGACGACTTCGGCACTGAAGCATTCAGAAAAGCTCTGCATTATATTCCTTGTAGCTCCCAAGGGCCTGAGATCGCCAAAAGCCAAGCAGAAGAAAACAGAAGAGTCATTTGAAAACAATGTCGTGAAAAGGAAATCAATTTCGTATGCATTTCTGAGATTAACGACCAGCATAAAAGAGAAAGAACGCAGGGACCGCAATCTTCAGAGGTCTCCATGTCACGCTATGGCAGAGACTTACGGGCAGAGTAACGTGTGCTCTCTACTTAACAGTTACCTGCATCTTTAAAACACCTAACTGGACCGCTGGGCCAGAGAGTAGCCCAATGGCCCCGAATAATGAATTGCTTGCTAAGCCACAGTCACTGCTGGCAGTATCTCTCCAAGAGGCACGCATTTGCTGAGCAGTGCTATATGGGCCACGCTTGCCTGACCTGAGAAAATGCCTTATCATTTCAGCACAAATTAGAAATTCCCTGGAGAACCAGCAGTAAGAAAGAAAACTGGAGACTTCAAACTGAAATTAAAAAAAAAAGAGACTGAGATGGTAAAAATCTCAGTATACAAGGGATTTCTTTGTTTATTTGTTAGTGATGTTTGTCTTCCCACTGCCTGGCTAAATCTTGCGGTAAATGAAATAGCCTACATTTTGTTTTATGGAAGAGTGATGTAAACTCTGAAAGGCTTCACCTTTCATGTTCCCTCTTTGTAGCGGTGCAGTACGTTCCCTCTCTTCTCAGCAAGAAATATCATTTATATTTAGTGTTTCTCTTCACTCTTTCTCCATTATTAATGAGGATTGCATGACAACATACTTTCTGTTTTGTTCTAGAGCTTGTTTGCTCCTCTGCTGCCTGCAGCCACGCTGTGCGCCTCCGTACGCTGCTGCAGAGAGCGAAGGTGGCCAAGGAGCATGGGGAGGACAAGGAGTAGTAGCAGCAATGCTCCTGACAAGCCAGGCTAGCCAAGGGTCTGTCTCCACCTTCCCAGGAAGGTGAGAGGGGAAGCAATTTTGCTTCTTCATCAAAAATGTGACAGAGCCCCCGCACACCCTGTGGCTACTGTGGCTGCCATGCTTCACGTTCCTAGTTGTTAGAGATTTTTTTATCTCAGCGTTAATGCAGAGGACCTTATCTCTGTGTCCAGTGCTTCCTGTGGGAAAGCACAGACCTGACTGCTGCCTTGCATTTAGCAGAACTCCTTATGCCAGTGCAAAACAGGTGGGAAACCATGTCCCACTAAAAGACTTCTCAGCCACCTCTGTGCAGCAGTGGGGAACGGAAACCTCATGTTTTTTCTCGCTATGGGCTTCCTCCCAAGTACTGAGACCAAGCAGGGGTCCCAAAGATGGTTTGCTCCACGGTGAAGTTTTTAAAGTTACATGCATGAGCAACCATGAGAGCCCCTGCAGACTGGAAACAGACCATCTTTTACAGCTCCCTGATGAGGCAGAGTAAGGCAACACCTCCATGTCTAAGGCACATGTGGGAAGTCTATGGCAGAACAAAAGGAGCCATGACTTCCAAAGTGGCAGGACAAGCCCCTTCTGACACAGGCATGTCTTCCCGTCCTTCATAATGACAGCCTGACTCAGGCTCTGGGTTCTGCATAGTCCGTGCTGACCCACTCTTCACCCAGACCTTTCTCCAGGGGTGGTCAGAGCTCTTGAGCTCTTGTGTGGAATTCTCAGCACTGGTAGCTGACAGCAGCTCAGGGCATACCAGATGCCAGGGTGATGAGTGCCTTCCAAACATACCAATAGACAGTTCCTAAGGTTCTGCTTTTTTGCTTACGCATGCAAAACCAGCCCTGACTCTTCTTCAGCTCCTTCTGCATGGAGAGACATCTGGAGCCCTGATGGCCTTGGAGAGCTGCGGGAGGACGGTCCCGGTGCAACACGCCGTTACAGCACTGAGCTGTGATTGAGGAGCTCACTTCCCAGTCCTGTCTTCATCTTCCTGGGTGATCCTGAATAAACCTCAGTGGACTTGATCCACAGCCCCTCTCATTTCTCTGGTTGCCTTCAAAGTCTACCAGATCAGGATTCAGGTTTCTCTCAGGCTATGGGCCACAGTCATCATGACCACTGCATCTTATCACCAAGCTCAAGAAGTGATCCAAACTGCAGGTAGACCATTGGTCACAATACGACTAATGAAGAAGGACAGGCCTGACAAATAATGGGCATTTCTTGTGGGTAACATCAGTGCCGCCTTCAATGCGCAGCTTTCTTGCTGTACAGGGCAGCTCTTTCTCCCGTCTTAGTTCTGCAGCTCTTCAAGGTCGGTTGTGTCTCCTACAGCCTGCAGTATGGCGGCAGGGACTCCCTCCGGGGTGGGGGCCCACCATTCGTGCTGTGATACCGAGAGGCATAACAGGACGCCAGCTCCGTGGTGGGAGGCAACACCCACACACGCAGGGAACGATGCTGGGAAAATTCCTCGGCGCTCCTCCCACGGCCCGTGTGCCCCAGCTCTGCCAGCAGACATCTGTGGGGGGCCTGGGGCCTCCTGCACACCGCCTTCCCGCAGCCCCTCTGCTCCCACCGCTCCTCCATCGCACAGCCAGACCAGTACGACGCACCAAGGAGGACGCAGCCACGGTGGCACGAGGCTGCCCTGCATCGCCTCCTCTTGTAGGCTCCACAGCCACCAGTCAGGGCAAGCTGGTTCCCAGAAATCACTCTGCTCTCACATTAATGAGATCACTTTTTATGAAACAGTGTGAAAAGTTAGATCAGATGTGTTTTTCTCTGTGGGAAACACATTGCTATTTGTCATTCATAGGATGACAGCGCGAAGAGCTGCATGCACTCTTCCCCTCCACTTTCCATCTCCACACTTGGGTGAATGGGGTGTTTTCCCTGTGCCTTCCACCACCACCAGAGTTTATTTTTAACTCACTGACTGTCACTGTGCCTGTTTGGTGACTTCCAGTGCTAACAACAGCTTGAAATTGGCTGTTGCAAAGCTGATACTCGAGTTAGGGCCAACCAGTTCAGCCTTTGGTTCCTGCTCAGCAGCAGTGAGCGAGGTGAAAGTGCTGTAACCCATTACCCAACCCCTGAGTCAGGCCAGGCCATTATTTTTTGAGCTTGTTTTTTTTGCAGCAATCTCTTGAGTGGTTGCAGAAATGCAAACAGAAAGCGCTTCTGACAGATTGAAAACAATTAGGAACATCTCAGAGTCACTGGAGCAGAGATTTTGTTATGATAATAAAGAATGTTCTTTGCTGGTGTATTATTTTTAAAGGAGAAAATTAAAAAGAAATATATCATGAAGGAGCTGACAGTGCTCAAAACCCACATCCTGTTGTTATCCATGGGCCTGGTACTATATACCGTTGGCAGCTGCGAGATGAACTTTCCCATTAGGCCCCTTCCAAGCCCTTAACCCTGACCCAAAGGGACCTTCTTTCCCTCTTTTAAAGGGAGAGAGAGAAATCAATCTCCCTGCTGATTCAGCTGCGAGCCTCTTATGTCCAAAGAATATTAGCACTGCAAAAAGAAGAAAGAAAAAAAAAGTGCAGATTGAGGTTTTTTTAATGATGTGGATTGGTGATATTTATGGACTAAGGTTCCTATCCCTGGGACCCATTTGATGCAATCAAATTACTTTCATAAAGCATCAAAGACTCAGATTCTAAACTGAAAACCCTTGTTTGGTCTTAATTCCTTCCAGCACGCTTAGAACTAATAATTTCCAAGACCAGATTAAAGTCACGGATACTACTACTCCTAGCTCTTGTAAACTTCCTCCTGCAGGACTGCCTTGCTTGAGAACCGTAGACACTTTTCTCAGGCTTTTTAACGGCTACACACATGTCTTTTTAATTTCCTAAGACAAGGCTAGTTTCTTTCAAGACGTTCCACTGGCTCACTGCTATTACTGTCAAAACTTGCTTGCTCTCCCTCTTTTGCCTGTTCTTTCTCTGCTTACAGGCTTCTAGGAATAACTAAGCTGTATTTTTTACAACAGCAGTGTTTCTTTCTTCTTAGATGCCTTGTTTTACACAAGAGAAGGGAAGAGAGAAAAATGGAGAAAGACTCAGAAAGAAGAAATAAAGAAAAAGAGAATAAGAAAGAAAAATAAATCAAAGAAAGTCAAAGAGAGAAAGAGAAAGAAAAGAAAAAGAAAGAAAGAAGAAGGAAAAGAAAGCAAAAGAAAGCAAAAGAGAGAAAGAGAAGAAAAGAAAAAGAAAGAAAGCAGAAATAAAAGAAAGCAAAAGAGAGAAACAGAAGAAAAGAAAAAGAAAGAAAGCAGAAATAAAAGAAGGCAAAAGAGAGAAAGAGAAGAAAATAAAGAGAAAAAGAGAAGGAAAGAAAAGAGTTCCACCACACTTTGCCCTAAAGCTCAAATCTTTTCAATCTTTGTAAAAATCTAACAGTGCCTCATTTAGAGGCAGAAGTAAAAAGTTCACCAGAAATGCCCTCATCTGGAAACATTTACTGGCTTAAGGTATCTCTGTCTTTTGCCATGTTTCTGTGAAGTCACATTTACAAGCTAAGCCAGCCTTTCTGCTCGGATAGTCAGGATACAGAGGCAAAACAGACTTCAGCCCAGAGCCTTGAGGATACTCGTAGTGCCTTGTAATATGCCACTCTCACAAAAATCCTGTTAGCACAGCACTACCTGCAAGACACGCTCTGAAAGAAGAGAATGCAGCCATTTCGGGAGGTCTCGCACCCAGCCAAAGGTTTGTGTCTGGTCCTGCATACCCAGAGTGACTCTTCTGAAGCTACAGACCACAGATTTCGATGATCTTTGAGGGGGTACCTAAGCTTCCCCCCAGATGAGCTGGGCCAGGTCCAGGCAGGGAAGCTGGAGGTGGATAAATGGAGGCAGCTCTCTGGAGAACCCCAGCCAGGGTGAGCAGCCCCGACGGCTCAGTGAAGAGCAGCAGGTTAGCACACCCCAGGCTTGCCCCACAGGCAGCTCCAGGAGACCTGCAGGCTCCTTGGAGTTCCCACTCACAGCTCTTGTCCCCAGAATGGTCTGAGGGTAACTCACTTAACTTGGGCTGGTTTCACATGGATTTCCACTGGCCTAACTGTGTCCAAGCCACTATTTTGTTTTGCAGATTCGTGGCAACTCTTCTATCGTCTGAGTGCAGATGGTGTCCGTGGACAGGGTCAGCTTCTTAAATGCAAGAGCTCTGAGAAGGAGAAGGAGTGAAAGCCTGACAGGACATATCTCTGGAGCTGAAGGTGCTGAAGGCTCCAGCACCTCTAATGCTTTTGCCTTGGTCCTGGACACAGAAAACCAGAGGGAGGGAAGGAGAGAGGGAAGAAGGGAGGATACTACTACTTTGTGTGATGAGAAGCCTTGCCTTCAGCAGAAACTATTAAAGCTGCCTCCTCTTCAGGCTTTCATAGATAATTCTGGGTGGGGGCAGAGGAGGTGTTACCAGATCAGAAGTAGGCCACTGAATTCATCAGTCTGGTTAAATGCAAAATTAATTCTTTAATTAAAGGGTAATTCTTTGTTACTGTGACAGTGGAAGGATGGATAAATGCACTTTAAACCCACTACATTTTTATGTTATTTCTAGCTTTGGTATCTGACACGAAGTATCCAGGTTGGAAAACTCTGACCTAAAAGTTTTCTCCATTTCATCTGTGAATGAACTCAACAAAGGTTTTCCTGGCCTGAGTAGGAAGTGGTGAAATTTAACTCATTCATATGTCAAAACCACTTTGAGATCCTTGGTGATGAAGCACTATGGAAGAGCTGAGCACTCAGAAATTGTGACTCAGCCTTTCCTCCCTCCTGTCCCACCCCCAATATTTACAATCAGGAATTGGCTCAAAAAGCGCTAATTATTAATATATATTTTTTTAAACAAGTAGTAATGGAGGAGGGAAGTATTTTACTGGACTCGTAGGTCTGAAGTGACTGCATTCATGTTTCCAAGCTCTTCTCTGCTTCTGAAAGGGACAGCTCTGATTTCTGATTTTTTTCTTCCTTGTGGTGCAGATCTAGATGTCAGATGTAGGATGTGACCTAGGAGGAGTCCCTGTAGCTCCAGTGACTGAGAAATGTCCCCTAAAGTACTCCCTCTCACGGCAGTGCAACTTCACAACTTCTCTTCTTGTCTGTGATCCGTGAGAGTGCCACGGAGCAGGGTTGAGCTGTGCCTGACGCAGGGATCTCAGAGAGAGAGAGGGAGGCCATGGGGCTCCAGCTGCAGGGCAGCATGGGCCATGGTGGAAGACCTACACCTTTGGACTAATCACAGGACTCAGAGACCTGGAGATTGAAGTGAGACCATCCTCCAAGGCGAGACTGCTGCCGTCGTCAGGCGAGCTGGCAAGGCACCAAGGATAAGGTGTTCTCATCATACTAAATAGCTGCTGAGTTATGATCCCTGATGCCATCATTTCATGGAGTGCACAAAGAGGAGTACAGGGAGAAAGAGCCTTAGCACAATGCGCACTTTCAACACAAAAATTGGGCTGCTAGGATCACATCATCTTTTGGCTTGTGGACTTACACGGTGGAGGATGGGAATGTGCTGAAAAAGGAAAGCCCTCTCTACTTCTGAGCTGCCCCTAAGGTTAGGGATGTGACAGAAGCTTTGAGGGGAACGAAAGTTAAAAAAGGGCTAGCTATTCATTTGAAAAAAAAGATGAAGAAATAAAAAGAATATAACCATGTGTAATCATCTAATTGTGTGAGCACTATTCTGTTGCCATCAGAGATAGATATTACAAAGAGGACACTACTGCGCATCACAAGCCTGGCAAAAAATATTACAGGAAGAAGAGGTTTCTGTAGGCTTCACATTTGGAGACAGGAGAGAGTAGAACAGGTTGCCCAGAGAAGCTGTAGATGCCCCATCCCTGGAAGTGTTCAAGGCCAGGTTGGATAGGGCTTCGAGCAACCTGGTCTAGTGGAAGGTTTCCCTGTCCATGGCTGGGGGGTTGGAATGAGATGATTTGTAAGGTCCCTTCCAACTCAAAGCATTCTACGATTCTGTGATTCTATCACCTGTCTGGTGATGGAAAGGACAGTCTAGGAGTTGGAAGTTATAGCCATGCGATGTTGTGATTTTTCAGGCCTTAGACTTCAAATGAACCTTGGTGAAACAAGACTCTGTCCAGAGGGCCACGCATGATGGCAACAGGGTCATACTACATGAAATCTGAGAAAACTCTGTGTTGGACAAATAAAAAGCAGTGAAGTCTGCAGCTGGCCTCATCAGCATAGCTTCCCACCCCAGGGCGAGCTCTGGCGCCTGCCACCACCTCCTCAGACCTGCGCTCCTGTTAATGGACACCCTCAGCTCTGGCAAGGACTTGGAGACCTTTGCTCCCCTCTTTGGCACCTTCTTGCCTTGTCCTCACTATAACCTGTGGCTGGAAAAGAGAAGGTTATGGTAATTCATCTTCTCTAGTGCCTGTCTCTGAAAGAAAATTAGTTTTCCTGAAGTATGGCGATATGGAGCTTTATCGGTCATTCTGCAGCCTTTTAAGCCTACGTGTTTTCCCTCCAGAGATCCCAGTGAACAGGGGATCCTGGCACAGGCACACAGAGCACCCACAGCAATGTCCTCTGCTGCTCTACCTCACAGTCACCAGAGGCTGGAGAAAGGGTCTCACAAGAAGCTGTTTCTACCACATGTAATCAGCTATTGTAGCCACCACCAGCAGCTGTTGAACACCAAAGGTACAAGAAGTTCTAATAAAGTGCTTACGATTGCCTTGGGGATAACAATCCTTCCTGTTATTATCAGTGGAGAAACTGAGGCGCAGAGAGGCACAAAGTCACTTGTTGCCACACAGAGAGCGAGTGGCCAGACTCCAAGCTCCTTCACCGATGCTCTCAGCTATGATCACCCCTCCAGGCCATACTGCCTCACACCAGGGAAAAACAAGAAGCAGGTCTGCGATTCCGCAGCTTACAAGACTGTATAGTTCAAGGTTGCAGTGATACAATAATAATCCGCAGGAGTGAAACCTGAGCCATTTATGCATGTGTGTGTGTGTATAACCAGGGCTGCGAGATATGTTTATAATGCTGCTCAGAGATTTCTTCTCCATTATACTTTGAGCAAATGTGTACTGTGGCAAACACAGCTGAAGACAAGATAGTCTCTTCACGTGGCTGTGCTTCCTTGGTCCTTTCTCATCCTTCAGGTGTAGGTTTTTTTCTTTCTCTCCAAGCCACTAGTTCTCCTCTCTGCCATCAAAATCCTTCTTTCCTTCCACTCCTGCCTTCCTGCTGGCCTGGGACAACGGGAGCAGCCAGCCAGCAGATTTGCCCAGCTGGGAATAGTGCAGTCAGAGTCCTTCCCTTGCAGAACCAGTAGCATGATACAGAGGGGTAGGAGGCATGTGTAAGAGAAAGGAAAAAGTTAAAGGCACTAAAAGGATAGTCTGGCTCCCAGAACGCTGCCTGGGAAGTCTCTAAATTGTACAGCTGAGGTACAGGTGTCCACCAAATGGTAACCAAGCATATGGAGTTAAGATGGCTGTCCCTGCCTTCCTTCCAACATGGTTTGGGAGTCAGCTAAGAAAAGAGGTTACTACCCGTTTTCCCTCCTACACATCGCTCCAAGAGATGTCCTTCTTTCAGCTTTCTTTTCCTCTCTCCCTGGCTGCCTTGCTTTGCTCAAACCACAAGACACAGCTGGAATCAGGGACAGGCTGCTGGGCCAGCATGCCTCCCTCTTTTTTGGTTGATTGTAATCTCACCTTCTTGTGTTTTCAACATACTCATCAATTGTCTTTTCCGTAAACAAGTCAAGGCTTCACTTCTATCCATTCACAGTTTTTGCCTCATGAGCTCCTCCTGTGAATTCACCCCATGTGTTACAATGCTGGATCGTGGTCAATTTATGCCACTCGGTCTCTCCTTCAGACCAGCCTCCCTGGGCAGCAGCCCCACAGCCTTTTTGTGCCACTGTCCCAGGACAAGAGCTTGGAAACTGGACCCTTCCCTCTGGAGCTCTCTTGGTTTTTCCGCTCTTGTTGGGCCAGCTCCTTTCCCTGTTCTGGGAAGAGCAGCTACAGAGGGAGCAATGACCCAAACTGCTCTGTGCCCTCAGGGCAGTCAAAGTGTGCCCTAGTTCGGGATGCTTCCATGTACCGCATCCCTGTGCGGCCTGACTTCTCAGAGGTGCTGGACAACTCAGCTCAAAGTCAGTGGGTACCAAGGTGGCTCAGCATCCCCAGGCACATGGGAAACAGAAGCACCACAGCTGAGGGGACAGACTGGACCACAGAGCCTCACTCAGTTCCCAGCAGAATCTGATGAAATCTTTAGCTGAAGGTCACACCTAGTCCCAGTCATGCCAAATAAGTAACTCCCACAAGCACAGTTTGCACCAATTGGTTCAAATGCATCACATTCCTACTCTAATCACTGATTAAACAGGAGGAAACCGCACATAAATTCTGTTATTGCATGGGATGGACTTAAACCCCTATCAGTTCATATCTTGTTGCAACTATAAATCTTCTTCAGCAACAGCAAGTTTTTTATCAAGAATTAACCATATATTCCTAATAACTGGCAGCTGGCCTAAGATCCATAGTTTATACAACTTGTTTTAAAATAAGCCATAAAATTCGTTACATATATTACTGTAAACCCCCAGGGTTGAAAATGCAAGAGTTGGACCTCAAAATCACGAGACTGGCTTAAAAAAAAAAAACCAATCCAGGAGATTTAAGAAGAAAATAATGAAAAGAGTACAACATTTATTGACTACCAGGTTTCCGAAGCTATAATACACATTGACTAAACGCTCACAACACTTTTTCCCTAGAGCCATGATGGGGTCAAATATTTTTGAACAAACTTGAGATTTCTACTTTATCACTTTCTTTCAAGGTTGCTGGTTTACCAAAAAAATAGTATTATTAGAACTTAGCATCATAAATGTCTCATTTCAGTGCATAAACCAAATTAAGATGGTCATTATGGAGTAAACCTTTTTGCTAATAATGACACTGACTACGATAGAGTCATGCCAGAAATCTGATGCCATTCTGGTTAAGATTAGAACATTATATTGTCCCAGGGATACTAGGAGACATTTGAATAAGCTGTCATAGTTGGCAGTGAAGCCAGACCTGCCCAATCCGATACATTCTTCAGCTGACGAAATGGACCAAAATGATACAATGGGACCTTCATGGGCATTAGAAGGAGTTGGAAAGGGTGAGGCAATTTGGCAGGTGTAAAAATGAGATTGGGAAAAACAAGATAAATATTTTCCCTGTGAATAATTGTCCACAAAATCTGCAAGTGAGACAATAAAACCCAGTTTACTGGAATAACTCTGGTCTGTGAAAGAAAGGTCTTTGGTGAAAACAACGCAGAACGATAAGTGAGAGCAAAGGAGCATCCCACACAAACGCGGCTGTGAGGCAGCACTGTGTGAAGGCAGGATGCAGCAGGATGGCTTTGGGAACACCAGTAGTCTGGTGGTGATGGTGCTGCCCAAATCCTGTCCAGTTCTGGAAGTGGAACAGCACAGCCAACAGCTTTCACTCGTTCCTCTGAGAAAGCAGCTTCTGGTGT
>Ga0065711_1032463_pt1 | contig 27294 bp, 21 predicted proteins | sample Hoacrofraction12_FD_59098 | JGI IMG/M metagenome (GOLD analysis project Ga0065711, IMG submission 59098) | Hoatzin crop microbial communities from Cojedes, Venezuela - Epithelial fraction 12 v2 (version 2) | ecosystem: Host-associated > Birds > Digestive system > Esophagus > Crop | place...
GCGGGGCAGGACGGCAGCGGCTCCGCCGCGGTTGGACCGCGCGGCTGTCAGTCAGGGGCGGTGGCCCCAGGCGCGTGCTGTGTCACGGCGGCGGAAGATGGCGGAGGCCGGGCCGGGTCGGGTCGTGCCCAGAGCCCGCTCCGCGCCGGGGTCGGGAGCCGGGGCTGCCCGCAGCCAGGGAGCGACGGCCGTCAGATGTCTCGGAAGCAAACCCGCGAGAGCCAAGCGCGGCTCCTGTGGTGGGAGGGCCCCGAAGCTCCGGGGTTGCCGGGGCCCAGCCGCCCCCCCCCGCGCTGCTGCCGAGGGCGCGGAAGAGCCTTAACTGCAGGTTCTTAAAAACATTTTTCGACAAAAAAAAAAAAAAATTGGCTGAGAAATTAATTAGGAAACAGGAATAAATAGTGCTAATTAGCTCTGGGGCCTTTGGCTAATTCAGGGCGCGCAGTTCCTGTCCCCATTAGCCTGGGTACCGATAATTACATAAATGCCCCATCTCTGGGAAAGCTGCTCCCGCCGCACCGGACCACGTCGCCCCAGAGACGCAGCGCCTAGAAAGTCAACCTCTGACCTCCGCGACACGTTTCAGCCCCTGTCCCCTCGCTCACCGTGGCCAAGTCGGCTTCCCCGCACACACCTCTCCCGCCTAGGCCGCCATCCCCCCGCGCTTCGCAGGCCCGACACCGCGCACGGCGACCGGCTGCTGGGAACTGAGGGCACCCACGGCTGGGAAAACGCCGCGGTGGTGGGGCTGGGGGGTCACAGCTCCGGTCTGAATTGTCTTCATCTCTAATAAGCACCATCACGGCGATAACCAGCAGCAGAGCCCCGGAGCTGGCTGAACCAAGGCAGGGTCGCCTCCAGCCCCAGCAGCCCGCGTTCCAGAGTCTCACTGACAAAAATCTGTGTCACCAAGAGGGGCCCGAAGGCTCTCAGGTATTTATTATAATTTCTCTCTAGACGGTTTCTCTACATAGCTGTATTAACATAAACTAACACAGTTATCTTATATACAGTGTTTAATCAAGTTATAAAAGTGACATTCTTTCAAAAGGTGCAAAGTTATTAATGTTTTGACACATAAACTACTGAGGCGAGATCTGCATCGAAAAGACTTCTTCACTTTCAGAGCAACCAAGATGCGGCGTTACGAGCCCCATGGCTAGGCCAAGCGTAGGTGTGGCGGCAGCGAGTCAGGGGAAAGCACTGGGTAAGTGTTGTCAATGAAGAAAAATAAATTAAAAAAAAAAAAAACAGATTTGGAACTAATCTGAAATTTTACTGAAAACTTTACATTCATGGAAGGGGAGAAGGGGGTAAAGACATAACCAGTGAAGTGTTCTTGCTTTAGAAATCTTCTCAGTTTCTTTTTAAACCCCGCGAAGATTCTACACTGAAGTTTGGATTAAACACGTTGTTAAAAGTTTTTCATGCTTTCACATAATGAAAAGGGTTTAGGTCTCTGAATTTAAATCTCAACTTCGATGACAGGGATGCTAATCTGTACACTTCTCATAAACAGAGTATTTCTTTAGCAATTACTCTACAGTTTTTCCATTCCGGCAATTTCTATTTATATCTATTGTTTTAAAAACACTACTCCAGCATTAAACATCCTATTTAGTTTAAGCAAGTTTTAAACTCCCATGAGATGTTAAAATGGGCTTAATACGTGAATCCTTTCAATCCTCACCTGACAAAGGGTTCCCTACGCTGCTCGCAACCAGTGTAGAAAGGGGGTTACAGTGCCTGGCACGGTCATTAAAGTTCAATTTTTTTATAAAAGTATTTCTATGCTGTCCCATATGGATCAACAATGTCTTTTAAAAAGTCAAGTGTCTATGCACTTACTAGGAACAACTACAACTGCGCTGCCTGCACCATGTGACCAAGTCTGGCTTGTGAGTCCTCGAGACTTGCCACCAGCACAAAGTATGATTTCTGGCAACAGAATAAAGCTGCCCCGAGCACGTTTCAGATTAGGCCCGCCCTTACTGCCTTGAAGTTTCACAGCTTCTCATTTTTCCAGTTAAGACAACTAAATCTCCCCAAAATTCAAAGCTAATCCAATCACTAGATGCATGATTTGATATAAAAAATGTTTCTCCATGAGTACCTTAATTTTCTTTTGCTTTTTAATCCTGTGGCTGGGAGAAAACCTACTCTCTGGATGAAGCCACGATGTTTTGGACATCAAGCAGACCAGTTCTTCCACGAACTCCTCAAGTTGCTGGTGCTTAACGCCAGCAATTTCTCAGTCCCTGTAAATTTAACAGCAGCGCAGCCACTCTCCATTTTTGCCTGCTTACTCAATTCATAAAAGCAGCAGCAACATCGGGATTAGTTTTAATTACTGGACTTAATTTTTCAAGCCTCTCTCCCCCCTTACCACCCCAACTGTACCACTCAAAAGAAAATTAATGTGTCAGTTCAGTAATTGATTATTTCTGGTATTACATGGCTTCGATGGCTTGATATGGAACAAAAAAAAAAATCCCACTTTTTGACATCACATGCTCACAGAAGACTTGTAATAGGTATAACTCTGCCAAAGCTTTAAATTGATTCTGCTTTTTCACGACATTCAAAACAGACATGGCCTAATAATGAAAAACATGCAAACCAAAACTTCCCCAAAATATGAACCGGTGTGGATATACATACCAAAGTGCTTCCAAAGAAAAGTTTCGTCTAGAAGCATACATAGTGCCAAAGCTGCCAAAGGTAGTGCAGAAGATTGAAGCCTCCAAGTGGGAGCAAGCAATATATTTTACATTGTAACCACCTCTACATTCCTACAATTGCTTCTGAAACTTCTCGTATTTTTAAGAACAGCATTTGACTTCAGAAAAAGCACATTTTTAAATGCACCCTTCCCTTCTCCTAACGTATGCTTTAGGTAATTTTATCACAGGTATACAGTTTAATGCTCACAGTGTCCAAAAGTTGCAAAGATGCTGTAACAGACAACTACAGTTTGAGAAGCTCAGGCTGGTTTTTGTTTCCCCAAGTCTCTGAATTATTGAATCGTATTGAGAGAGAGAGGGGCCAGGAGCTCCGGCCCCCACGTAGTGCTACATACCGTGTGGAAGGTTCACATGCATCTCTTCCCGGGGAGTATCAACAGTACAAGATTTGATCCTGTCGGTACCATATTAGCTTTTCATCCCTGCTCAGAGTTCCAAAAACTTCAGATTCTTCACTATTGTACTAAGTAACAAGGATATTATCTCTATTTTAAGTTACGTAGTTTTCAAGGATGTTATGTGCTCTACCGGATACAGCGTATATCTTCCTGACAAAGAAACTAGGGAAAAAAATGGAGAACCAAAGGTCCCTTTGACAATTAGTGAAGACGTGATGATTTCAGGTGCAGCTTTATGGAAAGAACGGAACGGTATTTAAATATTTGGCAATCCAACGTTAGTGATAATTAAATCCTTGATTGTTGACTGATAGAATTTTTTTAATATTTACTTAGAAAAGCTGGTTCTTGCTATAAACAAAACCAGAGTAACTGGCTTGGAATGAAATCTAGTAACTAGATGTCCAGATGAGATGAGCAGTGGGTTCCGTAATTTCAGTATATGTCTGGACAGTCTGAGAAATCTCTATCAAAATAGCCACCTGAGTACAGCCAATCTGAAGTCCCAGTGTACGGGTTAGTGCCTTGATGAAACCATCTGTGAAAAAAAAAAGAAAAAAAAAGAAAAAAAAAGAAAAAAAAAGAAAGAAACAAAAGAAAAAAGCAAACAAAGCGAACAGTTATTAATAGGGAGAAAAAACAACTTTGCTTCTTTCACAAAAAACATTGTAAAAACACACTGGTATTTCTTATCAGAAAAAAAATTCTCAGGAAATAGTCTGAACATGAAAAATAAGGCATGAAACTTCCTACACAATTATCACCACCTTGTAAATCATCCTTTTTATAATTTTTTTTTACATAAAGTCACAAAGGAGTATGAAATGGATTTTTAAATTGCTGTCCTATTCCAAATAAAAATAACATTAATACTCTAGATTATATGTTGATTATATAGATATTAATTTTTACTTCAGAAGAATGCCAAATCAGTTACACAATCCTTTTTGTGTCCAAACAGGAAAGTTTTCTCATCTGGGGCTGTACTTTACACAGAACATTAACAGATGCTCACATTTTAGCCACATGGACTGAAAACAATTTTATGTTCTCTGGAAGAGATTTTCAAAGGCATTAACTGGAATTATTCTGTAGCTGCTCCTCCAGGCTTTAGGAAGCAAATGCTTCCTCTTCTGAATTTCATGAAATCACGGGAGCATCCCAAAGTTCTTGCCTTTGAAGGAAGCACCTGCAGTAACTGGCCGTGAGCGTACCCTTGACTGCACAGCATTGGCGTCTGTGAAAAGCAACCAGCAGGAGCAGGAGCCAAATCACACGTTACTCCATGATGCACTCTACGACTGAGAAGTCACTTGAATATGCAACCAAAAAAATAAATTTCTGAAGTATCCAAGCCAAGAAGTCCTAAGAATGTGAAAATAAATGGCCCTAGAGGGCCACAACGTTCTTGCTCAACTGCCAAAAAAAAAGCTGGACAGGAATTGGTTAAAGGAGAGATGAGACTTAACCTTTTATTCATCCTAACAAACAAATGACCTCTGTAGGTTTTAAAAAACAACCCCCCCAAAATCCAGCATTACCACAGTAGTTAATTCTGACAGGTTTCAGCATTTATTATTAGATAATTTCTCCAGGACAAAGTTTTCAGCAATTTTGCCTTCCAGCTACTTTATTTGATCGTTGGCCCAGCAAATGCTTTAAGTGACACTACAAATTGTGCTGTCAGGCAGGAAATCAAACACACGCTGCCTTGAATAAAAACATTTCCAGCAGTATAGCAAACCATTCCAAGCATTAAACAGATGCCCAGCCTCCTTCCCCCTTACCGTGTGTGCCACTCCACTTCATCTTTTGCACGCTCCTTGCGAGCAGCTCTTTGTTTCTCTTCTAGTCTCTCTTTTTCTTTACTAGCCACATCTAACAAACATATCAAGAGAATTGGGTTACTTAACAAAATAGAAACAAAAATGCAGAAAACACAGAAAAGACTGCAGAGCAGTGAAATATTATCTAAGGAAGAGAAAGCATTTGCTGTGCACAATCTCACTGAACAAGGAAAATCTCAGGCAACAAAAAATTAAAACTGTCATTTCTGAGTAGTTGCTACTACAAACACAGAGTCGAAACTGAAATTCTGGTGCTTTATCTACCAGAAACACTGCACGGAGACAGCAGGAAAGAGCTTAGATTAGGTATGAGAGTGTTTTTTTCACTGTTTGGCCCATGTGTTTTTTCTGACAAACACCAGAGCAACAGAGCATGTCTGTTCACCACATGTCTTTCCAGACAAACTCCAGAGCAAGGGAGCGTGCCTGCCAGTTCCCCCCGAGTTAACAAACACACACACCATAACATAGGACAGCAGTCTTGGGATCCACCTCGGAGACATTTGCTCTCCCAGACTTTTCCGGGAGAAAACAGACATCACACATTGTTGAAACGCATGTTCATTGACACCAGAAGAAAAAGAGTTACGGCTGCTCTGGGAATGAGAAACTGAAGACAGCGTTCCTGTATCAACCATCCTCCCTTCAAGTCAACCCTCTCAAAACTTATTAATGTGAAAATATTTCCGCCAGCAAACACATACCCATGTTTCCATTTTCCATATTTCTGATATCTGGACGTAGCCGACAGTCAGTGGGAGCTAATATTGCTTCCATGCCCTTTTCTAGCTCGTTGAGACTCACAGCAAAACTGGTGAAATTGTACATCTTAAAAGCAAATTAAAGATAACATGTAAGTTACTGCAGCAAAGCAGCACTGGGTTACCCATACCAAATGGATACAACAGAACTTCCAGGAGAAACTATTGAGTCAAACCTTCTCCTGCTGGCTACCCTGAAAGCAAGGTTAGGTTCATACAAAACCAGGGGGTTTGTTGGAGGGGACGGACAAGGAAGGGCAGAAGTAGATGGAAATCACAACTTTCTTTTTTCAAGCAGTCTTTGCTTAGAGGATGAAGACAGATTTTCCTCTGTATCTGGTATTTATCATAATGATTTTTATGAAAAAACCACCCACACCTTCAAGACCAAAAAGTCTCACTGACACTACTGAAGTCAATAACCAGCTGCCCAGTTACCACATTTTTTTGGAAGCCTGTCTTCCAGCAGCAGGGTCAGCAGAAGGGAACGTGTATTCACTTTTAGCCATTCCAAGCGCAAAGATCTCACAGACAGGTTAACCTAAGACACCAGACTCACACCGAAGCAGCTGCAGTCAGAGCATGCACTCTTCCTACCAACTTCGACACAGCAGCGATGCTTTCAGCCCAGGAACGAAGCACAGAGCTTGCTGCAGTATAATTTACTGCTGCAGCAAGAACTGCCAGAGCCTGTCAATACGCATGCCGAGGACAGACACTTCAACAAGGTTTCCCTTGAATATCACTCATGTTCCCCTGGATAAGTCACTAGCAATAGCAATACTCCAACTGATTGAAACAGTTACCTGTGATGAGTTTGGTGGTCTAGAATTTATTCTCCAAAGCAATTTACTGCCCGGTATGAACTGCACTGTGTCTTGAACCTCTGGCATATCATCAGCCTCATCATTTTCGGATTTAATAACATCTTCGCTCTGAAAGAGAGATAACATTTGGCAGGGGAACAAAGGGAAATTGGACAGTTTCATCTAGAGTTCTACAGTGATTGTTGAAGAATCTGTTCAAATTTGAGATACTAAACGCTCTCCTGTACTTCTGCCTCACGCCCCGTGATTGCTTTTCCTCACTCTGTATACTGTTCCTCTCATTTGTATCGTAATGTTTTCCTCCTGATAACTCTGAATAGTCTCCCACCACCTGTGTACAACTCGAAAGTCTGTTTAAAAAAAAATTAATAATAGTAAATTAATGTCTTTCAGAAGTCATGTCTCTAGCTTCCCTTTTATCCCATGCCACAGCTTAATTTCACTGAACATGACTATTACTTCTTCAGGTGGAAATGAGCCAAGACTGCAATTTAAACCAGTTCCCCTAATGGCCTAAGATAAATAGCGCATGCCTGCTTTGGATATTGCTTCATCATTTGCAGAAGATTTGGATGTGCGATTAAAAAACGGATATGCCCTTGTTTCAGTCTGATTTCCTATGATGTAGATTCTAATAACTATTATCGCTGCCAATTTTCTCACTACGAAGACTGTGTACTTAAGTTGATAAGCACAGCATCTTTCCTTCCACGCTCCTTTGTTACCAGATGCATTGTTATAAGGCATATACAAAAATCAACTGCAGTAATCTTCAAGAGGCTGCTCTCAGAATCTGAGAGAATCTGACTGTTGTAGGACACAGACAGCTACGCTGTGGAATTTCAGAGGATTTCACCGTGAGTGACCATTTAAAACCGCAACAACCAGAAGGGAAGTTTGAGACAATAACATCTGAGAGTGACAGTATCACAGTTTTTCTCCCTCCCCTCACTCCTGCCCCCTTTCTACTTTCTTTCTCTGTCCCCTCTGACATGGCTCATTTATTTTATTCAAAAATACCCTATTAAGTTAAACATGGCCTGTTTTATACACTAGAAAACAGCTCCATATGGTTCAGAGTCTAATTTCAATCATTTGGTTTGAGTATTCATTATTTAAAAAGACTCTTTCAGGCTATTTTCCATGTCAACATCTGGTTTACTGTTAGATAGCTCCCAATCTAAACATAGATGCAGTGGGAAGGAAGGAAAGAAAGAGCTGATTTTCGTAAGATGAACAGAACCTTATTATTAAAAAAAAAAAAAAAAAAGTCAAAATACAAGCCTGCACCATGACAGAATCCAGAGCCAAAAGCAAGGCCTGTTGTTGCTCTAGATTATTCTGATGCGAATAGTTTTTAGTAAAAGTTTGAGCCTCAACATTAAGAGTGATTAGCTTCTGTTTAACTTACCATTTTCATTTTCAGTGAGCAACCAGCGCCTGCAAGACCCTGTTCATATCAGGAAACCCAACAGTCCTCTGCTGCACCATACAACATTTTGCATTTTCCATATAAATGTTTTTGAGGCGTTGGGGGTAACTTACCTGACACTGCTCGCATGTGATGAAAAAACCCTGCATGTTTCCAGACCCCTTTGTTGTCAAGGCTGTCTAAATCATAAATTCTGAAAGACTGCATCACCAAAAAGCATAACTGACTTAAAAAACATGTACCTTTTTCTAAAAAAAAAAAACCACCCAAACATGTACCTTTTTCTAAAAAAAAAAAAATTCCTAAATCCTAGTATTTTCATATCTGGAGTTGGCAGTACAGCCACTTTCCTCATTCCAGGACTGGACAACATCAGCTTGGGGGCTGATATTTGATGACTTCTCTTTGACAAATCTCTAACAAACACCACTCCTATGAGCTCTCTTCAGTACCAGCAGCTCACACTGAAGGCTACACAAGTTCCACGTGCAATGCCCTCTCATGGGACCAACCCTGCTAGCATGCAACTCCTACTGAAAGACAGGCTGTTTTAACCCTCCATTCACCACCACCTGACCATTTCCATAAAGAAGATATTTTCCTTTCATTTCTCATATTTCAGTATCGTTCCTCCCTAAGAATCCTTAATCTTACCGGCTTCGATTTCTTCTGCTCACCACCTCTCTTTTCATTCTTTTTGTAAGTCTCATACGTAGTGGGATCAGTGCACCACAAGCATTCCGTCCACTTGCCATAGATGACGCACAGCTTCTTTCTGCTGCAGAGAAAGCAAAGCAGACTTCGCTTTTACACCTTACAAAGCCTTATTCTAAGCCAACTCATGCAGATTCTGATCTATATTAAATACCCAGCTTCCTACTTTGTAGTATTTTATGTTTCTTTGCAGATTTCTTAGAAGCCAGATATCTGATAATGCAAAGAAAAGGTTTCAGCTTATTCCAGTCTTTCTGGCATTCAGTCCCGCAGAACACATCCTCATGACTGAGTCACATGCTTTTGCCACTGTTAAAATGACTGTGGGTGCAATAAAGCCAGCAGTTTACAATACAGAGACTCAGAGTCACAAAACAGGTTTGGGTTTGATCAAAAAATTCTAATAACCATATTCGCATTGTTTTAAACTGAAGACTGGAATTGTGACTGTACAACAGTGAAATCAGTTGCGACAACTCTGAGTTTTCCCTGGCTACCTTGATTTCCAAAGACTGGCCTGGAGAGTTTTTCTAATAATGCTTTAAAATTATTATCCTAGAATCAAGGGGTTTAATATGGACACAGAGAACAGAAATGGGTTACAATCTACATTGCTAGCAGCTTTGCAGTCACATCAGTTGTGGTCACTATGCCAGCAAAAGAAATGCCACAATGCACAGAAACGGAGAGGCCAAGAGGCTTTCATCACTTACCTTTTGTCCTGAATGTATCCCTCTACTCTGTGAAGCTCTTTCCCAAACAGTCCACACGGTTTAAAATTAAGGACACATTTATCTCCAGTACTGTAGATGAAATAAGTACATTATTAAAGAAGCAAGCCCCTAAATACATTAGTAAGTTTATTTTTTTATTTTGCTTTTTTCATATAGATACAGTTAGCTCGGAGGTAGTTTGTTATATCATTATTTCTCTAACTATGGTTTATTATCTGACGAGGGCATTAACAATGGCACACAAATTTCAAAATTCCACAAAAAGGACAAAAAAGAAATCAATGTGCACAGGAAGACATCAGCCTGTGAAAACCAACTGAAAACATGACCATACTTCCGAGTTTCATATATATCTAAAATTTATCAAAAGTGCTAGAAATAAAATGGAATGCAGTCTTGCACACTACTTAACCCACACTATTTCCATTGCATTTCAGATTAATATCTATTTACAACTAATTGTAATGAGAAATAACTTTTACAAATGACCTATGCAGGATGATCCAGTTAAGTGCATTCAAAAGTTACTTCTAAATTGCGTATCAAAAATTCCAAACTCAATGTTTTACAAACATAAACCAGCATTATATTTCAGCATCTTCCTTGCATTGAAATGTACACATACGTAAATAACCTCTCCCAGTGAGGTACAGGACAAGTTTCTATGTCAAGCACAAAGCATACAGAGACCACCCTGGGTCTTTTGCGCAAATACAGGAGACAGGATTGCAGATCAGATGCTACAAGAAGTACCAAAACAGCATCCCTGCTGGATTAAAGCTCCCATTTCTTGACAGAAAAACATGCAGAAGTAACACAGTTTTCACAAAATTCTCTACCTCGTAGTCACAAGAGGTCAGTTATTTTATATAATGTAAAATGCTTTTATATAGGCGGTTGGCAGAGCAATTGACATGCTCTGAGTTCACATTACCCCACTCTGCAGTGCTGTACCCCTAATTTAAGATATTCTCTATTACCAAAACTATAAAGAGTGCCTAATCACAATCAACATGATGGAGGTCCACTGCAAGCCTCCGACGATTATTCTATTTAATGGTTCTGGAGTTAGTTTCTGTTCTCTGCCAACAGGACCACAATTGAATGGGTAACTCACAAATGTAAAATCTTTATAACCAGTCAGCCATCTTGCCTTGTGCCCTTTCCTTAATATTATTATGATACTAAGCCCAGTCCAACAAATAATTTGCATCTGTCAGAAGGAAGGAAAAAAAGAAAAGAAAAAGAAAAAAAAATACAATACTTTGGACTTAAAAAAAAAAAAAGCTTCCTGTGTATCTGACAAAAATCAAGACTATCTGCCTTGTAACAGAAGTGACCACACACCAGTCCCTACAAGCTAACCCGCGGTTTCATGATTAGCATTACCTGTGATTTACGATTTCTACTGTTCCGTATTGTTCTAACCACAGTTTACCAATAATTACATTATGTACACAACAGGTCGGATTTGTCCATGTGTAAGCTTCATTATGTCTGTAAAGAAAAGAGAGAAATACATCATTTTCTTGAGTCTGAGATAGAACGTAAGCCTGTTTTCAATTCTGTTCATGGCACGGCAAAATATTTAGCACTCCTACCAACAGCCAGCAGTTAACCTCAAAACAGAAACGAAACAGACTTTTCTTTACAAGCTAAAAATGTGCTGTATCTAAACATTAGTGCAAGTTAATCAAGTGATATCCCCTTTATTTTTCTTCCTTCTCTCAGAGCTGAAATGGCAAGTTTTACAGTTGCTGTGCTTTTGATTACAAATTCCAGCTCAATATAAACAACAGTCCGAGAATTCATCTTTTTCATTTGCACTTTTAAAGTTTTATGTGATAAAACGTAATACTTGCAGGAGAATCAGACTACAAACTAACGCCTAACACTGGCTCCTGTTCAACTACTGCAGCAGCACTGCAAACTTTTTCCTAGAGCTCTTCCTTGTAAACCTCTACCATGATCTAGAGAGCAACTTTTTGTGATAAAAAACCACTGAACATAAATGTTTGAGTCCTCTAGCAGAGAGGTTAGTCACTACCCGTTCTGATAAACATTTGATGTGAAGCCACTCCTCCTCGAGGGCTGGTCACAGTAACCCACTTAATTTTTTTTTTTTTCTTTTACAAACATGTGAGTGGTAAATGCTTTTAGACCTGAACAGAGCGACATGAGTCAGCAAAACTGCCTGTTCCCACAAATACACCACAAGTTTCCACATCGGCAGACGTGGCCTGCTCCAGTGTCACTGAAGGCAGCTGGGGGGGAGGAGGGGGAGAGAGGGTGGTGGGGTTTTTTTGGCGGGTTTTAACACCAGTGGGGCATGACAGCACTATATTCAAGCTTCATAAACATGACATCTAAAAATCCAATTTATAATTCAATTCCATCCTTTTCCCAAAGTTTTACTGAGAAGAAGGGAAAGTCCTAGAACTGAAGCATTTTCCACTTCGTTTCATTTTGGTTTTAACGTTCTATGAAATGCTTTACAAAGATCAGTTAACAGATTCTAAATCATTAAAAGGCATTATTCTGAAAGCGGTCAAAATGTTAAACAACAGGATTCCTATTATAACAGCTCAGCAGAGCCAAAGCCGTCTACTCTCCCTCCTCTTTCCATGGCAGTAAAAGAAATGCTGAAGTTAAAAGCTTGCAAACTCTATTTCAATACAAAAAAAAAAAAAAACAAAAACCCCCACACCTAAAACAAACCCCCACAAAACCCAAAACCAGAAACAAGCAGCATCCTCATTGTAGCAAATGCCTTGTACTTCTACTTCCAGGAAACACGGACAGAACACTCCCATCTAATGTTTCCAACCAGTCTGTCATTCTCCAGTACAGAGAAAATACAGATCACTGAAGTCTGACTTTCCACAGCAAATTTTCTTCAAGCATACTTTAGAACAATGACTACTCTTCAAGTAAGTAAAAAATACCAGAACCCCCCACATTCATCCCACTAGCCTCAGCACACATTTTGATTCATGAACTACTTGACACCAAAAGCTATATAGCATAAAACAAAACACAAGACACTCATGGCCAGTGCTGATAATTGAAACACTTATTTGTGCTGGAGAAGTGAGGAAGAAGTGTGTTTGCTAATGCATGGTTTGAAAACACATTGATGGTTAACATAAATGCAGTACTTCATGTGGGCTTGCAATTTTGCTTCCAGAATAGTTACTTCTTCACTCAGGCCCTGAGCAGTTCTCAGACTACTCAAATCAACAGAATTGTATGAATCGCAACACCAAGAGGCTCAAAATTTGATTTCAACCTCTGCTGCTAACTCAAAATAATTATTTAAAATAAATGCTTTAATCATTTACATTCCAGTTTAAATCCGTGCCCTGTAACTTGATTAGGCAGAGCAAGAATTTTAATAGTCTTCTAAATAAAGGCTCTCTCAAGCAACAAACTTTATTTTTGTCACGTCTGCATTCTACACTAACATTCATAGTTCCTTCTACATTCAGAAGGAATTTCCTCTATTTCCATCACCATCCAAGACTAGTTCATACTTCTATAAGCTCTGGAAGACTAGATGCCAGCAGCTCAAAAATTAAATTATACTTTCAAAAGAAACTACAGAAAAAGTCAATGCTTGATATGGCAGGCAAGCCGGCTCTTTATTGACACCAAATGCCTAGAAATTTCCTACGACATTTCAAAACAACCTCTGAGTTAGGCCTGAGGAAAGCTTTTATAAAAGCACCGTTAAGTGCTCAATTGCAGAATACTTATTCTGCAACTATTATCTAGTGCATCCTTGTGTCTTACCTGGGAGAGCTCAAGAGTCTTTGGGCCAGGGCACAAACCAACTCACATAAAGTCGTGTAATTTATGAGAGACATGCAATCAGAGACAAGCCTGGGAGTGAGCTGGAGAGGCATTCCTGATTTTCATAGGAAGGTGATCAAACACAGAAAGTTTCAACAGGGGACACAGCAACCTCACCTTCCCTCATCACACAGAACAGCTACTCTGAAGATGCAGTTCTTTCCATACAAACATATGCACACAAACAATCAAAACCAACAACAATATTTAAAAGCAAGACAAACTTGAATAGCCCGGTAATAGAATTTTATCTCTCAATTTAGATTTTACATGTCTTCACAGAACTAGCTTTCAGTAGCATTCATTTTTTAAGAAATGCAAATTTTCATAGTGGAAAAACTGGGTCAAATTGCTACAGCTATGCAAGCATGGCATAACATCAAAATAAACAGAGCCCTGAAATTAAGCAGTGAAAATTAACTTGTAAATAAACACTTACAACCTCTTCGGCAAGAGGTTTTTAGATAATCACCTATGAAGAGCCAACGGGATGATTATCACCTATCTTTTTATTCAAGTAAATGTTAAGGAGAGCAACATAAAAAAGGTATTTACTTGTCATACTCACTTCAGAAGCTCCAAAGTAATTGTTCCCCGAGGCTCCGCTTCTATACTCTTTCCCCAGAATTTTAGTTTGGGATAGATCGATCCATGAAAAATAAAGTCCTTATTGAGGCCTTCAGAGTAAAATGCACTAATAGGTGGGTGGTGGCTGACTTGCTCAGATATAAACCTAAATCCTAAATCCTCCCTAGCAACAACAAAAAAGAGCATTAAACAGTAAATATTTTTTTAATGTTACAAGTAAAAACAGTTACTTGATACTTTAAAAAATATTGAAGGATTTTTAGATTAAACTGAAGGTGAGACTCTTCCTTTTCTAGTCTCATGACACATTTACAACTAATGAAATGAAAGAATTTGTACTTTGAACGCTTTCTTTATACCCAAAACCAACCCACATTCAAACACCTACAAGACTTCCTACCCAGAAAGGCATTTGAAGAAGTTTCACCGAAATAACTCATAAAAATATTGAAACTCTCTGGGCAGCCAGAGAAGGTCTGAGTGAAAATTCTTTCCTCCACTGCAGACATATCACCTATTTATTTAAGCAAGCTGAAGGTCCTTCACACTAACTCCTCTAACTGACGCAAACAGCAAAACACTACTTAAATTAATAATAGTGTCTGGACAGGAAATGTCTTTGTTGGAAGAACATGGACCAGTTTTTCTCTGAATAATTCAAAGTATACTCTCCCTAAATACAGAAATAAAGTTATTAGCTTTTATAACAACTTCTCAAAGATTTTGCAATAGTTTAGGGAGAAGAATTTTAGCTGTACTCAGAAATATGTTTTAGTAGTTTTTTATTTATTTCACTGAATAAACAACCAAACTAGTATAAGAGTCTGTTAACTCAAGAACACAAATAGCCCTAGCTCCCAATTTAAAGGAATTATTACCTGGTTAATTCATAGGTTTCTCCTAACAGCGGGTTAAACGGTTTGCCAGTTCTCTCCCACTGAGAAGCTACAGCAGAAACTGCAAAAGCAGCTACAGCCTACAAGCAAATTAAGACCACATTGTTATGAGAACAGTACATTAATACTCCAAGCTTAACATATTTGTTGCACACTACAGTATATCATTCTTCTTCCAGAAAGAAAGCGCTATATTGCTTACGGCGAAAACATTTGTAAGCCACAGGATAAGTGATACAGAAGTGGGGAAATATAAGCAGAATATAAGAACCTCATTTCCAAAAGGAATTATTTTCTGTATTAAGTTGTGTCGGGTTACACTCAGCCCCATGCTTCCCCACCTACCTTCAAGCAGACAGCCCGCTTATTTTAAATCTACTTTTCCCCTGTTTTGATTGTCCCCCACTGGGAACAGTCTTGCTTTTCCTAGCATGAGGCAAGCATTCTTTGTAACACTGATGAGACTTCTGAAATCACACCTGCAGGCACAAATGACACTTGGAAGCTCCTGCAGACTGATAAGTAGGGGTATGTACTACGCAGACACAGAATACAAGATATACATTCCAGTTTCACTTAAGTAAAAACAGAGTTATGAGCAATACCAATGCAGCCTAGTGTACACAGGCCTGGTTTCACCATATTCAGCTCCTTGTTGTGAGACCAGCCAAGTAGTATATTCTACTTCCAACAACCACCAGTTTTGGAGAAGAGTGGTAAAGCTCGTCTGTCACAACAATTTTTCATGCAGTAACTTTCAACAAATCAATTTAGTTTGACTTAAAGCCAAGATTTCATCTTCACAACACATAAAGCCACAAAAGAGCTGCAGTTAAAGCACTCCTGAAAAGGGCTGAGGTCCTTGGGCATCATCAGTTACAGGCACTTTCCTGCACTAGGCTTCTGGCTCAAACTCTTGCACAGCATCAAGTACTAAAGTGTCACAAATATCTGCTACAGCCACTATGAAACAAGAAACTTGTCTAGACAGAAAAATATGGGCATTCTTCTGGCAGCCCCACCAGAGAAAGAAATACACTCAAGTGAGAAACTGTCTTCAAATGAAAGACTCTGGGAGAGAAAAAACTTCTTCCGAACTAACCAGAAGGGTTACCTACCTCCATTCTTTCTAGGGGGTCTGCTTGACTACAAGCCTTATTAATGAGGTATATATGTTCCATATATTCTGTTATTCGTTGAAGGAAACTCAATGGCTCGTTGAAGACAATAGGCATCGTAATCTTAGACAGCTCCTAGGTAACAAAAGAGTAAGTTAATTTGTTAGACACAACACTACATTAACAACTGACAAGAACAAGGATTTTGAAAATAAATTTATGTGTTTATAGCATTCTTTAGAAGTTATTTGGCAAGCCTATAGCCAGACCTCTAAATGATACAGCTGAAAGGGGCTAGAAGCGCTGCAGAACCCTACTAGCAATCTGAAAGAATATACAACTTCAAAAATTCATCCAGCTAACCTAGCAAATTCAAGAAAAATGTTACCTTCTGTTCTGTGGCCTACACAAACCAGACGAGGTTACAATTTCCACAAATAGCAGCAATAATGTGCCAACCAACTCATTACTGACATTTAAGCACCACGCATTCCTTTGAAATCCTCACATACCTATTTGCATAAAATCTAACTATTTTACTGCAGTAACCATAAGTTATTTTCTGAAAGGAACAGTTGCATAAAGAATAGGATTTGAATTGCTCTAACAGATCTTAGTGGCTTTATTTAAGCAACCGTTATTTGCGTCAGAATGTTTCTCAGTTCTCAGTATGTGGATACAAGACAGATGTGAAGTTCACACAGATTTCCAATTCCCCAGGTATTTTACTACACCCAAGAAAATTCAGCTGTTTAATCAAAAAGTTGCACTCATGACTGAGCACTAAAGCATGATTTAAGTGCTTAAAGCTTAACGGAAAGGAGAATGCCACCAGATTAAGCTAACGCAACATTTTCCTCACATTGTCACAGGCAGTAAGGAAAAAAATAATGTTACCCTTAACTGACTTCAATTGATTCGGTCCAAGAAAAGCATTCTAGTAGACAGGTGACTCATCCTAAACAAAAGGATTTTTGACAGTACAGCTGCATCTCCTAGATGACAGAAATGAAGCTAGCAGAAAGGCTCACTGACTTGTGTGTTGCATTCACAAAGGACTGTATTGGGCAGACTTAGACTAGACATGAATGTAATTGCTTAATGCTTCCAAACAGTGGCTATGGCAGCAAGGCCCTCAGTGTAGAACATCATTTTCATTCCTAGTAAGAATGAAGTAATCAAATATGTAACTGAATTCTTAAAGGATAAAAGAAAACAGCAGTGATGGCCAACAATGATGCAAGCATCGGGGTCCTTCAGCATCACAGAGCAATGTAAAAGTCTGTGTCTCCGAGTCCAAGAATAAATCTTGCGACCCAGTTGCATCATGCCATTAATACCCCAAGCCTACACTGAGCTCTCTAAGAAACTCTAACAGATCCCAAGCTTTTCTATTCCTTCAATCAGATGAAAGCAATTTTTTTTGGCACAACCTGCCAAAAATGGAGGCAGGGGGGAACCCCCCAAAAAATCCCACACCACAACAAAATAAAGCCCTAAATCACATTTTGCTAAATAAAGAATAAAAAATAAAAGCAGAGAAGAGAGCATTGTGTTAATCAAACCATATCTGACTATATTTTTGACAGCTTTAGACTAGTTCTTATAGGACAGCATTAGAAATGTCAACCCACACGCTCCTACAGCTAACGGAGGTAAGGAAATAGTACTGTTAGTAAACGAATATTGAGATTTAGAGTTGCAGTTTAAGATTATGTTCTCTACAGAAAAAAAAAATGAACCAGGTATTATTCTGTGTCTTAAGGTTTAAGCACTAAAATTAACCAGTTGAGTTAGGACACCTCATATCAGCACATTTCATCCACATTAACTTACCAGTCCAATGCATTTTTTTAATATGCTCCACACACTAAAATCACTTCTAGAAAACATTGGGGCAGGTAATGATGTCCTGTAATTGGAAACAAACAACTGTCATTATCAGCCCCTAAAACAACAAGACTTTTTTCTTTGTAGGTACTGAAGTAATTTATAGAGGAAGTAAAGCATTAACCTAGAGTTGACATAGGAAGCAGACAAGTGAAATGTCTTTCAAGTTCCAGAGACTTAACCTCTTCCAGTGCAAACAGGAATGCCCCAAAAGATAATGAGCCAGCACGTACTCACTTCTCATTTACCGTGTAGCACTGTGTGTTTACCTGTGTTTCTTAATTCCATTTTCTTGAATCTCTGTCTCTCCGTTATGCTTTCCAGTCCTGTTGCTTTGGTTTGGATCTAGATCAAGCATTTCTGCAACTTTATGATTTGCTTCTGAAAAGTCTCCTGACGAATTGTCAGAATCAAAGCCTGTATAAAAACCACAAGGCAATAGTTTTCTTAGGAACCTTATTATGCCACGGAGTGCCACTCACATTTTGTAATTCTCACAGCATAAGTACACTTATACCAGGTTATTTTATTTTAAAGAATATCAGAGTGAAAACCTTTTATTAAGTGACCTAATTTCCAAGAGTATTTAGAGCCAAGTATTGCATTAGAATCAAGCATTCTCAAATAATTTCTCACACTGCTGAATATAAAACCAATTTACAATCTTACAAACTCTTCAGTAGCTCCTAATCAGATTAGCTGTATTGTCTCTTCTTCAGAGCTGCAGTGTGATTACAATAATTTTGTTCAGTTACATAGTTTTCCTCAAAGTTAACTTAGCCTACTTATACTGCTAACAGGCAAGGAGCAAAAAAAAAAAAAAAAAGAGAGAAAAGGGCCATTTCACAATCCAGGGGCAAGCGTCCAGACTACCAGAGCAACAGAAATGGAGGATACCTAACTTCTTTTTGCCATCCACGTGTGCAAACCATACAACACTTCCCTAATGGTTACAGCAAGAACCTGTGGACACCAAGATGAATCATTCCCTGAGCTCTACAAGCGACCCAAAGCATGACCTACAGTAAGGCTCCATGTCCTCTGACCCAACTCCATCCGCCTGGGGAGATAGCTACTGGAAACGCCGTTGTAACTGTGCCAGCACACCCAGTAACAACATGCTTTGAACAGCTTTAGCCATCAAAAGAGTTAAACCAACAGGAATTTACAGTAACACAACCTTCTGTGATCAAGCAGCCCTAAGTACAAGATGGACTAAACCAACAATCCAAGATTTAATTTTTAAATTTTTTTTAAGTCACACTACTTCCCCACAAACACTTCAAATAACAACAATTTATTTTTGCATATGCCTTCAAATAAGAAAATTGTAAATAACATTATATGCATGTATACACACACAGACTTGGTCACTATCAACAGCAACAGGTCTCCAGTCAATGATGCTACACAGACTGACTGCAGAAATGAAACAACCATTAACAAATAAGGATCAGTCGCAGCATCAATACAGGCACCTTGAAACGATGCCTTCATACAATCCCCCTTCACAACTGTCACAGTATGACAACAGGAAGCACTGCTGATCATTCAGTGAAATAAAGGAACATTGTTGTTGAAAATAATTCAAAGAGCATTAAGTCCTTTCTGAGTCCCACAAGGGTCAATTCTTCATCCAGAACCACATGACAACTTTAATTTCCAGCTTCCAATTTAAGAGTCAGAATCCAAAAGCAACACGAAAAGCAATATGAAAATATGCATATCTGCTGGCATACAATTCTTGCCACAGTTTTCAGGCAAACATTAACATCATTTTTTTATTCCTTTCATTCCAGCTATCACAACCTGGGCAACCACTTGTCTATGTGCTGACAGTTACCATCACACTCAGCTACAGCCTGTCCCAAAGTCCAGCTGTGAGTACAGAAAGGTTCTGAAATATTATAAAGCATGTAAGCACTCTCATGGAGTAAAGAAATCAGTTTTGACAAAGATTATCTCAATTTTAAATAGAGTAAGACATTGTGATCCTCTGGCATTCACTTTTCAAAAATAGAGAGTATCTATCATAAGTGGTACTTCAACTTTTCTTTTTGCTAATATCTCCAACAGGGTGTGTTGACTTTATTGGAGCAATTCATGCAAGGCATACATTCAGAAACAAAAAGCTGCATTTTTTTCAGGGATCAAGACCATGACAATAGCACTCAAAACTGCCGGAGTTTGGAAACAAGGAAGTATCACCAATATGATCTTATTTGGTAAACAACAGGCGTAATGGGTGATGTCACATACTAAACCATCTTCTACATTTTGATGTCACAAGCATGTAATTATACAGCAATAACCACACCTTAGCAGTCTCAGTACTTAATTGGAAAGTATGATAGTCATATATATATATATTCAGGTCATTAAAATGAAGACTACCCTGAAACACCTGTCTTAAAAAAAAATCCACGTGCCTATCTTCAGTCAATCCACAACAAAATACGTTTTTTAAAATGGCATTTCTAACCACATACTAACTTTTTTTGGAACCTGTTACAGTACAAGGAGATGGAAAAGGCAAGTACTGCAGGGCATAACAAAATTACTTTTATTAGTTTGACCGATCAAGTTGGAAAAAACAGATGAGCTTTTCAGAAAGCTGATCAAGAATACACAACGTGAGGAACAGGATCACACTTAACAGGCAGTTCAATGAGATAAACACACCTAAATGTAAAAGTAAAGCTTCACAACAGGAACAGTCAACTGGTTTACAGGGGAACAGTTATGAAAAATGTTACTGGAATTACAGTCTTTACATTGTACCTGAAACCTTGCAAATCCTATCAAGTGTTCATTGTTTTCACCCATACTAGTCTTTCTATTTCTCCAGGATTCAGAAATGTTTTGACCTGTTCCTGTACAGTGCAATGGGAATATAGATTCAGGTATATATATTAATAATGGGCAACAATATGTTGTTGGTAAGTAAATAAATACCAATTCAAACAAGTATCTTGCATATAAACAACAAAAACTAAATCCCTGCTCCAGAAAAATAATATGTCAGAACTGTAAAGTCTACCTTATTAAGAGTGCAGCTCCACCCAATTACTTTTTTTTAAAAAAAAAAAAACAACAAAACAAAAATCAAAATAACCCCACACAGCTAGATAATCACTAGACTTTCAACTATACTTTCAACCTTAAGTATCACCTGGCTTGCCTACTACAAGCCTATTGAGAAAGTTTTAACAGCTGTTTCTCGATGAAGTTCTAAATATTATAGTTCTGTGAAGAACTATCCAGAGAATGTTCTTCACAGAGGAGCTACTGATCTGGAATAAAAACAGTTCACTGAAATGATTTGTTGTAGTTTTTCTAACTCACAAAAAGAGCCTTTCTCCACCTGCCATTAAAGCCTTGAACTTACAAAACTGAGTAGATAAGTTTTACATACAGGACAGTTTTTATAATGAAAAGCCACTGAGAGTAAGGATAAAAATGGGGGTTTAAATGGGGGATAAGGGGACCACACACAGAAATAAAATGTCAAAAATTAGCTTAATCAAAAGTCTCAACTTTGGTGTGTTAAGGGTGAAACAAAAGCTTTTAAAAACTCTTAAATTTTCAAAGTCAATCAAACACTTAAGTTGGGTGCCAACATTAATCTATTTCAAGAGCTTAAAGAAAAGAGACTTGCCAGTAACTCTAGTTTTCTTAGCCCTCTTCTTCCACATCCTGCAAAGGAAACAAGTCCACCCAGACTACGCTATACATCCACCTACGAGGGAGCAGAGGCGCACACGGTTCTACGAGTCATGTACGAAGACACAAGACCGCCCCTTTCGTACCGTCAGCAACTTCCTTCAATACTAATTAAGAAGCTTTGTCACTCAGGACAGAAAGGGAATCAAAATAATGTAGTACTCAGAATCTTCAGATCTAAAAAGGGCATAAGGAATAGGGATAACTACGTTGGAAGCGTAGATAGCAAGTGAAGCGAGAGGTAATTTTTTCTTTGCCAGAAATGACCATTCTCCACTTTTCAAAACAAGTCCATCTTCACAACACGTACCCGTATTTGCGCTGCTCCAATCGGAGGCAGGCTGGCCTTCCCCGAGATCTGCAATACTTAAACATCATGGCAGAACCCACTGATTCAGTTTGATCCATACATTATGAAAATGTATAAATTTGGCAGCAGATACCTCACTTCCTTCTCCCCAGGTGAAAGCAATAGTTTACAGTGAACAACAGCCAAGCAATAGGAAACAGAAGGGCAACGTCCTCACAAATACACCAGGCTGGATTCACCTCATGGGCACAGAACAGATTTCCATGGAACTGCAGGTTAATATTTAAAAAAGCAAAACTATACAATTCATGTTTGTTCAAAAGTAATTACCCTATAACTAGCCAAGCATTTTCCTGTTCTGCGGCAACCCTTTCACAAAACACTTTGGCAAATGGGTATCTGACAACTAACGAAGGACACAGTTCTGACAGAGCAGAACCTGATGGCACACAGTCTTCAACAAGTATGCGATGAGATTAACAAACCCAAGGTGACATAGGCTAGAGGGAAGTGATCAAAGCTATATGCTCCCCATCTCACATAAAGTTTGAAAGAACATGAAGTTCATCAAAGGACTGACCACTTTACCTGATCTAGTCTCAGGGAAGACAACCTCCTGTATTTGCAAAAAAGCAGATGCTGTGCTACAAGAATTAACCGAGACCACAGGTAACATTCCCAAGAGATTCCCCAGGGGAGTACTCATTCATGAAGTAAGGACACCAAGTGTCCAACCAATCAGCAATGCTAACAGCCTCTGAATGCAAAGAAACTTCTCTCCATGGAAATTCTTCACCAGTCACTGACTCAATTCATCACCTGTATAACACAGTCCATCCTGCACATTTGCAAGTGTAATCATCCTCCAGTCAGGGTCAAACCATCTGCCAGGAGGATGACTCCCAACCACGCAGCATGCAATTCCATCACATGAGCATGCCTTTTGCATGTGAGGAGGACAGAGCCAGAAGCAGGAAATTTCTCATCCAAAGAGATGAAATCCACCACAACAAAAACCAGGGGTCTCCTTAAGACAGATGCGTGGTCTAGAAGTGAACGTCATCAATTAATAACAGAAAAGTTGCAGCTTCCTCAAGGAGTGAACTCATAGTATCCTAAAGGAGGCAGCATACTACTTGGGCTGCTGCTGAGATTGCTGCAGAATTCTAAAGCGTAACTTCCCATGGAGTTCAAGTGCTCTACTACTAAGCCTGGGTTGCTACTTATAGGACACAAACCACGTTACCCAATTACTAGAGTCAGTGAACTTGTGGCAATATGTCGCAGTTTCCTCTGGGGAAACAAGGGCCCAGGACTCTGGGAGAGCAAGAGGAGAAGAGTATGGTGTTTTCATCTCAACACGGAGCTAAGACACAGCTGGAGAACGTGCTTGTTCCTGGTAGCCTTGTCCCAGTCCTACACTTCGAGCAGAACAAGCACAAGTCTAAAGGCGGCTTCTGCCCATCTGCTGATCTGATCTAAGGGAAGGAGAGTATCCTTGGAAAGAACAGACTGAGAAGTCTGCCAAGGGCATTTTGCTTTTTAATCAAAATTTGAAACCTCAAATCCTGAAGTTTTCACTGTGGAACCCAAAAGCTCACCTTGGCTCAGAAACAATCTCAATTCTGAACTTGATCTCCTGGGAGTACTGTGTCTACACCTACCATGTCCAGACCATCTGAAAACTAAGACATAGGCAGGCACAATCAGGACCCATTAGAAGCTAAAAAATTCAGCAAAGCACCATCTGAACGATACACAGCCCATGGTGCTAACAGGAGCAAAGAGTTGCTACAGGCACCAGCAGCTGGGGAACACGAATACAGAAAGACCTATTTACAGTTGTTCCTAACATCACATTTACGTATGACTTGGACAAGACACAGCTACAAAGAACTAGGTCTAGACTTCACTGGGTTTGTGCAAGTAACGCACCAAAGTGGCAGCATCTTCTAAAGCATCTACCTGGAGAAAGAGGTTGAACACCTGTCTTTAAAGACAATCCTGAGGGAGAAAGAATCTGAAACAAACTATTCCAGACTTAGCACTCTTCTCAAACCAAGTACCTACAGGGCACTCTCCAGGGCAACATATATAAGGGAAAAAAGTTCAACCTCACTTAGTCCCTGGAATGGCTGCTGCAGACCAAACACCCTCCATCAGAACAGGGCTGTGCTGAGAGCCTATAAAGATACTGGATCTTCTTTTGCTTAGAAACATCTGTCCTGCCATCACATTCCTCCCTGTGGAAGAGTAACATTAGGATGGGACAAGGAGTGCTCACAGAACTGATGCACAATATCCCACTTCTGAGCACAGCCAGCGAAGGCTGCAAGGTACAGGAACATGTCACGCACAATAGCTCAGAAGTCATTACCACCTTGAGCATTTGCAGGGAGAATCGACCTTCTGAGGTTGAAGACAGGGGAAAAAGAATAGGAAAGAGCACAAAACCAGAGTGTTCAAACACAGATGACTCAAACATCGAGGGCTGCATAGAGACATAGGAATGCATCAACATCAAAGCTGTATGACACAGACCTCATACTTTAAGGCACATTCTGTTCACCTTTTTCAGTGGAAAAAGGTCTAGTTCATTTATGGCCATGGCCCTGAGCTCTTGGAATTGAAAGATTACTAAAGACATACAGGAACAATCCATTGTGTTTTCAAGATTGTTATGGCACAGCGATTCGATTTCACAGATGACTTTGGAGTACTGGCTCCTACGCCTCCTAGCTAGCATGAAAGCAATCCAAATTTCCTTCTCTTTTCCGTGACATAATTGTGACAAGTCCTATACTGCCCACTGTCAGTCACATTGCTTCACCCAGTCCCCTCTGTTTACTCCTCATCTGACTTTCCAACCAACCATGTCTAAATCTACCTTACCCACCTGCATCTACCACGCTACTTCCATTCCTTCAGCTTGCATGCTTCCCATTATCCTCTTTCCACTCCCGCAATTCCACATTAAGCACTCTGCACTCACCATTGCCAGCTTTTCTCATTTCACGTCTATTTCAAAGCGGACATTTAAGTGGAAGACTTTAAAATGGTTTGAGATCTTCGAAAGGGTTTGCTTTTGTATATTAAAATACTTTAAGCACTTTATTTCACCATGAAAACCATGTAAGGCTCTTATAAGCAACCATTCATCCTTATTAGTTAAAAGTACTATTTGATACACTGCTCAAGTGTGAGATGATTCATGTTTGCTTTTCTAGAAACAACACTGGATTGCAAAGACTTTTGGCTCCCTATCTTGAAAGCATACTTGTGAAGTAATTTGTTTCTGACTAGAAAAACATTTTCTACTTCAGTTCTTCAGGGTAAGTTTTCCATTAAAATAAAGCAATTAATAAAGTAACAATAAAAATAACCCACAGAAGGTATTTCATCTTTCAGAGGGTCTTAAAGGCATTACTTCTCAAGCTGCTATTAAGTTACCTGCATTTCACAGAAAATGAAAGCAAGACTTTGCCACTAAAGGACAGTTAGAGTGATAAAATAATAGCCAGCATTAAGCATTAATAAAATCCCTCCCACTCCCAAGTCTGAACTTGAATTAGAAATCTTCCTTTCTTCTTTTCAGAAGATAGCACCACAAGTTTTACCAACAGTGGTTTACTTTTTATTTATATCTCAACAGCAATTTATTACTAGCCCCTCACCACACATACAATGCAGTTTATAGCGACATTTTTTTCCTTTTTTTTTTTCTGCTGGCACTGTGCCCATCACTCACCCGTAACGGCATCATAAAACTCTTCTTCACTATTCATCCTTCAGTGTGAAATCTCTGTGCAGCCAATCCAGCTTCCTCTAATGCATCATTGAACTTGATTTAAAGATTAAGTATCTGTGTGCTGTCGAAATCTTCTTTTGCTGCTTTAGATGATCTATTTGACAAGACAGGGAAACAGAATTAGCAACTTCCACATTTCTTATGTGCACAAGCATGCACACCTGACAAAAAACTAATTATTCTATTTCTTCCCATGGCAAAAGATGGATTCTTGCATTCATAAGGAAACAGCCACCTTTGATACCAAAGTCATTCTGAAGATGAATACTACCTACCACAAGGACAGCTCGTGTACTATGCCACTTTTCTCTCTGTATAAATACATCATACACATGACTGTAAAATATATCTTCTTTACTGCAAGTCAAATTTCAGGCAAGTACAGCTAGAAGTAGCAGAGAACTGAAGGAAAAAAACCATAGCTGGCAAAAGTTCTCCTCTTCAGCAAGAGGATAAGCCTTACTGCATCCTTAACCAAGAAAGCTGAGAACAGAAAGCGAACCTTGGATCTTGAAATCTCACTGTTGCATAAAAATGTTGGGCCTCATTGTACCTCATGCCGTCAGCATCTAGCAACCATTAGAGAAGTTTAGGCTACTGCTATGAACTCCTGAAGAGACAACTGGAGATTTTTCCCTCTAGAGGGAGAGTGTAAAGAAACTACAAACTTTTTCTCAGTAAAGCCAAGCACACTGCAAATAACTTACAGATTTATGAAGCATTCCAGCTCTACTTTATGGATAAATTAGATTTTTTCCAGATGGTTGGCAATGGTGCAATGTAAACATTTTTACTTCACCCAGTTTTAGTCAAGGGAGAATAATGAGAAAATATAGTTTGCACTCTTACAAATGTTCATCAGGTACCAATGACAAGCCAAACACACAATGATCAACGACAGCACAGCAATGCTATGGATATCTCCTCCAAAACAACCTCAATCTGTCAGTTCAATTTTTTACGATCCTTGAAGATCCTACTGCTTTTGTGACAGTAGGTTTTCCAGAGTAATTATAACTTGCACAATTCCATTCCAATTAAGAGAAACAAAGCTAAAAGTGCACTCTACTAGTAGAAGAGCTTGCCATGTTTGAAGCCAATTCCTTCTCTCTTCCTCTCTGCAAGAAATCAAACTGCATTATTCCTCCTGTATTTCAAGTCTTTTATTGCCCAGAACAAATGCTATCTGAATGTCTTGCACACATACACTCCTTCCAATTCTCCATTCATAAGCAGGAGCTAAAATAGCCTATTTTGGAACTCATCTAAGTTAATGAATGTAGCGTTCACCTTGAAGTGTTACATCTGTCAAGGCCAGGTATCTCAGTTTGTCACTTTTCCCTTAGGAACTCCCTATTTCCTTGCCACTACAGGATTTTATATTAATCTCCACATCATGATGAGTATCTGCACTTCCACACAATCTCCAGCAGTTTCTTATTTACAAGTCATCACCTCCACAAGGACAAAACTTTATGCAGCTGCATCTCTTGACTGCTGCTACAGTGCTGTTGCAATTGCTCTCAGCTGGGTGACAGTTTCCTTCCCTTTTTCCTGTGCTGTTCTCCAGTGTTCTGGTTCGGCTGCCGCCGGCAACAAAAGCGCCACGCGGCCGCCCCTCCCCCCGCTGGCGTGCGGAGGAGAATGGAAAG
>Ga0065711_1032464_pt1 | contig 27293 bp, 14 predicted proteins | sample Hoacrofraction12_FD_59098 | JGI IMG/M metagenome (GOLD analysis project Ga0065711, IMG submission 59098) | Hoatzin crop microbial communities from Cojedes, Venezuela - Epithelial fraction 12 v2 (version 2) | ecosystem: Host-associated > Birds > Digestive system > Esophagus > Crop | place...
AGGTTGTGGAGTCTCCTTCTCTGGAGATATTCAAGACCCGCCTGGACAAGGTCCTGTGCAGCCTGCTGTAGGTGACCCTGCTTTGGCAGGGGGGTTGGACTAGATGACCCACAGAGGTCCCTTCCAACCCAGAACATTCTGTGATTCTGTAACTGCAAAGTAGATCTTTCAGTGCGAGAGAGAAGATTTGAGAGCAGCAGAAAGAATATGATACAAACCTATTTGTCTTCTGAAAAGTTAGTCAGTAACTGATTACCATCAGAGAAAGCGTTTTTCAGCACATTCATCTTGGAAATGGTCATATATGAGAATATAATGAGATCATATGAATATAGGTTTGTACAAAATCCAGCTGTTGAGATGTTCCCAAGATACTGGCAGCCAAGAAAAGCATACCAGTGAACAGGGATGTGAATTTTTGCCAGCAGGCAGTCTGGTGAAAGGGAGAGTAAACATAAGGATTAAGTCTATTTTGGGAGGGGGTTTTTTTGTACAGTCTTTCTGTATCTCTTTCTTGGACTAGTCAAATGCTTGGCAAAAGCAATAAATAAGCGCACAGGGATCCCACTGAGTGCACAGGGAGAAGGAACAGAATAAATGAAGGGCAGATGTTGGCAAAGGACGTATGTGCCACATGAAAAAGATCGTATCGTTATTGGGCATTAAACCCTGCAGCATGGGCTGAACGTACACTTGGCAAAAATGGGGGTGTGCTGTACAGCAGTCCCTTGGGACTTTAACTGAGACAGAGAGAAAATTAAATGGAGATTACTTCAGGGAACAAAAATATGGTAGAAAAGCCAGCCTTGTAGGGAGAGGAAAGTGCCTTACACTGGAGGGAAGGAAACAGAAGAGAATAATCTCTCTCCTGGATTTAACACTGGTGGATGATGAAATCAGTGCAAGGTTCATGTATCCTGCCTACCTGCCCCTGAGAGAAGATTTGTGTGTGTTAGGGACAGTGGATATTCCCTGGGCTCTCGTCACGAGTTTAGTATGTGCTAGTTGCTCATGACCAGAAGTTTCTGTTACTTGGAGGCTGTTGAACACCTTGTGTAACATGAGGCTTGGTTCATGATCCTTTTAGAAAAGGTCAATTATTTTCACTCTGTTAATTTACTCAGTTCCTGGCTGCTAGGTTGAGACCGTAGTTGGATAGATGTGGAAGCCGAATTTGGTTACCTGGAGAGGTTGATTCCCACAAAGCAGGGTGTGCAGCTTGTAGCTTGTGGACTGCTGCTAAGCGAAGCAGAAGCTTGCTCTGCAACGGGTACGTCTGTCTGGTGAACAGATGAAAGGCCGCTTGCGGTGGTGATTTCACCAGAACAAAGCGGGCGTCACCACTTGAAGCTTTTGATAGCAGTGACTCTTCGCTCCGCATCCCTGACAGTGTCCACGGAGCCTCCACGTCTCTGTTGTTCAAGGGGCAGCCTCGGCTGGCGTTGCAGGTCTTGTGGGCCGCAGCCTTTGACGTGCGAATACCTTCAGGTTCTGTACCAGTGCAATCCCCTCTCTGGTCTGTTATAGATCAACTTGTACTAGTGTTTATTATCTTGATTTGCAAGGGACATCAAAGCGTGTGACATTCTCCTGCTGCTGTCATAGAAGCATGATCTTTGGCACAGTTAAAAAAATCCGTCACATGGTTGCGGTATGAGGTACTGTCGAAAGGAGCTCTGTCTCTAATTGTACCGTCCCTGGAGAAGTTAACACATGTGTGTGTCATGGAGCAGAGAACTCCGATCCAGCCTTCTTCAAAAGAATACATTTTGTACTCCACCTGAAGCCAGTGGTGAGTCAGCTGCGGGAGTTGACTCTCTTGCTGCATCCTGGTGCCGACACGCGGGGCTGGATTCTGTCTGCCAGCATTAGGTAAGCATCTGATGGCTTCGGGCTGTTTCGCCTCTGTGGCCTCAGCTTCCTGAGCAATCATCTGCGAGGAAACTGAATCAGAAAGCTGAAGGAAAAGGTGGGTCACATAGATTATTAGTGAATTACAGTGTTTGTTTTGTATTTTTAACTAGTTGTTAGATCCTTGAAGTTGACGGATTTCACGGTTTTTATGAAGCCTGGACATGCCTCAGAAACCCCTAGGAAATACGGTATGCACTGTGCCTGCTCATTTTAGAGAAAGGAAAGCCTTGTCCTGACAAAGCTGGATTAACGATATTCCCAGCCAAATTCATGACTCAGGAATAGGCTCTTGACTGCCAGTTTCGTATTACACACATGGTGATCTGAAAATATGTGCTATATTTTCTATTACAGAAGGCTCCGTCCCTTTGCTGTTGTAACTTTACATCCACCCATTTGAATCACATAAAAATGTGAAATAGATCTGAGTCCATGGCAGATAATATTCTAGAAAACAATGCTCATGGGGGAAGTACTTGGTTATTTCCAACGTAGAATTACTCAGCAAGTGTCTTAGCAGATCAATATTGCAAACCACAGCAATTAAATGAGATAATTACTTGAAACTGGACCAACATTTTCATTCTGTGGAGGAGCAGCTAATATCCGAGCAGATATTCATCTGTTGAACAGCACCTTGCTGAACACGAGTCATGACAAACTGCAGTAAAGCAGAGGTTTGTGTTACTTAACACCTGTGTGCCTTTCTCCATTAGGCAATGCAACTGCCATGTGTATGAAGCGTTTGAATATAGGTAATATTTACCATATGAGGGACTTGTGAAGTGGAGATATCTAATGAAATAGAGAAACAGGTGGAAATAAATCCCATTTTCAATTACTAGTCAGCCTATTCTCCTTTCCTCTTAATTATCCCAAGGTCACGGACAGATGCAAGGGAAAGAATGACTTGTCAGAGAGAGAAGCCGAGATAATCGCTCCACTGCCATTCCTCTGAAAATTTACAGTACGTATATTATTTTTACAGCCAATGTAGTAAAAATCCCAAGTTAAGACTCCTTTTAAAATATGTGTGTCAGAGGAAATATAATACTGTACAGGATGGTGGTAGTTCCTTTGTTATTACAGATCTCTCACATCTTTAGCTGCAATTTTTCTTCAAGCATGCTTCCGGCATGTGCTCCTAGGCAGAGACCGAACAACGATGTGTATGAATCTTTTCATCCTGCTGTCTGCGGAGTTAATCACACAGTGGATCCTGTCCAACAAGATTCCCTAACAGCACAGCTAGCTATTACTGTGTGGCACTGGCTTCTCACCTCTTTAATTCCATCTGCAAAACTGCATTAAAAGGCAACTTGAATACTTTTGTAATGCCACTATTTAAGAGGACAATTTGTAGTAGTTGCCATAGGGAAACTCTGTAACCATGAGTGGGAAGAGAAGCGCTCATGAAAAAAATTCTGTTAAAAGTTGATCCAAGGCATGAAAAATCTTGTAAGTGTAAGATCAAATTAATAGATTAACAAGATTAGCATGCACCACAAGCTCTGGAGGCAGGGCATGAATTCAGATTGTTAGAAAACAGATGTGGACTCTGCATGCTTGTCCTCCACCCCTTACTTTGAATTTTTTTCTGATGAGATCCTTGAAGTGTGATCAGTTCCATACGTGTTTAGGGGGGAGGCTGATGGTGCTTACACCTGCTATTCGTTTGCTGCATCTACATGGGTGTTGTAGTTAGTGTTAAGGATGAAACAAATAAGAGCAAGAATGATCATCTGAAACAAAGTCCTTGCAGGAAATCAGGATAGCATGAGTGCTGTTTATAACACTAGGTTTTAGGACATCCTACCTTGCTTTAAAAGACTAGTTGGGTCTAAGTATATTAAAATATCTGTTACAATACTCCATCCAGATGTAGTAAAATGCTTTAAATCAGTCCCAACTGTTCTTTAATTCAGACCCACCACTGCACCTCATTGTAAGAATAACAGAAATATTATTTCTTAATTCAGATATTTATCTATATAATTTTGTATTTTTAATTCTGTAAGTGCTTTCTGTTTTTTCCTTCTTGGATAATACTTTTCAAAATCTGCACAATAACGAAGGGATAATTTTGAGTTTCACAGCAGTGACTATCTAAGACCTCTTTTAATTAACGTTGAGAAAAGAAAAAATAGAAGATTAGAGGATAAAAAATGTGGAAGGGGAACAGAGGGCTAATTGCATGTCTTCAAGGAATAAGAAGCATCAGAAGTGAGGATAGAGAAGTCATGTGAATTGTCAGGATGCTATAAATAATTCTGAGGTAATCTCTTTTCTTTAAACCATCATTAGGAAAGTAAATTAGGAGAAGCTGATAGGAGAAGAGCCTGGGGTTTGAATTTAGAAGAAGAAATTAGCCTCAGGTTGCGTCAGGGGAGGTTTAGGTTGGATATTAGGAAAAATTTCTTTACTGAAAGAGTGGCCAGGCATTGGAAGGGGCTGCCCGGGGAAGTGGTGAAGTCACCATCCCTGGAGGTGTTCAAAAAAACTTGTGGATGTGGCACTTCAGGAAGTGGTTTAGCAGGCATGGTGGTGATGGGTTGATGGTGGGACGTGATGATCTTGGAGGTCTTTTCCAACCTTAATGATTCTATGATTCTACGAATTACAGCAGTCCAGGGTCCAGAGGGCTCTTTGCTGGTGTTCGATGCTAAGACCAGGAGACAACCGCCGGGAGGGCTGTGATTGCACAGCCTTGATGGAGCTGGTGGGAAGAGTGTGCAGGAGCAGGCAGGGGCGAGGCGAGGTGGTCAAGAGAGGCCCAGGAGACGGGAGGGCAGGACAAGGAGCGCCGGGAGCAGGACGGCAACCATGGGGAAGTGTCATCCCGGGAGGCTGCTGGGGAGATCTGCTTCTGTTGCCCCAGGAGGAGGGTGACATCTCCCATCCGCCCTCAGCTCGGGCAGCTCCTTCATTTCATTCTTCCCACAATCGACGCGACAAAGCTGAGGGCCGGGCTGGGCACAGCCCGGGTGAGCGGATCTCCGGCACAGCATGAACTGCAACCGAGAGTTCAGTGTTTTAATTAGACGCAGCGGGAGGGGAAGGAAGGGGATTTAGATCAACGAGAGTCTAGACCAAAGTGACAGACCCTGAACTGTTACGTACTTGACCTTGAGTGTGCTTAGGCTGGCAGGAGAGCAGAGGAGTTGATATAGACTCCCATGCTGAGAGGGACTGGTGTACGGCACCCCTGTGAAGCATTTGTTTATGTTCAGCAGAAACCATCATCTGTTCTCCACTGCTGTTGGATATCTAAGCAGTGACACGTCAAACACCTTCGAAGGCTTTTTAAGCCTCTGAAAGCATCATGCAGTAATTATCTACAGAGTGCGGCAAATCAGAATGCCTTTGAGAGTAAGTCTGTTTAAAAAAAAAAAACCAAACTAATTGTGTTTCAGCTCATGTTCTCTTGCTATTTGAATGCTTGGTGATCTTTGCTAGTGAAAATAAAGCTAATGATCATAGAATCATACAATGGTAAGGGTTGAAGGCACCTTAAAGATCATCTGGTTCCAACCCCTCTGCCATGAGCAGGGACACCTTCCACCAGACCAGGTTGCTCAGAGCTCCATCCAACCTGGCCTTGAACATTGCCAGGGAGGAGGCAGCCACAGCTTCTCTGGGCAACCTGTGCCAGGGCCTCACCACCCTCACAGTGAAGAATTTCTTCCTAATATCTAATCTAAATCTGCCCTCTTTTACAGTAGTACTTTGAAATGATATGGTGCCACTGTGAAGTTCTAATGCCATCTGAAACAACGGACGGTGAAGCTGCTGATCACAGTTACTGTGCTTTGCAGAGACCAGCGTATTTTCAGGGAGTCACCGTACGGGCTTCAGCCAGTGCACCTTCCCTCTAGTGTGAACACAACCACATGACCAACGCTTCAGACTCAGAAGGACGCAAAGCCTGGAGTCAGTGATAACATAAGGTATCTCCTGTTACTCAAAGATATCTTGATACAGTCTTTGCTAATTAATATCATTTTGTGAGGTGGATTCAAATAGATTATTGGATACTTTTGTGTATCTGCAATGCAAATTTCCTGCCTCTGCATGCATTAAAAATGTTACCCTGCAACTTGAAATTGAGATAAGGAGGATATCACAGAACTAAATATCCCGAATAGCAACACAAAATGTTTTGCTGGTTCTTATCAGTTGTTTAGTCTCAATAGTAGAGAGTGTGCGTTTTTTTGTAACAGCAAAGCCCAAGCTCTGCAGTTCCCACTTTTTGCTTAGCTGTTGAAATGTATTGGTTCAGCATCCCAGAATCAGACCCTTCTGGATATAAATACCATTTGGGGGAGATAATTTTGGGACCTCTAATGTAGAGTTTTGTTCTTTGTCTTGAGAAATATCTCACCCTTTCTGAAAAATGTTTACTTGATAAGCAGATACAGTCTGTCACATGGAGTAACTTTACACAAAGCACACCCAGGCTTCCCTCTAGCCTTTGGTGCCAGCAAATAGGTACTTTGAAGTGATGCCTGTCCTTTCTCCCAGCCGCTACAAAATATAGCTTGAGGAAGCTAGATCTGTTTCCACTGATTACGATCTACCTTATCAGCCTTTTCTCAGCTCCCTAAAGAGAACGAACAGGAATGCGACATTTAAGTACCATGGGTAACCTGCTGTCTGACAAATAGAAACACCGGGGGCTGAAAATCTGGTCTGTTCTATAAATATTGATTTATGCAGAAAATGAGATGGAAGTTAAATTAGCATGCTAAATACAAGGAAATGTGACACTTTTAGGTGTTTATTCCTTCTTTTTTTTTAAAAAAAAACATGATTCTTTTTGAATTGTCTGTATTTATTTATCCATACTGATTATTATAGTGGTTCACCACCACAATTGCATCGATACATTTCATTATCCTAAAGTACCATTTTGGTTTTCTGCGTTGCTACTCTCTGAATAACTTTTATTGTTTTTCTTGGCTTAACTGCAGACTGTCTCCACCCTCTTTCCTTCTGCAGCTGATCAAATTCTGCAAAGAATTCTCTGCTTTGGATAGACTATCGCTTCCCACCCGTGCTGTTCTCACTGAGGCTGGAAATGTTATTAATTTTATTTAGTGTGGGCAAAAACTTGGCTAACCCTTCAAAACCATCTTTCAAGTCTTGTAATTCAATGAAGTCTTTATTTATGATGGTAATCACTATTTTTCCCAGTGCTGTCCAAACTGAGTTCTTTCTGGTTACAAGAGAATGAAGCACTGTTTTCCATTTTCACGGCAAAATGGTCCTATTTTATTTTTCAGTTCAGGGAAAAAGCAGCATAACCTTGTTAAGCAGGTTTTCTAGGACAAAGAAGCAGCTGTTACCTTGCACATTACGCTATCTTTTAATGGCTTTTGTACCAGGGACTGAGGGAGGAAGGCGGGTGGTCATATACAACTTGATGAGTGTAAAAAAGTTATTCTGAGACTTGGATTTTCCACTTCTTTCCAGTCTTAATCCTTGCTCTTACACACTAGCACATGAGCACTGCATTTCAATTCTGTCCCTCGATTAAAGTATTTTTTGTTTTGTTTTTTTTTTTCCTTTGGACTCAAAATTCTGTAAGAGGAAGATAATAATATTGAATGATGATCTGGAAAAAAAACAAACTTCTCAAGAAGTGCCACTGCAGATGTATAAAGTGCCCCTGATAAACACTGGGTTTGCTGTGGTCTCAGTTAGGTGCAGCTATGAACGATGATTTCCTTGCACAAACACAAAAGGTGTGAGTGATGGCAGTATGGAAGCTGTAAATGAAACCTTTTGAAAGCTATACAGCACTGAGGCACTGGCTTTCTTCCCTTAGGACCCACCAACGAGCAGCTGAGAGGAGGTAAGAAACTCTGCATTTGAAAAGAAATGTGATCTGGGGAAGACCTGTAACTTAGCATTGTCCTTGACAGTTTCATGGCCATTGTGTTGGGTTTCACTTGACCACATCAGCGATGTAAGAATATCTTACTTTTCCCCCCACTCTGACCCTCTCTCTCTTATAAAAGAGAAAAGTCAAAGATGAAAGTTAGTTTTTCCTTCCTGCGGTAGCTGTGGTGTTTTCTGAAGCACTGTGAACAGGTTTGCAAGTGCCTGTATTAAATTATTCCAAGTCATGGTTTAAGAAAATTAGGAGAACGGTTAGATGAAGTTTGGCATACTTGGAAGTTAGACAATGGGTCTCCCAATAGGCTATAGCTCAGAACAAATCAATGCAAAAAGTGCAGAAAAGTCAACGCCACGCTATCCCAGGACAGCTGCTTTGTTGTTCACTTGTTAATTTGTTGGTTAGTCTTACGGTCCATATTTTTAAATCTTCAAGCAGTTAGTGGACCGATCGCTGGATACTTAGGTAACTTGTTAATTTTCCATATGTTTCAGTCTGCTGGTAGTGATGGGCTTGATCCTGTTCAAGATGAATAAATGTAATGAAAATGACAAATTTCAGTCTGTTAGCTAGGAGGCATTTGGCTTTTCAAAGCTAAGTGCCAAGAATGAGATAATATGTGAAAGGTTTGCAGGATTGGTTATTGAAAGGCAATATGCTAGAGAAGTTTTCTGCTGATTAAGCGCAAAACCAGAGAGAAATGAGGGCATCCAGGGAATCTGAGCTGCAGCAGACAACAACCCCTTGCAGGCAGCTGATTCGGAGGCATGCAGTCGGAAGAAGGAATTGACAGAGGATGGTATCAGGGAAATCCAGCCTACGTAGTAAACCAGTTCAAATGCATAACTTGTCTGCCGGGACCAATGTGCTTTCTGATGTAAATGAAGTAGACGGCACTGTAGGTAAGAGGGGTTGGATTCCTTCCCCACACCTGACTAGATGCTTCTGGTGGCAGTGGGAAGCAGGCTGTGCGACACCCCGCTGCTCTGCCTTTTGCTGTTTGCATCCACCTCGTCAGCTGTAAAGCTCTTCTAACAATCGCAGCGCTCTGCTTGGAAAAAAATGTCTGAAAAGGCAATGAAATTGGGAAGGAGATGTAAGGTCTGTCATACCATTTTTGTAAAACCTGTTAAGCTATGGGTTAATCTATTTCAAGTGTATTATTACACTTTGAATCAAAAAGCATAAAATATGTACTTAAGTTCATCCCCAGTATAAGTATTTTGGTGTGAGACTACCACTAAAAAATGTCACTTATGGACGTATTGCCTTCTGCTGGAGACTTCTGGTTCTTGAACAGCAGCAGCAGATATGCCAACTCCTGCTAATAAATGCATTAGTAAAGACAAAGGAAACAAACAGGAATTTCCTGGAGAAGGATGTTAGGAAGAAGTAGGAGACCAGATGAACTTCCTAGATGAAGGTGGCAGAGTTATTTAAAGGATCCAAGTAATGAGAGAGAGAGATGTCTTCGTCAGAGTAGACATGCAGATACTAAAAAACCCACGTCTGTGAAAGATGACAAAATCCAGTTGTGCTAGGAAGAGAAAGCAGGATGGCTGTACAGCCATCCTCTCTGCGTGCGCCGATAGTGAAGGTGGATACGTGAAGTGGCAGACAAAACGTAAGAAGCTTGTAAGGACAATGAAGTTTGACAGGCAAGAATGAAAGGAAGACACATCTAATAATAGTGTGTGTTTAACTGTTCATCTCTCATTAAGGACATAAGCAGCTCAGAAAATGGTCATAGTTAACTGAGAGCAATTAACAGTGATGCAGTGCCTTCTAAGACACTGCACAGTCAGCGTTTTCAGCGCATGCTTAGGTGAGGGCTTTGAGTGAATCTTTGACGTGGGCCTAAATCTGGAGCAGAAGTTTCCAAACATCCTTTTTCCCTAGTGGGCTGCTCGTTTGGGCGTGTTTTAGGACAGCAGTTCAGCGCTTCGTGTACTTCTGTCCTGAAGCAGCTTGGTGAATTTGTTTCCAACTGCTTGGCCAGATGGTCCCAAAAATCCTTTCACTGGTTTTGTGTGGTCTGCAAGCGCCAGCCACAGATCAGGGCTTCATTTTGTGGGGAGCTGAATTCACGGCAAGATAAGCGCATTGCTCTGGACTCTCAGACACACGAAATCTAGGCGTTGTAATTTTCACTACTTTGAAGTTCCCTTTCCTGCCCACCACTGCACTTCAGATGTGTTATGAGCGAAGTAATAACTCCGCCTGCCTTCTCTCAGTGCTTCAAGGCATCGGTGAAGCTGGCCTGAACTTTACTCTGGCTTGGAGCTGCAAGTGCCGGCAGCAGCCTTTCTGTCTCTTCACTTCTGGCAGCAGCGTGCTGCTGGGTTGTGGCCATGTGCAGCACATGCCACCTCCACAGCCTGCACGTCCATCGCCTGGAAAGGGAAGGACAAAGGGAGTTTGGGTGGGGGAGACAGGAAGAACTGGTGAATCTGGAGCTTTGTCTGTGCTGATGGAGTTGGGGGAGCGTGGACCTGTCTGCCACGCCAGTGGAGGGAAGGCTCCACCAGCACAGCTCAGAGTTTCCTACAGATCCCAGAAGACTATTTGATCTTTTGTTTCGACTCTCCCATCTAAAGCAGTTTACAATATTTCTCACGGTACTTTGGGGAGGGTTAGGTCACAGCTTGGGCTAGATTTTACCATGTTCTCTGTCTTGGAGGTTAAGATTTTATATGCTGTCAGCAGAAAGCAGAGGGCACTGAGGGACTACTGATGCCTGGAAAGGGACACCTGGTCAGTCCCCGAGCAGCCTGCGCTCCATCAGGGCTGTATTCCAGAGGAGAGGAACCCCGGCTCCCATCCCCGCTGCACAGCCGTCCTGCATCGGGAAATGGGGCACTGCCTCTGCTAACGCTCTCTCAGAGCAATGAAGAACAGACTTAGCTGGGGGAATTTACATCTGTTGCTGCAGTGTTTTCCCTAGACGATCTTTTCTATCTGTATGATCCGGATATCTCCGTTTTTCTGCTACAAGGACTTGTGGCAAGAAAAGATCCGAGCGAAGTAATTGATCTCCTCTGCACCTCAGTCATGATGACCCACGTCCCTTGGTGTGCTCCATGAAAGGATCCCTGCAGGTGACCCAGCCACCACAAAAAAGGCACCCTTTCCTTGCTGCCTCTGCCTACCTGAGTGCACGCCGTGAAGTCGCGGGCCCTACAGCAGGTCTAGATCATGCTCCACGGCTAAGCAGTACGTAACTAAAGCTTCAAGTGTCCTGCTAACAGAGCGTCACCCAGGCGTAATCCGGGCCATGTCTCAAATTGACAAGGACAGGTTGGCCTCTGAAATAATCTCTTTAAATAGCAGCAGCCATCGCTCTCAAAGGCACCTACCCCCCCGCCAGCACCGGAGAGCTGCTTATGGCACGTCACCCACTCGTTCCCACCCCGGCATTGCAGGGCTGGCACTTCTGACAGGCAAGTGTGTCCCCTGCCCACAGCCTCCCAGCTTTGCTTTGCATCGGGAATTACAATGAATTTCGCAGCGCAGTTTATCTACTCCAGGGTGTTAAAAAACAGAAGTCCCAGGGTCCGCTCCAGGGAAGACGAAGACTACGATCCTTTCTGGCAAAGGTTGGAGAACATTGCTGTCTGACTTAGAGCTAGAGCACTCCTTCCTTCCCCTCCGGGGTCATGGTCAGCCCTTGGGGTCCACCCAGGGCCAGGCCCACGGACATGGCGACCCCTGGACCCTTCCTGCCTCCTTACGGTGTCGTAGTTGGAGTTTTGCTTCGCCTCGTTGTTTATTTAGTCGCTGTGCTGTATAGGTAATGCTTTCTTTTTCCTTTCCTTATTTTCTAAAAAAAAGAAGGAATTTGTTTGTAATTTTCCAATATCTCCCAGGATTCTGTGGGTATGAACTGCTCTTGTGGGAGTCATCCACTAGAAGCAGCAGAGATTTTGAACACTTTAAGTCTGTGGAGTTCTGCTTTTTCATTTCTTCATGAGTATGGTATTAGAAATAACACTAGACAGGCCGATGGACTGATGAAAATTTATGTTGGGATAGCCTGTATACGTTCCTGTTATTACAGGTGTTCTGTGGTTGTTGTGGTGCCTATGGTCTTCCTGAATTCCTGTTTTCAGGCTTGGATGGTGGAGGGGGAATTTTGGAGACGTCTAATGCCCTTGTGTAGCGCCAGCTGGGGGCTGTGCACACATGTGGCACTGCTGGGTTTGCACAGTCTCGCTCTTCACCTTTTCCATCATTGTTTTCTCCCGCGGTTTTATTATCTGGACACCGCTTGCAAGATCACAACCTGGTGTTGCCAGGTGTGGTATAAACAAGGGGCAATTCTCATTTCCTGCATCCTGCCAATAGTCACAGGTGTTGGTAACACTTAAAACATAAACGGTTTCAGTGGCCTCAATGCTGTTAATAAACCCTCATGGGACACCAAAGGAGAAGACAAGACCCTAGTTCTGCATTGAAAAAAGGGCTTGCCCAAAGTCACACATGGTGTGAGGTGTTCTGCGGCAACTGAGAGTCTTAAATCAATCCTTTCATCGCAGGACTGCCCTTGACTCTGGTTTGGGTTATGCTGTTCATTCTTTATTATGGGTGGGTTGTGGAGATTTGTTAATCGCCAGAGAACCTCCAAACTCAGAATACATGTAACTTAGAGAGGAAAAAAGTTTAGGTACTTGCAGAGTTTTAACTGGCAAATGGTGCGGTGTTTGGTAGTGGTCGTTTGACATTGACATTGACATTCTTTATTATAGGTGGGTTGTGGAGATTTGTTAGTCACCAGAGAACCTCCAAACTCAGAATACATTTAACTTACAGAGGAAAAAAGGCTTAGGTACTTCCAGAGTTTTAACTGGCAAATGGTGTGGTGTTTGGTAGTCGTCATTTGACATTGACAGCTGTGAATGTCCTGTAAGCACGGCTTGGAGGGACACTTGGACCTTGTTGAAGCAGAGGTAACCAAGAGGGGCCACCTTCTGAGTTCTTGCTGTCAGATTACCTTTTCTCATGGTATCTGTTCAGCAGCTGACATCCAGTTGCCGTTGCCAGCAGTAAGCAATGACATTTCAGTGGAGCGCACAGAAGACTGGCAATATGAGCATAGACAAAGGCAGATACAGTACTAGGCTCAGGCTCTGGTAAATCTGACTTACTGAAAGTAAGATGATGTTTTATCAGAAGTGATAATGTAGCTTGGTTTCTTCCTGCATGAGCCTGAGCTTGCTTTGCGTTTGTTGCTGGCGTAAGATCCCACGGTTATGTCAGACCTATATAACGTGAGTGGAGTTATAAACGCCTGCTCAGTCTCAGGGCTTGGGTATTATGTACTTGACTGTGCTGGATGGTCACAGTACATACGTCCCCTAACATTTGTGTCATACAAGCTAGTAACTAAGCCCTGATCTCTTCGTCTAAGACACTCTGATAAGCAGCCCTGCTGCGAACTTCCTGCGAGAGTCTTAGACAAGTGACTTGATCTGTCTGTGCCCCAGTTTCTATCAATAAAGTGGAGCTACTCTTTAATGAATTTGTCTTTCTGTTCAGGGGAAGATGTGGATGATTCCTATGTGATTTAGGAAAAATCACTTTGCTCAGGCTTTGGGTATCTCAATGTCAGAGATGCATTTTAAATTTCCATCCTGTAATTGCCGCTAGTTGGAGTGACACAGTCCTCAAATGGGTATTCCTAAGTGCTAGTGTTGCACAAAATAATGGTAGTTTGAGAAAGTAATGTTCGAGCGCAGTATTGTCTTTGATCTGATATAACTGTATTGTCAAAGAGAGATCTCGCCTGTTCCTTGCCCGTGCCTGGGGAGTTTTCTTGTCACCCTGTAGTGCTGCAGAGGACACTTGGACACGATACAGTGCAGTAACCCAGCATTACCAGCAGTGAAGATGACATCTGTTGTGATGCTTCTCGCCACTTGTATCTCAGCAAGCCTCAATTTTTCTATCATTTTTCTTTCATAGAGACACGCTTGCACAAGCTGCTGTCAGATGCTTTTAAGAATCGCTGCTGTGGCAGCATTTGGATGTGTTTGGGGAGTGGAAAAAAAAAAAGCAGAAGAGGATTGGGTGGGGTTAGCAGGGATTTTGCGAAAGTAGGGGAGCTCACGGGGATTGACACTGCCAAAAGGAGTTGGGATGGAACAGAGTGTTTAGGAGCTGTTGGGAAAAGGGATTGCAACAAATTGGGAAGGTATCAGAGGGGTGTGGAAGGATCAGGCTTTGGGGAGGGTTGGAGGAGACGGGGCTGGGGATGTGGAATAAGAAGCATTAATGGAGCTGGGGAGGCTCTGGCTAAAAGAGGGATTTGGATGAGGGAAAAGGCCCTCTCTGTCATATCCTGGGATGATGACTTTGTCACTCCTTCGAGAGCAGATCCCAGCCCTAGTCACATCTCCATCATAAGCCAAGCAGGCTGCTACCTGCAGCAGGCTGCTTCCCTCTGCCTCACCCCTCCCAGTATATGACCCGTCTCTGCTCAGCACTTTGAGGACCGAGGTAAAGTGACTCTAAAGTCTTTTTTGTTGTTGTTGCAGTAAGTATTCTCAACTTGCAGGCATAAGATCTGAGCCCATTTATCCAGAAAGCAGATGACAAGTATGTCTAAAACATTACCTTGCCGATATCTGTTGCTTGGTGTGCTCCAGGAGGGTGTTCAGGGAGGCTGAAGATGGTGGCTGCATATAGACATGAGCTTAAGAAACCCCTACCCCCAAAAGATTAAAAAAGAATGAAACAATGCAAGTGTGTTGATGAGTTAATCACAGGCTAGCCCAAATTCCTTGGGATGGTTTGAAGGTTACTCAAGCTTAACACTAGCCAGTTCGCACTGTGCCACCATTCAGTCCAAGTTAGGCATTGGAGTTTGAAATTCTTGTCATGACATAGACCTCTAAGGATGCTAAAATGCAATACAGAACTTGTACCCTGCTGTTGGTCCCTCTTTCTGGTGTGTATCGTTGGGAAAGCAGATGACAGAAACTGCTGGGGAAATGACAAAGAAATGCTAAAATACTAAAATGTCTTTGTTTCCTTTTGTGGCACTTGAATTCCTATCCATGAAGCAGCACAGTAACTTTGGAAAACACATCCATAATTCCAGCTTCATTTCTGCCTCAAAATGCCTTGCTGTGGCTGATTTTGTAAGAGGTGTAAAAGCTGCCAAATGGGCCAAAGCTGCTGTTGAGTCCTCTGCAAATCAGAACGGCAACGCTGGGTGAGACCAGAGAGCTGTCTGTGTCTTCTGTGTAGTGGTGGCCAGTAGTAGGAGCTTGGAGAAAAGTAAAAGCTATGTAAGATGCTTTCTCTCCTACACTCTCATGGAGTCTTCCAAGTAAGTGTTGAAGGGCTTTCTGAATCGCAGATTTCTTCTTGAACAACGGGTTTATTGGTCGCTAGTAGACCTATCTCCATATAGTTGCACAATATTTTTAGGGATCCATTTATACCGTTGCCTTTCATAGCATTCTTTGGCAATGAGCTCTGTGAGCTAATTATTTTCATAAAAAGGGAACTTCTAGATTTTCTACCAGATACTTCCATATGATATACCCCTAACTTTTATAGTGGGAGAAACATTGACTAATCTGTCCCAGTTGGCAATTTCCTAGACATCTGTGACTTCGTAAATTTTTTGCTCTTTCAGTTATAGAGGCTGAAGACAATCCAATATATCAGTTTAAAATCTGTTTAGTCGGTTGCCACTTGGATTCTGAGGAAGCCAATCTGCATGTGCTTCATCTGACTGGGTCATATAATTGTCCCATCATTGCAAGATAACTGCATGGGCATTTCTTTCTCCCTGCAATGAAGGCAACTATTGTGGCCTTCAAGTATAGTAGGTGCTACTACTGTATTTTATCGTCCCCAAATTATTTTTGTTGCTTTTGTTAATTTTTTTGTGTATTGATATTACTATTTTTCCAAACTTGGTTTCCCCAGTGCTGAGTAACTTGATGAAAATTATCAGTATATTTAAAAAAACGAAACTATTCATTCCAAGTCATTGCTTTTTATCATTCTAAGAGTACATTTCAGCACACTCTCTCTTTGCATTGGCTTTAAGACCTCAAACTGTGTAAAGCTATCTGCTTAAACAAATGATATTTTTTCCAGTTCCTTAATTATTTATGGAATTTCTGTATATGGATCTTCTCTTTTATTTTTTTTTTGCAGTTATGCTGAGCAGCTGTTCTTGAAAAAGTAGGTTTATAAACTGCATTTTCGTGTTTGCTTTTACTAATCACTTTAGAGGTAAAATATCGTGATTTATAACCACATAACAAAGCTTGCCAGCTGGGTGTTTGTTTCATGGCTGGAAATAAACAGAGTTTTTTATGAAAACTTTCCTAGACAAACTCCAAAAAAGGAAAAGCAATCCATCTGAAAGGAGCAATGTTTTTTAATGATGGGTTTTGTGTTTATATTGGCGCAAATTTTCAACTGGTGGGCACAATCGCTAGAACAGGGGCCGTATTTTGTTACTGTGCATGAGAAGTCACGTGCTGTCTTTTTGCGAGCACTTGCATGCTTTGCTGCTTGCTTTGACTGTTCCTGCAAAAGGAATTTGTACTGAGGTGTTCCACGCCAAGCATGCGAGCTGGGAGGAGAGAAATGTATCTGACCCAAAAGGGTTATACGTTGCCTGTTTGTGATGGATTATCCAACCTCAACCCACTCTTTACCTTGGGAGTTTGAGGGCGCTCAGTGGGTCTGTGGCATACTCAGGTGGGTTCAACAGGGAAAAATAACATTTGATAAGGTAAATGAAAAATATGTACATAGGAGAATAAAAATTCATCTGAAATAAATATTTACAACACATACATATACAATAGAATGATGATATTCCTTTGATAACGAGGCTGCTGACCTTTCAGATGCAAACGAATGATAGTTTCCATATTAAATGTTGAGACGGTAATGTTTCAGACATACTTTAAACCTATTCCAAGCTTGAAAAGCCTACACATATTTTACAGCTGTTTGACATTTGTTCTTTTTTTCCGATAGTCATCAGGTGTTGTCTCCGTCAGGGTCGTGAGCAGATATTTACTGTTCATGAAAGCAGTGCTGCAGATCAAGGACTGAGCATGTGATTTACTTCCCTCCTTTGTTCTGCCAAAAAAAAAGGGAATCCAAGAGCAGGGCCAAAAATCAGTATCCCATCTTGGTCTTTCTGTTTGCAGATAAAAATATTTGATGGCACTAGTGTGGTTAGGCATTAGCCTGCTGTTTGTACTTCCTAGCGGAATCCTGGTTCATCAATGGACTTTTTGTGGTCATCTTTGGCTGGGTTTTTTATGGACTTTTTGTAGTTGTTTGCAACAGATGGAAGGAAAAAGTGTGAATTTATCTCCTATCTCAAATGCCAGTCAGTAAAAAAAATTTACTTAAATCACAAATTTTTGATCTACCTGTATATTTTACCCTACATATACCTTTTAACCCATTGCCAGTGTAAGAAAGATCATTCATTGCTAATGCTTGCTAAGCATTTTGGGTAATATGTTTAGAGATAAGGTGTATATGTTCTTCTTTTTTTTTTTTTGGAGTGGTTATGGGCTACTGTGATATGGAAAGTGGGTTTTTTGGGGAGGAGGTAGGGAGTGAACTCTTAACATTGATGTGGCCTCTTAGATGGTGATAGCTGCTGTTTATGCCAAGGGCTGTGCTGTAACAAGTTCACGGGGGGGACATGCTGATCTGATTCTCATCTTTGCGTTAAGCTAGCTAATGTGCATGAGAACTAGCACTGGAAGCTTAACATCCTCGTGTAGTGTTCCAACCCTCTAACCCCAAAGGAGCAGAAATGCAGAAAAGCATGGAATGGAGCTACTTGCTAAGTCATCCAACTTGAAGGCGGAATGCCTGCTGTTGGGGTGTATCAGCTTTAAGACGTGGTATTGGGAAAATATTTTAAATCACGTACATCAACATAAACCAGTGATAAATGTGTGTATACTTTACTGATTTATCTTAGAAAATTAGTGTTGATCTTGTTCATTTTGGAGAGAGAAAACCTTGCTACAAAAATTGTCCTTTTTTGTCTCCTGGGAGGATATACCAAACAATTGATGCCACCGGTATATTACGTGATTCAGATAACAAAACTTTTTGTGTTGCCCGGATTGCTATGTCAAGTCCTCAGTGGAACAATTGGAAGTGTAATGGGAAGCAGAGCTACTGGCAGAGATTACTGAAAGAATTGAAAGGTTTTCCAAACAAAACAGATGACACTGAAAAAAGTGGGGCAACTGCTCAAACGGCAGCTGTTTCTAAATATTTTAAAATTCTTTTTGGGAATGATTGCAATGCATATTACAGTGCTGATTGCTGCTGTAAAGCTAGGCCAATGTTTGTTTTAGCCAGCCATGCTGATGAATAACTGCATAACTTAAATACAAATTATTTGATGAAAAAGGTAAATATTTTTTGTTGGAGATGATGCTGAAATCTCTGACATAATTGAACACATATATTTTTTAGAAAACCTTTTCATCCAAATAGATTAATATTGAGTGCTTTGTGTAGAGGGACTTATACCATCTGTGTAAGCGTAACTACAGACAAGGGGTGGTATCAGCTCCTTTCCAAATCACTGGCCTTCCACTTATTGCTCCTTTTTCCCCACGTTACTCTCTGAATTCCATGAACACCTAGAAATTTTGCATTCATTTGTTAGTAGGGCTGCAACATCCTACGCTACAGTACATTATCCGTTGTTAACTCCTGAACACTGTGGATCGTAGACTAAGGCCACTGAAGGTAGGAAAACTGGCAAATTTTTGTGGCAGTGTTGTCTGTCCAAAGTCTCATGGGGAAGGAGTTTTGCGTGGCATGACGGTGTCATCTTACCTACAGGTGTTTTTATCTATGAGGTGTAAACTTGCAGATCTGGAGATGTAGTTCTTTAGCTCTGTAGGAGGCTCTAACTGCTATCCTTTATTGAAGAAATTTCCTTCCCATCATGAGTCACTTGACAACTGTCAAGAGTATGCTCTGCAAGTATGCAAGAGCAGAGAAGTGGACATCCTGTGTACAACGTAATGGCATTTGTTACTGCTATTAATAGAGCTGGGGAATGCTCTGCAGCAGCTCTTTGCCTTTTTTTGAAAAACATGGAGTTGCATACAGCAAATACAATTCCAGTTATTCCAAAATTTCTGGAAGCACTGAACAGGGGTCATTGCTGATTGAGACTGACTACACACCAGGTTATCTGTGGCTTTTCTGAAAGCTGGTTGGTTACACTAGCTTTCAATCCACCTACAAGATAAGGTAATATGACACTACTAATTCAGTCTGCCTATTCGAGGCTTGCAAAGAGAAACCGAGATGTGCATCCTTCTTAAATGCTAAATATCAAGCCTTTAATTATCCTAACAAGTTTCTTTTATTTTTTTTTTAGGGATGAAAACAAAATAAACAAACAAGATGACCCAGCACTTTGTGATCTTCACTGTTGTAAGGAAGGGCCAATAAGAAATGGCCCTATTGGGCAGAAGCCACCTTCTATCAACCCTGAGAGACTGAAAGATTTTGGTGAGGAGGATTACCTGAACGGGGATGTGAAGACCTGGGAAATGAAGATAGTGAGCCGTAATGAGGAGTTACTTAGGGATGCCCTTTCCCGCATCCCTCAGTCAAGCAGTAGGACCAGCCTGTCAAGCTGCAACAAGCTGATTCGGTTTGAAGATATTAGTGCAGCAGCTTTTAAAATCCAGTGCGGTGTTCAGAAAACCCCTTGCATGGTACGGAGTTTATATGGCTTTGCATTCTTTCAGTATTCCTTTTATTTTCTTTGTAAAAGTTGATCAGAAATGAATGAAGAGTATGTGTGGGTTGCAGGAGGTGGATCTGTGTAAGATGACTGATGTTCATATGAGTTGTTGTAAACGGTCAATAATAATTTTCTTCTTACCTGTTTAACCTAAATCCTCAAAGATTGCGATGACCTGTAAATAAAGGATAAACCACATTAAGCATAGAGCTAATGCACTGTGGTATTATGCTCCCAGTGAAAAGCTCTTGCTACAAGGAACCTGAGCTGGAGACGGCGGAATGTCAGTGTTTAGGTAAGCAGTCATGTGGAAGGGCCCAGTGTGGAACCAGCCCTCATATTTGGGGAGTCTGGAGGCACAGACTTTCTTTCCCAGCTTAGCCAACCTGGCAAGGCTGGATATGTTCTGTAACCAGGTGGTTCTGCCATGTGTGTCTTCAACAAAACGAGGACATGAAGATACACACACAAACATACGCACCTATGGACCAGTCAAGGTATGAAAATGACCGAGACACTCATATAAATGTACAAGCATTTGCTAAAGCGTGAGAGAGGTACAGTGGCAAGATGTTTAATTAGTAGTATTTCTACTGTTTGGAGCTCTTCACGAAGGCTACTGTAGGCACTCTGTGGTGAACCTCCTCTTCTCCCTGCGGTGGGTGAGAAGAGCATCTTTGCCAAATGGCAATTCATAGCAGCAGCCCCAAATTGCTGTCTTGATGAAGCCCTCCCTGTTGCTGACCTGGGGCACCTCGCCAGCCTCACCGGCCATGGATTGTTTTTTTGGTCTGCACAGGGAGAGGACCTCAGTGTCTGAGCCACTGCTTGGGGTTAACAGTCCCAGGAGCAAAGCGGCTGGGTCTGCAAGGCACAGCACTTGTGCTGGTTCCCAGATGGTGCCAGAGACATCACAATTACTTTCAGTGGGTTTTTCTAGCTTAGAGTTCCCAAATTAAGGATAGCTGTGTTTTTTTGCAGCATACTACAGAAGAAGTGTGTCTCGTGACAAAGGGCATGACACAAGACCTTTTACAGCTGTAAGGTGGCACGAAAAACTTGCAGGGTAGTGTTGGCTGGAGTGCAGGGAGTCAAACTGGATGCCTTTTCCGCGCATATACTGCCTGTTCAGAGTGACTCGGGAGTAAACCATACTGCCAGCTGTACCTGGATTTCCTTTCCCAGAGGAAAAGTTGGCTTGCTCGGGAAGGCAGCGGGGGGAGTGAGCAGACACATGTGCAGCATGGGTGGTCGAGGGGGGCAGGGCAAAGAGAGGGAGCCTACCAAACCCTGCATGTTGCATCGTTTGTCACCAAGGCTGTCAGGCTTGAGAGCACAGACAGTGCTCTAGATGGGAGTGTCAATTTTCTGCTTTTGTGGAGAGACTGTCCCAGGAAGAGAAGGTTTGCATTTATGTTGCAGGCAGTGAGCACTACGGTCCTCTGTAGTTGACAGCTCTGGTCATATTTGTTAGATGGGTTGAAACTTGCTGTGCAAAGGCAGGTCTATGGGCAGGGAGAGGGAGTGAGTCGGGTTTAAACTTGCTGTGCAAAGGCAGGTCTATGGGCAGGGAGAAGGAGTGAGTCAGGGCTTCATTTGGAAAGCAGAACTAACTAGCTCCATACCCTTTGATAGCCTGGATCCTTCCTTCCCTGCAGCTCATGGCATCATGCACTTCTGCCGAGCTAGTAAAACCTCTCTCAGCCCCATCCCCCAAGCCATGTCCTTGCTCCCAACTCATCCTAATGCAGGAAAAGGCAAGACTGCACTACTGAGTCCATCTTCTGCTCCTTTTGCATCTGTGAGACTCAAGATGCGAAGATTTTGCTAAACTGATCGTGCTCCTTCTCACGAGTAGTTGAGCTCTCTTTAGCCAGTTCACACCATTTGTTCTCAGGCAGCTTTGTCCCTCAGCTTAAATAGTTCTTTTCTCTTGGGTGTTCCTGGAAGATTTATGCAACATGGTTTTATCACCTTTCTGCATTTACTGTGCCAAGTTAAACAGGCTAACTTTCTTTAATCTCTTTTTGTGAACTATCCTTTAGGAATGATCAGAATAGTGGGAAGCCTATATCCCCACTTGCTTCAGTGTAAAAATAGCCCATGACTTTTGCTACTCAAAGTAATGTTCCCGCAGAAGTCATTAGTATATGTTTCATGCACCGATTCAAAAGGAAAGTATTGAAAGCACAGAGTGGTGTCAAGAAAAGCACAGATAACCTTTATTTTAACTTATCGCTGGGAGACAAGAGCCCCTTTCAGGGACGTTTGTTTGGATTAAAAAAGTGAGCATGACCATATCCATGCAGTTCATTGAATGGAAGACCCTTTCAACCCAAACCATTCTGCGAAATTGGGCACTTGGTTTTGTTCCTGATGTAGGAACTTTAAGGGTTGCTTTGTGTTAGCTTTTTGGATGACAAATGGAGGGTGTGCTGTGTGATGTGCATTAGACACAATATCTGTAGTCCTTAGATAAGATCACGGTGACAAAAGGGAGAAGTTACAGGCTAGTTCAATGAGTCTTACAAGGTCACACATCAGGTCAGTATAGCTGCAAATAGCACAAACACCTCCTTTGTTAGAAGTAATTGCTATATTTAGGCTCCATGAAAAAAAGCCTTAGTTAAAGGAAGCAGAAAAGGATGACCTAAAGAGTTAAAATATTGAGCATCTAAATTACAGAAAAATAATAATAATCTAAAGTACACCACCTCTGTAATAACAAGTGACCTAATGACAAATATTCTTGAATGTACGGGACTTCGCGACTTTATAAAGTCACAGGATTCATCTCCTTAAATCCTTTTTCTCATTGTCCATGCTAGAATCCAAGATTCTCTACAAACGCAAAAATTACAAAACTGGTATGGTATGTGAAGAATCAGTGAAGTAGTGTTTCTTCTCTATGGTTCTTGTTCTGTTTTGCACAGGCATTCTCCATAAATTGGGCTGTTTAGGATAGAAACTATTATCCTATTAGTGTACTAAGCACTTTCCATTCTTTCAGTTCTGCAGCCCGATTTTCAGAGGAGCAACAAGTGGTAGCTCCTATTGCAGGGTTTTCAGAAGCAAAATAGAGAATCTGGCCCCACCTGTGGGTGAGGAACTTAACATACGCTTGTAAATCCACTAAAAAGCCTGGAAACATTCATCTGAAACATTTAGTTCGGTTGTATACCTGAAAGTATCTGTTTTGAATATATTTAGTTTATATAAATTTGCTTTGAAAGTCCCACAGTCTGAAAAATATATTGGTACGCATTACTATATACACTATATGCCATATACATGAGACAGACACTTTTTGAGGTAAATATTTCAACTATATTTTTATGCTGTTTTTTAATCTCTCTCTCTTTGTGGCTTATCATAAATGAGGGTTTGATCCCCTAAATCCCCAGGTCCTTGTTTGCCTTGGCAGCCAGTGGAAGAAATGGAGCCAATTACAGAATAGTGACATAGTAAGCTAGGGAACTGGAACCCACAGGCTTACTGCAACTCTATTTCATAAGTTATCTTGTTTAAAACTCTTGTTTTAGATAATATAGTAACAGGAAATTAATATGGTGATGTGTCCTGTGAGTGTCTTACTATAGAAATTTATAAAGGTTTGCCATTAAGAAAACCAAACAACAAAATCATGCACTTGGACACTGCATCATGTGTCCCAGCTTGCTAGTTCCTCTCAGTTCAGGCATCCTTTCTGTTCCAAACACCGAGCGTTTTCAAACAGCTGCTGCTTACGCTTGCAATCCTTGGAAATATTTTTTATTATTTCCATCATTCTTCAGATAAAAATATCATTACTAACGTTGTACTGGTCTTAGGATGCAAAATGAACAATATTCAGTAGTGAATCAGTGACAGAAACCATAACAGAGTCATAATGAGACTCAAAGAGGAATTTTTTGACTGCTTTTGCATCTATTAGTAGATGACTTTATTTTTTAGGTATTCAGTTCTCACAAGTGCTAGAATATCAGACCATAGGGTAATTTTTGAAATAATTGAAAATACTTATTTTAATATCTGTATTTGAACAGTAAGACCAAAACAAGTGCTATTTTCAGAATTCATAATGTCATGGGGTACATATTTCACTGCTTTGAATTTAAAAATGCCTTCCATAAACCAGAAGAAGCTGGTAGGTAACAACACACTGTCATGTATTTCTGAAGAAACAGATGATGAAATCTACTTTTTAGAGCTCATATGTAGCTGAATGCATGCCTTGCCAGGGAGCTGATGGGGTGTGGAAGGTTTGTCTTAATTTTAGAAACATCCCTATAATACTATTTCTATACTCCAGTATTCTAGGCTATCCAAACAATATGGAATGGACATCTACCTAAAGAAAGAGTTCCTCCAGTACACGGGATCTGTGAAGGAACGAGGTGTACTTTACCTTCTGACATCATTGCCTCAGGTATAACAAAATGTTAACTTTCAAAAAGAAAGAGATTAGTTCTGCTTCACAAAAATGAAGTAGAATTAAAGATAATTTTACTTGTAACATCCATGGAATAGGAGTGTTTCTTGCCTTTTGAACCATTGTGCTGAACAACGTAGATAGGTCTGCTAGTATCTGAATGTAAAATACTTCTTTATTTGCGCTTGGCAGATCTGCTGGTGAAATGCTTAAAACTATTTGAAACAAAAGGCTGTCAAATGTAAGCATCAGTGTTTTCTGTGGCATTTGGATGAAAGTGTTTGTATGCGTATTATGGTTCTGACATGTTGAAACCACCAAACTTGAAGTGATGATGAAATTGAGTTTCAATGGGTGATGAGAAGGATCTAGATCACTGGTTGATTTTGTAATGAACTTCAGTATCAAGACATGAAAAGCTTGTTTATAAATTGCCATAGGAGGTTTTTGAGTCTCTGCAGCAATAATAATTATAATTGGCATGATACAGCAGCCCAGAAACAGTGATTACTCCTGCACTTTTGTAGTAATATGAATAAATCCTTCTATTAAAGGGAAACCTGAAATGAGATAATTTCACACAGGTAGGGAAGAGGGGCCAGATACTGGCTTTGAGGGGCCAGATATCGACTCTTCTGGGATCAGCTGGTGTTTTGCAGCTAATTCCAATGGAACAAGAATGGAACCTGGAGGAGTGCAGGAACAGGTCTTGTGATGTCTCAGATCTGTGTGTAACTCCTGAGATCACGCCAGACATGCACATACTGTATTGTAATATCATAATGTGATCTTCTAGTAGAGGAAAACGAGGAAGTCAGATCATTAGAATGATCCAGGTTCACATGGGACAACTTTGTGACACTATATTATGTGCAATAAGCAAACCTGTTTTTCAGGATCAGCAAAGAAAGGGGGTGATCGTGGCTTCGGACAGTAACTTTTCCATGGCTGTTGCTTACCATGCCTCAGAGCTCCGCGTTCCAGTGTTTGTCATCATGTCAACCAGCACATCTCCGGGCAGAGTGAAAATGTGCCGTGAGTATGGTGCCATGGTCATATCCTATGGCACTACGGCTAAGGATTCCCAGACGCACGCAAGAAGGCTGGCGCAGGAGAATGGTTACCTCTACCTCGAAGAGTAAGTGGAAAGTCAGGCTGATTAGAAAGCTTAGATTAGATACTTGCGCAGCTCTGTGAAAACAATTAGTTTCATTAAAATTTGATCGCAGGTCATCCAAATGTTCCCACTAGCTGGTGTATGGACAGTTACTGATTTCCAGGTACAATTCATGAATCTTTCTATAACAGTTGGGAATGGAAACCAAAATGAAACACTCTTCCTACAAATTAGGCAAAGTTGCTGGTTCAGAATTATACGGGCTAGTGTGATAATGGATGTATGCTAACTCTTGATGAAGCCAGCCAGAAAGCATCAAGGCTAGCATTCATTTTTGGTCTCTCTGTTTGGAGTAAAATGGGTAAAATCTAACCTTTAATGCAAAAGGTTCAGTGGCATAGGACAGGGCAAGAGAAGGTTAATGCTGTAAAATTTTTGCCTTTCTGGTGTGAGTGACGAAACTGTGATTCTGACTTGAAAAAAGGTGATGAAGAGGCTACTTCACACATATCTTTAAAGTAGCTAAGGGTGAGTGTAAATTTGTTTGAACTATTTGAGGTCATTGAACAAGCCGGATCTAATAAAAAAATGATTAGAATAAGATAAGACAGGCAAAAATATTTCAAACTGATCCATTTCCCTTTTTTTTTTTCCTTTTCTCTCTGCAGTCTCTTTAGCCTTTCCCTTTCCTTTTGGGTGTTTTTTTTTTCCCTTACCTTTTTTCAAGTAAGATTTCCAAAAGCGCATAGGCGTGAATCATTAGCATGAGGTAGCTGGTGGTCCCTCTGATGCACTGAGCTGGAATGTTATTCTCACTCCCCATCACTGCCTCTGTGCAGGCTTTATCCGCCACTTGGTGGTTGTACAGCACCTACTGCAGTGAGTGCCCATTCCCCTTCGGCTCCTAGGCACCACGGCATTCAACACAGTAATAATCAGTAATGTTGTTTGGAAAGTGGATCCCAGAATGAGCAGAATGGAGAAAGTCCTCACTTCTTTCCCAGTTGGTTTATTCGGAAGGCAGTATTAAAAATTGTACTTTTCAACTGCGCTGTTAGCTCTGCCGACAGCAAGTGACCCACAGGGCTGGTTGGTATGCCTTGTCCTTTGTCCCAGACCAAGACTTTCAAAGAAACCCAAGGAAATGAGGTGCACTGAATCCCACGGAATTTTAAACCCATTTAGGCTGACTTTGAAAACCACAGCTTTCCATAACTTCATGATTTCCAAATTTCTGTCAGACACTTTTCAACTGATGTGTTAACTCCCAGCTGACTTGCATCAGCTATCATGTTTGCACATAAGAACTAAATTATTGTATTGGAATTTCATGTTTAATCCTCTCCTCCTTCTCAAATAGTTATTTATCTTATGTAATGTAGATAAGCTCCAGGGACAACGGACTTGAAGGACTTCAGCATCTAGCATTGAGAAACTCTGAATGTACACATTGCCATTAATAATATCAAAGAATTTGGATTTATTTCAGGTTACAAGAAACAGGTATTTCAGGTTACAAGAAACAGAGTTATTCAGTCTGTTTCTATGTTTAATTAACCTCACAGATGCAATTTTTCACACTTTGGAGGAAAAAAAAAGAGAACACCCCCCTCACACACACTATGATTGTGAGCCTTTTTATAATAGGGTGCCTGAAGCGTATTTTGTTAGGTGCAGACTGGGAGAGCTTTCCCAGAGGGATGTACGCATGTATGGATAGCCAGTCATCTTCAATGTGTGTCTGACACACTTTCATCGCAAGTTGCCCAAGCTGTCTGTAAAACATCAGCTCATCTCCTGAGCTTTAGAATGGAACTTCTGGAATGTCATTTTATTTTGATTTAATTCCAGCTTGCACAAAATCCCTAGCAATTTGGTCTCTGGATGTCCTTAACCAACAATTCATTCTTTCCTTCCTGAAGCAGACATTAGGTGACTGTCTTTGGTTTTACCTGCACGGGTGATGTCCTGCCGTTGGATGTGTCAGTGTGGGTTCTTCCCATTTCCTGAGTGCAATTAAAATACTGTGTTATGCAAATGATCACAGAATCACAGAATGGTAGGGGTTGGAAGGGACCTCTGTGGGTCATCTAGTCCAACCCCCCTGCCGAAGCAGGGTCACCCACAGCAGGCTGCACAGGACCTTGTCCAG
>Ga0065711_1032465_pt1 | contig 27292 bp, 18 predicted proteins | sample Hoacrofraction12_FD_59098 | JGI IMG/M metagenome (GOLD analysis project Ga0065711, IMG submission 59098) | Hoatzin crop microbial communities from Cojedes, Venezuela - Epithelial fraction 12 v2 (version 2) | ecosystem: Host-associated > Birds > Digestive system > Esophagus > Crop | place...
GGGGGGGGGGGGTCAAAATAAAAATCGCTGTGTGTATAATTAGATCAAACTTACAGCCTATGACAATCAGTAATAAATATTTTTAAGAACCATTTTATTCTCCACTGAAATTCAGTATTACAGAGCTTTCCTTTTCTGTGCGTGTCTGCTGATAATTTTTTATGTACGTCTTGGTTTCAAAGGGCAGTTTCTTTATCCAATATAAACATAGAGAAGTATTTATATACAGGTACATCTGGGTCCCAGTTTCTCAGTGTAACCAGTGGCTTTTGGTGAAATGGCTTAGTGGATAAAAAGTCAGGACCATGTTGAGGTCTGTTCTCCACCCAAGAGCCCCCAGGCTTGCTCTGTGTTACCCACATTTCTCTATACAAGGAAGGGAAATCTGACCTATGAAAACATAAGCAAAATTCATCGCAGCAGGTGAGCTCTGCAAGTGATGCCTCTGGGAGGATCTTCAGAGCTGTGTGGAAATGTCATTCTTGAAACCAAAGGAAGACTTTTGGGGTTCAGAGTTTTGTCCTTGTCGTTTCTTCTCAAATTTGTTCATCTTAAAAAGCTTTAAAGCTTTATCTAGATACAACTGTCTGCTGATGATCCCAAAACTTTCGGCAAGAAAGTTTCCAGGCAAGATGATAATAAGAATGTAAGGAGCATCATAGTTGCTCATTAAATCTGCAGGTGCCTCTTTGATGAGGAGTTTGAATTTCCGCACTATTCTTACTGGTCCATCCTTTTGCCTCCAGTGCACCTCTCAAAGGGTCAGTCCCTAACCCAGCATAACAGCACGGCACCACAGCCTCCTTGGCTATCGGGATGCTCACTCAGCATGGACGATACGTTCTCTTTTCTGTCTCAAGCTAGCCTGTACCCTTAAACTATCAGTGATGACTGTGGGATTGCTCCTGATTTATGGCTGCATATAGGGAAGGAGAATGCAGCTGGTATATTGCTGTGGGGTGGATGCATCACTCTGACCCAAGAGCTGAGGGAGAAATTATTTGAGGAGAATAAAAAAAAAATCCTTTCCTTTCCTATCTATCATGGACTAGAAAATCAGAAAAAAGCTGCAGAGAGGCAAGCAGTGGGTGGCTAATTAAAGCAATTGAATTATTTTCTCTCAGCAAAGGATTGATTAGGCGCTTGAGCATATTGGGCACTTGTGGTATTGTGTTTGTCTCAAGCACTTAAGGAAGAGCCTAATGAAAACGCTGTAATTTGCTATTTAAACAGTTGTTTCACAGAGTTTTGAAATGCTCGTAGATAGTCTGGCAAAATGTCACAGCTAGCCGTGTGCTCAAAGGAAACTCAGCGGTGTTTTGGACATGCACGGGTGTTTTGGGACTTTTTTTTGTCAATGGGCAGCGTGACCTGCTTTTGGCTTTTCAGTAGTCTGCTCATTTTCAGTCTTGTCCCATCTGGTTTCTGGGTATTGCTGCCCATAAAAAATCACATCAGAAGCTCAATCAAAGCTTAAGTCCTGCTGTGGCACAAGTCAGCGTAGTTCCCCTGAAGCAAAGGAGGTGGCACAGCTCTTCTCCAGGCAAGGAGCTGACCCAGTTTGACTGGGATGCCCATTTAAAACATGACTGGCTTGCACAGTGCTGTGGGAAAGCAGGCTCCAGCCACGCCTGTGCACTGGGAATATAATCTCTAGGGCTTCTGTCTCTACAGTTTTCTCGAGTTTCAATTTGACCACAAGAAATAATTAAAAAAAAAAAATCAATAGCTCTTACATGTTTCTTTTGGAATTCTTCTTCTTAGTCCCATGCCAGAGGCAATAACTTTTAGCACCTTGATGAGCCAATATGCTAGTTTATATCAAATGTATGAGGATATTAATTTTCAGTTATAAATAGTGTATCTGTAGCTATTCCCATGCTTCTTTGATGTGTCTCAGAGGAAGCTACAGCTGACTCGTGTCAACGAGGAGCTTTGCTGCATAAAAGCAGTCCCTTGTGCCATTGCAAACACTAAGTTCGCGTATCAAGACCATTCAGCTGCAAGGTGTAAGAGGCTTCTTCCCCATGTACTGCAACAGCTATCATTTTAATGAACCACTGAGGAAAAACCAGGGGCCGTGCTGAAAATCAGAAGGTGGTGGGTTGGAGGAGGAGCTGCCTGCTAACTGCCTTTGCTCTTTCCTTGTCTAGGTACGTAAAGAGTATGGAAAATGCCTGCGCACACATTGCTGTAGTGGGAAAAGTACAGAGAGCTCTATTGGCTCAGGAAAAACCTCGGGGTCACGGACACCTGGAAGATATTCCACAGGCTCACAGGTAACCTGCGTTTCTTGCCCACACCCCAGTGCTTTGCGCCACCACGTCAATAGCCTTTGCAGCTATGCTGGGAGGGAAGCTCCTCTCGGGACCGAAGGAGCTGCCTTGGGGCTCTCCCCAGTGGACCCACAGCGATTTCCCTCCCTCCCAGACCTGAATTCAACACAGTGGTTTCCCTTGGGATGTGATAGCAATTAGTGCCTCTCCAAGAACCTTCTAAATAATTGTGATGAGAATATAAAGTCCAAATTTACCTTCCAGAGGCAGGTGGGTGGTCATCACTTGAGCTGTCCTGCATGCTCTCCATGGGAATCAGGAGCTGGGAGCATTTTTTCAGCTATGCTACATCCCAGTACGTCCTTTAATCACAAGCTGAAGGTTGTTGTCACTGCTATTGCCAGGAAAGATGCTATAACAACCAAGTATTTTTCTTGCTAAAAAAAGACTACAAGTGTCTTGCAATAGCCTTCACAGTGAAAGTGCTTGCTTTCTGGCATTTGGTGGTTTGATCAATTCCTTGCCTCACTCAGTTTGCCTTAGTTTATAGACCTGAGGAGGATCCATTGGGGTCAGATTATCTTATTAAGTTACTGCGTTTGTTATGCTTTGCTCATCTGAAAATTCAGGTTTTGTGTAGTTTGTGCACTTAGCAATTTTGAAGCTAACTTGTAAGTATAGATGCAGATTTATGGACCAACAGTTCATATAAAATGAAGAAGCTTACTTCTTAATCAATAGAAACCAAACACAAATTCATTCAGTATTACTAATGGAAATAATTATACATGACAGTTCCACTATTAAATTATGAAAGACATGCAGCGAGTGACAGTTTATAAACTCCCAGGAAAACCTAATTTGTGATTTATGTCTTGGAGAAAATTATTATTTATTTTCAACGGTTTCTAAGATGTCATCCAAAAGCTGCACTTTGGCATTTATGTAGGTCTGGATTTTATACAGGGCAAATAATAGCAATAGAATATGGAGCCTCTCTCCATTAGGCCATCAAATCCCACAGTAATCAATAATGTCCAAAAATCACTATATCCAGTGACATTTAGGTGACTGATTTGAAAGCCTTTGGTTTTACGTAACTTAGCTACTGGGTAGGTGCCCTCCTCTCTGAGAAGAGTTGACTTTAATGGGCCCTCCCTCTTGGCAGTGTCAGCACAAGAAAACAAGCTTTTCTGAGGCTGAACTGAGTCTTCTGGCAGCAGTCCCCTCATGGCAGGCAAGGTCTGAGGTACCAAGGAAGATTACTTTGCCTGCAGAAGCTTGTCCTTGGAAGGATGGAAGTGCCTGAGGCCTATCGGAGGAGGAGGAAACCTCATGCAGGTGATGGAGGTGGATGGAGATCAGTCTGAGCTGTTGAAAGCATCTGACTCCTAAATTTTGAATAGAGAAGTCCATGAGGAAGAGAACTCCTGAGCCCCTTTTTTTCTCTGAAAAACACTTAGGAAACAGAATAATTAATCGACAATGAATTGTGTCAGAGAAATACAATAGATTAAATGTCCAGGTGAAAAATAATGCTGTAAAAGTGCATGGGCCTTGTGTCACATTGTGCTTCCATTTATAGAGGGCTAATGCATGGTTAGAGATGCTGTTACTACATAGTTAATGAGTAAACTAGGAGGGACTTTTCAGGTGTGACCACATGAGTAAGCCCTCAAAGATCTCACATGGCTAACTAAGATGCTGCTACGGTAAGCACTGGATTTTTAGCGATTAGGAAAAACATGATCTGTCACAGCAGGAACCAGCCTTCCCGATCCCCCAAGCTGCCTAGCACCACTTTCATGCAGTGATGGGACATGTCCATCATACTCTGAGAGGTAAGGTGAGAGAGAGTTTCCCCTGAACACGTGGGTCCCCCATCATCTTCACTCAGGGATTGTGGTTGAACCACTTGCAAGATGCATATTGGCTGATTTTTCGATCTTTTGCAAGGTCTAGTTGGGAAGGAGCAATAAAGTGGCATAAAAGTCACAGAGGTAGATATTCCACAGCATATTTGAGAAACAAAACAGAAAGCGAACATATTCAGGACACCGTTTCCCCAGCAGCAGAAGCTATACTACAGAAGGTAAAATCATCACAGATTTTTCAGAAGGGGAACAGAAGTCATTCATTTGTTGGGGATTTTGTTTTCCCCCGATATTCCTCAAGATGAGTAGCAGCTACAGAAAACTTCTGTTCATTCAGGGACACCAAGATACAGATTAAGTCTTCTGTTACACTTCACAGAAAAGAAGATGCAAGCTATCAGAGATAGTACGGGAAGCATGCGTGCTTCTGTGTGTAAGTTATTTTTCCGTTATTTGGTGCTATACTGGTAAATCTGTAGCTCACACGGGGCTCGGTTTCTCTTGTATACAATTTCTGTTGCCTTTTTTAATTAAGACATAAGCAATTCGATTATATACTTCTTCTTTGAGATAGGCATTTGTGTTATGAAGTTAGGCAGGCAGGGTCTGGCATGCACGAGGCCGGTTATAGCAAAACAGCAACCACTTGCTTGCAGCTGGCTCGAAACAAGTCTCATCCTGAGCTAGACATGCCAATAGCCATCTTTAGTGAGGCAGAAAGAAACCTGTCTGCAGCTGCTAAAAATTCATTACCTGCTGTGGTTCAATCCCTCTTCAGAGCCGGATTCGTAGGATGTGGAATGACACAGTTCGAAAGCAGTCCGAGTCTTCCTTTATTACTGGAGATATAAACAGTTCAGCTTCACTCAACAGAGGTAATTATGAACTATTTTTCATATCTCTAACTCTTGTGATGGCTTTAAGGAGTCTGAAATGTGTTGCCCCTTTCTCCCTCCCCCCCCTCCTCCTCGCCTCAAACAGCACTGGACCCTGTTCTCCCACATAAGAAATGTTACAGTGATAACTGGGAGGAGGGTTTGTGGTAGCTGTTGCCTTTTTTTCCTTTTCTTTCTCTATTTTTATGCACATCTTTTCAAGAATTGTCATTGCTGGAAAGGAGTTAGGTAAAGCAAAAAAAGCAAAAAAAATAAATGAAATGAAGTTGAAAATCTCCCCTTACCATCAGCAAAATGCTAGTGCCAGAAGCTGCTGAGGTGTCAGGCCTCATTGCTGATGGTGAAAATGGGCCATTACGGCAGTGTACAGCCTGTGTTAAGCATCACAGGAGTTGTGATTGTCCTGGGTATGTAGCAATACTGTCATCTTTACAGAAGCAAAAATGAACAGCAGAGCATAGACGTAAGAAAAAATTGTGCTTGGAACAAAATTGTCTGCGTTGATGTTAATATACCTCGTTTGAAGAACTGATTTATGTGAACTCTATAGACATCTGCGAAGGAAAGGCTATCAGAAATGTAGATGCCAAACAAAGTGTGGTGCCTGGCACAGGAGGAAATCTGAACAGCTTTTTGGATAAGTCTTTTTCAAGGAGTTACAGCAAAATGACAGTAAGGGAATACCAGAAAAGGAGGCTCAGATTTTGGTTTCTTTCTCCTCCAGTAAAATTACTTCATGGCTTAGCCTTGAGCAACCAGGTGCCAAATTCTGGTTTGTGTATCTTCTCAGTTGATACTGGAATTAAGAGTTTGTAGAATAGGGATTACTGGGCCCAGTTGTTCTCTCATGATGGTGAAAATCAATAGTATTTCCAGTCCTGATGGTTGCACTGCAAAGCTCAACTGAGAATTATGTTGGGACTTTGGTTCTTATTCAGTCTTTATTGACCCAGAATTCCCTCGGATTTTGGGGTGAGTTTTGCCTGAGGATAGGCTTTGAAGGATTTTGACTGTGCTGTTAGTAATATTGACTGAGTGCTGGGGGACCAGGGCTATACGATTCAGTTCTCTGAAAATTATATATATCACCCAAATCAATGCAAAGGGAAAGGCAGCGTAGTTAACATGGAGATGTACTCTTCTCCTTCTGGTGGTTTTTGTGCTGGGGTATTTTCACTTTCCACTGAAGATTCGTTGATAAAGACAGCTATAATATGCCATTACTGCAAATGCCTGATTTATCCACGTGCGTTGCTCTTGCGTCTCTCTCTGTCTTTGCATCAGAAACTGAAGAGCTACAGCCAGGCTTCTCCAGGGCTCATTTAGGGGGGGATCAGTTGTCACACAAAGGTTACAGCAAGAACTGCTGTTTCCCTTGGACATCCATTGCTCCGTCTCAGCAGCAAACCAAAATATGTTGTGCATGAAATGTTCACTCCTTTAGTTAGCGCAGAAGTTGACTTGCTCTCCGATGCAGCTGATGTTACAAAGGGAAATGCTTTAGCAAACAGGATCTTCTAGGCTTTTTTCCCTCCATGCAAAGAAGGGAGTGCGACCATAAATTGGGAAAGCTGTGAAGCGGTTTCAAGTGGGCAATCTTCGTCCCAGCGTGGCTAGAGCCTGTCACTAGATGTGCCTGTTATTTAAAGGTCAGTTGGGAAATGAACTGCCGGGGGAGGTATCTTCAAAGCGAATTTCATCCAGCTATTTTCCGTGTGTAACACTGGATGAGATGACTTACCCAAAGGGCCTTAATCTCTCCACTGACTACAGAAGCAGCCTGGTAACTGTCTTGGAAGGGAAGCCTTTTAGGTGGGACATTTAAGTGACTGGAATAAGTTTTGCTATTATACAGGGCCATTCTCCCTCTTTTTCATGCAGGCAGGCATAATATTTGTTGCGTTTTTTTCTTTTCTAGTAGACAGAAGTATCTGCAAAATGGAAGTTAAAACATTTCTTTGGGAGTTGGCATCTCCAAAGCAGTAGGTGGTCAGTTCTGCTAGGAAAATACGCCTGACATCAACAGTAATCCCAACCACAAGGGGCCCCAGATATTTCACACTTTATGCTGTTTATTCCAGCTGAAAAGAAATGTTCATGGTCTTAGGGCTTTGCATAGAGCATAAGTTGTTTCTTTAGTCTCTCCAGAGAGAGCTGCAGCCTGAACAGACCGGTGAGGCAGTGCGGTTTTCACAGTTCTTGTCTTCTTCTTAATATTTTAATATATATCAAGCTTTAAAGGAGCTGTTGCATTAATGTTTTATTTACAAGTGTGCAATAAAAGCTCAGAGGAGTCAAGTGCAAGTCTTGAATTGTATGGTTAGTAGCTTTCCCTGCCTGAGGTTGATGCAACAGGCTTATGTACCTGTTCAGAAGTCTCTCTCCAGCCCTCCGAGCCTAGACACCTTTTGCATGAAAGTATTTGTATTATCCCAAACTAAACATACCTTGTGCACTGTTATTTTTCCCAGAGCCTTCAGGCAGCAGCCCCCTTTCTGAAACAGGGAGAAAATGATCTTTTCTCCCCAAAATTGCCCCATCCTCCAGGTCTTGGCCCGACTCCACCTCTCCGTGTCCTGGGCCAGTGCTGAGTTTTCGTGTTTCTGTCATGGAAACAGAAAGCAGTGAGGCGTCCTCTAACTGAGGTACTTTCTCATTTAAGCCTTTTTTTCCCTGATCACATTCACAGTGCTCACAGTACCCTGCCGCTTGATAACGTCCCAGGCAAGACTGCTCTAGCTATCCATATTCCTGTATAATGACCAGCATCTCTCTATACCATCCCATCCTCTCTTCTTCTTCCATGAAGCTTCTGGACATCAGTCTGGAATATGGTGTCTGCGTTAGTGCATGTCTTTTTCTGATTTAGCAGATATCACACTGCTTGTGGCTTTTTCAGCTCCAGATCCTCTTTTATCCACTACCCCTGCCCCCAGAATAATTGCCCATAACGTCATTTTTCTTATTCTCATTCAGCATACCAGGAATTTCAGGCATAACCCCAAACTTGCCTGATGTAATGTGTTCTGTAATGAAAACTATACTCGCTCTTGATGTGCACAACCATTTCAGCTGTTTTCTGAAGGTAGTGTCTAATTACAAGTTAGTGCAAAATGTTTCAGGCTTTGTTTCCCGTTGCTACTCATTACGGCTTAGTAATGGTGTGGATTTGGGGTTGTTATACTATTGAACTCAGGAGGAAGGGAACAGAAACCAGCCATTGATTTCCTCTTTTACTTTCAAATGAAGAGCATGCCAGTCCACCCCAAGGTCATGGACTTTGTTTCAGGATCCAGGGGAATTTCTGCTCCTTGCACTCCACTCTGCAATCTTGCCCAATTTTTCCCACCATGGGTCTGGCTGGATATTTCTGCCAGCTATTTCACATACACCCTGTGCTCTACATTTCTTTTCCTGGTGCTGAAAACTTGCAGGGGTGTAAAAACTGAACCAAGCTAATTATCTCGTGAGTAGAAAAAAGGAGTCTCCCTTTGCCTGTAGGGTGTTTGGTCTAAGTGGTCTTGATACATGAACTTGCATGCAATACTGAAAAACTGGACCAAAAGGGACGCATGTAGGATGGACTGTTCGCTAAAACTTATTACTTTGAAGGCTGAAAAGTAGAAGGTATGAAGGGAAAGCAACAGAGTTTTCCTTTGTGTTAGGTTCATGAGGAGAAAGTGGAGCAGATGACTCTTTGGCTGTAACAGCACATTTTTTTAGTACTTGGGCTAAGGACATTTTTAAAAAAGAGCTAGAGATTAAAAGCAGTTCACGGCATTACTATTATTCCAGTTCTGCTGTACTTGTGCTTTGGCAATCTAATCATGGACCTGTGCTGTGCCTGCGGATGGAGCCAGCAAGGCAAATGGGGATGTCTTTCAGCAGGGTGCTGATGGCAAGAGGAGTGGGTTGCAGGGCACTGCTGCAAGCATGAGCGGTGCTGGGCTCTGATGGTCCAGCATGGGCCCGAGCTTTGGGTACATCCAAGTGGCCACCTCAGGAGCATGAGCGACAGGTCTGTTTGCATCTTCAGAGAGTTATGGTCAAAAAGCACTGGGATAGCTCAGACAGCCTTGCAAACAAGCAGTCGTAGCACGAAACAGCAATGTGACTCCAGCCTATTTTTATCCATGTCTTAGGTGAGAGGTAATACAGTAATTACTGTCTCTCTTTGGATATGAGACAACTGGGAGAGAAAAAAAATCATCATGAACTATACGGTACTTTGTTACCCTCCAGGTTTTCCAGTTGGAGGGGACGATTTTTTTTTTTTCCAGCAGAAAAATGGAAGTTATCTGTTAAAGAATGGAGTGTTTCTTGTTTTGGTGAGGCTTGAGAGCAGCAGAGACGAAGGAGAGTTTGTCACTGGTATAAGGCAGTGCTTTGTTGTAGGAAAATGCACTGATGAACCTATGTGTATCCATTCAAGTTAGCAGATAAAGGGAACTGTATCTTCATTCACGGCAAAAACTGACTGTATCTTAATGGTTTTTCCCTCTTTGCGGAAATAAATGGGCTAGGGGTAAAGCCACCAGGTTTCTTTGAAAATAGAAACTACTCCAGAAGTCTGTTGCATTGGGTCAAGTGCTGTAATGTAATGCTCTGAGTCTTGGCTTACAAACTAGACAGCAAGTTTAATAGTTTATTCCAATAACAGTCTTGCTATACAAACAGGAGTATGTGCACCTCTTGTCTTCAGGCTATATGCATATATGCTTTATGTCACCTAACCCCCAAAGCACTGCACACCCTCCCCACCACCCTCATCCGCGGAGGTCATGTGGAGGGTTTTCTTCGTGGTCTACATTGCTCCTACACTTGTCTGAAGGACAAGAAACATGAGGGAGCTGTAAGAGCAGAGCTGTTTCATGAAGGAGAAGAGCTGGGAGCTGAGGGGGAGTCAAGCACAAGCCATGCCCTCGCTGATGGGGGGCATGGTCCAGCAGGGGCTGAAGTCAGCAGGCAGAGCTGGGTGCTGGTAGCAGGGTCCATCCACAGCCCAGGACAAGGTGAGGGTATGAAGCAGGTTCAAGGCCTAGTCCAGAGCAGCAGGAGACATTGGCAGAGACAGGGCTGGAAACCAGGCTACAACCCAGGTCCAGGACCCAGCCAGGAGACAGACGCAAGGCAAGGACTGGGTGCCCAGGGCTGAGCAGGGGCTGTTGGTTCCTGGTGGGTCTCATCAGGGCCACTAAAGCCTATCGGGGTCATCAGGACCCTGACAACTGGTGCAGGATTGGAGCCCAGGATCTCTGGCAGCTCTTACTGCAGGATGGTGAGTCTGAAATATGAATTCATGTGGCCCTAAGGGCCCTTGTGGCCCTAAGGGTCTGTTTGTGAGGGAGCGCGCCCTTTCCAGCAAACCCCATCAAACAGTCATCCCAAAGCCCTAAGATCCCCAGTACTGGCACACCAGATATTATTCCTGGCTAGGAAAGCCATATTTACTCCGTGTTTGTTCCCATGCAAATGGGCTGAAATGGGAAATGGAAATGAGGGTATTGTTTGTCCCTGCCCCTTGTTTTTTCTTCCCAAATGCATAAGTGTCGTTGCATGTCTCAGCTTCTAAGTAGCACTCCAGAATAAATACTTGATTTTCCTTTGCTTCATTATTTCTCCCCTGCGTTTTTATATCAACCACAAAGACTTAATCTGAAACGTACACAGGAAAAAGGGAAATTATTGCTACTGTTTTCAGAGATAATCAGTTTAATGTCAAATTCATGTGGATTTCTTCATAATGAACAGAACAATTTGAGCTCAAATTCAAACAGTGGGAATCTGAGTCAGAGAGGAAAATTAAAATGAAGAACATTAATATCCTGATTTCTAACCCAACCGAGACCTGATTGTTCCCTAAATGAAATTTCCCATCAAATTCCTCCCACCCACCCAAAAATATAATTAAGTTGTGATTTCCAGGCTGAAATTGTATCTGCACTGTTAACTCAGCAGGGACGACTGTGTGTGTTGCAGGGAGGGTGGGTGAAGTTATAAATTATCTTCAGGTGGCCGTATTATCCTGCATTTTTAGGAAACAGTTATTTAGAAAACACAGCAGAAGGTGAAATTCTTCCTTTGGTAGAAGACTGTCACTCCAGAAGACAGGAGTTGCAGGTTAGAGCTGGGGCACTGCAGTGAGTCAGCTTTGGGTCGCTCTCCCCAGATCTTCCTTTCCTGCTCAGAGATGGAGGCTGCTGGATGTGTCTCAGTGTTGCGAGATGAAGATGCTTCAGTTTAGCTGTCTGCAGGGGCAGTGGGTGTCGTGGTTTGGACATAGCTTTGTCAATACAGCAGTGAAAACAGTGTGATTAAAAGGAGAGACAGGCAGAAGAGGAGAAAAAAAGAAAAGAGCAAAATGGAAAAAGGAAAATCAAGTGAAGATTCCCCTGGGGATCTCAGACTCCATCCCTGGTACACTTCAAAGAGCGATTGCTGCTCGTTATAGCCGATTTGCCACGCTGACCCTTTGCTGCCGGTGCCTAAATAAATTGGAGAGCGGGTGGAAATTTGGACCATGGAAGCGCTACTGTTGTTGTGCGTCAGTCTTTCTCAAGACGCTCATTTGCTCCTTGACAGATTGATGTGACCAGTGTGACAGTCAGATTTCTGCGGAATCTATGTTGCATATAAAACAAATAGCAAGCAGCCAAGCTCTGGGAGCGGTGACAACACTTCTACTGATCTTGATAGAATATTCAGAGGGTGTCATCAAGTGGTCTATCACAGTCTGTCTAAATGCTTCTTAGCTGCTCTGAGTAACACCTATGGCTCTTCTTCTGGCTTAAAGATATTAGGGAATAAATACTTTCTCTGTTTTGTTTCCATTTGTGTTCTTTTTACAATTGGCAGCAAACAGTGTCCCAGTTTCTCCTGTGAAGTCATTCAGTTTTGATGTCACGTCTTTCAAAGAGACAGTTTTATGGTGTGGGGATTTTTTCATTTTAAATTAGCAGGTTGTGACTGTACGAACACATGAGTTGGCAGGCGGAGTTAGTGATGACCACTGCAATTTTTCAACATGTTTTCAAGTTTGCCAGATCACTTTTTGTTCTTTTTTTCTTGTTCCTGTTGTGGTACTGGGGTAGGCAGGTTCAGCACAGCAGACTCCCAGGATGTCCAAGGTGCCTGGGGTTGCTTTCCTTGTTCATGAATGTAGCTGCAGATGCCTAGAGGGAGCTCAGCTAAGTATTCCTGGGTATAAAAATACTTTGCATTTCTTTTTTTTTTCCTGAGCACTAAACAGTTCAAAAATAATTGGACAAAGAAAAATATCTGTCTTCTGCAGAGACTTTGCTCTTGTGAGTATCATCCCTGTGCGACTGGGGATGTGGTGTAGTGCAAGAGGTGCATGTTAAAATCTGAGCTCCCCCTAGAGATGCTTTCGATGCTCTGTTTTCAGTGATGCTCAGGGTTTTCTGGAGGCAGCTTCTGTGACCATTCAGAGACCATCATCTGCCGATATGCAAATCTCATTTCTTCATCATGGTTACTTTAAATCTAAGACATGACACTTTTCCCCAGAACCTATACTTTTTGCAGAGTGCTGGGAGGTGTCAGTGCTTAACACTGCCCTTGATCACCGTTGCTGAGTCAGCCGGGGCAAGGTGCTGCATCAGCCTGAGGGACACAGCCATCCTTGCCCTCGAGCATCTCCCTTCCCACTGGCTAGCAAAGCTCTCGGTCCTGGGAAATTTATTCTTTGTTTCAAGGTATTCATCAGTTCTGGAGCCTGGAGGCCTCTGGTGTAGGCACAAAATGCAACAGCAATGCCACTCTCCTCCCACCTCTGGAGTATGATTAGAAGTTCAGTTTCTATTCCTTTTTGGTCCAGGCTGCCGCTTGAGAAGGGGGAATGGTTTTCAGAGGTACGTAAGTGTCCCCTGGCTGTTTGGTGGAAATCAAGGGGCGAGAAGCAAGGTGAGAGTCCCTGGCAGCATCTCTCTACTAATCCAGAGTGCAGGCTGTTTTCTAGCGTCTCCTCCAGCCACAGTTTCTAGAGCGCTGCAGCTTCTGTTTTTCACCAGGGAGACTGGTGTTCAAGAGCGTTTGCTGTCCCAGCACCATGGATGCTTGTAGCAGTGCTCACAACACCATGGAGAGCCTGCAGAAGAAATAGCGGGTCGATTTATATCAGGACTTCGAAAGTTCCGTTTTACTCAGTGGAGTAAACAGAAGGCTGTTCCTTTACATCCCATCTCACTGGCATTTTCTTGATGAAGGTCTCTCTTTAGTTTCATCCCCCATGCCGTTCTGCTTCTTCTGTTCCCTCTTGTAACCCTAACAGACTACACACATCCTCCCCTGACCCCATAGCTACCCCTGCGTGGGGTCCATCGTCTGGATGGAGGGTGTATTTGGAGGGAGCAGTCCGCATGCAGTTGCACCAAATCAGCCAGGGGGGATTGCTGTTTGCAAGCCATAAATCTCTGCAATGTGGTTAAGCGACTGTTGATTTGGCTAAATGTCAGCATCTGGCCTCAGAACGACCCATCCTGATAATCACATATGAAGTAGAGAGAAATTCCAGGTAGATGACAGCAGAGGAGTATTTTCTAGCAAATTGCCTCTGCTGTCTTTTTCTTTTTTACTCTTTTTTTTTCAATCACCCATACATTTTATGCCAGGAAAATTACGATTTTCTGCATTGAGGATCAAAACTTAGGGAATTTGACTCCTATTTCTGCTTACGTGCAAAATGAATCCCACTGTCGATTGTCTTCTGGTTTATTTTGCTTCTCTGCTGCCTGGGACTGAGTTAGCTGAGATTTGTTGCAGTGATTTCAGTGAGTGACGTGACATTCTTCCTTTGGGAGATATTATGAACTGGCTTTGATTTTAGGATTGACAGCCATATAATTGGAAGTTCAGTCATTAGGTGGATCAGATTTAAAGAGGAAAAGTAAGGGCAAAGCAATTTCTGAAATCAGAGCAGGCTTTGGGGAGTATTAAATCCAGCAGAGTATTGCTGCAGAGCAGTCTTAATATGATGACTGTGAAGGAGGAAGGAAGAAAGCACAGCTGCTTATCTAGATACCTGTAAGTATGGTTCGATTGCCACCGTAGGCAGGGCTCTCTGCACGTGTTGGGTAAGAGCTCAGGTCTAGTGAGAAATAAGCATAAGCAGGAACAGTTAGGGATAATGGATGTTTGTATAGTACAGGTACAGTGAGGTACAAACACTTGGAAGGGATAGCAGTGGTAAAAAGAAATATCCCATCCTGGGACAATGTTTCTGCTCCAGGCAGCTGAGAAGGAATCAGCAAGTGGGCAGATATTTATAAATTGATGTAGACTAACTGTGTGTTTCGAACATGGCCTGCAGATTATAATCCAGCAGAGGTTTTTCATCTGAAATCATTGCAGAAGAAAGGGAGGAAAAAAGAGGCAAAGAAATACTTTCCCTCCCCTGTCTCTGCATAAAAGCACGCGCTGTTTCATTTGGCAGAAGATGGCCCAGAGCTTAACAACCTCATTTGCTGAAACTCCATTTCGCTGCAGTCAGTATTAATAGCTTCTCAATGAATAGATTAGATGCTGCAAGTGACAACAAACCTATTTGAGAGAAATTTAATAGGGAGGTTTATTGAAGTTTATTAACTGAATCCTGTTGGCTATTATAAGAACACAGCTCAATAAATCTAAACGTCAGAGGATTTGTTGGAGGGAACCAGGAAAAATGCTGAAAATACCTGTTGTCCTCCAGCGAATATGTGTGATTTCACTTTTCATAATTGCATTCAAAATTGGAATAAATTGCAAGTGAACACGTGGAAGGCCAGGATTCTTTAAATACTTGAAAACTCTGCCTGTAACACAGAAAAGGACACTACTGAATGCTGGTAAGGAAAGTCACAAAGAAGGCTACAGCTTTGACTCCTACACACCTACTTTGAATGTATTTCTTTCCCCAGCAGTAAAGTGGAATAAGTAAGTTAATATTAAGTGGTATACAGAACCAGCCAGAATTTACAAACTGATATCAGTGCAGAGAGGCTATTTCAGTAACATTCGAGATGAGTTATTTATTACCATTAGGGTAAGGCAGCATATATCGTGGGTTGTTTTTAATGGACACTTAGGAGAGGGTTCATCTCTAACTACGTTGTCAGTGTCTGGGCTAAACTGTGGTCCTTGATAGCTCAGGCACTGCAGTACCTTCAGGGAATGGTCTGTGTTCTCTCTGGCTGTCACTTGTGTCTGCAGGGTGGTCTGAAGTCAAGTATATGAAGTGCAAGAAGTTGAGGGACTTGATTTATGGTGGCTGTGAACAGCAAGAGAAGTTCGGTGCTTCAGGAGGTGGAGCAGGCAGGAGTGCAGCACGGTGCCCTAGCCCTGCAGGGAGGGAGCTGCATGGTTGGCAAAATGGGGAGAAGGCATAAAGATTAAAGTTGACCTAAAGCACAGCAGTGTCTGCTTTTTTTATTATTTCTTTCTTCTGAAAACAAAACAAAAAAAAGCCGAGGAAAAACTAGATTTTGGGACTGCTGGGTCAGAGGCAATGAAACATTTTGTTACGACTCAAATGTGCTTTTTCTAAGCTATTTATTTTTTTTTTCTACTGTAATGAAAAGATGACATCATATAAAGAAGTTAAAATCAGCTGTCATACAAGTCACTCTTGGAACAAAAAGTGAAAACATTTAATTTCGAAAGTACTCATTTTTGTATGGACATTTTTGAAGCATTCAGCTGATTCACTAGTTTGCCCAATGAAATCTGTTAACTGGTTTCATCTCCTTTCTCAGCAAAACTGCACTTCTGGCATGTTTGGTGGTGGGGGAAATCTCCCCATCCCCGGTGAGTTTCCACCCTGTTAAAATGGACGTAGCAAGGCTAGAGCTGATTTTGGCATGCAATTGAGAAGACCCAAAGCCAAAGAAGATCCACAAGAGCATTGTAACCTATGTGGACAGATGATCCCAACTAAAGCAGTGCTGCTCAAGCCATGTCAGCCTGGTAGAGCCGTGCTGAATGACATGATTTTTCAGGAAGTCTGGAGGAGCGGTTGAATCCATTTGCCTTCCTGCTGGGTAGACCATGCAGGTGATTCAAGTTATCCTAAATGCCTTTGTGTGGCTTTGTCAGCCAGCTGCCCACAAGAAATTATTTAAATTTTGTTCCTGAATGATACAGTCTAAAGTCTGGCAATATGTGCCTGTCATCATCGTTTTCGTCCTTTGCTTTCAGTGAGTGGATAAATCATACTTGTGTTTAACAAAGTGCAGTTTTCCCTTACAGTCATAACACCAAACTCTTCCAAAAGATAATTTCTATGTTCGGTGTTGTCCTGCATCATCTTAGGGAAGAAAAAGGTACCATTTGGTTGCATACTGTCATTAAAGTAATACCTACTTTCATAGGCACATAAAGCAGCTGACTGTAGCTATCTGAATGCTCTGTGTGTGGTTACAGTGATGGTAAGAATTGTGGGGTTTTGTTTTCTTTGTCCTGGTTGGTTTCCCAATCAGATTTTCTCAGTATGCAAGTCAAAAGTGCAACCCTAGAGATCTACCCCTACAACCTGAGCACAGGCTATGCCTTCTCATAGCCTTTTAAACCCAGTAAGAAAGGCTGGATCTTCAGAACTTGAATCACGAGGATACCTGATGCTGTGAGAGGGACAGTAGCATCTGCATGTTACACAAGCTAATACTTGCCTTCTGTAAAAGCATCGTTCTTTCTCCTCTTGACCACAGTCTGTAAATCCTTCACTTGAGGAAATCCACTGAACAAGGAGATGCTCAGGTGAACCTGCGGGTTTGAAGCCCCATCTTTTTTCTAACCCCAAATTCATGCTCCCACATGTACACAGCATGATAGGGATCTGGAAACAGAGTGCATTTCTTTCAGTAGGGTATCTTGGACTAGCAGAATCAAAGGTGTTTCAGTGCAGCTGAGTTGAAGGCAGTCACCCTAACTAAAGCAAATAAAGAGTGGTGGCCATGTGCTGGGCTCAGGTGCTTCAGGAGATGGCAAAGGAGGGATATGTGTAGGGAATGTTACTGCTGAAATGTGGGGAAGCAAGGATGACACAGGGGAGTGAGATTTGTTGGGAGAAATCCATGTCACACCGCAGATGCTGAGAGCAGAGGATCCAGCTGTAAGGGAATAAATAAAAATTAAGTGATGAACAACCGCTGCTGGCTGAGGATATTAAACATGTTGCCAGCACCGAGCCACACAGCTGCTGAGGGTCATGCCCTGAGAGCGCTGTGCCAGGGAGGAGATTCAGGGTGGTTGACGGGCACCCGCAGCCCTGCTCTTTCTGCTTTTCGGGTCCCTGGACACGCATTGACCTTTGCAATCGCAGCCCCAGTGCCCGGCCTTTGCTGCGCACCCGCACACGGGGCTGCAGAATAAGCCTCTTTGCTTTCTATGGTGGTATTTTGGGAGAGCATGCTGCTTTGATCCCGTGCTTGCTTTACTGAATCTTTGTTGGCTGTTCATTACCAAGGCCATTTTCATGCAAATGGGGTCATAGTTTGGTTGTCTACCTGCTCCTCCGGCCTGTGCATCGGTCTGCAGACCTAATCCGCTCTTCCTGATAGCCCCGTTGCTAGAGCAATGATAAAGCATTAGGAAAAAGGCAGGATGATACTTAGTTGTATGGCTAGTGTTACCTTTTTCTTTCTCTCTCCTGGGAAGGAAAAACCCACTAATGGGGATTTGTTTGGTGTATTGTTGTTTTATCTAAAGCTTTAACTGTAGGCTCTTTGGAGCCTGAATGCAGTCCTCTCTCAGCATCCTTTGAAGTTGGGAGTGTTGCAGCTCTAAAGCAGTTAGGGAGTAACAAGAGCCCAAATTAATAAATACAAGGTACAGATCATTTTGTTTTTAAGATGCCAAAAGTCACATTTACTGTGACCTTCAGAGAGTGTGAAGTTTGCCATGGCCAGCCCACCATGACGGGAACCTGCTGCAGAGCACTTAGGGCCCAGTTGGGTTTCTGAAAGTATTGAAAGGTAGCTGAACATGTTAGCAGAGGGTTTGTTTTGGATTTGCATCAGGAGAATTACTCAGCACTAGTATCAAAAGTGGCATTTTGATCAGTAAATTAAAAAATCTCAACGCCCTCAGCAGTCAAGGGAGAGGAAGGCAGAAGATGCAGTGTTTTTGCTTAGTAACTGCATACAAGAATGGGTGGCCCACCACCCCGGTGAACACAGGTGAGCAAAGTGTTAAGTGCTGACACAGGTTGGTCCCTTCTCCTCTCTTGTCACACAGCGAGAGCATCCCCAGTGTGAAACAGCTCAACCTGCCCAGCCGTGATGGGATCAGCTTGGTCCCACCTGGTAGGGATGATTAGACAAGATCAGACTGGTGATATGTCAAGTGAGATGCTCTTTTTGCCAGTTACCATTTAATAGACGCTTCAAGCTAAAGCATTCGAAACCGCGTTGCAGGTATAGTCTTCTCCATATCAAATCTCATAGGGACTGAGTTGGAGATTGTGTCAAATCTCAAATGGGAGGACTACATCACTTCTGAATTTATGGCTAGCATTAACTCTGGACATTCCCATTACCTGCACAAAAGTGAGTCCCTTTTTGAATCTTTTATGGACTGGCTTGATTAAAAGTGGGATGAAAGCAGAAACAATTTAAATGGACTTAGTACTCACGCTGGTATAATACTAGTGCAAGAAGAGAAGAGGTTCCTACAGTCCCTCATCCCAGAGGTACATGAGAATGATGGAAAATACATTACCAGAAAGACAGAATTGACTCATTTACCTATTAGTTACATTCAAGGTTGCTTAGTTAAGCATTCATATAATGTTTTCTTACAGGAGACAGCTTTGTTTCCTTATTTCCAAACACAGCAGCTCATCTTGCTTTCCATCAGCATAGCCAAAAACATCAGGTGAGAGAAAACAAGTCTTTTTTTTCCAGCTGCATGTGTCAAGGAGCCTCCCTGGCATGCAGCCCCTATACAGCACCGCCTTCTACTTTGTCCTGTGCTCAAAAGACCAATAAAGTGATCCGCTAACACCATATGTCTGGGGCTGGGAAGGGCTGGAGGAGGATGAGGGAGGGGGGGAGAGCAGTCTGCTCTCTTCTCTACCTGTGCAGACATGGAGAAACGGCATCCTGGGAAATGGAGCCAGGCCAGGAGACACCTCTGGAGGCCTCTACCTAGCCTTAGGTTTAGCCAGTTCTCACTTTTTTTTAAATAATTAGTAGGTGTGAGCTTTCAGAGAGCTTGCCACGAAGGGGATTTGTAGCAGCTGGAGGACCTTGGGGCTTATGTATCCTCAGCACTCCATCCAAAAAAAGAAAAAACAAGGAAAGGAAAGATAAGAAAAGAAAAATCAGGTAATGAGTTGCAGAGAAGAGACTGTACCCAGCACCCCACATGTCTCATAAAGACTGCCTCCGCCTTGGCACGGGGCCACCTCCACTCCTAAAAGAGGCAAATCGTGTCTGCATGCTCCAGCCATTGATAAAGGCATCGATGGCAGGGTTGCGCGGTTTGGGGATTGGCTTTTCGGTTGCTTGTTTGGGTTGGGGCTATCAGATGTTGGTGACAATCAGGTAACTCAAACCCTCTGACAGCCCTGTCCTGGCTAGTTCTAGCTGCCTCACTAAAGACTCGCTTTCCTGGTGGAAAGGTTTTGTCTTAACAGTTTAGCCCTGGCGGTAAAAACCATGGTGTGTCCTTGAGTATTCCTGCTTTAGATCTCTACTGATGACAGTGGGAATGGCCCTGGGGGCAAGTTTTTGAGTCGGTTGTCTCTTTGGATCCCAGAAGAGATTCAGAGCAAGGGTGTAATGGGTCCTGTAAGTCAGCTAAAAGGTGGGGGGAAGGCTTTGGTTTATGGGTTGATGCCTGCAATAGGAATCAAGGTAGGTCCTGGCAGCCACCTGCCAAGCCGTGATGATCCCGAAAAGTACAAGTCCAAAGGCTGCGACTCCAAGGGATAATCCAAAGTGGGAAGACAACTGCTGACTGAGAGCTTGGAAATAACAGCAGAGAGGTTCAGGAGTGGGGAAATGATGTCTTTGTGGGGCAAATGGAGAGCCTTGAAACGTGCATCTCCATGGCCAGTCTCGCTCCTGATATAAACACCTGATTTAGCTGCAGTGCTCGCGCCTTCAAGGGTGGATTTGCATGATTGTGGATGTGCTCAACAGTGGTGCCGGAGCAGTAGCTGAAGTGAAACTCACACTCTTAGACATGAGAAACAACTCTCTGATAAGCTCTCTGATAAGTGCCAAGAGCCTTTGGAAAGGCCACATTCTCCATCCTTTCTTTTTAATTCTGCTTTTTGGGTTTTAGATGTCTTGCGAAGGACCAGTAAAAGAAATCCTAGCCCGTAGTGGGAGTTGAATACGCTGTTTTCTGTTAGTCGTTATTTTTTTTTCTTTTTCATTTGGTACCTTCTGGAGACTTTTTCCCCCCACATTGTCTAGGCTGCTGTCTTCCTTCTTTTTTTCGTAGCAAGCATGTGGGCATAGCCTTGCTTATACTCCAAGCTACCGGGGAACCACTGTAAATGTAGCTTATCCGCTTTCTGATACATTTTCTTTTGCATTGGTTTGGATTTGTGCATTGTCAGTAACATCTGTTCTGCTTTAGTGGCATACAGTTTTCTGAGTCTAATTAGCTGGCTGCTTGTAATCAGGACTATTTCAACTGTTGTCATTCTGAATGTTCTTTTTCCCTTTTTTTTAATACCACATTTGCCTGATTGACCTTTTTTGTTTTTTTTTTCTCTGTCTTTCTATCGGGCTGCTCCAGGAGCCATGGCTAATCATCTTATAACCAATGCTCTGCTTCGTCCTCATGGCACTAACAACCCTTATAATACATTGCTCGGGGAATCGGCGGTCTATAACAACCCTTCTGTCAGCATGTACAACGCACAAGGTGTGCTGGAGTTTCTCTCTAATTTTTCTAGTGAGAATTCCATTTTCTGTGGCTTATTTTGGCCCATTTCTTTCTTTTTTTTCTTCCTTTTTTTTTTCTCTCCACGCACACACACTTTGTTTTTTTGGAACAGGGCACGAAAAAAAGATCCCCTCCCCTTCCTTTCATTTCACTGCATCTTTCCATTTTCTGGAGGCTTTTTTTTCCATGAGCAATCAAATTCTCTTTGAGAGACCCTTGTCAGTTCTACTCAAAGCACTCATAGTGGGTTTGATTTTTATTATTTTTATTATTCTTTTTCAATCTCCTTGCTTTTGAATTGTTTTGGTCTTGTGTGTGTATTTTGTTGGACATATCCATTCCTCTCTTTGTTGTCAGCACATTTCCTTGTTAAACCATTCATTGCAGAAACAGGAACACCTTTGAAGGTAAGTGAAGCTAAAACGGCCTTTGCCACCAAAGCTGCTCTTGTTTGAAATGGCGTAGAGAAATGTGGTCAGCGGCGCACCGGCTTGTGCAGAAAAAAAAAGTGAAATAAAGCAAAACTGCCCTTGATGTCTAAGACAAATGACAGCTGAAGCGAGGAGCATAGGTCGGCTCCAAAGGGCAGAGCCTAGATATTGTAAGAAATGTTTTGCCGTTTGCATTAATACATTTTATATGTGCTATTAGAAAGCAAAAACAATTGCATATCTTCCTTTCAGCAATGGAAAATAAACAGGTAGAGTCAGTTGTACCTAACGGAGGTTTGCACTGTGGAAGTCAGTCTCTTGTCACCTACGTGTTTGTCTCTGCTCTGGTTGTGGCAAGGGCCCATGTTTGTAAGCTGATGTCCTGATGCTTCTGTGAGGGAGAGGGAGATGTGTTTAAGCAGGACCTGAGGAGGAGCTGGGGAGTGGGGAGCTCTGCCAGCTCCTGTCTGTCCATCCTGCTCTGCCACTTCCATGGGGTTATTTTTCATTTTTTGGGGTTTACTTGCAAGGTGGCTGAATCATTACAGAGTGACACTGCATTCAAGCACAAGTATGTCAGCACTCTGTCAGCTCTCCGCTTCCAGTGAAGGTATCCCTTTCCAGTAAAGGATCTCTAAGGAAGGGAAAATAATGATGGTTATAGTGCAAGCAGGAAATAGATATCGAACTATATCACTGGGGTATTTTCATTCAAAGCACAAGGAAAGCACGTGTGTTTGACCTTTTTGCTGTTCATCAATTTCCTAAACTATGCTAACTTTGTGCAATAAATGTGCTTCCATGAATACCTGTTAAAAAAGGGCTACTGTTAAACATGAAACGCTCTGAATTTTAAGAACTTCAGTGTACCGCAAATGTTGAAATGAGCTTTGATGTTCAGTATAGTTTCTTGCATGAGAACATTGAGGTTTGGGGGACTTTTAAATCAAGTGGCAGCAGGTAATGCTGGGTCAGCGCTTGGCTTAAGAGAATCCTGATGTTCAGATCTGGGCGCTTCAAATGAATACAAGTGATTTGGGCAGAAGTGTGACAAGAAGGTTTTACATGCACTTTAATAATCTTGAGTTCTTCTTATTTTTAAGACTAGATTCTGATACAGTTACCGGAGCTAACAGATTTTTATTCCACAAAAATAGTGTAATTGATTTGCAAGTTCTGTTCAGTGCAACACAGCCAGATGGATAACAGAGAAACCTGCCCGGGCTTCATTTAAGTCCCTGGAGCTTTGCCATTGACTTCAGAGGGAGCAGAACCCAACCCATTCTTTTCAGGAGGATTCAAGTTAATTAATGACGGCAAAGCTACTATAGCTATTGCTTTTCAGACTAGTTACTGTCCCTGGACAACTACAAACTTGTGAATATTAGGAGGTCCCGCAGCAGAAACGAAGGTTAGCAAAACCATCCAGGCCTAATGGCCTCGACATTTCTTTGGGATTTAAGGATGCTGCACCAGCAGGCATGCTAAAGCAATGATAGTGCATTGTAAAAGCAGACGCTGTCAGCATCTCTGGGTGTGCCTTGGCGGGGGTCGGCGTGCGGTGAGGGCATTGTGAGCTAACGTCATCCAGCTAACTCATTCCACATCACTAAGGCTATGATTTTATTTGCACCTTCATCTACTACTACTGCTGCTGGCCATTGACAGGGGCAGGACGCCATGAGAAACCTCGGGCCTGATCTGGTCCATCCCTTCCTTTCCCCTCCCCAGTTACATGTTTTAAAATATGCTCTCTGCTCAAGCCGAAGTTGCCGTCCGCAGTAGAGACTCACCAGGGGTGGGACCCCTAACAAAAAACCTCAGGAAGAGGTGGGGAATCAGACCCTGAAAGGCCAAAGTCCTGTTTCCTGGTAGCAAAAGCAATTCTTTGCTGGGACACAGATCATAGAGGAAGGAGGAGATGGTAGGTGAGGTGTCTGGCACCCCGCAGCATGTGCCGAGCGCTCAGTGCTGTCAACAGCTGACAGATGGATGCTGGCTTGGTCTCTTGAGACACAGGAGTTTCTCAAAACGGGTGAACTGCTTTCATGAGAGCTAATTTTAAGAGAAGGGGGCAATCCCAATAACAAGCTCTGGTTAAACCCCAGTGTGCCACAGACCGTTGCAAAGTGGGAAGATGACAGTTGTCACTGGCTCTTCATCTTCATCTCTGGCTCTTCTTGTTTTAACCTTTTCTTCTCAATAGCTTCATTTAGCAATGCCATTATCCAAACTACTGTTCCTCTTACATCTTTTTTGCAAAGTCCATGTAGTTTGCCATGTGTTCAGTTAAAAAAGAGCAGACTTACCAAAGCTTGTAAAATGCCAGCAGCCCTGTGATGAGCGAAGTCGTACTCTTACAAAGCACTGTTGCAAAGGATGGACGGCAAAACATTTTTAGCAAGGAAATGGATTTCAGTTTCAACTGCCAGGGGTTATTATAACTAACAGTAAGTAAAGCCATTCATTCTAAGACTTTGGAAGTGACATTGACAGTGCCTGTCTTTTCAAGCATGACCGTTACCAGCTTTAGACTTTACTTCACTTTCCAGGCATTATTTCTTGATATCTGTTGCACACTGAATGTTTTATAATGGCATTGGAAAACATTTTAAATGTGATAATTTTTTTAATAAAAATGTAGTCTATTGAATATTGTGCGTAAAATAATTTTTGTGTCTAAAATGTCAATATTTTTAACCTGAAATAAACCATGTAACAAATTCATGTATTCTGGGCAGTGGAAATTATTTCCGTTAACTCTCTCTTCTGCATATCATCAATTTGCTTTTTACTCATGTTTCTCCTACTGTCGCTGTAAGCTTACTTGTTGTTTTTTCTTTCCTTTTCTTCATGCTGTCGTTTAGAGCCCTACAGAGAGACAAGTATGGGAGTAAAGCTAAACATTGCATATCAAATGTAATTTTTTTTAGTTCACTTTTATTGCATCACATATAGATGATGTAGTTAATAAAGGAAATTCATCTCACAGTTTTGAAATCAAAAGAATATGAATATACATATGTATATATACATGTATGTGTGTGTATGTATGTGTGTGTATATATATGTATGTGTACATATATATAGAGATGAGATTAGATGATGCTTTCTTTGTTTATTTCTCATTTCTGTGGTGTCATTTACCTGGCATAGTTTCTCATATGACTGTGTGTATGATTTTTTTAGAAACTTCACATTTTTGTTTGCGAGGTCATGGCATTTTTATACAGCGTGTTTCAGCTGTTCTCACCTGCAATGCCTCTGTTTTATTTGCCCACCAAACCCCAGCTCTATGCATTGGCAGCAGAAGCGCAGCGCTCGGTGCCTCAATGCATATGTTACTCAACATGACCTTCAGACAGATGCTGTTGTACCCATCACCCATTACATACAGTCCTCCCCCCAAAATGCTCACTTTTCATTTCTCCCCAAGCATTGTGACTCAGCTGGAGAGCTTCCACCATGAAAATCAATGGTTTTGCTCTATGTCTGTGATGGCTAGTTGATTTTTTGGCGTAGCTCCCTCATTTGTTGGGAAACCCGGGATACGGCAGCACCCTCTAAGCTTCAGAAACCTGAAGGGTGACCAACACATTAGGGGCATTTCACTGAAAAGCAAGAAGAAAGACTGCAGCAGTGCTTTCCAGCCCTTGACACACAGCAGCTACTCCATCGCAGATATAGATCGAATCCTGTATTTTCGGAAGGTACACACGCCATGTACCAAGCATGGTATGAGCAACTGTTCATCTTAAATTGTCAGCTGATGGCTCCTCTAGTCCACCATGGCTTGCTGGGAGTTGCTTGCCATTTTTTTGGCAATGTCTGAAGCCCTCAGTTGAAAGGTCAATACGTTATTTCATGCATCCCCACACCTGCACACCTTCCAAGGAAGCCAGTAATCCCAAAGAAGAAAGCCCAGCAGCTTAACTGCTGGGCCTGATTTTCTTCTGCCTTGCCCACTCATGCTGCATTGCTCTCAGAGCGCTTCTCCACCATCTCCCATGGCGTGTTGGGAAAGAGCCGAGCTCCAGCCTTACGTTGACAATGTTGAAAGGCCTACAGAGATACAGTGGGCAGTTAGCTGGGGGCACCCCAAGACCCCATTACTCCTCACAGGTTCCCCGAGCCCACTGTACCATAGTCATGATGGTACTTGCTGTACCTTCCACCTGAACCCTCTGCTTTAACTTTGCAAACAGGAGCTATTTTTTAAGGCTTCGCATGACCTCACATTGGTTGGATTAGAAAATCCACACCCAGCCAGTGTGGAGTAAATGAGTTTGGCGGTGCCTTTGTGCCGGCAGAGAGAGGGCATTTCGCCTTGTTCCAGAAAAGCCTGGCCCAGGAAGCACGTTGTGCCTCTGCCTTGCTGATCCCTGAATGCCGCCTTTCAGGCCTTGTGCCCTTCCCCTGGCAGCCTGCCCAGCAAGAGGGGAGAGCGGATTTATTTTCTTCCTCTAGGAAGGTTACACTCCCAAACAAAGTTTGGGTGGTGACTAACCTGGGCTGTGAATACTTTTACCTCAGCTGGGGGGGAATGGTCCCCTCCCTCCAAAGCGCCTGAAGCCAGGGCAGTTGGGACCAGCCCAGTGTTGTCACCTATTTCTCAGCTCCCCCAGGAGTAAGTAGAGCAAAGTGTGAGAGCTGTAGGAGGTACCGGCCAGGAGAGGTTATTCCTTCCTGCTGGCCATTGCCACATCAAGTCACATACTTGGTGGTGCTTTCCATGTTTTCGGTGGGAAGACCTTAAGCTGGTTAGCTGAAGCTGTGCCCTCCTATTCTGGCCACGACGCTCTCCTCGCTGCCGAGACCCAGCAGTGCGGCAGCCTAGGAAAGGGGTTTGAGTGTGCACGTCCCGCGTGAGTGTCCTGTTTGTACAAGTCACCCTCTCTTGTGTAATGTTTTTCAGAGGGGCTTCTGAACAATGCCAGGGATACAAGTGTCACGGATACTCTACCACTGAATGGTAATCACGGCAACAGCTACAGCATCGCCAGCGGCGAGTACCTCAGCAACTGCGTGCAAATCCTTGACCGTGGGTACAACCACACCGAGAACGCCCTCGAGAAAAAGATCCTGAAGGAACTCACCTCCAACTACATCCCTTCCTACCTGAACAACCACGAGCGCTCCAGCGAGCAGAGCCGCAACCTGATGAACAAACTCGTCAACAGCATGGGCGGCGGGAGCGAGGACGACGCCATCGTGCTGGACGACGCCACCTCCTTCACCCACGAGGAGACCCTGGGCCTGGAGCTCATCCACGAGGAGTCGGATGCCCCGCTGCTGCCGCCCCGGGTGTACTCGGCAGACAACCACCAGCCCCACCTCTACAGCCGGCGGCGCATCCCGCAAGACAACAGTGAGAGCTTTTTCCCCTTGCTGACCAACGAGCACACAGACGACCTCCAGTCGCCCAACAGGGATTCTCTGTACACCAGTATGCCCGCGCTGGCCGGCATGCCCATGACGGAAAGCGTCACTGCCAGCACGCAGACCGATCCCCCGCCAGCCAAAAGTGGTGGCGATGCCGACGATGTTTACTACAAAAGCATGCCTAACCTCGGCTCCAGGAACCACGTGCATCAGCTACACACTTACTACCAGCTAGGTCGAGGCAGCAGCGACGGTTTTATAGTCCCGCCAAACAAAGAGGGAACCCCCCCGGACGGCAGTGCAAAAGGACCCGCTCACTTGGTCACTAGTCTATAGAAGATTCAGCAAAAATTAAGCAAAGAGACAACAAAAAGTCCCTCCGTAACGCTTGGTTTACTGTTCTGAGTTAATCCAAACAGTGGTAATATTGTGTGTACTCCTCAATCTTCATGCTGTTCTAAAGGAAACTCTCAGACTTTTTCTACTGGAATTTTTAGGCCGGCCCGGAGAGGACAGTAACTGCTGCCCCCCCCCCC
>Ga0065711_1005621_pt1 | contig 27291 bp, 18 predicted proteins | sample Hoacrofraction12_FD_59098 | JGI IMG/M metagenome (GOLD analysis project Ga0065711, IMG submission 59098) | Hoatzin crop microbial communities from Cojedes, Venezuela - Epithelial fraction 12 v2 (version 2) | ecosystem: Host-associated > Birds > Digestive system > Esophagus > Crop | place...
TGTTACATGTGTGGCAAAAGCAGAAACCGTTTTCTGATTTTATGAGGGATTGTCTTTTTTAAAAACGTTTTGTAAATCATGTAAAAATGGGTTTGTGTTTAGTAAGTTTGAAGCTTTCCAGGCAGTTAGCTCACTATATGGACTAATGCCTTTTGGATAATTTGGACAGGGAAAACAATCTGAGACTTAAGATGCTCTCTACTTTTTTGGGAGCCCCGTGGTATTCCTGCTTTTCAGCAAATATTTAATCAGGATTCGTGACTCTCGGGAGTTGCGTGCATGCACAACAGCCAGATAGGCTCTGGATTTAAGACTCCCTGAATACTCCTTGGCACGACAGACTGTAACTACTCCAGTGCTGTGAAACCTGAAGGTCAAAAATTGCCTTTCTAAAAGTCCCCAAATACCGGTTTACAATTCAGAGTTTGTAATGTCTGCTGGCTACGTACTACCTGTTAGGAAAGATCTCCTAATGCAGCTGGGCCAGACAGAATTGTTTCGTGTCGGCCCTGAGTTACTGCTTGCGAAGCAGCTGTAAGTGCTTTCCCCGAAGAGCAGCCTTGGGAAGGAACTGGCTTGGAGGAGTCCACGGTTCATCGCCTGACCCCGTCTGGCTTAGACTAAGAGGGAACAGCCCAGGAAAAGCCATTAATGCTGTCTTCTCTCTCTTCTCTTCCATCTCTCTCAAGAGCCTACTCAGCTGCCTGTCACCTTTTTTTTTTTTCTTTATCACAATCTTTCTGTGCAGAAGATGTAGTAAAGCTGCTTTGGGCCACAGCCAAGATCTGCCTGGGGTGGGAAATCCTTTTTGCCCACATTCAAAGAAGACAAGAGCAACAGCTGATCTATGTCTAACAACCATTGGTAGAAAAACTGTTTCTTTTCTGGCATTCTTTTCTGTGAGCAGGTTCAGAATTACATTTGCTTAACCATATTTTAAAATTTAAGGACATGTGAAAGGTTGAACTTATTTGAGCTCAACAAAACCACTGTAGCACTGAAAAAGGAAATTGGATTTCTTCATAGCTCCCCTGCCTTGTTCACAGAACTACAAAATCAGTTCCAGTTCTAGCATCTCTTCTTCAACTCCATTATTTTCAGGCTGTGTCCAGCTGTGATGGTGCACACTCACGGGGAGCAATAGGTTTGCTGTTGCAGGGCTGAAGGATGGATGAAGTCAAGGTCAGCATTTGACCTGGAGACTCTTCAGTGTTGGGTAACAGGCGTGAAGCAAAGGTAAAGCGCATTCCTGGGGAATTACTGATACAGTTTTAGAGCTGAGTAGGAATTCTCTAGCTTGTTTAGTTTCTTGGAGTCCTGCAGTGATGCTCTAACGCTGTATTTAAATGTGGATTCAGTACAAAAGTTCAGCATCTCAGTGTGTGCTTGCTATCGTAGTACTTAGCTATAAAACCTTTTATGATCTCATTTAAAAGGCTCCATTTTATATGTACTTCTTAGAAGTCTCTGAAAAGCTATTTTTAATCATTGCTTTTAATAACCATGGTATCCATGTTCAGCTCTATGGACGAGAACCTAACCTTATTGAGGAACTTGAACAAGGCGAGGACATTAATTTGTGTTTACAGATGTACTTTAAAAGTGTTGTTAAAGGCAAGTGGCCAAGTGAGGTATACCCGAGTGATGACTGCTGCGACCACGTTGTAGGTGCTGTGATTGTGTGTTCGAAAGTAACTGTTGAGTCTGGTGCAGAGCTGTTAGTAAATCAAGAGTTCCTTCGGATGACTGATGAGACATCTAAAGTAAGTTTGGGGTTGTCTTAATTCAGTGTCTTCGTTAAACAGCTCCCATGGCCACGTGGCATTGAACAGACTGCCTTTCTGAGAAGGTCTGGAAACTAAGCTACCTTTCATCTTCGCCAGTGCTCCTCCGGGGTAACTGGTGAGGATGTTAATGGAGTAGTACTTAGGAAAGCTAAACTTCTGCGACTCGTGCTTTTAATGTATCGTGGTTATAAATGTGCCTTTTTTTTTTCAGGACTGAACACATTCCCAGAATCAAAGTTAAAAAAAAGTTTAGTTGCCGAGGAAACAACATCTATATGTTGTTATACAAATACATATAGACTGTTATGTACCACGTATAAATGTACATAGCTTTGCTGAATAGCTTCACTGAATATATGGACATCTCTCTGGTTCAGTGGAAGGAATTACGAGGTCTGCTTCTTAAAAATCCCACGAGCAGAGGTTTTCATGGGTGGATTTTGTATTGCCGGATATATTTAGTGGTATAATGTCAAAATGGAAGATGTCACATGTAACATTTCAAGTAGAAATCCGAACTAATGAGCAGTGAGTCACTAGAGAATGTTTTATAGTATTGTCCACAAATTAAACAGTTTGCTCTTGTGATTTTCTTTTATTTTTAGAGTCAGGCCACAGTTAGAGATTTTCCGTGATTCTGTCTCCAGCACGCTTTGCGTAGGTAGGCTCTGCAGAGCTCTGGATAAACAAGCTGTCAGGACTGTTTGGATAAGAGCTAGGGAAGGGACAATAATAAACTGAATGCAGAAGAAAGTTTGAGAAGCCAAGTTATCTCAGACTGTTTATTTTTAATGGGCTTCCACAAATAGAAGGTACTTTATTGTCTGTGATGCAAATAAATATTATGAAGTGTGTAGGTCTTTAGCCATCGCTGAACCTTGGAAGTTGAGTAATTTGCAACCTATAATGAAGTATCGGATGTTGCTTGAAAAGATCCTCTCTGGTGCAGGAGCAAATGATTTGTATGCTTTCTCATTTAAAAGATACACAAAGACTGGAGTTCCCTGTGGTTGCTTCAGAAGGCGCAGGCAGAGGGGACGTTGGGCGGGTGTGAAGGGGTTGTGGCATCGCAAGCACACGGGACGGGCTGTTTGTAAAGTCTGCGGCTGCCCTTGTTGGAAGTCAGGCAACGTCCACTCTTAGCTCAGAGGTTGTCAGGTCTGGTTTTGATCATTTTCCTGCATAGACTAAATAGAGAGAAATCCAAAATGAATACCATGCTGATCAAAAGAAACAGTAAGATGTGTGCTGCGTTGTTAAACCCAGGCTTTCCCGTTGCGGCGAATCACCTGTGTTTTGCCATCCAAGGCCTGAAATCCTGCCGCTTTCACGAGCCCCAGACTGCAGATGTGGGGCTGGAAATCCCCGCGGTGCCTTGCCGGAGCTGCTTTGCAGACCATCTCGAGAAGGTGTGTTCCAAAACTCCAGCCTCTGCCCTTGGCAATGACCCTCCTGGAGTGAAGAGTCGGTCCTGGAGTGGGCACCTGCTGGCTGCGCTCCTTCTAGCCCTGTTTGCTCCATAACACATAAAGGAGATGTTTTGCAGCTGAGTTAGGAAGGAACTTAGCTGAACCAAGTCTAATACACAAAATATAACTGCTGGGTGACTTCCGTTTGAATTTGACAATATTATTTTTCTATTCTTTGGTTGTGTGTTGGCAAGGGACTTATAACTGTGTTCATGATAGGGCACATATACCAGTACTTACCTGTTACTTTCATTTTTCTTTTAAAAATAGAATAATAATAGTATAATATTATGGTATTTCTGAATAGCCACGTGAGATGTTTCTTTTAGTTTTGAAACGCCTGATTTCTCTTTGAGGAGGAGGAGCCTCAAACTGTCTTACTTGGTTTTGACTATTTTAAGTTTTCAATGGTATTCAGCAACAATTTGAAATGAAAGGCCATTTCAAATGAAAGAATTACTCTTTCCCTGAAGCCATCTAAAGAGGATTAAGAATGGTATGAAGCTTTTGTTTTTGCATAAACAATTCATTAGGATCAACATGAACCTGCAAAAAATTGTGTCATCAATCATCATGTGTTTTTGCTTAAAAAAAAAAAAAAGCCTGTTCAAACCAAGAGATCTGGGTTGATTATTTTGCACCGGCGCAGATTTATGGGTGGCTGTAAATCAGCTTCCCCCTCCCAAGTTGTAAAGTAGTGATAATACTGCTCTTGTTCCAATTTCTTATTTAGATAGCAAGCCTCATGGAGAGGAGAGCGGCTGGTTGTGTGCAGGAGGCCACGCTGAAGTCTGCCTGGGCTTGTATCTGACGTGGATAACGTGAGAGAGTCACGCGGGTGGTTGCCTTTGGTGATGGCAACGGCCTGACATAATCCACAGAGGGCTTTTGTAGATTTTTAGCTTTACTTAGTGAAAACAGTGCAAACGGTGAGAAACGTGGTCTCTCTTGATTCATTGCCTGTGCAGCCTTCTGCTGGGAATTAATTAATAACTTTCATGGTTGTTTTTGGAGGTCTTAAGTAGCAGGATATTATCTAGTCTGTCTCGGGGCTTCACCTCCTCGAAGTGGTAGCCAGGATGTCTGAGAGGGTTTTGAGGGCTTCCCCCCCCTCCAGCCCATCTGGTCCCTTGATGAGCTGTACTGGGAGTGAGTTAGGCTTTGAAGTTTGTTTGGAGCCCTGTCTAGACTCCCAAAAAATTCCCTCCTCCACAGCATTGCTTTGGTAGATTTTTAAAACTTTTGTCTGTGAAAAAAACTTTTCTCGTGCTACTACTGGCTAAATTTGTCTGAAAGCCGTGTGATTACATCAGAGAGCTACAAGACTCGTTTTGGATAAAAAAAAAAAAATTAAATTGGTTTGTAAACTTGTGTGGTGGCCCCTAAACTGCTTCCCCCCGGCCCCAGTTTCATATACCCGCCCTGAATGGCTTGCTTTGCGGGCAGCAATAAAATCACTGCATCTGTACGAAGGCAATCTGCTGTACTTGGATGGCATATCCTAGTAAGTAATACGTCAAAGAAACACCACGTTGGAATCTACGTAGTTTCTCTTATTTTTGTTTTAGATAGTGCTGATGGCTGATCTAATGCACAGATGCTGTGGGAAGATACACTTTATTGCTTTAAACGTGTGCATGGGTAACACACTGCGTGTTATTTCTCAGTCATTGCTCATTTTGCTAACGTTTGTTCACAGAGCCAGAGAGATTTTGGTAGGTTTTTTATAGTAATGAACTGGAGAATTCAAAGACAAGTGTAGATTTTTCTTTTATAGGTGACTACTGTTGATTTTCCTGTTAATGTTTTTTAGCATGTGCGTGCAGCCATCATTTCCTTGAGGTTAACGTTTCCAGTGTTTATTCTAGATTTATGTTTAATCTCAGTTTCAAAGAATGTTAAAAATTATGAATACATCTCTTTCAACCAGGTTTTCATTCCTAGGAAATACTGTGCTGATTGGAGCTGATCTACAAAATAACACCCATTGTTGCAGTGCCTGTCTTCTTTTAAAAGAGACTTTGTTAACAAGCCGTGCAGGTTTTGCGCACTTAAAGAAATGCAGAAACCGTGGGGAATTGTGGTGTAGCTTTTTATCAGAATGATACTCCTAGAAGCTCTTTTGTACTCCTAGGATGTACAGAAATCATGGTACATTTTTAAAGTTAATTCTGTTTTATATCTAAAACAAAACAAAAAAAGGTGTGAACTTTTCCTGACCCTTCACATGGACCGTACTTGATGCTGGCACAAATTTCATCTCATAAATCTCATAAGAGAATAAAATGTCTTCGCTATTTTTTTTTTCCCCTCCGCTTCTTCTGCCCAGCCAAAACTTGTCACAGGTCCAAGGACAACATTACTTGAGTCGAACACGTGCACCAGGTTAGAGGACAGAGGATCCTGGAATCCAAAGGCACGCACAAGACCAGTAGTAGATCAGTATTAGATTTAGTTCCCCGTGCAAAGGCAGCAAAGGAATGGATTTTCATCTCTGCCAACACTGGAACTTCAATGAGGTCACGTCTATGCCTAAATTATTTGGAGAGTAAAAAATGCGTAGTGGGGCTCTCCTTTGGTGGAAACCTGACGGATGCTCCTACCCTGGCCAAAACCGAATGGGTGAGAAAGGAGTTTGCCAGCAGTGCGAAGCACAGAACTGCTTGAGAGTATGGTGTACCTGAGGTCTCTCCCCTTCCTGGGAACGTCATACTGCCTGGGAATAAAACTTCTTCAGGTTATTCACAATTCCTCGTTCAGTTAAGCTAGTTTTATTTTCCCCAGCTGACCTGTCTTTCCTCCAGCTTCTCATTCACGCAGGTTTCCCAGGTGGCAAGCTGACTCTCCGTTGAATCTCTGAGGTCAGGATAAAACTCAGGCGACTTTTTATTTTGGTGGATGATTCAGTAATTGGCAAATTATGAAGATGCATCTAAACCTTGCCAATGAAAAGCATTGCAAGTTTGTTAACTTTAGAACGGTGCTTTTCGTCATGAGCAATGGCATAGGTGGGGCCGACACATCGCGAGCCAAGTGTGAAAGAAGTTTTGCTGGAGGGAGAATCTAATCGGTCTCCTAAACACGGGGCTGCCATTGCAGCTCAGGCGAGCTCTTCGCCTGCGTGGATCGGGCGAGAGACAGCGTGAACTCGGGGCAGGGGGGTAAGTTTTTACAACCAGGTATGTCAGAGCAGTTGTCACCTTGAATAGGATGAAGTTCCCGTTTCTTCCTCCCCTATGTCCAGGTACCTCTTTCCCTGGTGAAACCAGTGGACGCTCTTTTCATATCTTTGCAGGGAAAGGTACATGGAATCATGTTCTATAGCAAGAAACCAGTCCCGAGAGTCCTCAGGAGGCAGGCCGGCGGGGCTGGGGCGTACGCCTGCGAGAAACTCCTCCTAGTGCTGAACGGTGAATGGAGAAGGGAGCCTGGCAGAACTGCAACGGAACAGTACAAGGGAAAAGAAAGTGTAGGATAAATCCCTACACGTAAGGATAAATACTTCAGACTCTTTGGTAACAAAATAGGACCGTTAAAATGAGTCTTTCCTTCTTGAAAATTTTAACAGTTTGAGTTTATGAGAAAGATTGATTTATTTTAGGTTATTTCTGTAAAGAAGTCGTATAGGTTTGTAGTCTGGCTCCAACTCCTATCTTTTTAAGAAATAAATATAGCTTTAGGACATGTTCTTAGTTAAAACAACTGAATTATGTCTTGCTCTTGGGTACAATAGAGAGCTTATTATATACGTTGTATTTCTACTTGTCTGTCATTTGTAAGTTAGAAGCAGAGAGTTGTACTTTTTGGTGCATACGTAGCATGTATTTTCCTTAGGACAGTTTTCTGAATCTCTTTCAAAAGGATGTCAGCGAGGTGAAATGAGGGCTCCAGCTTTAGCCTTGGCCTCCAGGGAGGTGGGATTTGGCCCCCTGTTTTATTGCTGATACTGAGTTTGACGTCTCGGCTTGCAGCACGCTGACGACGAAAGGACGAGATCTTCTGCGCAGGCTGCTGATTCAGGGCGCAGCGGCTCGGCGGCCTGCTCGCGGCGTTCTGCTGATCTGGCGTTACAGTAATTAAACACGGAGGGCTCGGGACAGCGAACACGTGGGCTGAAATCTTCCGTGGGCGTCGGATACGATCTGTCTGACATCAGTCGCTCAGGGCTGTTTCAGTCGTGTGGTGCCATAGCCCTGGTGACACGATCCGGTGCCACAGCCAGCCTGACCGAGGCACGTGCTGGAGGGCGAAATGTGGGCAGGGGGAAGGTAGAGGGATAGCTTTCCCCTCCCAAAGACCAACTGCACACGGATAAGTTTTGGCCAGCTCTTTCTGTTGAAAGCTGTGTGGGATCTTAGCCCTGGAGCTCTCTGGAGCTGATGTTCTGATACTTTGCCAGAGCAGCATTGCTCACTAAAACCTATTTTTGGACCTATTTTTATCTAAAAAAAGCAGTACTTCTGGAAGAGATACGTGGCATGGGGACAACACTNTGCTGCANGAACACACAGCAAAAATCTGTTGTTGTGAGCAGTGCNTGTGCCTAGGAACTTGCCATTTTGTGCAGTGTCNGAGACCCAGCGAACTGAAATCTTGACTGCTGCTGCGTGAAAATATTCGAGGATTCAGAACAAGCGACAGCAGAAGTGTCGCGTTGCTCGTGGACCCACCTTTCACACAAGCTGTTGCTGCCTGTGTCAGCGTAATAAAATGATGCATGGAAGTTGGAAATCATAGAAAAATGTGGGCGGGAAGGAGCTGCTGGAGGTCAGCTCATCTGACCTCCTGTCAAGACAGGACTAACTTCAAAGGGGGCTCAAGTTGCCCAGGACCTTGTCCAGTCTAGTGTTGAAAATATGCAAAGGTGGAGGTGCTCCAGCCCCTCTGGGCCCCTGTTCAGTGCCTGGCCATTCTCATCGGGGGTTTTATAACCAACTGTAATGTTGTTTTCTGCAGCTTGTGGGTGTTGCCTCTGGTCCTTTTGCAGTGCGCTGCCAAGAGGAGCCTGGCTCTGTCTCCTCTGCTCTGCTTTCTCTTCTGAAGGAGACACAAGCCCAGGCCCCTGGAACTCCCCTCCTACGTCATGGAACTCCATCCTCTGACCATCCGAACTGCTAAACTCTCTCTAGTCTGCTGCTGCCTCTCTTATGGGGGGTGTGAAGGGAGGTAGAGCTGGGCTCCAGACATGGCCTCACAGGTCCCAAGCCGAGGGGAATGACAGCTTCCCGTGGCCAGCTGGCTAAGCTGCTGCTAATGCAGGGCTGGGGACGAGGTCCCTGCAAGGACGTGCTGCTGTCTCATGTTCAGCTGGTTGTCCACTGGGTCCCCGTGAAAAAAAAAAATCATTAGCTTGCTTAGCTGGCAAGGAAAAATGGGCTTATGGTTCAAGGGCTGGACAACAACTACAAGGACGTCGTATAATTCCTCTTGTGGACATGTACACTGTGTGACCTGGGTAGAATTCTTAATTTTCGTGTGCCTCTCGTGCATCTGCCAAGCTGAGCATGAGGCTTCATTCCTTTTTTTTTTGTACCATCCATTAAGCTACAAGCCTGTCAGACTGGGAACTGTCTCTTAATACGTTTAGACAGTAGCCAGGGCGTCACCAGGGATCTTCAGGTATGACTCTGGTCTGAAATGACAGCAAGAAAGAGGCCACAAGACAAAAAGCTGTGCAAATACTTCTGAAATGATCTGAAAACACCCTGAGTTGTTAGCAAGGTGAAAGTCAAATGCTTTAACTGCATGCCTGCTCATTGAACCAAATTGGTCCAGGTACATACATCTAAATATTTTGGTTTTATGTGGCAGATCTATGAACTTTTATCTCTTCAGTGATTATTAGGAGTGTTAATCCTGCTGACTTCCCCTTTCAGTTTGCTGAGTAAATGAGCTGGAAGCTGGTGTTCAGGCGAGGAAGGGAAGAGGCGCAGTCAGCTTCAGGTTCTTACGGATACAATAGTATGGAACTGGTTTTGCTTTATACAGGGAACTGCTAATTGGATGTTAGAGGCTGCTAACTTTATAGTCTTGTAAAATTGCAATGACTGAAGCTGACACTTGTATGAAGTGTCTAGGGAGAAAAGAAAGTTTTCATGTCGCTCTGAGGAAAAGGTTAAGAAACAAACGGAAAGAACCGTTGTTTTGGTGTTTGTGCTTTAGTTATTTTTAGTTCTGTAATTCAACCAAGATTTCAGACATCCTCGTGGTGTTTGCAAAATAGTCGTAGGCGCTCGTACTGAGAACAGTGGAACAAATTTTAAAATGCTACAGATTTAATTTGCCTATGGCCAGACCCCGATCTAGGTTCCCGTTCCCTCTGTTGTTTTCAGAGAGCCAGAGAGTCGCAATGCGCTTGCTGCAAGCTCGTACCTGCCGAGGGCAGGCAGCTGCACGGCCCGGTGTTCGTGTCTCGGGCACAGGAATGGACCAGCTGCTGGCATCTGCAACACTCCCTGCGTGCTGGATCTTAAGAGCAAACCGAAACTATTCGCTGTCCGTGCTTTCCAGAAGAAGCCAGCTCGATGTGTGTCTTGCCTGTAGCACCCATTTAGCACATTCATTGAATCCCAGTCAACCGTCATTCCCAGGAAAAGGCACTGTGGAAAGTCGGCTTGGGAATACTGCTCCCATCCTGCCTGGGTCCAGCTAACAACACAAAACACAGTGTCAGTATTTTCTACCCACAGAGGTGGAAGAGCCTTCTTTCTTGCATAAATAAAAGGAACGACAGCGAAAGGGTCTTCAGGATTTTTAGAAATCAAATCCCTCTGAGAGAAAGTTGCATCATTTCCTTAACTTTTAAGATGTGTTACGAGTATATAAATCTATATATTGGGACTTGAGGGACTGCACTCCTGGACTTACGCAGGTGCTCGCAGTAGTAAAAGCAATAAAACACGCTAAGTAGTCGGTATGCTTTTGTTTCACTTGGATCAATTACCCTGTTTTCATGTATGGAAACTGCCATGCCAAAGATGACCTAGCTCCTGTTAATTGAGATAATGAAGTGCAGTGTTTCTGCAGGCTGTGTGCGAAAAACTCAGCATTGTGAAGTTAGAAATAAACCATTTCTAGGTGCCTGATTTAACCTTCTGTTTTTTTCTGAGGTAGACCCTGAAGGTGTCAGTGAATAATAAATGAAGTATTGTTGTTAGAGGTATTGAGTGCGTCCCTCTTGCTCTGCGAAAGGGACATGGTCAGCTGTGGGTTGAAATGGAGTGGCTGATGCTTTGCAGCAGCATGTGGCAATTTATGGTCTTGAAGTGACACGGTCAAGTGTCTTAAGCTCAGAAAGAAAGAGAATGCCATTAGAAAATGAATGTGAGGTTAGGAGCGTTCTCCAGGTGACAGAAGTCTGTGTGTTCCTTTCCCTCAGTCCCTTTGCGTTTGAGAAATCAGAAACAACTCAATAATGCATTGTGTGGTGGAAAATGGTTTTGTGCATTTTGAGGGGAAGAACTCCCAAACCATGTACTGCTTCTGGACGGTGCAGATCTTTGGTTCTGGTTCAGATATAACCCCCACACTCTATAGCTGTGGAGAAATGATGTTGTCAGCAGAGGCGTAACTACAACTCCAGGTTTCTCACCGTTGTAAGGCAGGGCCTTTCCAGCGCCTGATGTCTGGCTGGCCCGAGAAGGCTGGTTGGCAGCACGTGCAAGAGCTGGTGGCGGTTCCAGCTCTGCCCACTCCGGGCAGCACGGCAGCGGCACGAGAGCTGCCACAGCTTGGCCAGGCTGAGCACGAGGAAGGAGGATCATCGCCGAGCAGATGCTGACACCCGTGTTCCTAGCAAAATTCTCACTGGCAGAGGAGAGAAGGAGGGGTGAGGTTTCCTAGCCAAGCTGGAGGTGGAAGTGTGCTTTTTTTCCCCCCTCTCCTCGCTATCCAGTTATCTGAGTTCTGCAAGGATTCCCATGGGACTGTGAATTAGGCTCTGCATATCTTAGATTAAGAGAGGCAGTCTGCCGGCAGCAGAAGGTGGAGACAGTGCCTTGGCTAGCCCCAGAGAGGTCAAGCAGTCTTGGTCATGCAGAGTTCTCCGAGTCTCCCGAGCTCTGAAATACGTGTGTAGCCGAAGGAGATTTTCTTCCCATCAGTTATGCAGGCACCAATAATCTTCCCATCAGTTATGCAGCCTTCAGACCTCCTTCCCCATCGCTCACAGCCGCGCCGTGGTCCTCCTGCTTCAGAAGTGTCACTCCTTGGATGTGTGCCAGATGTCTCAGAAGTAGTAGGGGGTAAAGCACAGTAAATTATGCCTGTATTATTCTTAGTCAATGGAGGAAATGAATGATTAAGTGTACGTGGGACTAACGAGTGTCCAACATATTATCAGTGCTGGTATTTAAACTATGTACAGCATATCAGAGAGAAATGAAGTATTTCCTTATATCTGTGTCTGCCTTTCTTCTTGACTTTGATACAAAGATAAGGCTTGTGCTGTAATGAATCACTATTGTGGGAGATAGTAAGATTGATTAGGCCTATTACTGAGTGGATAGGTCAGATACTTGCAGTACAAAGCCAAACTTCAATTTTGGTAGCTCTCAGGCTATGCTTTTATGTTCCCCCCCCCCTCAAAAATAGCTTTTATATCTACAAAGAGATGTTTAACTCCTTAAGAAAAGTCAGTCTGCAAAATCAAGATGGACAAAATAAATCAATGACTCTGCTGGTGGTTTACCTACAAATCTTCACAGCTTTTGTAATTAGATTTAGTCTACATTTGAATGTCAGCTATATTACCAAGGTGATGAGTGTCTTGCATAGATCTCCTTTTAACTGTGGAATTGCAAGTTTTCTGCTATATTCTTGTTTAATTCAAACACCGAACAGGGACAATTATGTGTTTAAATAATTTAAAGATGTCTGCAGTCGTGCTTTAAAGGTTGTTTCTTAAATGGCTGTTGACTTCTGAAAGCACTAGGGCTGAACTGTGACAAGCTGCTCTGCAAACACTGAGGAGGGGACAGCCAGGAGGGCATGGGCAGCCTTCTGCACTGGAGCTCTTTGTCCTCCAACGGGGAGATCTTGCAGGAGTTAACCCCGACACACAAAGTTAGACCCCCGGTAGGGTGCACACCCGTGCACCTACGGCACCCTTGATCTTTGCTTTGCAGAGAAGGACTACATCAGTGGTGGCACCTTCATTGGTGGTGGCACAGAGCTGTGGATTTCCATACCCTCTTCCAAACTCACACTGGTTGCTGCCAGGGAGTGCTAAGAATGGGAAATCGGTAGCTTTGAGGCTTCTCGTGGGCTTTGGCAAAAGGCACTCATGTCTTTCCTTTCTGAACATCCCAGGCTGTCTCAGCTTTCCTGAGCTCTGTTGACTCTGGAGCCCTTACTGGAAATGCTGCATCCAAATACCATGGCAGCGGTGTCTTTATCAATATAGGGTAATTACTGTTTTGTGTAACAGGACAATTTACCAGTTTTCAGTATGTCACTGTGCAGAAGCATTTAACTGGCACCTACCTTGAAAATATTTTCTGACTTCTCTTGCAGGGGCAGAAGTTTTACTGGGGAGGGTCAGAGGACTCCAGCCTTGGAGCACTGCATGAGCATTGCCACCAGTGCATTCCCACCCTCCTCTTCCCTCCCGTTCCGACTGAGGCCATACCCATTGGTTTTTTAAGTCCTTATGTATGGACTCTTTAAACATATAACTATGAGAACCTGTTTAAGGATGGGAAAATTGCCCTTCCAGGACAATCCTGCAAGTCTTGGGCAGTAAAGTAAGTAGGTAATTAGTGACCACTGTCAAGGATTTAATGTGGTTGGTGGAGGTCAGACTTCCTGAGCATTCCCACTGGACTTCTGTGTTGCTCTTGTCAGTCGATATGTCGTCTTCAATTCCGTGTGAGCTATTTGTGACATAACCTCATGTCTGAGGGAAGGATTTTTAAATTACTTCAGATTTGTGTCACACCCCAGCTGAATTCACGATTCAAAACGTAGTTTTGAAAGACTGGAGGAGATTTCATAAGTTGTTGACCAGCGCATCACTGCGAGACAGTGGAAACCCACTTTCAGCACTCTCCAGGTGACGGCTTTGGGCTTGCTTTTGTAGCTTTTCCAGTACTGAATCAGTGTATATTGAACTGGTTTGTGGTTCCTCAGGACACAGCCTGGGGTGCCAGCATGTCTTGCTGGAATAGTTGTCCCCAGTGCAGCTGCTTGGGCTAGATCTCAGGCTACAATTCTTCTGAAACATTGAAAAGTTCTTCTGAAACATTGAAAGCGTTGTCAGAATTGACAAGAACTTTGATTTTTAAATGGATATTTCTTAGCAACTGAATGGCAGCACCTCTCACTACAACTGTGCTTGTAGTACACAGGGAGACTATGCACCGAATTCAGGGACCGTATTGCTGTCATGTGTGTCCAGGTAAATATTTGATGAAGAGGATCCAAGAAAGTCTATTGGAAAGTAGCAAGTAGTCTGCTAGCTGACGGGGTTTGGAATCAGCAGGTTTAAATATACGTCTTCCGTGACGGGAAATGTCTTCTGTGGACCAGTATGGCTGGTAAAGTAATTTTCCTCATTACCAGTGAGAATAATTTACTGCTGTGCTCCTAATTATAATACTGTGGAATATGAGGGAGAGTCCTCTGCTGTCCCTAAAAGTAGCAGTGATTTCAGAACATTTCTGTGTAAAAGCAGTTGAGTTTACATGGCATAGGTGGTGGTAATGACCGTACTTCGAAGCAGTTAGGTTTTTGTTAACTCCATCGTTACCACAGTAGCCTTTAGAGTTCCCTTTGTGATACCTGCTTTGGCAGTTCTGGGAACGCCTTCGTAGCTTGCTTTGGCATACTTTATTTTTTTGTGGTTTTGTTTGCTTTCCATCTCATGTGCCTATTTATTTCTCAAAGATACGTAGTTGTTTATCTTGATCATCGGGGAATACCAAATCTGTTGACATATAAATAAAGGAAGCTGTTATTTGTAGAGCTTTTGTGGTCGGTGATCTACAAATTATTATGAAGTTATTATCTTTGCTATTGTATTGCAATGCTGCATTCCTAACTGCTTTTGTAAGCTAGATTTATGCGGTTTTAATGAGCCCTATATAAAAAAAAAAGCAGTAGTGAATAGTAATCAAATGATGCAAATAACAAAAACATTTCACAGCTGATCAGATCTCTAACGTAGTACTATTGGAGCGGTCCTCACAAAAAAACTGCTGTCCATGAATATCACAGAATATGATACACGTGTGGATGTCCTTGTGCTATGCAGCAGCCGTCGTTTGAGTTGAAGTGCCTTGGGTAGCCATCTCCAGCCCCTGGGCCCAGCTAGCCTTCCAGCGGCGGACCCGGCTGGAGCGGTGGGCGCAGCCACCAAAAGGCTGCAGCTCTGCCTGGGTTCTGCAGGGAGATGTTCGGAAGAGGGCAATGATTCTGACAGGATTTACTAATAGTTGCTTTTTGGTGTCCTACAGCAGTCTTGGAGAACATGGGAACAGATGGAAATGGATGAGAAGCCCTGGAGTTGCTGTTGAGATTAGGTGTTAACGTTGAGCTGTTTCTGAGTAAGAGCCCAACTGCCAAATTGCGCTGCTGAAGCCAGGTTTTGTAACCAGCTTCTCAGTTTTTCCCTTTCATCCATTATCTTTACCTCGGGGAGATTGCTCATGTAGGTAAATGTTACTGATGTGAATCAGGGTTGTAGGACGGGGCCCATAGACCTCATGTTTGCATCGCCCTTGGATTGCAGTTTCATTTAATGGGGCAGCATTAAGCATAACGTTGTTGCAACATGCTAAATTGCTTTAAATATAATCAACCTTCACATCATGCTTTGAGTTGATCTTGCCATGTTTGTAAAAGTAAGGCTGAAGACATTTTCTTGGCATGTTCCAAACTACGTTATACAACCCGTAACGCAGTCGCGGATTGGAAAGGCTTTAATACTTTTAGGGAAGCGATCCTGGGGCTGGGAGCCTCAGCGTGGAGATGCTGTCACGCACAAGACCAAAATCGGCAATGATGTAAAGGCTTTTAAAACATTTCCGTGCAGTGATTTAACTTTGTTGAACTAGATTTAGACAATTTTACTTCTAAGATCTTCTAGGTTTCATTCTAATTATTTCCAATGCCCCATGTGGCACAATGTAGATAACACTAAGTGGCTGTAGTTTACTTTTGCTGTTAAACTCTGCATTTAAAGAGAGCTCGTAGGCATACATTTGTTTTCCTTGACACTTGGCACAGCCAAAAATGCACAGTCTTGATAAAGACAGGATGGCTGAGGTGGCTGTTAACTCGAGAGGTTTCCATATTTGTTTTTCATACAGCCCTAGCAGATTCTGCAAAGCGAGGGCTCCAGCTGGCTTGCGAAGATCAAGCTGTAAAAGAGACGCTCTGAAGTGAATACACCAGATTACTGTTCTTGTCCTGTAAAGCTCAAATCTCATTCGTCGGGTAGGACTTTTAAGCACAGAATTAAAGTTGAACGATGAGGAAGAGATTTCTAGGTAAAATTCTAGCTTTCTTCAAATCTTACTGTAAGATAAATATTTGAAAAATATCACGCCACTGAGCTGAACAGAAACTTTTCAAATCTCTACATTATTGAGTACCACCAATACCTATTTATAAAATTTCACATAGATATAAACAATGAATTCAGTCATTCTGTGGGTAGCTTCTGAAATACCATTGTTCCCAACCACGACATTGTTTTGTAGGTAGCTATCGCGTTTCAGAGTTATTAAATGTTATTCAGCCCTCCTTTTACCTCCCCCCCTTGCAATTCTCTCAACAAGCATGTGCCTCTCCGCAGCCCCGCTTGATTAGACTCTGTTGAGCAATGCGTCGCTGAATGATCTTTTTGTATTCTTGTCCACTGCGATGCCCTGTTTGAGAAACTAGGAATGAAGGCTTATATTGCCCCAGCGGGTTGTTGTTAACGCTCCGAATTCCTGGGTTATAACAACACGAGTTCAGCGTATCCGTTTGTGTTTGCTTCTCCACGAAACGTTGTGATGGAGTCTCTTCTCTGCTAGGGCGAGAGGGCAGTTCTGTAGCAAAATTTATCCTGGCTGCTTGGACTTCAGCCACTGGAGCAGGAGAGTTTGGGATTCCAACCAGTTTAATATTTATTTTTTTTTTCGTTCTGAAACATGCAACAAAGAAACAGGGTGTTAAAATGCAGCCTTTTGGTAAGGTTTCAGGCCTTGATTTGGGAGTTGTATTAGCAGGTAGGTGATGAGCACAGGGATCTGTCGCACAGGAGGGAATGAAAATTCCCAGCTAAATTAAGGAGGAGGGAAGGAAAAAGGAGATTATATCGTAGTCTTTCTAATGCCTTTAGAAATGCCTAAATGTGATACATAAAAAGTGTATATAAAATACCATGAAACTGGTTGCAGAAAACATATTTTCCTCTTTTTCCTTAAAAGCACTTAGAGACTTCACAAAATTGTCTGGAAGCCCCGAGAAACTTCTTGAATGGAGAAAGTAAAAAACCAAAATCAACACCTATCACTCAGCCTCAAGTACACGCAGCTTGCCTGAACAGCAAGGACTCGGAGGGAGGGAAGGAATGTATTATCTCAAAGTACATTTGTAATTATGACAATTCAGCTTTTGCTAGTAGTTACCACACAATGTCATTTCAGATGCCATGTCCTCCCCTCCAAGTTTAGAATGGCAAATAACTCTGTGGGAAATGCTGGCTCCCTTGAAGTGGGTGGGATTGGATAGTAAAGGGAAAAACCAAGAAAAGAGAGGAACTGTTTTAACGTAGTCCAAGGGAACGATGGGTGAAACTGAGAAATGGAAAATACAGAGCAAGCGTCAGGAATGAAGTTCTTATTGCAGAATTTTTTAGCCTCGAGGATTAACTATGAAAGTAAGTAGTGGGAACTCTGTTGCTTGGGTCAGCTGCCGTAACGTGAAATAAGCTTTTCGGAGAGATCAACAGGGACTAATATTGCATAGGTGGGAGACAAGAGCAGATGAAAATGTTAATGCGATTTCCCAACGTAGAGTGGAAAGTTAGACACTCAGAATAGTCTGCTGAAGTCTCAACATGATTGAACTTCACGCGTGTTGCCAGGTTAACGTAGCAATTGTTGATTAAACAAAATAAAGAGCATTCTTCTGGCCCAGCCTGGCCATGTCACAATTTTGGGGCTTTTTATAAGCTGTGAAATGAGATGCTGACATCCTGTGTCTAGCACAGACAGATAGGCTGATCTGAAAGTCTTGGAGACCCTGAGGGTCTGACCTACATTGCTGGTACCGTCAGTACAGCACGCTCATATATCTTTCAAGCTTTTTGGCTGTTTAAAAGGCAGTCAGCCTGGCCCAAATAGTTAATCTCTCTCTCTGTCTCCCTCTCTTCCCCCATCCAAGATTCAAAGAGAAGGGAAAGCGCCAAGGAAAAATTTATTAGAGCACAGCATGCCTGTTGCTTTTTTTAGGTTAAATAAAAGAGTGTTGGATTTAGTTAAAATATGTTTTTGTTAAAATGGAAAGGGATTTAACCTCTTACTTTCCAACAGTGAAGAGGAAAGAATCTACACAATGCCTGTGCCAGTGGTAGCCGGTTTGTTGTTTTTAGGTTAAAAACCACACATTGTCATCTGTAGGTAGAGTGTCTTCAGCCTGAGAATCACCATTCAAAAGCAGATGAGCTCTTTAGCCAGCAAAAAAAGATCCTCAAAGACGCTGGGAGTCAAACTGTGGAGCATCTAAAGCCATGTGGTGTGTGGGGGCCAGAGAGCCTCCTGACCTGCAGATCAAAGGCTGGTTGAACCCTTTCTCCATGCCCCTTTGGGAAATCAGAAGTCACCACCTCCACCATGACTCTTCCGAGAGCAACAGGAGGAAAGCGTGTTGCGTGCTCTGTTCCTCCCCGTTTTTTATGGAACAGTATGTCCATTGTAGGGAAACGAAACAAATATCCGTCACTAAATCTGCATCCAGTTGTTCTCTTTGCTTTGAGCAAAGCCTGTGATCGTTACCTAGATCTTTATCATTTCCATGCAAAGATGACACTGAGAGGCACAGTGCTGTCATTCCTCTCTTTACTGTTAGACAGGACAAGCGTATAAGCATCTATTACATGTAAAAAGTCTGTAAATAGCTGAACAAAAGAATTGTCGTGTGAAGGTTTGTGGCTTGCTGCTGACCTGAGCTGAAGGAGGCTGATGGACAACCTCAGAGTTAGGGTGGTTTGGAAGAAGAGGCAACCTCTGTGAAAACCAAAACTGCCCAGCCCCTGCTGCGTTCCCGCTCGCTGGGAAGCAGCCTCACAGAGCAGCAGGTACTGGTGATAAGGACGTCCGTGCTATCTGGCCTGCTTCGGAGGCAGCATCCCCCAGCTCCTGCTGGGATTCAGCTGGAGCCGTGCGGCCGGTGGGTGGGAATCACTGGCTCTTCCCTTGCAGTTTCTGGCCAGATTTAACTATTCCCTGCCCCCAGGAATTGTGCAGTGTGAAATATAACCGAGTATGAGCACATGGGCTAGGGAAGCGTGGTTTCCTGGGGATTTATGCCTTACGGCATTGACTGCGAGCTCAAATGGAAAGACCTTTTCACATCTGGAGCGTTTAAAAAGCGCTCGGTGCCCTGTAGGCTCTGTGGTGGTTGTAAGGGCTGAGCTCACTGTTTTTCCTCTCCTTCCTCCATCAGGGCATGGAGGATTTGTCTCCTTTATCCACCTATTTATATTAACGCACAGGAATTGAATTATAAAGCCCTTATGCCCATAGGGGAATATACACCCAACTAAGAGTCAGCCCAAAAGGGGTTAAGTAGGACTCATATGCTGCAGCATAGTAAAAATAAATTCTCTAGCCTGTCGCTTTGCCTAGCTCCATTTTCTCCATGTGCTTTCAACTGCCTCTTCTTCCTCTACTGTATCAAATGCAAGCTGCTTCGCTTCATTTTCAAAGTCCGTCCCAGCCTGTTCTGTTCTCTATCATATTTCCTCAGGCTGAGGAGGGGAGTGCCGGCCTTTTGCTGGCTCAGCCTTCATCATCTACTCATTAAATTTTCGAACAAGTGACTTTGTGTTTTCTCGTACCTCTCCCCTCATGTGTGGAAGGAGCTCCCCGTCAGTATCAGCAAAGCTATTTCATTAGGCTGCTTCAGAAATCCTTCCTTAAAGCTTTCCTTTGCTGAGATGCTGACAAAAAAAGCCTTGTTATCAGTGGGACTGTGAAGGCGCTGAGCCTGCGGCCGGTCACACTGACCCTACTGTTTCCTTGAGTCTCCCTCTTGCCAGGTCACGGGGGCTTTCTAATTCCTTCTGGCAGAGAATGCAGAGAAAATTCAAGCTGCTTAACGCCATCCCCGTTTTGATAAGGCATGGGAGGCAAGAGCAGTGGTGGTAGAGGTAAACTGTAATGTGCTGAGATGGTCATGGCGGACAGAGAGGAAAATGGGAAGGTGGCCACCTCGTTTGGCCGTGTGTTACGGACACCTCGGGGGCCCATCAGTCTGAATAAATGGGGAATTTAAATCAGGTGATAAAGGAGTATGCGGTGTCTGGGACACTTCATGGGGAAATAATGCTGTATGGATCCAATCCCGACGTCTTGGCGTGAAGCATCTCAATTTTTTCAGTTTTGGTCAACTCAACAAGATATTTGAAGACTAAGCATTCATTTTTAAAAATACTCTTTTTATAAAAATGTATTTTTTTAAAGTTTTAAAAAATAGCTAGGCCAGCTCATTTGGTGGCATGAACAGCCCGCAAGACAGGTGACATTTCCAAAAGACTTCTCAAAAAAAACAAAGACCAAAATGCACTCGATGCGAAAGGGCTGGGTTGGTGTCAGCTGCTATGGCTTGTCGTGCTCGTGGACCTGACTCCCTCCGCAGTGGAGCCGTGCTCCCTAAAATCCAGCGAGGGAAGCAGCTGCACGATAGTTTTCACAATCCAGGAAACGAGTTCAAATAGCCTTAGATATTTATCAGTCAATGTCAGGATAAATTTATTTGCGAGTTTAACTTAAATTATGATAGATCCATTCTATTCCTGTTGTTTCTCTTCCTGTACTGTGTGCTTTTTCTTTCCTGAAGGTATTAAATTGCTACATAAATCCTGGTAATCCTCCATTCATGGGATTTAAGGAAAAAATCCAGGAAGAAAGTTGTCAGGAGAATGGACAGTTATGCAGTTATTGCCAGAGCATGTACTGCCAACAGGCTAATTGTTCAAGTGGTAGAGTAGCTTCTGCCACATTACAGAATTAGCTAAATAAGTTGGTTTCTTGTAACAGCTTTTGTTAAAGCATTTGACCACTTGATTCTCAGAAACCTTTTTCAGATGGAAAAATAAGCATCCTCCTGAATAAAGGAGAATTTTTTTCCTAAATATGAGTTACTGTCCCACTGTTGTAGACAGCCTGAAAATCTCTTTTAGAGTGGGAATGAATGGCCTCACTAATTTTAGGGATTCTTGCCTTTTAAAACATGACGATACCACTTTTTCCAGAAGTTTTGCACGTTGCTTGGGTTACTGCTGGGAGTCGTCTTAGGCTGTGCAGTTACTGCAGATCTGGGAAGCACTCAGAATAATGACCAGGTATTATGACAGGGGAATTCCTAAGAATCCCTTGGATCAATACAGCTGTTAAACAAACAAATCTGAATAATTACAGAAAGCCAATAATCTACTTTGAGCTGTGTTCCTGGCATTGCCGTAGGTGGGAGATGGGCAGAACAGGCAGAGCAATGTAGCACTCTAATATTGCAGCCCAATCCACAAGCTTAATTACAAATGTGATTTTTGGTTTAATCGTAGTCCTAAATTATTTTTGCCTTTATAACTCTTTTCCAGATTTGTATCCCAAAGACCAATGTCTTTAAAATGAAGACTACTTTATCTCTGTAATTATGCTTAAAGAGTATAGAAAGTCAAATTGGCCTTTGATATTTACTTTTATTCAAAGAAGCTGCAGATTGTAATTTTAAAGCCTAGCCTGTAATCTAAAGTTGTAGCTAAGCTGTCTTTTTCCCTCTCTGTGACAATCTCAGTTAAAATGGATGCTATAAAAAAGTCATAGCTCTAAGCGCTAAGAAGTGTGAAAAGAACTCTTCTCATCTCTGTCCTCTGCTATGCACATTTCACAAGGAGAAGATTTTTTATTTTGTATGCAGAGGTTTTTTCCCCTGTAAATCTTCCATTTCCTAGAATGCTTGTTGTGTGTAATTCTTTAGCACTCGTATGTGAAATGTGAAGGAAACCATGAATGTAATCCAGAAACCCATTGAATCAAGTTGCTTTGAGCTGTGCAGTGGAGGCATCCTGGCCAGAGCGATCCCGATTCAAAGCCAGTCAGAGTCCACGGAAAAGCTCCTGGGCCTTCAATGGCTTTTGGATCTGGCTTCCCACCTTGTTTCCAGCTGCTAAAGTGCGTTAAAAGAGGCTAAAAATACATCAAATAGTTTTCTAACATTATTTTTTCCATGTAAGCAACTGCCTTAGTCGCCATTTTGTCTTGTGGGTGGTCCGTGACCCTGTTGATACCGTGGGTAATGCTGTAAAGAAACTGGAAGACTCTGGGGTGGATCCTTTTCCAGTTAGCAAGTAAAGTTTAGAGACAGAGGAACTGTGCAAGAAAGAATGGATAGTGAGTCTCAGCAGCTGTTGCTGCTCTGGTTGTGCTAATGCAGTCGTCCAAAGCGATGATGTAGGAAAGAAAGGAAGAAAGAAAAACAGGTTTCTATTTTAAAATGCATTTTTCATTTTTGAGGAGAGAATGTATCTTCAGTATATGATGAAGTATGCAAGGTCTGATTTATTGGACATGTTGTGTAAAGCTATGTGGGTGGGTGTGTCTCTGAGCTCTTATATCCAGCATCCTTTTCTCCAGGATCTTTCTCTCTTTGAGTGACAAAATAAGGATAGAGACACAAGGACTTTATTTCTCCCTATCCAAACACGAGATGTTGATAGAGGCATGCAAAGCATAAATTTCAATTTCAGTGAATCCATTTAAATCGTTAGAGCATTCCCTCATTTCAGCAGAACTTGGGTAAGACTTCAAATTCTCTTTGTTTTTGAGGAAGAGGAGTGCTCGCCCTCTCTCTGTGCTCGTGGAGAGCCCAGGTCAGAAGGGCTACTGCAGGGTAGCAGGTAGCACACGCTGGCTTGGGGCAATAGTTACGTCCGTCATTTTGCCTAAGCGCTGCTCCAGCCTTTCCCCTTCCTGTGCTTTACCTATTCAGATCGTGAATTCTTTTAGGCAGGGATGAATCTGACTCTTAATCAACACGTTCTCAAGCATGCAGTAACTGGTGGCAGCAGCAGTAGTGGTATCAGTTTCCAACTCGCAGGATTTCTGATTCATTTTAGCAAAGTATCAGAACAAAATCCAAGGATTTGGGAGAACTCTGAGCTTTGAAAAAAGTTTGATTCTGCTCTAAACTTGAGCCCTGATGCTTTGCTTTCTGGAATAAAAGCCCTGCCTGTGAGCATCTGTGAACTCTGTACGAGTTCAAAAACCAGAACCAGACCCACACTTTGTGGCTTCAGCCCATCTTTCATTCATTAATTTCTAAAATATTTTATGGCCTTGGGTATCTGGCTGCTTCCTGATGCCTTTAACAGCTTCCTCATAGCAAGTGAAGCTAATAAATTTACAATCACCGTTCTTATGGAAGTCTTAAGCAGAGTCACTTTCTTTAAAAAAAAGGGGAGGGGAACTTCATCGTTTGATCTCCCTAATGTCTGGCAGTTGGTAGGGGAATAATGCAAATAATAATTATGACTGATGAAATGTATAGGAAGAAAATTTGATAATTGGGCATGCAGGAAAATGTATGGCCTGGAAGATGCTGGATCAGGTGCTGGAGCTCACCGACAGGCTCAGGAAGCAGTATTCCCAGCTGCCTGCCCAGCTCAGGGCCCTCTACGGCAGCACAACTTGTTAATCATCACACCATCAGACTGGCCAGAATGCAGCTATAGAAGGTAGGCTTTTGTGTTGCCGTGGATGCTATCTAAGCATTCCTGGAACAGTAATTTCCTTTTTGACCTCCATGGAAACAGTCATAAAACAATTCTTAAAATGTCAGGAGAAACTGTGTCTAATGGTGGTGCTTTAGCCAAAGAAAACATACTTCAGTTTTGAAGCATTCCCACCAAAACACTGAAATCTTAAAGCTACTAATAGGCTGTGCATCAGTGCCTGAGCACTTTACCATGACATTTAATAAAATGTAATTCATCTACCAGCTTTACCAAAATCACAATATTCACAAAGGGACACTAAAAACTTTCCAGAAGGGATCAGACAAAGAGAAGGGCACTGGCGACGGCCGAGCCGGAGGCAGGGAAGGACCATCTGGCTTGTATGCCCCAAGAACGTAGCCAGCAGCGTAACTGGTAAACACTTAAACCATGTCACACTCCGCTATGTATCTGTCCACTAATGAAAGTGCCGTTGGTAAATGTATCCCGCAGTCGATGTCATTTCAGTCTCTTTCAGTAGTTAAAGGGGGCTTATAAGAAAGATGGGGACAAACTTTTTAGCAGGGTCTACTGCGATAGGATGAGGGGTGGTGGTTTTAAACTAAGAGAGGGGAGATTTAGACTGGGTATAAGGAAGAAATGTTTCACGATGAGGGTGGTGACACCCTGGCACAGGTTGCCGGGAGAGGTGGTCAGTGCCCCATCCCTGGAAACATTCAAGGTCAGGTAGCACGGGGCTTTGAGTAACCTGGTCTAGTTGAAGATGGCCCTGCTCACTGTAGGGAGGTTGGACTGGATGACCTCTAAAGGTCCCTTCCCACCCAAACTGTTCTATGATTCCGTGATTTCACAAGAAGAACGATGTGACAGCTCTGAGCAAGTCAGTGCATACGAACGGTAGTGCATGTCCATGTGTTTGCTTTCTTACAATATGAAGTAGTTTCTGATACTGTTTTTTGGCAGCAGGGCAAAGGAGAATATTCCTCATATGTTTTTATGGTTAAGTTGCCTCTTGAATCACAGGTCTCTTGTGCTTTAGTGACTTTGAGGAAGGAAGGAAGGACAATCAAACGTGCCAGGTGAGCAGTTGCAACTCATTTTGTATCTTACCTAAATTATTTGTCGCAGTCAACAGAGGATGGCCGAGAAGCCTTTGGTTGTTGTTGCCTCATGTCAGATTGGATCCAGCCCTCAGTTCTGTGTTTCCTCTGAAGCAGAGTTTCCATGTTTAATTTAATTAGGTACCAGTGCCAGGAGCAGAGTCCTTGTGCTGGGTAGTATGACCGGGGAGAGCTGGTGCGGTAACGCCAGACACTGCCCTGTGCTGGGAGATGCTGGGCTTCCTCCACTCCTGTTGCAGTTGGCGTGTTGGGTTATGAATGCACTTTCAGTTCTGGAGATGCTCGTTCACTCTATACCAGGAAAATATGCTGGCTGTGTCAGAGATAACGACCCCCCTGTGAGCAGCTGGCTGGCCTTCCTCTGCTGTGACGCTGATGTACATCAGTAATCTGCAGGGCAAACTTCAAAAGATTCAGCAAGCAAGTTCACGCCAGCACACAAAGTTCAACTGCTTATGGGAAGCCTGTCCAAGCGTATCAAATGCTTTTGGGATGGAATTTGGACGGTGAATCTTCCAGGATTAGGCTCTCTTTCGTCTGCTGGAGGACAGTAATTCCTGTTTCCAGCAAGGCTGGAGCACCATGAGAGCAGGCGCCTTTGGAATTTTCTGAGCTTTGAGTTTCCATCCTGAAGATTGTTGCCTGAAATCAAGTTGTGCTGATAGACATAGGCAAGAAGAGAAAAGAGCACTTAACCAAATTTCTTCAATATTGGGTATGGCTTGGGCGCGTTTCAAGTTTTTGATGAAAGCCGAAGTCAGATCTTTACTAAAACTGGCTCACGCATCCCCAGTTTGTGAGTGGCTGTCGTGTGGATTGTCGTGTGGATTCCTGCTTATCCCCCATATTTCTTTAATTCACAGGTGTTTCAGATTGCCGTCATCTTTTCACCCTGGAATATTTTATTTCATACACTGTTTTCATATAACCAAAGTGTGGAAAGCTTTAAAAAATTCTACATGAAACTACTTGTACAATATTTAAACTCCACTTTGAAACCTTCCAAATTTCTTTAGATGTTTCTCCTTTCTTAAGCCCGTCTGCACTTTGGAACATACTACAGTCCTGGAAGATCTGCCTATTCACTGTATTGTGATAGTTTTATTTTGCTGATTTTTTTTTTAATTGGGGCTGAGCTAAGCTTGTTTTCTGTAACTGGTATGGATGTCATTTAGTTGATGTGGGTGGAAACTTTCACCCTTAAGACAATTTAAAAATTATATTTCTAATCCTCTTATCTGTTCTGTGAATCGTCAGTCTTGCATGTAGGTTTTCTGGAGAGAATGATTTAATTGTGAATGAATTCTTTCCATTTGGATTTGTTTATTTTTAAAAAAGATAAGTTATCTTTTTTTTCCATGAGAGAGAGAGCGATTAAGGTATTTCTAATTATAAATTTGAGAATGATGCAATTCAGAGTACTTCACTGACTGTTTGCTGGAGTAGGAGAAATATAACTGATGGAAACCTGTCAGAAAATTGGTGAGCCTGTGAATTTGAACATCATGATGAAGTGATATGAAAGGGAAGAGTAGCAGAAAATTGCAGGAATAGTAAAAGAAATGGAGATAAGTAATCAAGGCACCTTTCCTCTTTAGCTGCCGTTTAATTTGTGGTGTTTATAGTGGTATTTGCTGTTCAGCCAAGCCACTTGCTTGGTATAGACAAGGTATAGGTTAACGGTAAGGTTAGATATTGGTATAGGCTCTTTACAAACCTACCTGGAGAAAACCTGTAAAATGTTTTTTACTTGATTCTCGCTTCTTTGTGTCTGAGAAGAAAAGCTTTAGGATATATGAGATCCAGTGAAAAACAGAGTGAGAAACACCCACTTAGGGCTGGGAGTGTCAGAAGTAAGCCTGAAGGGAGAGAGAGTGCGCGCTGGGGGATATAATTTTGGTATCTGAAGGGGAGTAGGTATCACAGTGGACGTGTGGAGGATTTACTAGGTGGTGATAACATGGAGGAGTTGGGGCAGTGGGGGAGTGAGGCCGAAGCAAAGAGATATTAATGCCTGACAAATTAGAAATAAAATAAGAACAAGAGTTATTAATGTCTGATGAAAGTCACACAATTTCTGTGTGATCATCAGCTCATGGAATCGTAGAGTCATTAATGTTGGAAAAGACCTCCAAGATCATCAAGTCCAACTGTCAACCCGTCACCACCATGCCTTCTAAACCATGTCCGGAAGTGCCATATCTCCACGTTTTTTGAACATCTCCAGGGATGGTGACTCCACCACTTCCCTGGGCAGCCTGTTATGGAAGTGGGGATCTAAGTATTCCTTTTTTCCACATGGATACAGACTCAGTGTCCGTAACAAGTGACGCATCGTGTTGCAGAGGTGGGCAGTTTCCACCCACCAAGGATGAGCCAAAGCAATACAGTGAGGGGCCCAACATCATCCTTCTCCCACATTTTCCAACTTTGAGAGCTGTGATTTCATCAGGGGCCTCTTTCTCCTTGAAAAAAGGTTTCTGCATCTGTGCTGCCTTGCTCTGTGCTCCCGGATGGGGTCACCTAGGAGGAGATCCCAGTTTTCTATGGTCACCTGGTGTTCACTGGGAACCAGCATCCCACCAGCACCACTGACAACCAAAACCTCTGAAATAGAGTGGGCAATCTGGTTCCCAACCTCCAGTCGAGTACAGCACATACCGAGGCTTTCCACGTGAAATCGTCTGTGGTAACGCATCCTCTCCAACGAGGAAAGGCTGAGGGAGCTGGGTGTGTTTAGCCTGAAGAAGAGAAGGCTGAGAGGGGACCTTAGAAATGCTTATAAATATCTTAAGGTTGGGTCAGGAGGACGGGGCCCGACTCTTTTCAGTGATGCCCAGAGACAGGACAAGGGGCAATGGGCACAAACTGGAGCATGGGAAGTTCCATCTGAACATGAGGAAGAACTTCTTCCCTCTGAGGGTGACGGAGCCCTGGCCCAGGCTGCCCAGGGAGGCTGTGGAGTCTCC